>Ga0255052_10000617_pt1 | contig 28415 bp, 27 predicted proteins | sample JV7_2_21_MG_FD_188632 | JGI IMG/M metagenome (GOLD analysis project Ga0255052, IMG submission 188632) | Seawater microbial communities from Jervis Inlet, British Columbia, Canada - JV7_2_21 | ecosystem: Environmental > Aquatic > Marine > Inlet | place: Canada: British Columbia | collected...
GACCACCGGACAGCTGAGACCACGACCTATGGGCGCGACTCGACCACTCGTGTTGGCAGCCATCGTAGTCGCGGCCGCCTCGCTTTCCGGCTGTGCGCCGGTGGGCCCGGAATTCACGAAACCGGAGTCGGCTGCAATGACAGCGTGGCCGGACGAATTTCGCGAACAGTTCGAGTTCGAACCACAGGATGTCGTCGAATGGTGGCAGGTACTCGAAGATCCGGTTCTAAACGAGCTTGTGTCGCTGGCACATGACAATAACAACAACCTGAAAATCGCCGGTCTGCGAGTCCTGGAGGCGCGTGCGATTCTCGGCATTGCGACCGGCAATTTGTACCCGCAGGCGCAATTTGCGTTCGGCGACGCTACCGCCATTCAGTCGAGCGAAAGCAACGCCAACACCGGTGGCGGAGGAGATCTCGCTTTTACGCAGTACAACCTGGGTGCCAGCGCTTCCTGGGAGATGGATTTCTGGGGACGCTTTCGCCGCGGCGTAGAGGCTGCGGATGCGAGCTTCCTGGCAAGTGTTGCCAGTTACGATGATGCACTGGTGTTGCTGGCGGCACAGGTTGCCGACACCTACGCCGTCATTCGCACTACCGAGGCACAGCTGCGCATCGCGCGCGAGAACGTGATCATCCAGGAACGCAGTTTCGAGATTACCGATGTGTTGTATCGCCGAGGGTCCGGATCCGAGCTGGATGCGCTGCGTGCCCGTACGCTGCTTCTGAGTACACAGGCATCGATCCCTGGGTTCGAGGCTGGTCTGCGGCAGGCGCAACATGCCCTCAGTACATTACTGGGCATGCCCCCATCCGACCTGTCCGGTCTGCTTGGCGGAACCGGCAAGCTGCCGTCCTTGCCGGTAAAAATCATGGCGGACGTGCCTGCGGAGATGTTGCGGCAACGGCCGGACATTCGCCGGGCGGAATTGCTGGCGGTGGCGCAAAATGCACAGGTCGGCGTGGCAACGGCGAATCTGTATCCGAGTTTCAGTCTTGTTGGCACACTCGGCCTGGCAGCGGCCGGTGGTACCGACACGACGCGTACCGGCGCCAGCGGCTTCAGCGAGTTGTTCCGCGCTGAAAGCCTGACTTATACGGCCGGCGCATCCTTCGTATGGCCATTTCTCAATTACGGCCGCATTGAAAACAGTATTCGCGTCGAGGATGCTCGGCTGCAACAGGCATTGATCCAGTACCAGGAAACCGTACTGCAGGCCGCGCGTGAGGTCGAAGATGCGATGATTGCCTATATCAGCAGCCGCCAGCAGGATGTAATCCTGACCGAGGCGGTTAAGGCGGCGACGCGCTCTGCCGAGTTATCGATCCTCCGCTTCCAGGAGGGTCTCGCCGACTATCAGCGCGTAATCGATGCGCAGCAATCGCAGATCACGCAGCAGAATCGCTACGTGTCCAATAAAGGCAACGCCATTCGCAGCCTGATCTCGGTATATCGTGCCCTGGGTGGCGGCTGGCAGGCAGCTGAGCAACGTCAGTTTGTCGATGAGGAAACGCGCCTGCTAATGGAACAGCGGACCGACTGGGACGACCTGCTCGAAATGAATCGCATCAGTGTCGACGCACCGGAGGCAAACTAGCCAACACGCTTATGACTGCAGAAGAAGAACAGGAAATCGAAGAGTCTGGCGAAGAAGTGATGCCCGAAAAAACGCCGATGGACCCGGTGCGCAAGTGGACCTTCATCATCCTGGCTGTTTGTTTATTGCTGATGATCTGGTACCTGGTCGCCGATCGCATAACGCCATACACCACCCAGGCGCGGGTACATGCGCTGGTCGTACCTGTCGCAGCGGAAGTATCCGGCACTGTCGTTGACGTTATGGTCGCGAATAATCAGGCAGTGGCGGCCGGCGATGCGCTGTTCAAAATCGAACGCGATCGCTACCAGCTCGCCGTGCAAACAGCACAGGCCAATCTGCAGTCCGCAAGGCAGGCGACCGGTGCATCTACGGCAAACGTCGATGCCGCGCGCGCATCGGTCGCCTCGGCCGAGGCCAGCCTGTTGCGTGCGCGGCAAGACGCGGTGCGGACGCGCGGCATCATCCAGGAGGACCCGGGCGCAATTTCGGTACGGCGGCTCGAGATGGCCGAGGCAACACTGACCATGTCCGAGGCGCAGGTGACGAGAGCGGAGGCGAATCTCGAGAAAGCGATCCAGGACCTGGGCGAGCTTGGCGAGGATAATGTCCGCGTACTCGAAGCGCAGGCGGCTCTGGAACAGGCGCAACTCAACCTCATCCGCACGACAATTCTCGCGCCGGACGACGGCGTGGTCACCGACGTGCGGGTCGATAGAGGTAACTTCGCCTCGGCAGGCGCACCGCAAATGACCTTCGTTGCCTCGCACAACATCTGGGTGCAAGCCGACTTCACCGAAAACAATTTGGGCCACATCAAACCCGGCGACCGGGTCGAGATGGTCTTCGATGCGCTGCCCGGCCAGGTCATGGGCGGGCTCGTACGGGGCGCCGGCTTCGGCGTCGCGGTTGATTCCGCGCCCCTCGGCGGCTTGCCTTCGATCGACAACGACCGGCAGTGGCTGCGCGATGCGCAGCGTTTCCCGGTACTGGTAGATTTTCGGCTGGCCGACGCAAGTGATGAGCTGGCAATCCGCGTCGGCGCGCAAGTATCGGTAGTGGTATATACCGGCGATGGCTGGTTCTTCAATGCGATTGCGAAAATACAGGTGCGGCTCGCGAGCATCCTGACCTACCTGTACTGAGGAGCGCCTGGAGCAATGACCGGCCAGCTCGACATTGCCAGCGTGCGAATCTTCAGGCTGGCGTTTGGCACCGCCCTGTCCATGTGGTTCTCGCAGGCGGTTAACTGGGACATGTCCTTCATCGCCCCGGTGCTGACGATGTTCGTTTTGTCACTGCCCCTGCCTGCGCCAAAGCTCGCGGCTGGCGTAAAATTTGTACTGGCACTGGCATTAGCGGTATACGCGGGGCTGGCTTTACTGCCATTGGTCCTTAATCAGCGCGCCGTCGGCGTGTTGCTGCTGGCGCTGCTGTTGTTCGCCAGTTTCTACTACACCGCACGCGGTGGCTCAGCCGTGATCGGCGCCTTTGCGACGGTAGGGCTTGCGCTTGCAATCGCGGTGGGCAGCGTGACCATCGACGGCGCACTCGCTGCAGCGCAGGGGGTCAGCATCGGTGCCGTATTCGGCATCGCCTTCGTGTGGGTAGGACATGCCGTGCTCCCCGACAGCCTCGCGGTATCCGCAGATGGTCCCGCGACGCCACGGCCACCGGCACCGGCACCACCGAGCGATGCGGTTGCGCGGCAGCGTGCATTACGTTCGTTGTTCATCGTTCTGCCGGTATTGCTCTGGCTGCTGCTTTCCAGTGCCAGCGCGAGCTACGTGGCGGTAATGATCAAGGTCGCATCCATGGGCCAACAGGCCACCGCGGATCAGACGCGACAGGCCGGCAAATCGCTGCTGCTCTCTACGCTGATTGGCGGCATTGCGGCGATCATCGGCTGGGAAGTCTTAAGCGTCTGGCCCTCACTGCTCATGTACACACTGCTGATCGGTTTGGCCGGTCTGGTCATCGGCGCGAAGGTCTTCGCCGGTCCCGCGATGCACCCGGCGGGCCCGACCTGGTCATACGGTTTCCTGACCATGATCATCATCCTCGCTCCCGCGGTGCTCGATGGACAGGGTGGCGACAGTGCCGACGCGGCTTTCTGGTCGCGGCTGCTGATGTTCGTCTGGGCGACGGTATATGCGTTCGCCGCAGTATTCGTGTTCGACGCGCTGTGGCCGGCGCGGAAGGCTAGCCCTGCGATATAACGCGCCCGACCCCGCCCAACTGCATCGCGTACAAGCCGATAAACGCGGCGAACAGGATGCAATTGGCGACGACCATCACCCCGTGCAACCGGAGGTTGTCCGAAAATCTCTGCAACAGCGAGATCGCCAGGTAGATGACGAAAAACTTGGCCGTTGGTGCGAACGCGCCAACGAACACGGGCCAGACAAACACCACCCAAAGCCAGAATGCACTGATGATCGAATAATAGACCTTGCGAAACCCCAGGTATTCCGACCGCAAATCAACCTCTTTCCCGTCAGCATCCGGTAGCAGCAGGCTGGTGCTGAGGAAAAGCAGCGTCGGCCCAAGCAGGAGATAAAGATAAGTCAGGAAATTCAGATTGCCGGCTTCGCGCAGGCTGAGAATGGACCACCACAGCAACACGTGTACCAGCAGCTGGAACGTGGTCTGCACATAGTAGACCCAGAAATGCCGCACCTGCAGCGAACGCCGCCGCCTGAGATAGTCTGCGAAACCGGACAAAAGTCTTACGATACCCAGGCCGTTGATGACAGCTACCAGGGATACAACGAACGCGAATGCACTGGTGCTGAAGCTCATGCCGGTATTGTACCCAAGCGGCGTGCTTTGGGTCGCGAATTGAGCAGCACATGCTGTGCGCCACTACGAGCGCAGGGTAAGATGAGCAGCAATGATCAGAGCCCCGTATCGTAACCGTTTCCGGGCACGCACCCCGGCGGTCGCGGCGGCCATGTTGCTCCTGTGCACAATGGTGTTCGCGCAGGATGAGGGACTGGACGAGGCCGTCACACTAACGGCCGCCGATGGCGAAAGCATAGCGAAAGATCCCCGGCTCGATCCGGTCCGGCTCGAGGAACAGAACGCGGTCGTCGGCGGAATAAGTATCCGCACCGACAATGTCTTCGACCTCGACAATCCGCTCGAAGACAAGACCTTATACCGCTGGGCAAATGCGTTGCACGTGGTAACGCGGCCCGACGTCATTCGATCGCAGCTACTCTTTTCGGAGGGCGACCCGTACTCCAAGCGCGTCACGGACGAATCCGAGCGCCTGTTGCGCCAGAACACCTATCTCGTCGACGCCAAGATCGAACCGGCCGCATACGAAAACGGTGTAGTCGACCTGAATGTGCGAACGACTGACACCTGGACCCTGACCCCAAGCATATCGGCGGGTCGTGCCGGCGGTGAGAATCGTCTCGGCATCGGACTGAAAGAGCAGAACCTGTTTGGTACCGGTGTCTTGCTCGGCATCAAGTTCAGGAGGACAGTCGATCGTGATACGGCGACACTGGACTACGCCGACAGGAACTTTCTCAGCTCCCGCTATCGCCTGGCGGCGCGTATCGGCGACAACAGCGATGGTTACGATCGACGCCTTTTTCTTGCGAAACCGTTTTTTGCGCTGGACAGTCGCAGCTCCCGCGGTTTTTCCCTGCACGGCGAAGAACGGATCGACCCGTTGTATGAGCGCGGCGAAATCATATCCGACTTCAACCACACGCTGCAGCACCATGAAGTATTCGGCGGCTGGTCCAAGGGGCTGCAGGACGGCTGGGCGCGCCGATACTTCGCAGGATTGGTATACGATGAGCATTTGTTTGCAGAGACGCCGAATACGATCATGCCAGCCTTGCTGGTGCCGGACGATCGTGAATTCCTGTATCCGTTTGTCGGCTTCGAACTGGTCGAAGACCGTTTCGAGGAGGGCGTGAATTTCGATCAGATCAGTCGCGTCGAAGACCGCTTCCTGGGCACCCGCATCGCGTTTCGTCTCGGATATTCCAGCGAGAACGTCGGTTCGAGTCAGGACGCCTGGCATTACAGCGCCGGTTTCAGCAACGCATTGATCGCCAATAAACAGAGCTCACTGGTGCTTGGCGCCAATCTCAACGGCCGCTACGCCGACAGTGAGGCGCAAAACGCCTTGCTGGCACTTGGCGCCAGGCTGCATCGCCGACTCACGGAGAAGCAGCTTTTCTATGTCAGCCTGACCGGCAGTGTCGGTCACAACCTGGACCTGGACAACCAGTTGCTGCTGGGAGGCGATTCCGGTTTGCGCGGTTATCCCCTGCGTTACCAGGGCGGCGACAGCAAGGCGCTTTTGACGCTCGAGCATCGTATTTTCACAGAGTGGTTTCCGTTTCGCCTGGTCAATGTAGGCGGCGCGATATTCTTCGATGCTGGCCGCACCTGGGGCGACAACCCCGTGGGCGGCGACAATCCCAACCTCGGTCTGCTCAAGGATGTTGGCATTGGCCTGAGGCTCGGCAACAATCGATCAGGTGACGGGCGGATACTGCACATCGACCTGGCATTTCCGCTGGATGGCGACGATTCCATCGACCGGGTACAAATCCTGATCGACGCAAAATCCAGCTTTTGACGAGGTTGGCCAGTAATCCTATCGACTAGAGATTACCGCTGAAGCAAAATGCAACCGGTCCGGTCAGAGTCGCGCGACCGTCAGCCAGAATTTCCACGTCAACGCTGCCTGCCGGCATCTCCACCCGCATACTCCTGACATCTGTCAGGCCGCGTGCCAATGCTGCATACACTGCTGCGCAGGCGCCGCTGCCACATGCCGTAGTGAGACCCGCGCCACGTTCATACACGGACAAGCGTAAACAGTCATCTGCCAGCATTTGTGCTGCCCCGACGTTGACCTGGTTCGGGAACAGCGGGTGCTTGAGAACCGGCGGCGCCAGTTCCTCCATGTCGATCGTATCCAGGTCATCGACGAAAAAAACCGCGTGCGGATTGCCGATACTGACGCCGACAGGGTCCCGAAGCGCGCCGCTCTCGATATCGAGGTGGCAGGTGTCGCGTTGTTCGGTCAACGGAATTTTCTGCCAGTCCATGCTCAGCCGGCCCATGCCACAACATACTTCCAGATTGCCGGTCCTGCTGCAGTCGAGTACGCCATTGCGGGTTTCCAGGCTAATGCGGTCAGATTTAGCTTCCTCCATCAGCAGCCAGGCGACACAGCGGGTCGCATTGCCGCAGGCTTCGATCTCCGGTCCGTCAACGTTGTAAAAGCGCACGATAGCAACAGCGCTATCGTCGACGGGCGGCTCGATAATCACAAGCTGGTCCGCACCGACACCGGTCTCAGGATCACAGATACGGATGATTTCGTCGCGCTGCGGCTGGTAGGGATCGGCACGACCGTCCACGATCACAAAATGGTTGTGCAGCCCCTGCATCTTCAGGAACGGACGCCCGGGCCGCCTGATGGCAGTCCAGGGATGGTTGCTGTCTTCGCGTTTCGGCATCGGTCGCCTCCATCAACCTGATTGCGCCTCGCTGGCGCGAGCTCAAAGCGTGATTTTAAGGTTTGCTACGGCCATCAGCAAAGGAGTAAATTGGTGGCGGTGACTGGCTGCACGACATGGGGCGAATAATGACAGAAACTCTTTTCCGCGAGGACTCCTATCTGCAGGAATGTGACGCTACGATAATGCAGGCCGATGCCGACGGCATCGTTCTCGATCGCACGATTTTTTATCCCATGGGCGGCGGTCAAGCCGGCGACACCGGCACGATTAGCTGGGAAGGTGGGAGCGCTTCCGTCATCGACACACGCTACGGCGAAGGCGGCACGATCAAGCATATCGTGGAAGCCGGCGCCGATTTGCCGGTTGCAGGCAGCAAGATCCACGCCAGCCTGGACTGGGATCGACGTTATCGCCACATGCGCATGCATACCGGTCTGCACCTGCTGGGTTCCGTGCTGCAGTTCGGGGTCACTGGCGGCAACATCTCCGCGACCAAGAGCCGGCTCGATTTCGATATGGAGGATACGATTGACAAGGAAGAGGTCGGCAGCGCATTGCGGGCACTGGTGCAGGCAGATCACGCGATCAGTTGCCAGTGGATTACGGATGAGGAACTGGAAGCGCAGCCCGATCTCGTCAGGACGATGTCCGTGCGGCCGCCGAAGGGCGCCGGCAATGTCCGCCTACTGGAGATCGCCGGTGTCGACCTGCAACCATGCGGTGGCACGCATCTGAGATCGACTGCGGAGGTCGGTGCGATCCGGCTGGGCAAGGTCGAGAAAAAAGGCAGACACAACCGCAGGGTCTATATCGAATTGGATGACTGATTGTCGGCGCCGGGGTCCGTCCGTGCCGCAAGACTGATGATCCGGCGCCATTTGCGGTCCGCGAGATAGGCCCAGCTCGCGGGATCCTCAAGGATTTTTGCTTCGAAAAAACTGACGTAATGCTGCAGCGACCGTTGCAGATCGTCCGTGACCAGCGGTTCCCCCCACGCCACGTCGATCACATGGCCGCGCGAGTGATAGAACGTTGGAATCATCGGCACTTTCTTCTTTGCGGCGATCTTCGCAGCCCAGGGCGCAAAGGCGATCTCCTGGCCGAATATCCTCGCGATTACGCCTCCGCCGCTGGTATCGACATTATCCACCGTCGCCGCAATCACATTATGGTCTTTCAGGGCGGCGAACATCGCGCGTGACAATTCGAAAGGGTTGCCGCTGCGCACCATCATGAATCGCACCTCCATCCGTTCGAATACTTCCAGTGCCAGCCGCGTTCTGCGAATAGTCGCCGAGTTTTTCATGACCGCGATCAACGGCATATTGCGGTTATTCTTGACCGCGGAGAATGCGCTGCCGGGATTATGCGGACAGGCAATTATGGCACCGCCGTATGACTCCAGCGCCTCGTCGGCCTTGCGCTGGTCATCGGGTCTGAAAATAATCCGGTCCAGCACCGCCGCGGGACCGCCATGCAGCAACAGATGATAGTTTTCGCCCGCACCGACGATATTGCGCAAAAACTGCCGGTATACGATCTTCGGCTCGTGGTGATGACCGTGACGCGCCGCAATGACGCAAATTTCGCTGCAGGCCTGCCTGAGTGGATTGCCCGGCAGCCAATAAAACAGGCGGGCGATACCCGCGATCAGCCTGAACGGCGCGACTGCCAACGCGGTCGGTGCTTCTTTCAGGAACCAGTACAGGACGGGCAACAACAGGTCTTTGACCTGGCGTCCGCTGCGCAGATTGGCGAATCCCGATGTTTTCGTCTCCGAGACACGAACTTCCCCGCGGTAAAGTGAGGGGGAGCGCAGCACCGCTTCAACTATTTCCGGCGATTTGACGGACACAGACGAAAATCCCCGGTATCAATTGCCGCGTGGCGTATACAGCTTTGCGTCTTCGCTGCTGATTTCTTCGACCTTGATTTGCCACTTCGCCAGGCTCGAGGTTATCCGCAGACGGTAGCGGCCACTCTGATCGAACAGTCTGACGCCATTGCCTCTGCGTTTGGTTCGCAGAACCTGCCCGTCGTTGCGCCCCGTGCGCGCATTGATCAGCTCGATTTCGAAGCCCAGCGCCTGCGAGTATTCACCGTTGACGCGCCAATCGAGGATCCACGGTGCACGAACCTCGAATTCTGCGGTCGTACTGTTGCTGCTGCCCTGAAACTCGCGCACCACGCCGACGCCGAGCGCACTCAATGATGCAGTGCAGATAGCAACAAAGACCACTGCCCACCGAAAAAATCCTCTCATACCCGATTGCTTCCGCTGTTACCTCAATCTGATGGGAATAATATAACCGATCTTGGCTACGCACTGGTGACGAATCCCGGCTAGAATGTCTGCCGCATGTCTTGTCGAATCGGCCGAATGCCGGAAAATCCTCTAGTCATTGCGTCGGAAATCGGCGGGCTTGGCAATCGCTTCAAAGCCTGGGTATCGGCCCTGCGCATCAGCCCGGACGCGCGTGTGCACTGGCCGACCAACGATGTCATGCCGGCGGATTTTTCCCAGTTGTTCGAGAACGATTGCGGCATCGGCGAAATTCCTGACGGTGCGCAAGTCTACGCGTCGTGGCGCCTGCATCTCGAACCTGAAGATCTCGCGCATCTGCCGCAGGGATTTACTGCAGTCGGCTCTTCGACCCATCCCTTGATTCGCGCACTTGGCAAGAGCTGGTGGAGTCTGACCGGCCGGAAAAACGATCGTTATCGTTACATGATATTTCCGAAGTCACATTCAAGACGCATGACGCGTGCCGACGGCAAGCATGTCGACCTGGAGTATGAACGCATTCCGGCTTATTTCCGCGAGCTGTACGGCAGCCTGTTTCAGCAGATCCGGGTACGCCCGGAAATCATGCGGCGCGCCGACCAGTGGGCACGGGCCAACCTCGATGAGCGGGTCATCGGCGTGCAAGTGCGCAGCTGGCGCGACGATGCGAGGCGGCATCGCAAGTATCACCTGCCTGCGATGAAACGCCTGCATGCACTGATGCGAAATGCGGGCGGCGACGCACGATTCCTGGTTGTCAGCGACAGCGATCAGGTTGTGCTCGATCTCGCTCGCGAGTTTGGCAACGACCGCATGCTGAAATTTTCCCGCAGTACGGATCGCGAAGCCAGCTGGGCAGGCCCGGAGGGCATCACCGAGGATTTAATCGACATGCTGCTGCTGTCACGGTGTCATTTCATTTTCGCGAGCTACCTGAGCACGTTCAGCGAGGCGGCCTGGTGGTTCGGCGGGGCCAAAGCCCGCGTCTCGGTATTTTAGTCGTGGATCGTGCCTCGCGAGATGCTCTTGCAATTTAGCGCCTTGCCGTGTCCGCGTTTTCCAGGTACCAGCTAACCGTTGCCCGAAGTCCCTGTTCGAGACCGGTTGTCGCCTGCCAGCCGAGGTTGTGTAATCTCGATACATCCATCAGTTTTCGTGGCGTTCCGTCAGGTTTGCTGCGGTCGAACGTTATCTCGCCGGAATAACCGACGACTTCGCGCACGAGTTTCGCGAGTTCGGCGATCGCGATGTCCTCGCCGACGCCGACATTGATGATTTCCGGGGAGTCGTAGTTTTCCATCAGGAAACATACCGCGTCCGCCAGGTCATCGACATACAGGAATTCCCGGCGCGGCTTTCCCGAGCCCCAGACAATCACCGACGGTTCGCCTGCACGCTTCGCCTGGTGGAATTTGCGAATCAGGGCCGGCAGCACATGCGAGTTCTGCAAATCAAAGTTATCGCCAGGCCCGTACAGATTCGTCGGCATGACCGATATTGCGTTGAAGCCATACTGTTTCTGATACGCCTGGCACATCTTGATGCCCGCTATCTTGGCGATGGCATACCATTCGTTCGTCGGTTCCAGCGGCCCGGTCAGCAGCGCGTCTTCGGACATGGGTTGTGCGGCATGCTTCGGATAGATGCAGCTGGATCCGAGAAAACACAGTTTCTTCGCACCATGCCGGTAAGCGGCATCGATGACATTGGTCTGAATCTGCAGATTGACGCGGATGAAGTCGGCCGCGTAGCTGTCATTGGCCAGGATTCCGCCGACTTTGGCAGCGGCCAGGAATACGTACTCAGGACGTTCGGCGGAAAAAAACGCCTCGACGTCAGCCTGCCTGGACAGGTCCAGGTCTGCGCTGCTGCGGCTCAGCAACCTGGCAAAGTTCCTGGCCTCGAGCGCGCGCAAAATCGCCGCACCAACCAGGCCGCGATGCCCCGCCACGAATATCGACGCATCCTTGTTCATTCGCGGTAGTTGAAAGTCGCGAAACCTTCGCGTTGCACCAGCGCATCGCGCTCGGCGAGGCGGGAATCTGACTCTACCATCTCCTCGACCAGCTCGGTGAACGTAATCTCCGTTTGCCAGCCGAGTTGCGACCTGGCCTTGCCGGGGTCACCCAGCAGTGTTTCGACTTCAGTCGGGCGAAAATATCTCGGGTCTATGCGCACGACGGTGTCGCCGGTCGCAGCATCACTTGCCGTCTCATCGACGCCACTACCCTGCCACTGCAGCTGCATACCCAGCTTGCCTGCTGCCAGCTCCACGAACTCCCTGACAGAATGTTGTTCGCCTGTTGCAATGACGTAGTCCTCGGGTTGCGGCTGCTGCAACATCAGCCACTGGGCTCGAACGTAGTCCTTCGCGTGCCCCCAGTCCCGTAGTGAATCGATATTGCCAAGGTACAGGCAGCTGTCGAGACCCGCCTTAATACGCGCCAGCCCACGCGTTATTTTGCGCGTAACAAAAGTCTCCCCGCGAACCGGAGACTCGTGGTTGAACAGGATGCCGCTGCATGCAAACAGGTCGTAAGCTTCGCGATAATTAACCGTGATCCAGTGTGCGTAAACCTTTGCAGCAGCATATGGCGATCGGGGATAGAACGGTGTCGTTTCGCGTTGCGGCGTTTCGACGACCTTGCCGTACATTTCCGAGGTCGAAGCCTGGTAAAAACGCGTCTTTTTCGTCAGGCCGCAAATCCGGATGGCTTCCAGCAACCGCAGGGTGCCCAGCGCATCCGAATTGGCCGTGTACTCTGCCGTTTCGAACGACACCGCCACATGACTCTGTGCGGCCAGGTTGTAGATCTCATCCGGCTGTACTTCCTGCACGATCCGTATCAGATTGGTCGCATCCGTCAGATCGCCGTAGTGCAGGATCATGCGCCGGTTCGGCTCATGCGGATCGCTGTACAGGTGATCGATACGATCCGTATTGAACGAGGACGCGCGGCGCTTGATACCGTGTACTTCGTAGCCCTTGTCCAGCAACAACTCTGCAAGATACGATCCATCCTGACCGGTAATACCGGTGACTAGTGCGCGCTTGCTCGCTTTATCAGCTGACATTGTTGCCTTTCCTGGTCCAGTTTTCCCAGACGAACTTGTATTGATAGCCCGACGTATGTGTTTTTGCCAGGCCCTGCTTGATTGCCTCCATGCGCGCGCTCGACTCAACTGCGATATTGTGGAACTGCACCTGGATATCGCGGACCCGGCTGACCAGATCGCATTCAATCATCCGCTCCAGCAATTCGAATTCGCCACCTTCGATGTTGATCTTCATCAGGTCCACCGAAGCGACACCATGTTCCTCGAACCAATCGCGCACATCGATGATCTGCATCTCCTCCGCTGCTGCTTTCTTACCGTAGGTGGAGCTTCCGGCACCACGAATAAAAATCGACTCGGTTCGTGTCGCGGCCCCCAGTCCGAATTGAAATACGCCAATGTCGCCGTTTTTTTGAAATCTGTGGCGAATCTTCTCTGCATACGACGCCACCGGTTCGAACACCGATATCCTGCAACGGTGCCGGCCGTAGATATCGCTGGCCCACTGTCCTTCATATCCGCCCAGATCCACGACGAAGGAATCAGGAGTGAGATCATAGTCAAAGCGGAAGCGCTCGTCCCCGCCATCAGCCCACCACTGCCGTACATTATTGCGGTGTTCTCGCCGGTACAGCTTCTTGTTGATGCGGTTTCTTAGTCTCTCGATACTCATGCAAAGGATCGCCGCTCATACACCGGCCATTCAGAAGATTCGTGACATCCTATCGTAAGTTGCCTGCCGGAGACTATTGCAGATCGTCACCGGCCTGTGGTGGCCGTCAAAAGACCAGGCTGACGGTCGTGCCGCTGGCAGTGCTTTCGACCGCGATCTCGCCGCCATGAGCCGTCATGATCTGCCGGCAGAGCGACAGCCCTATGCCGCTGCCATCCCGTTTGGTGGTGAAAAACGGTATGAATACCTGATCGAGGACGTCATCGGGCATGCCCGGCCCGTTATCCGACACCTGGATCAGCACCCGTCCGAAATCGAGTCGCGCGCTGATAACGATCTCCGGTCCGCTCGTACCGGCCAATGCATCGGCCGCATTTTTCACCAGGTTGAGCAGCACCTGGTCCAGCAGTTGCGGATCGGCGCTTACCGACAGTGATTCCGGCACGACCCTGATATCAATGCCGATCGGGCCAAGCTCGTCGCGCATCAGCGCAGCAACCCCCACTGCCGCGGACCGAATGGAAACGTCACTGAGTACCGGCTGTGGCAGCTGCAGCAATTCCCGATATCGCGATACGAATTGCATGAGGCCGGCACTGCGCCTGGCAATAGTACTCACAGCGTCGCGGATGTCGTCCGTCGCCTGCTCATCGTCCAGCATTCCCCTGCAGGTCTCAGCGAGTGACGTGACCGGGGTCAGCGTATTCATGATCTCGTGTGTAAGGACCCGGATCAGGTTGCGCCAGGCGCTGGATTCGCGTGCCGTCAATTCTCCGGACAGGTTTTCTACCGAATACAGGCGCTCGGTTTCGCCCGCCATGCGGATCTCCGAGACGGACACCCGCAGCTCGACCGGTACTTCCCGCAGCTTCGTCTGCAGCAGCAGTTGTTTTCCGGGTTCAATTGCCCGCATCAGGCCGGGCAGCGCGGGGTCCAGTTCAGCAAGATTTTCCATGTGACGCAGCGCCGGAATACCGGTAAGCCGGCGCGCCGGGTTGTTGACCAGTGACAACGATCCATCCGCCCGACTGGCGATGAACGGCACCGGGACATGACGAACCACGGTTTCCAGGTAGCTGGCCTGGAGGTCGCGCTCGGCTCGCGCATCCTGGAAGCGATCGAGTACGCGATTGAACGCCGTTTTTAGCTCGGCATCGATGTCATCGGTGACAAAGCGGCGCGTGAAATCTTCGTAATTGACGGCCGCGAAAAAGTCTTCGAGTGTGTCGACATGCGCTTCCACAAAGTGCAACAAACCGGCAACCTGAACGACGATAATCGCGACCATTACCGCTGGCACTGCCACATGCTCGGTCGCAAACGCGCTCCATGCGAGCACGGCGGTAGTGACGGCGAGGAAGAATACCTGCGCGACGGTCAACAGCCGGAAGCGGGCGCGGAAGCGTTGTTTCACAGGCCGTGCTTCTCGATGCGCCGGTACAGCGCGGCGCGGGTAATGCCAAGCGCATTGGCCGCATGTGAGATGTTGCCGCCCGCGCGTTCCAGCGCCGTGCTGATCGCATTGCGCTCCTGCGCCCCGAGATTCAGCGATCTGCTATCCGTGGCGCCGGCCACCGTGCCAACGTGGAAGTCGTCCGTATCCAGTTGCGGCGCATCACTCAGGATCAGTGCGCGCTCAACCGCGTGCGACAATTCCCTGATGTTGCCCGGCCAGTGGTGGCCGCGCAGAACGTCCAGCGCAGCCTTGCTCACCGGTTTCGCCGGCAGGCGGTACTTGCGTGCACGCTGCCGGACAAAATACTCGACCAGGGCCGGCAGATCCTCGAGCCGCTCGCGCAGCGGCGGCAACATAATCTCTATGGTATTGACACGATACAACAGATCATCGCGAAACCGGCCCTCGGCGACCAGTTGCTCCAGCGGCTGATTGGTCGCCGCAATCAGGCGCACATCGATCGCTACCGGCTGGTCGCTGCCAAGTGGCAGCACTTCTCTGCTTTCGAGGACCCGCAGCAGCTTCGTCTGCAGCGCCGGCGGCAGATTGCCGATCTCATCCAGGAACAGCGTTCCCTCGTGCGCCGCCTGGAAGCGGCCTGCCCGATCGCTGTCGGCATCCGTGAAGGCGCCCTGCTTGTGGCCAAACAGCTCACTCTCAAACAGGTTTTCAGCAACCGCGCCCAGATCGACCGCGACCAGCGCCTTGCCCGCACGCGATGACTGCCGGTGTAGCGCCTGTGCAATCAATTCCTTGCCCGTACCGTTTTCCCCGCGAATCAGCACGTTGGCATCCGTCGGCGCAACCCGCTTCACGATGTCCAGCACTTTTTTCATGGCCGGCGAATTCGCGATCATGTCCGGCTGCGGCTGCGGTGCGCTCAATGCCATGACCCGGCTGCGGGTTTGACGCAGCGCAGCGGCGACGCTCAGCGTTGCGACAAGCTTGTCGTTTTGCCAGGGTTTCAGCACGAAATCCGCGGCGCCCTCGCGCATTGCACGAACTGCTGTGTTCAGATCACCGAATGCCGTCATCAGAACGACCACCGCATCCGGGTCGAGGGCGATGATTCGTTGCAGCCACTTGAGCCCTTCAGCGCCGCTATTACGACCGATAGCGAAATTCATATCCAGCAGAAACACATCGATTTGTTCGCTCGCCATGACCGACTCGATCTCCGCCGGGCTCTCTGTAGTCAGCACCCGCGAGAAATGCTGGCGCAGCAACAGCCGGGCGGCCGTCAGTACGTCGGTGTCATCATCGACAACCAGGATGGTTGCAGGAGCGGTCATAGGGCCACCTTAGCGTTCCTGGTGTCCGAAATCGATCACCGGTGTTCGATTTCGGACAGTAAATTGCTACGCTGCGACTATAAGCCCTTGATTTTCAATGGCACAATCCTGGCACGCAGCTTGCTTAACTAAAGGGGTATGGAAGCACACAGACTCAAGAAATCGCCGCCACAGCAACAATCCGGCATGGACCGGCGGCTCGAAAGCACGAACAAAAGGCCGCTTTACATCGCTGCCACCGTAGCTGCTGCGGCCCTGCTGGCCGCTGTCGCTTATATGTCGCTGGATTCCTCGACTTCTTTCACGCTCGACGGACAACGCATTCGCACCGCCGACGTAGCCACCGGCGTCTACGAGGACTACATCCCGTTACGGGCTGCCGTAGAACCGGAGCGCACCGTGTATCTCGATGCCATCGACGGCGGCCGGGTCGAAAGCATCCTGGTCGAGGAAGGAGCGATGGTCGAGCAGGACCAGCCACTGATCGAATTATCCAATACATCCCTGCAGCTCGATGTCATTGCGCGCGAAGCCGAAGTCAGCGAGCAACTGAACAACCTGCGCAACACGCAGCTTGCCATCGAACAAAACCGCCTGAGTCTGAAGAGCGATCTGATCGAGATTGACTACCAGATCGTCCGCCTCGATCGGCTGGTGAAACGTTACGAAGAACTGGACGGGAAGCAGTTTATTTCGAAGAACGATTACGAGAACAGCCTGGACGAACTCGGATACTGGAAAAGCCGACGCGGCGTAACCCAGGAAAGCCAGGCGCAAGACGAACGCATCCGGCTTGCGCAAGTTGAACAGCTAAATGATTCGGTAGAGCAACTCGAGAAGAATCTCGAACTCGCACGCGGCAACCTGGAAAACCTGCTGGTACGTGCGCCGCGGGCCGGCCAGCTGACATCGATGAATGCCGAGATTGGCGAATCCAAGGGCCGCGGTGAGCGCCTGGGGCAGATCGATGACGTGGACCGGTTCAAAGCTTCAGCGCTGGTCAACGAGTTCTACCTGAACCGGGTCCGCATCGGCCAGCAGGCGCAACTCACGGTCGACGGTAATGACTATGTTCTCGAAATCAGCAAGATTTACCCGGAAGTGCAGGCCTCGCAGTTCGAAGTCGACCTGCGCTTCCTGGGCAGCACACCGCCGGACATCCGCCGTGGCCAGACCCTGCAACTCAGGCTGGTGCTGGGCGATACCGCAGAACGGGCGCTGTTGCTGGCCAATGGCCCGTTTTTCAATGATACGGGTGGCGCATGGGTGTTCGTGATGGATCCCGACGGCCAAATCGCACGCCGCCGACCGGTGCAATTCGGCCGGCGCAATCCGAAGCAAATTGAGGTGCAGGGCGGACTCGAACCCGGTGACCGGGTCATCGTGTCCTCCTACGCCAACTTTATCGAGGTCGAACGATTGTTTATCGACCGCTGATCCACTTTTCGAATCAGGGAGCAAAAACATGATTGCAATGCATGATCTGAGCAAAATTTATCGCACGGCCAATGTCGAAACGACGGCTCTGAGCCATATCAACCTCGAGATCGACGCGGGCGAATTTATCGCCATCATGGGACCGTCGGGCTGCGGCAAATCGACTTTGCTGAATGTCATGGGCATGCTCGACACGCCGACGTCCGGTCGCTACGCGTTCGGTGAAGAAGACGTTGCCGGATATGCGGAAAACAGGCTGGCCGACATTCGCAAACACAACATCGGCTTCATCTTCCAGAGCTTTAACCTGGTGGACGAACTGACGGTTGCAGAAAATGTGCAGCTGCCGCTCCTGTATCAGAAAGTGCCGACCGGACAACGGCAGGAACGTGTGCAGACGGTGCTGGAGCGGGTCGGCATCGCTCATCGTGCCGATCACCGGCCACAACAGCTTTCCGGCGGCCAGCAGCAACGGGTAGCGGTGGCGCGGGCCGTAGTCACCAGTCCGAAACTGATTCTCGCCGACGAACCGACCGGTAATCTCGATACCGCCAATGGCGAGGAGGTGCTCGACCTGTTGAATCAACTGAATGATGACGGCACCACTATCGTCATGGTGACCCACGACCAGGGGCATGCCGATCATGCCAGCCGGGTCGTACATATGCTTGACGGCCGCGTGCTCGCGGAAAATATTGTTGAAATGCAGAGAGTCAGCGAGGCCCGTCATGCTTAGCAACTACCTGAAAATTGCCTGGCGCAATATCGTTGGCAATCCGCTGTTCAGCGCCATCAATATTATCGGTTTGTCGATCGGACTGGCCTGCTGCATCATTATCTCGCAGTTCGTGCGATATGAGACTTCGTTCGACAAGCACTGGCCGGACGCCGAGCGTATCTACCGCGTAACCCGCGACTTCTACAGCAACAATCTGCAGCTTGCGGCGGTCGCACCGCCCATCGCACCGTTGCTGCGGGAGGACTTCCCGGAGATCGAAGATATAACGAGGCTGCTGGCCACCGGTTCGGCGACCATCGCCCGTAACGAGCAGGTTTTCACCGAAGACGGTGTCGCGATTGCCGATGAAAACGTGTTCGAATTTTTCAATCTCGAATTTGTCAGCGGTAACCCGGAGACGGCGCTCGCGCGACCAACCGATATGGTGCTGACACGCCGTGCGGCCGAGCGTTACTTCGGCGACGAAGATCCCATCGGGCAAACGCTGCGTTTCATGGGACAGGTGGACGTAACTGTCACCGCCATCATCGAGGACCTGCCCGACAACACCCATATGGAGTTCGATGCACTCGGCTCTATGGCGGCTGTCCCGATGATGATGGGCCCCTCACAGATGGAAAACTGGGGCAGCAACAATTACTACACCTACCTTCGTCTGCCGGAAGGATATGACCCGGGTGAGCTGGAATCACGCTTTCCCGCTTTCCTGGACAAGCATCGGGGCGAGGGTGACAGCGAGGGCAACGCGCTGGGACTGCAACGGTTGACCGACATTCACCTGACTTCGAATCGGGACGGCGAGTGGAAAGCGAATGGCAGCAGCGCCATCGTGTACACTTTTTCCGCCGTGGCCATGGTGGTGCTGCTGATTGCCTGCATTAACTTCATGAATCTCACCACTGCCCGCTCTACCCAACGCGCAAAAGAAGTCGGCGTCCGAAAAGTGGTCGGCGCCAGGCGCAGCCAGTTGATTATCCAGTTCCTCGGCGAATCCACGTTGCTGACTGCGTGCGCCATGTTGCTTGCGGTGGCTATCGTCGAACTCGCGCTGCCGTTTTTCTCGACCTTCCTGGAAAAGCCACTGGCTTTTTCTCTGACCAATCCCGCCACCCTCGGCGTCCTGTCGCTCGGTGTCGTGGTCGTGGGATTAGTGGCCGGCAGTTATCCGGCATTCTATTTGTCACATTTTCGTCCGGTCGAGGTTCTCAAAGGCAATGCTTCGGGCTCCGGTTCGGGCCTGCTACGTAAGGGCCTGGTGGTATTTCAGTTCGCAACCTCGATTGCCCTGCTGATCGCGACCGGCGTGGTGGTGGCGCAGATGCAATATGCCCGCAACATTGACCTCGGATATGATAAAGAACGCAATATCGTAACCCGCATACCGTTTTTCGCCGATCTGTGGGAAACCTACGAGCCGCTGAAAGCCGAGCTGGAAGCGCATCCCGACATCCTCTCGGTCGTCTACTCTTCGCGGGTGCCGGGCATGCGTAATCTGGACGGCTCCGGCTACGTCCCCGAAGGCGAGCAAGTAACGATGGACTCCGTACTCGGCCTCTCGGATATCAAAGTCGACTACCAGTGGTTCGATCACTACGACGTCGAATTCCTGGCAGGCCGTGCATTTCGTGAAAACGAACGCCGCGTCGAGATGCCGTCCGAGGAGAACCCGGTAACCAGTGGAGCGGCGATCCTGAACGAATCCGCCGCACGCAGGTTCGGCTGGACAGCCGCAGAGGCAGTCGGAAAAATCATCCGGCAACCGATGAGCCGTGAGCTGGATACCTTTATCGACCGTGAAGTCGTCGGCGTTGTCCCGGACATTCATTTCGCCTCGTTGCACAACGAGATGAAGGCTACCGTCTATGCGGAGCCGAATGCGAACTATGGACGCAGAATCTCGGTCAAGGTCGCTGCCGGCGACCCTGGCGATGCCATCGCACATTTCGAGGCGGTCTGGGCGCGCGTGTTACCCGCGGACCCGGTGAACTGGGAGTTTCTCGACGACCGCTTCGATGCCCTGTATCGCTCGGAGGGTCGACAAGCGCAGATGTTCGGCATGTTTGCGGCATTCGCGATCTTCGTCGCGACCCTCGGTCTTTTCGGGCTGGCATCGTTCACAACCGAAAGACGCACCAAGGAGATCGGCATTCGCAAGGTGATGGGGGCATCGGTATCCGATATCGTGCTGCTGCTGACGTCGGATTTCACCAAGCTGGTGCTGGTCGCCAATGTACTCGCCTGGCCGATTGCGTACTACTTTATGAACGACTGGCTCAATCGCTTCGTTTATAAAGCGCCATTTGCGGAATGGGCGTGGCTTTTTCTCGCCAGCGCAATCGCAGCCCTGGCCACCGCATGGCTGACCATCGCCTTGCAGGCTGGCCGTGCCGCGAACGCGCGACCGGTACTCGCGCTGCGCTATGAATGAGGTCGCAGCTGTGGGAGCGGGCGCGACCGCCATGGATGGCGGAAGTGCAGGTGTTGCAGGAGCGTTCACCTGCCCGGCCCGCGAAACCGGGCATCGAATCGCGCCTCAGGAGGCGCTCCTACATTGCTATTGATGTTCATGCTGTGGGAGCGAGCCAGGGCCCACCCTTGCTGACGTCGCTTGCGTCAACTCAGCCGCTGGCCGCCTCGAACACAGCCTTCGTAATCTGAATATCCTGCACGGCTACGCCCGTCAGGTCGGCGATCGTGACCTGGTCCTCGGACACCCTGCCGGTGGTTTTTCCCGAGATCAGGTTACCCAGCTCGACCACGTCGCTTTCCTGAATCACGCCATTTCGCAGTGCGTGGTGAATCTCGCCACGGCTTTTACATTGCGCAATGCTATCCGCTACCAGCAGATCAGCCCGCGCCATGGCCGCCAGGTCGAGCTCCTGTTTGTAAGCTGTGTCGGATCCTATTGCCGTGATGTGCACACCGTGCTGCATATCGTCGAGCCAGGCCATTACAGGCTCGGTCGCCGGCGTCGTCGTCACGATCAGATTGCACTGCTGCAGGACCTCCGCTGCATCGTGCGTCGTCCGTACGGAAAATCCCGACGACGCCATGTCTTCCCGGTACGCGTCCAGATTCAGTTGATTGCGGCCCCAAACCGTCACCTCACGGCAATCGGTCACCGGAGCCAGGTACTGCAACTGCAGCCGTGCCTGAATGCCGGTGCCGAACACGCCGATGCGGGTCACAGTCGCCGGCGCCAGGTATTTGGCGCAAATCGCGCCGGCAACTGCCGTGCGAACATCCGTCAGGTAGCCTTCGTCGAGCAGCACGGCACACAACTCGCCGCTCTGCTGGCTGAACAACAGCATCAGACCATTGCTGGACGGCAATCCGAGGGCCGCATTGTCATAAAAGCCGGACGCTATCTTGATGACGTAGTATTCGTCACCGGTCAGGTATCCGTACTTGATATGCACATCGCCGGGTGGATTTTGCAGAACCAGCTCGCCGACCGGCGGCACCACCGCCCTGCCCTCGCTGTAGGCGACGAATCCGGACTCGATTTGCTGCATAAGGTCAACCGACCGCAACGCTGCCTTGATCTGTTCCAGGTTCAGGATTTTCAACGGTAGGTTTCCAGTGTGCTTTGAATGCGCGAAAAAGCGTCGTCGAGGACGGCTTTCTCCTGACCGAAGGCGATGCGTAAATGGTAATCCATGCCGAACGAATCCCCCGCACCGACAAATACGCTGACGTCACGGCACAGCGTTTCCATCAGCTCCGTCGAGTTAACCTCCAGGTGATAGCGAATGAAAGTCACCGCAGAAGCCTCTGGTGGTGTGTAAGTAAAGAGTCCGTCCTGCTCGTCCATCCACTGCTGCAACACCGGGTAGCCGTTCTGAATGTAGTTTCTTGCGCGTTGCACAAGTCGCGGCCTCACCTCCGGAGACAACGCATGAGCCGCCAGATGATTGCTCAGCATGCTGGCGGTGATGGCAGTGTATTCATGGCGCCGCCAGATATCGTCCACGGTATCCGACGGAGCCACCACCCAGCCGACACGCAATCCCGGCAGACCATAGGCCTTGCTCATGCTGCCCACCGCAAGCACTTTGTCGTAACGGCCGTAAAAGGAAGGCGTCTCGTCTTCACGCAGACGTTCAGCGCCGCGATAAACCTCATCCGCGAGTATCCAGGCACCCACACGATCCGCGGCGGCGACTACCGCGTCCATTTCCGCTTCGGACAGGATGTGACCGGTCGGGTTATTCGGGTTGACGACTGCAATAATTCGAGTCTTGCCGTTCACCTGCTGATTCAGCTGGTCGACGTCGAGCGCCCAGCCTGCCTCTGACAGAAGATGAAACGGGCGCACCAGGTGACCTCGATTCTCCGCGATACCCCAGACCTGTTTGTAGGTAGGTGACTGGCAGGCCATTTCATCGCCCGGTTCCAGCAGCGTCTGCATGATGATGTGGTTCGCCTCTGCCGCACCTACGGTTACCAGCACGTTCTCGATATCTGCTCCGTCGTACAAGCGGGCGATGCTCTGGCGCAGCTGCGGAATGCCGTTAACGTGCGGGTAGTTAATTTCCGTCGACATCAGCTCAGCGAGTTTGTCGGTATCGCCGTCCAGCAACTCGTCAAGACGGAGCGGATGCACACCGCTCTCTGTCAGGTTGATGTCGACCCGCTGTTCCCAGCGGGACTGCGTGTACTCGAGGTCGAAGGGGATAAATTTCATTTTCAGGCCAGGCTCGATTTCGGACGATGATATCGCAGCGGGCGTCCGGTGGAGCCGCTTTTTCGCGATCAGTCGTCGCGCCCGTGTTAAATTTGGCTGCCCTCAGAATTTGGAACCGATGCCATGACCCCGACAAACCCCAAGCTCATGGACATGCTGACCGGTTATGCGGCCTCCCACCAGCACCCGATCAACATCGCTGTGCACATGGTCGGCATCCCGACGATCATGCTGGGCGTAATGATCCCGTTGAGCTGGATGACCATCGCGATCGACAATTTCGTTATCGATCTGGCGCAGGTCCTGATCGTCGGTTTCTCGGTTTTTTACTTCACACTGGACAAATTGTTCAGCCTGGTATTCCTGGTATGCGCCTGGCTGATCGCAATGCTGGCTGCGGTTCTCGGGGACCTGCCGACGCAGGTATCGGGCAGCATCGCGGCGGCAGCGTTTTTTGGCGGATACCTGGCGCAGTTCATCGGTCATGCGATCGAAAGATCGATGCCGGTCCTGCTCAGGCACCCGGTACAGGCGAATCTCGCCGCACCGTTTTTTGTCGTAGTCGAGGCGTTCAGGTTTCTGGGCCTGCGTGACACGTTGTTCAACGAAGTGCAGCAGCGCGTTGCCGGACTGCGGCAAGAGCAGGCTGCCGCGGATCAGGCGGGGTAGATGAATGAATGCCGCCAGTACACGAGGTAAGACTGCAGGGCCGGTATCCCGCGAATTCAACTTGCTCAGTTTTTTGTGGCGCTTCGCCGCTGCCCTGGCACTGATCCTTGCCACCTATAACCCGGCTGGCAGGTCCTATTATCACTGGCTCAGAAGCGGCATGGCAGATGCCGCGCTCGGGCCCGAGTATTTCGTTGCCGGTGTGTTGCTGCTCATTGGCTGGGTGATCCTGCTCGCCGCCACGCAACGATCTCTCGGTCCGGTTGGCCTGTTACTCGGGGGCGCGCTGCTTGGCGGACTGGTGTGGCTGTCTGTCGATTTTGGCTTACTGGATATTGATTCTGTCTCCGAAATGAGCTGGATTGTCCTCGTCTGCATCGCTGCACTGCTCGCCATCGGACTGAGCTGGTCACATGTCTGGCGACGCCTGACCGGGCAATTCGAGGTCGATGACGGCGACGGCTGATGCCCTTCCTATGAAGAACCTCATTACACCGCGCACACTGATCGCATTACTGGCGGTTGCGGTTTTGTCGCTGGTCGTCAGTCTGCTGACTGACCTGCGAAGCGGCGTGATCGCCAGCAAAATGCTCGCGTCCAGCCTGTTCCTCATGTTAGCAATGTCCTGCGGTGCAGCCAGAAGCCACTATGGCCGCATCATTCTGGCTGGCTTGGCACTCTCCTGGATCGGCGACCTGTTTCTGCTCGACACCGGCCAGCAATTATTTTTGCTCGGTCTGATCAGTTTCCTGTTCGCACACGTCGCTTATATTTCGGCATTTGCGTCACTGGGACTTCATCGTAACTGGTTGCTCGCCGCGATCGTGCCCGTTCTGCTCGTTTCCTTCGGCGTGTCCGCCTGGCTCGCGCCATACGTGCCCGGTGACATGTTGTTACCGGTCAGAACATACACGGTGGTCATCAGCGCTATGCTGATTGCATCGATTGGCGCCAGGGGCAACGGTGCGTCCACCCTGATACCCGTCGGCGCTATCCTGTTTTACTTATCGGACCTGTCGGTTGCGGCAGGACAATTTGTGCAGACCGACTTCCCCAACTACGTGTGGGGACTACCGTTTTACTATGCCGGGCAATCCTTGCTGGCATTGAGCACTGGCAGCATCAAGAGCACAGTTCAATAGCGGTAACTCGCGCCGACCATGTTGCTGTGCCGATCGCCGCGGCCGCTCAGGACAGCAAGGTCGGGATACGCTCAGTTCTGCCCATCGTTTTCCAGCACGAACCGGCCAAGATCCTGCTTGTATTTTTCGAGCGACGGCGGATGCACGTACATCATGTGACCGGCCTCATACATGGCCACCTCGATCCTGGCGCGTTGTTCTTCGTCGAGGTCCATATGATTCAAAACGTAGTCAAGCACGAAAAACGGTGTGGCCAGATCGTAATAACCTTGTTGCACGAGAACCTTCATGTGCGGATACAGGGTCATCGTCGTCGCGAGATCAAGCGCGGTGTTTGTGATCAGCGTTTCCTGACCTTCCGGCAACGTGTGCAGCCAGTCCCAGTCCGTGAATAGTCCGCCCGATACCACGTATTCGCGCTCCTTCCTGAATCCCAGGTCATTCGTGTAGTAGTGCATGAAACCAGCGGTAAAGGCCGGCCCGACACCGCTCATGAACGGGTCATACTGCATGGTGGCGCCGACCCGATCGATGCTGCGCCCCTTGAAACGCGAGTCTATGCGCCCGACCGTGACGTCCTGGTCACGCAACAATTCCTGCGTAAAATGGAAGTGGCTGACCCGTAGATTTGAGTGATCCCAGTATTCCTCGCTGAGCCCGGAATACTGTGACAACTTTGTGATCAAACGGGCTCGCTCGCTCGTTGACAGGGTGTTGCCCTTCATCAACGCCGGCGCATATTCGTTGACCGCGAACGCCTCAACCTCATTGACGAACTCGACCAGATCATCGGGGCGGTCATTCAATGCATTGTGATACCACGCAGTCGCGGCGAGGGTCGGCAAGTACAACGCGTGCGGCAGGTCCATTGCGAAACGGTCGCGGGCAGCGGCCGCGTCCATGAAAGGAGACACCAGGATGACACCGTTCAGCCCCATGCCATGATCGGTCAGCAGCTTGTACGCGACCCCGCCAGTCCTGATCCCTCCATAACTTTCGCCGAGGACAAACTTCGGTGAGTTCCAGCGATCATTGTCCGTGATGAAGCGTGCTATGAATTGCGATGCGGCTGCTATATCCGGATCCACGCCCCAGAAGTCCTCGCCGGTGCCTTCACCGACTGGTCTGGCGTAACCGGTTCCCACCGGGTCCATCATCACCAGATCCGCAACGTCGAGGATACTGAACTCGTTATTGACCGCACCGAATGGCGCCGGACCGGTAACTTTCGTATCGACCACGGGAACGCGACGCGGCCCGAGCACGCCCATGTGCAACCAGATCGACGCAGAACCCGGTCCACCGTTGTAAGCGAACATGATCGGCCGCCTGGCCGGATCGTCAACGCCGTTTTTGATGTATGCCGTGTAGCCGAATGTGCCGATGGGCTTCTCGTCGTCGTTGTAAATCAGGGCCAATCCGGCGGTCGCCGAGTAGCGAATGGTGACGCCATCGATACGCACACTGTGCTGCGTGGTGTTCGATTCTGCCTGCGGCTCTTCGGCTTTCGTCTCGGCGGCGGCCTCCTCTTCCTGCGCGACTGCCGCGCCGGCCGTAAAAAGCGCCAGGATTATCCAATACGCGTATGCTTTCATCGATTACTCCCCGTTCGCATCATTCGCTGCTCTGATTGAGTCGCCGCCAGAATCAACAAACCGGCGGCTTGTTGTTGGCCGGCAGCTTCTTGTCATTATTAGCTTGCCGGGTCCCGATAATAACTCGCGACACAGCGATGGTCACGGTCCAGTTCCAGGACCACGTCTGCGACGTTCGGCATATGTTGCAGGTTGGCCCTGGTCAGCCGTTCGTAGTGCCGCAGAAATTCCGCGATCTCCGCGTCGTCCATCACGGCCGTTCCTTGCGTCAGTTTGCGCTCCTGCTCGAGGCGCCAGCGGAAGACGGCATCGAAGTCGGGCGCCTGCAGGAACACCAGTTTATCTAGCCGGGAAAACACGTCGGCATACGGCCCAGCCAGCTGTTCGTTGACAAATCCACGCCAGGCTCCCTGTGGATCCCGCTCACGCTCCAGTGAATTGACGGCGTCCTGCAGCGCAGCGTCGGCTTGCGGCGGTGATCCTACGCACCAGCCCTCGAAGATGACCAGGTCCAGCGGCCCGGTAACGCTGCCCCACTGCGATTCAGGCACGCGGTCATCGTGACTTTTTTCGAAACGTGGCAGCGACAAGGACTTGCCGGCCGGCAGGCCTCGCAGCTGATCCAGGATCCGTGCCATGAGCAGCACGTCATGCGTCCCCGGAACGCCGCGGGTCCCAAGTAAAGGGTGGATATCTGCAGCAAGTCGTTCGCGTTCGCGTCGTGTCAGGTAGAAGTCATCGATGGAGAGTACGGCAATCCGCCAACCGTCCCGGCCCTCCAGCAGCAGTTTCAGCGTTGCCGCCAGCGTGGACTTGCCGGTACCCTGAGCTCCGTTGATGCCGAGAATGCCACCCTGTTGCTGCGACAGGTTGCCATCGATCCAGTCCGCGAGCGGCTGGACATACTGGTCGATAAGGTCCCGATAATGCTCCGGCAGCGCCTGCCGGGAGATGAAGTCATCGATTTCCGCCCGCATGGCCGTCTCTTTTCAGGCGCCTGTGGGCGGCCCGGAATCAGTGCAGCGCGCGGCCGCAACCATGATAGGTCTGGTCGTCCAGCAGTACGCTCACGCGTGACTCGAAGGCCTCGCCGCTCATCGTGTCACTGCAGGGTTCGCCAACGATCGTCACCTCGATTTCGCCCCCCTCGGACTTGACGGAATAGGTAGCGCTGCGATTGTCGTTGTCGAGGGTAAGCTCCGGCGCGGATGTGTTTATCTCCTTGAGTCCGTAGTCGTAGACGAAGCGAATGCTGTCCGCGTCTCGAATTTCCAGGTGCCAGCCCGGCTCGTTGCCGACCGCCCGAAAATCCACCCCGGATAATTTCGCATGTTCCCAGATCGAACTGCGGCGATTCAGTACACAACCGTGATACTGAATACCATCGACGTCGAGCAGGGCCTCGTCAACCTTGTTCCACAGCAGTACACCATCACCCAGGTAGCGCGCGCCGCTTGCTGCCCGTATCTGACCGAGGACGAGATACGGTTTGCCGAATTCAGGCGGTAGCCACAGCGCTATTTCACCCGGCCCGGTCCGCGTCGTGAAACTGAAAGCGCCTGCATTGGAGTTGCAATCGAAAACCGCCGTCTGACCCGGCCGCTGGGCGACCATGCCGGCAGTGGCTGTACCGGCACGAACAACGTGAATCTCGACCTCTTGCGCCGGCGCGCCGTTCATTATGACCGGATGCGCGGTATCCGTGGTAAACAGCAAGCCGCCGTCAGCTGCACGAATCTGCGCGCGTATCGCGTAGCGGTGATGGTCCTGAATCCATCCTTTGTCGTAAGTCAGCGCGAACGGAATCGGCACCTGCTTGCCGGCCCCGGCAATCATTTGCTCCGCAATCACCGGCGCTGCGACGTCGGCAATGCTCACATCCTCGAGAACGACGCGGATAGTGTCATCAGGTGCCAGTGCCATCCGTTCGCGGTAGCTCACCGTGCCGCTAATCATTGCCGGCCCGCTGCCCACGAAATCCGAACTGTCTATCGGCCGCCCGCTGCAGGCGCCCAGCAGCAGGAATACCGACTGTGCTACAAGCCGGGTTGCAGGTGCGTATGGACATTTCATCGGGTCATTCTAGATGGTGTCGCAGCCGCGAGCGAACTACCGTTTGTGCGGAATGTACTGCAATGGACCGGCATTTGAGGCATTATTCGATATCTCGCTGAATTACCTGATATTCCTCACTTTTCATAACAATAACAACAACAGAATCGTGCCATCAGGTCAGTCCGGAGGCCTACGTGTGTCAGCAATTGCATTGCAGCAGCCGCTAGC
>Ga0255052_10000618_pt1 | contig 28378 bp, 24 predicted proteins | sample JV7_2_21_MG_FD_188632 | JGI IMG/M metagenome (GOLD analysis project Ga0255052, IMG submission 188632) | Seawater microbial communities from Jervis Inlet, British Columbia, Canada - JV7_2_21 | ecosystem: Environmental > Aquatic > Marine > Inlet | place: Canada: British Columbia | collected...
CGCGTTCAGCCTGACCGGGCATGATAAAAGTGCGACCGATGTAACGGTTCTTGATAAAGCCTTCGCGGTACTTGACGCCCAGATGATAGGCCACCTGACCGGCTGCAGTACGGCTGGTGTCCGGAATCGGGACGACGACGTCAATGTCGTGCTCAGGAAAATCGCGCACGATCTTGCCCGCAAGTTGTTCACCCATGCGCAGGCGCGCCTTATACACCGACAAATCATCAAGAATTGAATCAGGCCGCGCGAAATACACGAACTCGAAGATGCACGGTGTGTGTTTCGCCTCGCCGCGATACTCGCGGTTGTGCAGAACGCCTTTGTTTTCGATAAACACCGTTTCGCCTGGCTGTACATCGCGTAGCCGCTCGAACTGCAACACATCAAGGGCCACGCTCTCCGAGGCCACCATGTAATCCGTGCCCTCTTCTGTCAGACGTTCGCCGAGCACGAGTGGCCGAATGCCATTCGGGTCACGAAATGCGACGACACCAATACCGACGATCAATACGACAACCGCGTAGCCGCCCATGCAGCGCTCGTGCACGGCTGCCACCGCATCAAATATATTTTCCGGCGTCGGATGCCCATTCACGCACCTCTGCAATTCGTGCGCGAACACGTTGAGCAAGACCTCGGAATCAGAGCCCGTACTCAAATGCCGCCGATCTTCTTTCGTCAGCATCTCGGCTAGCTCGTCGTAGTTTGTCAGATTGCCATTGTGGCCCAGACAAATGCCATACGGCGAATTCACGTAGAACGGTTGTGCCTCTGCCGCTCGCGAACCGCCCGCCGTTGGATAGCGAATATGGCCGATGCCAAAATTGCCAGTCAGGCCCAACATATGCCGCTGGCGAAACACATCGCGGACAAGGCCGTTGCCCTTGCGCTGCTGCAGTCCGTCTGCACCGCAGGTCACGATACCTGCAGCATCCTGTCCTCGATGTTGCAAGACGGTCAATGCATCGTAGATCGCCTGGTTAACGGCCTGATGACTAACGATTCCAACAACGCCACACATGATTCAGATTACTTCCTCGCCAGGTATCAGTATTTCATAGCCCTGTGGAGCCATAACTTTGATCCATTCCGCGACAATTTCAAGGTGCGGAATCAGAATCGATCGTTGCCACCATGCATCGTTATTAAAACCCGCGAATTGGCCGCCGAGTACAAACAACGCGGCTAACAATACTCCCCGAGCCGCACCGAAAACTGTGCCGGCGAGGCGGTCCATGCCGCTCAGTACCGACAGTCGCACCAGCTTGGCTATACCCCAACTGAGCAGGCCACCAATTGACAACACAACGGCGAACACCAGGATGCGACCGAACCAGGCCTGCAGGTCCGGAGAACTGATCCAGCTGTCAGAAATTTCGCCAATACCCGGGCCAAAGAACAACGCTGCCCAGATAGCGACCAGCAGTGAGGTTATTGATATCGCCTCTTTTACGAATCCACGGACGATGCCCACGATCACGGAAATTACAATGGCAACGGCAATGAGAATGTCGATGATCGGCATCAGAGATGTCGGGTCGGCTCAGCGTGATCGGCGAGAATGGGATGAGATTCTAACAGAGTCAGAAACTGTCTCAACATATTCTATGGATGTGGCAGGACCTTACCCTTGTGTCCGACCTTCGCCAGCCGTTCCGCCATGGCATCGGCGCTCTCGCGGTCCTTCTGTGGTCCGATTCGCACACGGTGCAGCTGGCTATCGCCGGTTGATAGTTGGCTCAGAAATGCGGCAAAACCTTGTTTGCGCAAGTCCGCGGCCAATCGCTCCGCATTCTCTTTATTGCCAAAACTACCGAGCTGTACGGCCCACATACCGGTCGACGACGCCGCTGGTGGCGGTGTCTGGCCCGCTTGCTGCTGCGGCTGAGGCGTTGCAACGACGGGCTCAGGTTTTGCCTCTACCAATTTGGCCTGCGGCTTTTGCTCGGCCACAGGCTGTTTGGTCTTGGGCGCCGTTTGCGCGGGCTCATTACCCCCGCTGGACGGCACCGGATTGCTACGATCGCGTTCGAGCACGATTGTCTTGGTTTTCTGGTCCGATTGGCCAGGAAGCGGCACGCGCTCATCGACCATCTCGCCATCGCCCGACGGTCCGTCTAAAAAAACCGGAACAACCAATACGACCACCAGTACGAGAACGGCGGCGCCTATAATGCGTTCTTTCAATGCTCGATCCATCATGATTAGCGTTGCGAGTATAGCTGGTTCAATACCGGCCCAACCAGATAAAAGGAGCCAGTGACGAGTATCTGATCATCCGCGGTAGCCAACACCTGCGCACGAAGCATCGCGATCTCGATTGAATCGGCCACAAGACACGGCGCGTTACTGAAATTCGCCACCCGCCGGGCAAGCTCGCCGGCAGCAATGCTGCGCGGGCTATCCGCCCCGACTGCAATCCAGTGATCAACGTGGCTGGCGAGAGGACCGACAACGCCCTCAACATCTTTGTTATCGAGCATCGCGAGTATTGCCACGGTTTGCCCGGCACGCTTTTCCGCGCCTAGCGCCGCGGCCAGTGCGCTAGCGGCTGCCGGGTTGTGAGCCACGTCGAGCAACCAATGGCACTCCGCATCGATTCGTTGCAGTCGGCCTTCGAGTTGCAGTGATGCGAAGGACTCGTTCACAAGGTCCACGCGCAACAGCTCGTCGAATCCTGCGGCTTCAAGCAATGCGAGAACTGCAGCAGCGTTATCGAGCTGATGTTCACCAGCCAACCCAGGCAGCGCCAGGTCGTCCAGATTGTGCGTTTGGCCCTGCCACGACCAGTGCGTCCCGTCTGAACTCCAGTCGAAGTCGGGGCCGAGGGCGAGCAGATCTGCATTTACGTCCCTGGCCCGGTCGAGGATGGTCCTGGGCAGGTCGCGAGACGCAAATACGATGGGCTTGCGGGGACGCATGATTCCCGCTTTCTCGAGTGCAATCGCCTCAATGTCCGCGCCCAACCAGTCGCAATGATCCAGAGCAATGTTTGTGATCAGGCACACATCGGGTTCGATCGCGTTAACCGCATCCAACCGCCCTCCCATGCCGACCTCGAGTATCGCGACATCGACCTGCAACTCAGCAAACACAAGCAGGGCCGCGATCGTGCCATATTCGAAATACGTAAGCGCTTCGTTATCGCGTGCCACTTCGACGCGCTCGAATGCGGCGATAATCTGCTCGTCCGTCGCCTCCTCACCATCGACCCGGATGCGCTCGTTGTATCGGGTGACGTGCGGTGAAGTGTAAAGCCCAACTCGAGCGTCGGATTTACCCAGCAATGCACCGAGCATCCCGACGCTCGATCCTTTGCCGTTGGTACCGGCAACATGAAATACGGTTTGCGGCAGCCCGGGTGACAGCCGATCCAGGACCCGGTTGACTCGATCGAGTCCCAGGTCAATTTCTTGCGGAGACAGAGTCTCGAGCCACGCCAGCCAATCAGATAGAGGCATACCGACCGTGTTCACGAGCTGAGACTACTTGGTAACTGGGCTTGGGCGTTGTTCGAACTTGGCCAGCAATTCCGCGACTTGGCCACGCATCTCGCGACGATCGACAATCATGTCAACCGCACCGTGATCGAGCAAGAACTCACTACGCTGGAACCCCTCGGGCAACTTCTGTCGTACGGTTTGCTCTATCACGCGAGGGCCAGCGAAACCAATCAAGGCATTTGGTTCTGCAATATTCACGTCGCCGAGCATCGCCAGGCTTGCCGAAACACCACCGGTCGTCGGATCGGTCAAGACCGAGATATATGGCACACTTTTGCTGCCGAGATTGGCTAAAGCCGAGGATGTTTTCGCCATTTGCAGCAGCGAAAATAAGGCCTCCTGCATGCGCGCCCCGCCACTGGCAGCAAACGATACCAATGGCATTTTGTTTTCCGCTGCGTAGTTCGCCGCGCGCGCGAATCGCTCACCCACGACCGAGCCCATTGAGCCGCCCATAAATGCAAACTCAAAAGCACAGACGACCACGGGGCGACCGTATAATGTGCCGGACACCGATACCAACGCGTCTTTTTCGCCAGTCTTCTTTTGCGCCTGAATGATCCGATCGCGGTAGCGCTTGCTGTCACGAAACTTGAGCGGATCCAGAGGCTCGAGATGACCCGACAATTCCTGTTGTGATTCCGGATCGAGGAAGAAGTCGAGGCGTTGTCGAGCACCGATTCTCAGGTGGTAATCGCACTTCGGACACACCTGCAGATTACGCTCTAACTCATTGCGATAAAGCTGCGCATCGCATTTCGGACATTTGATCCAGACACCTTCAGGAACCGAGCGCGTGCGCTTCTCGGTGCTGATGCGCGATGGCATTAACTTCTCGAACCAACTCATAGAGGCATCTTAACCAAATTACTGATTTCAGTCGCGCTCCAAGGAGCGCTCCAACCAACCCGCTAATGTTGGAGCACCCCTTAGTTACTGATTTCAGTCGCGCTCCAAGGAGCGCTCCAACCAACCCGCCAATGTTGGAGCACCCCTTAGTTACTGATTTCGGTCGCGCTCCAAGGAGCGCTCCAACCAACCCGCTAATGTTGGAGCACCCCTAAATTACTGATTTCAGTCGCGCTCCAAGGAGCGCTCCAACCAACCCGCCAATGTTGCAGCACCCCTTAGTTACTGATTTCGGTCGCGCTCCAAGGAGCGCTCCAACCAACCCGCCAATGTTGGAGCACCCCTTGGGGCGTGAACGATCAGTTGTTGGAGCGCCCCTTGGGGCGCGATCGATCATGGATGATTAGACGGCAGATGGAAATCTTCCGGATAGTCGACTCGGACCAGTGTCAGCCCGTGTGGAGGCGCAGCCGCACCGCCTTGCCTGCGGTCCCGACTGGTCAGTACAGCCTCTGCCCAGTCGACCGATTTGTCGCCACGGCCGATGGCAACCAGGGTTCCGGTGATGTTGCGTACCATGTGTTGCAGGAATGCATTGGCCGAAATCTCAAGCGCTATCCAATCGTCCTTGCGCATCACTGAGATCGTGGTGATCTCGCGGTTCGGCGTCGACGCCTGGCAACTTGCCGCGCGATAAGCAGAAAAGTCGTGTTTGCCGATCAGAGCCTGGGCCGCTGCATGCATGCACTCGGCATCGAGCGCGTCATACACCCACCAGGCACGATGCCGCTGCAACGCGGAACGTTCGAAGCGATTCAAGATGCAATAGCGATAGGATCGCGAGATCGCCGAAAATCGTGCATGAAAGCTGTCATCAACTGGACAAGCCCATATCACGCTCACGTCATCCGGAAGATTGCTGTTGGCCCCTAGCAGCCAGCCGCGGCTGTCGCGTTCGCTGTGCGTATCGAAATGAACGACCTGACCCGAGGCGTGCACGCCGGTATCGGTACGACCGGCGCAGATAACTTCGATGTTTTCGTTGGCGACTTTCGCCAGTGCGTTTTCGACGCGCGCCTGAACGCCTTCACCCGTACGCTGACGTTGCCAGCCGTTGTACGCAGTGCCGTCGTACTCCAAACCCAGGGCAATGCGCACTAACTCGGTAGCGAATCCAGAAGTTGCTGCGCTTGTTGGCGCTGGCTTTCATCGCCTTCGTCGAGAACTTCCTCGAGAATCGAGCGTGCACCATTCGGGTCACCCATATCGACGTAGGCGCGCGCGAGATCGAGCTTGGTGCCAACCTCTGTCATCGTACGTGCCTCCGACAGATCGTCACCCATTTCGTCAGGGGCCAAAGACAAATTGACAGCGTCCTCACTTGTTTTCGGTTGAGGTTGCTCCAACGTTGCTTCGTCGCGCATCTGCTCTGCCGTATCGTCCACTTCGCTGACTTCGAGTGCAGCCGCCAGATCATCGAGATCAGCATCTGTGCTCGCGACAGCCGGCATGTCGCCCGTCACATCAAGGTCGAATTCATCGATCGAGACGTCGTCGGGCAGCACTTCAGTTTTGGCAAAATCGGAATCAGCCACATGACCGTCGTCATCGAGACTGCCCAGCAATGTGTCCACATCATCGTCCAAACTGCCTTCGGCATCGTCGTCGCCAACCACGAGCATCGTCGCATCGTCACCTGACAGGTCAGTGCCAGTATCAGCGGCGATGTCGATAGCCATGTCGTCACTCAATACCTGAGTGATACCGGTTGCACTAAGCAGGCTCTCTTCGATGTCAATATCGGCCGCTATCCCGGTTTCTTCAACTCCAGTCGTCAACGTCGTATGCACACCTGTCGATTCCGGATCGATTTCAGGGTTCTTACCAGTAGCTTCGGCCTGATCATCGAGCGCCTCATTGATGCCGGTGTTGGACAATGTTTCTAATTCACCAGTCGAATCCAAATCGTCGAGCGATGCCAATTCCGTCTCGGCCAGGCCGTCGACATCGACGTCGAAATTCAGATCATCGAGATTAATTTCTGCTGTCTCGTCGGCCGCCTGGCCGCTGCTCTCGATCGCTTCGACGACCGCCTCATCGAGTGACGGCAGTTCCGTGGTACCGCCAGGCACGTCGAGCGGCTGTTCGATCGTCGGGGTCTCCACGGTTGACTCCTGACCCAGCATAGCTTCTGTCTCGTCGACCGACCGTATTTCGCGTGTGATGTCAAACTCCACGTCATCTGCGGGTTCCTCGTCCACGCTATCAACAAAGAAGTCGATGCCATCGTCGGCCTCGGCCACACCGGTTTCAAATGACAGGTCAACTGAACTGATCGCACCGGCAGCACTAGCACCGGCAAACAGAGAGTCATCTGCGGCAATCTGTTGCCCCATAATGACAATCTTGTCCCAGTCCGCGCTTTCGTCTTCGCCAACCACTGAATTTAGTCGACGAGCTGCGTCAACAAATGCTTCGCGGTTGCCCCAGATGAAGTAGATTTCACAAATCTTCGTCAGCAAATCGACCCGTTCTGGATCTACCGATAATGCCCCATTAATGAGGTCGGCAGCCTGATCATAGAGTCCGTAGGCCATATGGAAGTCGGCTTCGGCGATCGGATCGGATTGATCGAGATTAATTGCTGATTCGCTGCTGAAGGTATCCTCCAGCGAATCAAACTGTCCGGTTTCCTCGGCTGTGTCTGCAGTTACGACGGGCTCGAATTCAGGTGCTGGAACTTCGACAGTCTCTTCCAAATCCTGACGCATCGTCGATTCCTGTTCGACGACGACGATGGACTCGTCCCTGGCGACCGGAGCACTCAGACGCTCGGTGGCTTGTAGATCATCAACGACCGCTTCATCAGAATCGAGCGACTGCCAATCATCCGGATCTTTGGCATCGTCACGTCCTTGACGCATGAACCAGACCAGTGCACCTGCAACAAGCACGACCGCCGCAATAATGATGGCCCAGATACTGGTCAACATTTCTATGGCGCGGTCAATAAGACCTGGCTCAGAACGCGTCGGTGTACGAATGATGTCGCTGGCCGGCGGCGTGTCTTCTACAACAGGTTCGGTAACATCGACTGTCTCAGCATCGTCCGCCGTGCTGTCAGCGGAATCAGCAAACGGATCGAGCTCGTCGTCAAGACCAGCCGCGCTGTCGTCGACCATAACGTCAACCGGCGGCTCGTCAACTTCACCACGGATACTCGCGAGTTCCTCACGCAGCTGCGCAAGTTCGCTGTCGCGTATCTCGATCAGGGCTCGCTGTTGCGGGACGTCAGCTGCCTCGAGATCGGCAATGCGTTGCTCGATCTCGGTCTCGCGAGTCGTTGCATCGTCGCCGAATGCCGGGTCCGTCAGCGTCGTGTCCGGTTCATAGGTAAAGTCATCGTCTGGCGGTACCAGCGTCAGGCTGGGTCGTGTCGATGTTTCAGCGACAGGCTGCGGCACCGTGCCGCCGCTCCATTCCGCATTCTGACGTTGTGCTTCGGCCAACGCATCGCCACGGCTGATACGATAAACCTCGTCTGCACTGGGAATTCGAAGTGCAGCCCCAGCCCTGAGAATATTGATATTACCGCCAAAGGCGTTCGGGTTTGCCTCAAAAATCGCCAGCATGATCTGATTCATGGTCAGACGGCTGTCCGGGCGAACCCTTGATGCAACGCCCCAAAGCGTGTCACCGCGCCCGACGATCAGATCGCCACCTGCCGTGGTATCGAATGGAGCTGCCTGTCGCGGCGCGGGTGCCGGTGTTGGTCGGGCTTGCTGCGGTGGCGGCGCAGCACGTTCGATGCGACCACTATCCGCCGGTTCGGCGCGCGTTGGTGCCTGTACTGCCGGTGCCGTATCCACTGCACGCGGCGCAAATGTCGGCGGATCCAGAAATACGGTGTACTCCCGCAATAGACGGCCTCGCGACCACGACGCCTCGACCAGGAAAGTGATGAACGGTTCCGCCATCGGCGCATCCGAATGAACCTGAACGTAGTTACCGTCGACGCGGCCACTGCGAACGATGTTTAACCGGATATCCTGCAAAAAGAGCGGGCGATCGATGCCGTAACGATCAAACGTCTCGGCCGCTGCCATCATAATAGTGAGATTGTCGAGCTCGCCCGGCGTGGCAGACAGTAGCTCGATTTCGGCATTCAGCGGCTCATTGAGCGCTGAATTCATTCGAATATCTCCCAGCCCAAGGGCCCAGACCTCGCTCGACACCAGGATGACAAGCGCAAGCGAGATTCGAGAGAATCGTCTCGACATAATTTTAATCTCCAGCTCCCCAAGCACCGCAAAAAATTCGCCCAAAAGGCGCGATATCACGGCAGGCAAACCCTTTTAACATATGGTTTCGAACTATAGCTTATAAATGGTTTTTCGCCAATATTTCAGCAATTTGGACACTATTTAGAGCCGCGCCCTTACGTATGTTATCGGACACTACCCACAGGTCGATCCCTCGCGGGTGCGAAATGTCCTCACGCACTCGACCGACGTAAACAGGGTCCGTACCGGAACCATCGGTCACGGCGGTCGGATATTCCCCGGTTTTTGCCCCATCAAGCAGACTCACGCCCGCCGCAACGCTGAGCAATTCACAGACTTTTTCGGCCGAGATCTTCTCTCTGGTTTCAATGTGCACGGCTTCCGAGTGACCGTAAAAAGCCGGTATACGTACGGCCGTCGGGTTCACCAGAATGCTGTCGTCGGAGAAGATTTTGCGCGTTTCCCACACCATCTTCATTTCTTCGCGCGTGTAGCGATTTTCCTGGAAAGTGTCGATGTGCGGCACGGCGTTAAAGGCGATTTGTTTGGCATCGCCCTCAATCTCCAGTGGTCGGCCATTGAGCAGGGCTGCCGTCTGGCGCACCAGCTCTTCGATGGCACTTTTGCCCGCACCCGAAACAGCCTGATAGGTCGCGACATTGATGCGCTCAATGCCAACCGCATCATAAATTGGCTTCAGCGCAACAACTAACTGAATAGTCGAGCAATTCGGATTCGCGATGATGCCGCGATTCTTGTAGTCAGCGACGGCCTCAGGATTTACTTCAGGCACGACCAGCGGAATGTCGTCATCACGACGAAAGTGCGAGGTGTTATCGACAACGACGCATCCGGCCGCGACAGCTTTAGGTGCGTATTCCTCGGAGATTGAGCCACCGGCCGAAAACAGCCCGAGCTGCACTTGCGAAAAATCGAACTCGGCGAGATCAGCAACGGGCAATTCCCGATTACCAAAAGCAACCGTCTTACCGACAGACCTCGCGCTCGCGAGCGCATGCACCGTGCCCACTGGAAACTTGCGCTCGGATAGGATCTCGAGCATCACTTCGCCGACAGCGCCGGTCGCACCGACAACAGCTATATCAAACTGGTTTGTCATTAGGTGCCCGTTCCAGAGTATTTATCGCGGCCATGGGCCGCTCCTACACAGTCGGTGTCGATGATTCAACATCCGCATTCTGTGCGCGGTTGCGCAAATAATGATCCATCAGTACCAGTGCGACCATCGCTTCGGCAATTGGCGTTGCCCTGAGTCCCACACAAGGATCATGGCGACCTTTGGTGACGATCTCGGTTTCATTACCTTGCTTGTCAATCGTCTTGCCCGGCACCGAGATGCTCGATGTCGGTTTCAATGCGATGCTGACAAGCAAGTTCTGACCGGACGAGATTCCGCCGAGCGTGCCGCCGGCATCGTTTTTCGCAAATCCGTCGGCGCCGATTTCATCGCGGTGCTCGCTGCCCTTTTGCGTCACCGCACCAAACCCGACGCCGAGTTCAACGCCCTTGACTGCGTTGATGCTCATCAAACCGTGGGCGACAGCAGCCCCGAGCTTGTCGAACACGGGCTCGCCCAGCCCCGGTGGAATATTGCTGGCCAGAACACTGATCTTCGCGCCGATCGAATTGCCTTCCTCGCGCAAGGCATCCATGAACGCTTCCAATTCTTCGATACGCCCCGGATCGGCACAGAAAAACGGATTGTCGTTGACGATCGACAGGTCCGCCGCCGCGAGTTCCAATGGTCCCAGCTGGCTAACGTAGCCATGAATCTCAATGCCGACTTTTTCACGCAAATATTTCCGTGCGATGGCTCCCGCCGCGACTCGCATGGTCGTTTCGCGCGCGGACGAACGGCCACCGCCGCGGTAATCGCGAATGCCATATTTTTGTTGATAGGTGTAATCGGCGTGACCCGGGCGAAATTTGTCCTTGATATCGCCATAGTCTTTTGACCGCTGGTCCTTATTTCGAATCAACAGCCCAATTGGAGTTCCTGTGGTCAGGCCTTCGAAAACGCCTGACAGGATTTCAACCTGATCGGGCTCGTTGCGCTGTGTTGTATGCCGCGATTGCCCAGGACGGCGGCGCTCGAGGTCTGCCTGAATATCCTCGGCATCGAGTTGCATGCCGGGCGGACAGCCATCAACAATGCAGCCGAGTGCGACGCCGTGGCTTTCGCCAAACGTCGTTACGACAAAGTTCTGACCAATACTGTTGCCCGACACTAGTGGTCCAACCGCTTCACGATTCGCTGAATCCATCAATATTGCGAGGTTGAACCACTATAAACCCTTGAGATCGTCTTTCGTCAGCAAAAATACACCTGACCCGCCATGCTCGAACTCCAGCCAGGTAAATGCAACACCTGAATATCGATTTTCCAGCGCTGCCTGGCTGTTTCCGACTTCACAAACGAGTATTCCACCGTCGCTCAGGAAACGCGATGCATCATGCAGGATCGTGTTGACCGAATCCAGACCATCATGGCCGGCCGCCAGCCCCAATTCCGGCTCATGACGAAATTCATCGGGCAATGCGTCCATGTCCTGCTGGTCCACGTATGGAGGATTGCTGACGATCAATTCGTAAGTCTGGCCGTCCAGCGCTTCGAAAAAGTTTGACTGAACGAGGCGCACGCGCTCGCCAAGCGCGTAATTTGCGACATTGATTGCTGCTACCGCCAGCGCATCGCTGGAAACGTCGACCGCGTCCACACTGGCTTCAGGAAAGGCCTTCGCTACCGCGATGGCGATGCAGCCGCTGCCGGTGCCGAGATCGACGGCCGTTTTCACCGTATTCGGCGCCAGCCACGGCTCAAATCGATCACAAATCATTTCGGCAATTGGCGAGCGCGGTACCAGCACCCGCTCATCAACATAGAATTTGAGCCCTGCAAACCAGGACTCATTCACGAGATACGCGGCAGGTACACGCTCCTCGATGCGGCGGCGAACGAGATCGTGCAGACTGGCCTGCTGCTCAGCACTTACAATTTTCTCGTAGGCCGCTGATGCCTCGTTATGGATCAAACCCAAATGTGCAAATACCAGCCACGCCGCTTCGTCGACAGGATTGTCCGTGCCGTGACCGTAACTGAGATCAGCCTGCTCAAACTGATCAGCAATACGACGAATGAGCTGCTCAACGCTGACGGATTGACTGGATTCTGGTGCCATAGTTAAGGAGTGTCGTTTAGAATATCGGTCCTAAGCAATCCCTTCGTTGGAAAAGATGGGCCCAAGAAATCGATTTATCGCTATTGTTGCGGTCGTCGCTATCGCGACGGGCGCCTGGTTGTCGTTCAAAGTCATGACTCCCGCGGCTTTGCCGCTGACCGCGACCTTGTTACCGGCCCCAGGCCCCTTGCCAGAGTTCTCCTTGCTCGATCATGACGGCAATGCCATCGGGCGGGGCGTGTTTTCGGGTCAATGGAGCCTGGTTTTCTTCGGTTTCACTCACTGTCCCGACATTTGCCCGCTCACCTTGCAGGTGCTCGCTGACGCCAGGAAGCAACTGGCCGATGAAGGCATGGACCCACTGCCTCGAATCGTTTTGGTGAGCGTAGATCCCGAACGGGATACTCCCGAAATTCTCGGCCAGTACGTCCAATATTTCGGTGACGATAATCTCGGCATTACGGGCGAATTGGAGGAAGTGAGAAAACTGACCGGCCGTCTTGGCATATTTTTTGAGAAGACCGCCACCGACGGCGATAATTACTCTGTCGATCACTCCGCGGTTGTCCTCGTAATCAATCCGCGCGGGCAATTCCACGCACTTTTCAGTGCGCCGCATATCGCCAGGAATTTTGTGCACGACCTGCCATTAATCATGAGAGGCCGGTGATGCAACTCAAATTTGTCATCCTCCTGTCGATACTCGGCACGGCTTGCACGCTTGAACAGGCGCCACTCGTCGCGACCGACGTGTCGATCAAAGAGCCGCTGCCGGGCATGCAAATGACCGCCGGATATTTATCCCTGACCAACAACACGTCGCAATTGATCACGATAGCAAGGGTCACCAGCCCGCAATTCGGCTCCGTCGAAATGCACGAGTCCGTCGTTGAAGACGGCATGGCAAGAATGTACCCACTTGGCGAATTGACGATACTCGCGGGCAAGACGGTGCAATTCGAGCCGGGCGGCAAGCACCTGATGCTCATGCGCCCTGTCGGAGAGTTTCAATCCGTCACGCTCGAGTTCCATGCCAACAAAGCGGTACTTCTCACCGTTAACGTTGCATTGTCGGACTAAGCATCTATGTTCGCCCGTTACTTCGTCATTCTGCAGTACATCCTGCCGCGCTTCTGGCTGACGTCGCTTGTCTATCGGCTTGCCAGAATTCGGACGCCGGCAATTAAGAATTTTCTGATTTCGCGATTCGTACGTCTTTATAAGGTACCGGTCGACGAGGTAAAACTCTCGGTTCCCGACGACTTTGAAACGTTGAACGACTTTTTTGTCCGCGAACTCGAAACCGATGCGCGACCGGTAGACAAAAATCCGCTTGCCATCGTTTCACCGGTCGACGGGTTAGTCAGTGCCGCAGGTGCCGTCAGCGGCAATAAAATCTTTCAGGCCAAGGGCCTCGACTACACGCTGGATGACTTGCTGGCTACCGATCCTCAGGAAGCACAGGGCTACGTTGATGGCTCTTTCGTCACAATTTACCTGGCGCCCTATAACTACCACCGTGTCCACGCACCGTTTGACGGCGAAGTCACTGCTGCAAGATACATACCCGGAGATTTGTTCAGCGTTAACGCAGCTACCGCCGCGCAGGTGCCAGGGTTATTCCGGCGCAACGAGCGCCTGGTGCTGTCTTTCAGGACACCGTCGGGCCCGGCTACGCTGATTTTGATCGGCGCACTCAATGTCGGCAGCATCAGCACCCCGTGGAGTGGTGAGATTCGCCCGCGCAAACGAGGGGTCGTAGAAACGATTGAGCTAACTGGCGCTCCGCGCCAGGTGAGCAAAGGCGACCTGCTCGGCTGGTTCAATATGGGCAGCACAGTCATTGTTTTGATGCCGAAGGGAATTTGCAGGTGGCGTGCAGACCTGCAAAGCGATCTCACCGTTCAAATGGGCGCAGCGATCGCAACGGTAACGGCACAATGAACACCTGGAAACCATCCTCAGGTCCCGCAGTAGCGTTGCGCCGCGCCGAGATGTTCGAAAGAGCGCGACAGTACTTTGCGGCGCAGGATGTTCTCGCGGTAGATACTCCAGCATTAGGACCGTACGCGACTTCCGATCCGAATATCGCCAGCATCTGCACGCGTTCACCATCGGGCGAAAAATTGTATTTGCAAACGTCGCCCGAGATGTACATGAAACGCATGCTCGCCAGCGGCTATCCCGATATCTACTCCATTTGCCGCGTCTTCCGTGACGGCGAGGCCGGCAAACGACACAACCCCGAGTTTACGATGGCTGAGTGGTACCGGTTGGGCTTTGGCCTCAACGAAATCATTGCTGACACAGTGGGATTCATCGCGGTCTGCCTGAACTTGCCACGGCTTGCCGAAACCATTGTGCAGTACGACTACTCAGCGGCATTCGAGAAGTTTGCAAACGTCGACGCTTTCACGGCCAGTGCTGATGAGCTATTAGGCCACTACCGTGATGACGAAAGATTCGCGGCAGCAGTCGGCGATGACCGCCAGGCAGCACTCGACCTGATCATGAGCACTGTTATTGCCCCTCAATTCGCGGCAGATCGGCTAACGGTGATCCGTCACTACCCCGCCGATCAGGCCGCGCTATCACGTCTGTGCCCTGACGACGAACGTGTCGCCGAGCGCTTTGAAGTCTTCTGTGGAGATCTCGAACTGGCGAACGGCTACGTCGAACTAACGGACGCCGCTGAGCAGCGGCGCCGTTTCGAACGTGATCTGCTGTCGAGACAAGAGTCTGGTAACGGCATTTTGGCAATGGACGAGCCGGTGCTCGCTGCATTGGAAGTCGGTCTGCCCGACTGCGCCGGTGTCGCCATCGGTATGGAACGCTTGCAAATGCTTCTCGATCAGGCCGACGATATTGGCGATGTTGTGAGCTTCACTGTGACATCACAATGACAGATCCTGATTACCAAATGCTGAGTTCTCAATACCGTGCGCTGGTCGACGGCGAGATCGATGCATTGGCAATCGCCAGTATTTTCGTTGGCCTGCTTTTCAATGCCATAGACGATATTAACTGGCTCGGCATTTACGTTTTGCGTGGTGACGAACTCATTCTCGGACCGTTTCAAGGCAAGCCTGCCTGCATGAGAATTGCGCTTGGCGGCGGCGTTTGCGGAACCGCTGCCGCGTCAATGACTACGCAACGTGTAGCCGATGTCCATCAGTTTCCCGGACACATCGTTTGCGACGCCGACTCACGATCCGAAGTCGTCGTTCCGCTATTGGTCGATGACAAACTCGTTGGGGTTTTGGATATCGATAGCCCGGCGTTCAATCGCTTCAGCGCCAGTGATCAGGAAGGCATCGAATTATTGTGCCGGACTTTTGGCGAATTGCTGACCGGCCGCGATAATTTTATTTGACGCGAGACACGTATTCTTTCGAGCGTGTATCGACTTTGATCACTTCGTTCTGATCCACAAACAATGGCACCCGAACGACCGCCCCGGTCGATAATTTGGCAGGCTTGACTCCACCACTCGCCGTATCACCTTTTACCCCTGGATCGGTCTCGACGATTTCGAGCTCCACGAAATTCGGCGCCTCGACGATCAGCGGTGAATTGTTCCACAACGTAATCTGACAAATGTCGCCATCGCTGATCCAGTCTTTCGCATCACCAACGGCCTTTGTATCCGCGGCATACTGCTCGAAGGTGTCCGCCACCATGAAATGCCAGAATTCACCATCCGTGTACAAGTACTGCATCTCGGTGTCCATGACATCTGCCGCCGCTACGTTCTCGCCCGACTTAAAGGTCTTATCGACAGTTTTACCGGTCTTGAGGTTCTTGATGCGCACACGATTGAAGGCCTGCCCCTTACCCGGCTTGACGAATTCGTTCTCGACAATGATGTACGGATCGTTGTCGATGATGATTCTGAGCCCCGAACGGAACTCATTGGTACTGTAATTTGCCATAACGTGGAATGATACCGGAGTCCGGCCCGAGTGCGAAAGATGACGAATTATCACAGCGATGGCGCCCGATTCACACATAAATTTGATACCCGTCACGGTTTTGGCATGCCGGCAGGGACTGCGCAGACAGCGGTGCTAGAATCAGTGCTCTTCAACTAAATCCGGACCGACACGGACATCACCGGGCCGTTGCAAGGAACGCAATTTGAACGGGCGCCATAGTATCGCTATAGCGGTTTTAACCGAGAATCAGGACGACGTTGCGCTGATCAACAGCACCCTGCGCGACGCCGGCCATGCCGCGCATTGCCATTGGATAAACAAACCCAATAATCTCGGCAAAACGCTTGTTGCCGAGAATGTCGAATTAGTGATTCTTAATTGCGACGCGTTCCCTGAATCCATTCGCCAGGTCGTCAAACTCAAAGAGCTTTATAACCCTGAAGTACCGCTTATCGCCTTGCAGCAAAACGCGGACGAAACCAGCATACAAAAAGCCATGCAGGGTGGTGCTTGCGACCTCGTATCAATTGGCCTCAGGAATCGATTGCAGTCCATTGTAAGCCGCGAGTTACGTGCACTGCGTGTAGAGCGCGCCCTCTATTCGACCATTCACTCAGCCACCGAGTACAAGAAGCAGCTTAAGGACTACATGCAGTCATCCGCGAGCGCGATTGCGCTCGTCGAAGACGGCATTATCACCGACATCAACGATGCGTGGTTGTCCCTGTTCCGTTCTGCAAGCAATGACGAAGTCATCGGCTTGCCACTGATGGACAGTTTCGAAGCAGAAAGCCAGACCGCCATCAAAGGTGCGCTGGTCGCTGCTATCGCCGGCAAGTGGGCAGCCGGTGAAAAACTCGTTGCGAAGTCGCCAATAATCAGTGACGACACGAACGAAGTTTTTCTTGAATTTCGTAAGTTCGTTTTTGATAACAATCCCTGTGTACAGGTGCGTATTTCTGTGCCGGACATGGTTAGTCAGGAACCAACCAAACTTGTTCACGATGCACTAAAGCGCGATCCGACGACCTTATTCTTTCACCGTTCGCAGTTCCTCGAACGCATCAACAAGCGTCTGCGTAAAAAGCCTTCTTCGGGCACCCATATTCTCGCCTACGTGAAGATCGATAAGTTCTCAGACATAGTCGATAAGGTCGGCATTATTAATTCTGAAGAGATCCTGGGTCAGTTTGCAGAGGCTGTTCGCAAACGCATGCACCCGCGTGACGTTGCTGGTCGATTTGAAGGCACTTCGCTAATGGTTCTTCTGGAACGCGGCAAAGCACTCGATGCGGAAGTTTGGGGCCGGCAACTATGCGAGCATATTCGCAAGCAGACGTTTGAGGTAGACGAACATTCAACCAGTCTAACCTGCACGGTCGGCGTCTGCCGCGCAAACGAAGTCTTTGACAATCTCGAAGAATTTGTTGCAGCGACGGTCGACGCGTACACGATGGGCAAGGATGCCGGAGGCAACACTGCGGTGCTTAATGACAGTGCCGACGGAGATACCAAGAAGAAAGAGCTTGACGCGATCTGGGTCAAGCATCTGAGGTCGGCATTGATGGACAATCGCTTCCGCTTGGCGAGGCTGCCGATTGCTGGCCTGTGTAGCGATAGCATCGAAATGTACGACCTGCTCGTGCGGATGCTCGATGAGCAAGGTAATTCCATATTGCCGTCAGAGTTCTTGCCCGCTGCCGAGCGCAATAACATGATGAAGAATATTGATCGCTGGATGATTAAGGCCGCGCTCGAATTCTGTAAGGAATCGGAAGCTGATCGTGTGTTCGTCCGGCTATCCAGACAGTCAGTTCTCGATCCGTCATCGATTACCTGGATGGAGCAGGAATTCGACACATGCGAATTCGACTGCAGCCGCCTTGTCATTCAAATTCCTGAGCGCGATGCCTCCAAACACATCAGACAAACTCGTGCGGTGGTCAAGAGTTTGCGCGCGATTGGGGTTGGCTTTGCTCTTGAGCACTACAGTATCGACAAGGACTCCTTCCAGATTCTCGACATTCTGAAACCGGATTACATCAAGGTTGATGGCGAACTCATGCATTCGCTGATAACCGACAAAGAGACGCAGCAGAATGTCGAGCAGATCGTTTGTGCCGCGACCGAACGAAATATCAAGTCAATCGCCGAGCGTGTCGAGAACGCAAACGCCATGGCGGTGCTGTTCCAGCTCGGTCTCGACTACATGCAGGGGCATTACGTTCACGAGCCTGAGGTCGTTTTGCAGGATATGGACACTGCCACGCACAGATCTCTGACTGAATCGACTGCAGTCAACGCTAACTAGTTGATTCTCAAAGAATACGAAGTGTGACGAAGGTCACATTTACGAGCTACGAAGTACCAAACTTAGAATTGCTTCATAGAATGAATAGTCAATTGCCAGTAGTTTGCCATAAAGCGAAATTAAAGGGTGCCACAGGTGAAGAACTCGTCAACACTAAAATCTGCCATCGTCGTCATTAGTGGGGGATTGGTCGCCACACCAACTATGGCGCTGGAACTCGGCGAATTAAAGGTGCATTCCGCAATCGGACAGCCGCTTCGTGCCAGCATCGCGTATGCCCTCGCGCCCGGTGATGCGTTAAGCGACACCTGCGTTTCAATTCAGCGGAACGTGGGTAGCGCCGGCCTGCCTGTACTCGAAAATGCATCGATGATTGTCGCCGACGGCGTGATCGCGATAACGGGCAGCTCGATTGTCCGCGAGCCAATGATGACCATGCGGCTCAATGTTCGTTGCCCGTACACGGCGCAACTGACCCGTGAGTACATGATATTTGTTGATCCCATCGGTACGGCCGCCGCGCCGATTGCGGCGCCGGTCGCATCACAGCCACAAATTTCGACGCCTCAGGCAGCGGCAGCACCGGTCGCTGTGCGTCGCCCCAGTGTCAGTCGCGAACCGGTTGCCGGTGCAAGCAGATACCAGGTGCGGCTCCATGACACGCTGGGCGAGATCGCGCAACGCGTCAAGAATCGACCTGTGGGCGTCTGGAGCACGGTGAATCTCATTTTTGATATGAACCCCGACGCGTTTGTGGACAATGATCCAAACAAACTCATGGCCGGCAGCTGGCTTAGCATTCCGAGCTTTAGCGTGGACGGGTCTCCGGCCGTAACAACGGTGGACACGGCTGAGGTAAGCCCGGTCGAAGCGAACGCCGTAGCTTCAAGCTATGAGCCAGCGACAGTCTACTCGCCTGCCGCGACCGACGGCAGTGATGCAAGCCTGACCGAGCCGCTTGAACAGCCCAAGGCTACCGAGGCCACGAACCCACTCGCCGACCTGCAACCGGGCGACGTCATTTTGGACAGCAACAATCCGTTCGTCGCACCCATTAACTCGGATGGTGGCGAATCCGTTGTGATTCCCAATACTTTGCTCGACGGACCGGTAACTACTTCCAGTTCACCGAACGTTCCAGTTGCTACGATTCAACCGGCTGCGCCAGCCGCAACGAGTAGTACAAACTTGCTGTGGCTCGCCGGAGGCGGTGTTGCAATCATAATCGGCATGCTACTTTTCGGTCGCCGATTCCGCGGTCGAATTGGTTCTGCGCCGGTCGCTCCGAGCGTACCGCAACGGCGTCAGACCGATGACGACGTTCAAAAGGTCGAGCCGATCAGCGATATCAACCTGGACATCGAGGAGGACTCCCCGCCCGCCGAGGACCTGGCGCTGGACGCTGAGCTGGTTGTCGGCACGGATCTGCAGGATGGGGCCGAAGTGGGCGTCGCGCAAGATTTCGCTTTTGCAGCGACGACAAATCTCGAGTCCGAGCTAGCGGAAGAGCTGTCAAGCAACTGCGAATCTTCGGAAACCGACATCATTCCGCCGCTGCGCTTTTCCGAGACAACCATCCTGGAAAGTGAAGTGCTCCCAAGTGAGGAAGACGACTACGACATGTCAGTCATCGTTGACGCGACCAAGATGCCGCATCCCGGTGACGTTACCGAATGCGATCTTGAAGCAATTGCAGTGGACACCGATGACGAGATGCTTATCACCGGCGACTACACGCTTAGCCAGGATGTCGACTACAAGATTCTCGAACAGGACTATGAGGATGTAATGACGGCCACGAGGGCGTGCAGCGCCGAACTTCAGAAAGCGGCAGAGGAGCTCGCCGCCCGCATGGATCATGAGACGGGTGACGCAACGGTCGACATGCCGCTTGCTACTGTTCACGAGCTCGAAGTCACTGCGCAGATACCTGCCATAAAGAAGCAGGAAATCAGTGATGATGGCGACACGCGCAGCGAGCTGACGGACAGCATGGACACTGTAGGCGACACCGTTGAGATGGGTGAAGAAAAAACCGTGGAAGTGCGAAAAGGCGGCAAGAAAGCCGGCTAATCGGGAGCAATTCCAACAAGGCGCTCTGCCTTGCGCCAGCCCTTGGGCAGCAATCCACCGCGTAGTGCTCGTTCGCCGTAATACGGATCTGAGTCGTCCCATTTAATGGTCATCATGCGCGTACCGCAATAGACCTGCAGATTGCCATCCTCGGGCACAACCGCAACCGCAATGAGCTTTTCCTCGCCGCTTTGATACTTCTTCGCAGGAATATTCAGCAGCTTGTTACCCCTGCCTTTGGCCAACTCGGGCAATTCGTCCATCTCGAACATTAGCAAGCGGCCGATTGAACTGACCGCGGCAATCAGGCACTCCGAATCCGCTTGTATCGGTGCGGGCACGACAGCCTTGCCGCCAGGTGCTACACGCAGAACCGCTTTGCCCGCTTTGTTGCGAGTCACCAGATCTTCGAGCGTCGCAATGAAGCCATAACCTGCATCACTCGCGAGCAAATATTTTTGCTCGTTGTCACCAATCATCGCGCCACAGAACTCGGCACCATCGGGTGGCTTGAAACGACTCGACAGTGGCTCGCCCTGCCCGCGTGCTGACGGTAACGTTCCGGCAATCACGTTGTATACGCGACCGGTGCTATCGATGAACATCGCCAGCTGATTGCTGCGGCCTTGTGCAGCGGCCAGGTAACCATCGCCTGATTTATAGCTCAACGCCAACGCGTCGACTTCATGACCTTTCGCGGCGCGAGCAAAACCACGCTGCGAAAGTACAACCGTTACCGGTTCACTGGAAACGAGCTGGGTTTCATCCAGTGCCTGAGCGGCATCGCGTTCCACGATCGCGGTACGACGATCATCACCATAGGCTTCAGCATCTTCGAGAATCTCATTCTTGATCAGAGTCTTCAGGCGTGCCGCGCTGTTGAGAATCTTCTCGAGCGCGTCGCGTTCCTCGTTCAACTCATCCTGCTCGCTCCGGATCTTCATCTCCTCAAGTTTGGCGAGATTGCGCAGCCTGAGGTTAAGAATCGCCTCCGCCTGAATATCGGAGAGTTTGAATTTCTTCATCAATACCGGTTTGGGTTCATCTTCCTTGCGAATGATCGCAATGACTTTGTCGATGTTGAGATAGGCAACAAGCAAACCGTCGAGAACGTGCAGACGATCGGTCACGATTTGCAAACGATGCTGCAAACGACGCTTGACTGTGTCTTTGCGGAACGTGATCCACTCCTTCAGCAGTCCGAGCAGATCAAAGCCCTGTGGTCGACCGTCCAGGCCTATAATGTTCATATTGACTCGGCACGTGCGCTCGAGCGAGGTCGTCGAAAACAAATGCGACATCAGTTCTTCTTTATCGACGCGATTTGAGCGCGGCGTAATAACCAGACGTGTGGGATCTTCGTGATCAGATTCGTCTCGCAAGTCTTCGACCTGTGGCAATTTCTTGGCGCGCATCTGCGTCGCGATCTGTTCAAGTACTTTACCGCCGGAGATCTGGTGCGGTAGCGAGGTAATTACGATGTCGCCGTTTTCGAACTTGTACGCCGCGCGTAAGCGCAGCGTGCCGCTGCCGGTTGTGTAAATCTGTTTGATATCCTCCCGAGACGAGACAAGTTCGCCGCCGGTTGGGTAATCAGGCCCCTTGATGTGCCGCATCAATGCCGCGACGGTCGCCTTCGGATTGTCCAGCAGATGCACCACGGCGCTCGCAACTTCATTGAGGTTGTGTGGTGGAACATCGGTCGACAGACCAACGGCAATTCCGGTCGTGCCGTTTAATAGCAGATTTGGTAGTCGCGCGGGTAGCACGACCGGCTCGTTCATTGTGCCATCGAAGTTTGGCACCCAGTCCACCGTGCCGTGCGCGAGCTCCTGCAACAGGCTTTTTGCATAGGGAGTGAGACGTGATTCGGTATAGCGCATCGCGGCGAAGGATTTCGGATCGTCCGTTGAGCCCCAGTTTCCCTGACCGTCAACAATCGGGTTACGGTATGAGAAGTCCTGCGCCATCAGCACCATCGCCTCGTAACAAGCCGAGTCACCGTGCGGATGGAACTTGCCGATGACATCGCCAACCGTACGTGCTGATTTTTTCGGCTTCTGACCTGCCGAAAGACCTAACTCGCTCATTGCGTAGATGATGCGTCGCTGTACCGGTTTGAGTCCGTCGCCGATTTGCGGCAATGCACGATCGAGGATCACGTACATCGAATAATCGAGATACGCCTTCTCGGTGTACTCCTTGAGCGGTTGTTGCTCAACGCCCTCGAGATTCAGACTGTTTTGCATGGCAGCGGTCTCTCTCTTATATCTCGGCAAGATTGCCTTTGGTCTCGAGCCACTTGCGGCGGTCTTTGGCCCGTTTTTTCGCTAGCAGCATATCCATGGTCTGATCGGTCTTGTCCTTGCCACTCACCGTCAACTGCACCAGTCGCCGCGTGTCTCGGTGCATCGTCGTTTCCCTGAGTTGCGACGGGTTCATTTCGCCGAGACCCTTGAAGCGCGTGACGGTTACTTTGCCACGCAGTTTCTCGGCTTCGATCCGATCGAGAATGCCTTTGCGTTCGCTGTCATCGAGCGCGTAATACACTTCCTTGCCGACATCGATGCGATACAGCGGCGGCATCGCGACGTACACGTGCCCGGCGAGAACAACTTCACGGAAATGCCGCAAAAACAAGGCGCAGAGCAAGGTTGCGATATGCAGACCGTCCGAGTCCGCATCGGCAAGAATGCAGATCTTGTGATAGCGAAGGTTGTCCAGATTTGTCTCACCGGGATCGATACCGAGCGCAATGCTGATGTCGTGTACTTCCTGCGACGCGAGAATCTCGCCTGAATCAACTTCCCAGGTATTCAGGATCTTGCCACGTAGCGGCATGATCGCCTGTGTGTTGCGATCTCTTGCCTGCTTGGCTGAACCACCCGCCGAGTCGCCCTCAACGAGAAATATTTCGCACAGCTCCGGTTCCTGCGAGGTGCAGTCGGCCAGCTTACCGGGCAGTGCCGGCCCGGAAACGATTTTCTTGCGCACGACCTGCTTCGCCGCTTTGAGCCGCTTTTGCGCCTTGGTGATTGCGAGCTGTGCGATCTGGTCGCCAGTCTCGGGGTGTTGATTGAGCCACAAGGAGAAACTGTCTTTAATGACACCGTTGACAAACGCAGCGGACTCTCTCGAGGACAGTCGTTCTTTTGTTTGCCCTGAGAATTGCGGATCTTCCAGCTTGGCGCTGAGAACAAAACTCAAACCGTCCCAGGCGTCTTCCGGCGCGATGGATACGCCACGCGGTAGCAAGCTTCTGAAATCAGCGAATTCGCGAATAGCGTTGGTCAGGCCCGTACGAAAGCCGTTTACATGCGTACCGCCCTGCGGTGTAGGGATCAGATTGACGTAGCTTTCGGTCACCGACTGACCGCCATCTGTTGTCCACGCCAGCGCCCAGTCAACCGCCTCATTGTTGCCCGCAAGGCTGCCCGCAAACGGCTCGGCCGGCAGCAACTCGCCAGCGCCGATCGCTTCAGCCAGGTATTCCTCAAGACCGCCCGTATAACACCATTCGATCTTCTCTTTGGGCTTCTCGACCTTCAGCCGAACGGTGAGGCCCGGGCACAGCACGGCCTTCGCCTTCAATGCGTGCTTGAGACGGGAAACAGAAATCTTCGCTGAATCGAAGTATTGTGGATCGGGCCAGAAACGAATCGTGGTACCCGTATTGGCCTTGCCAACCGTGCCAACCTGCTCGAGCTTGCCGCGCTTCTTACCGCCGGCGAAACTCATGTTGTATTCCTTGCCGCCGCGGCGAATCCAGACTTCGAGGTTCTTAGACAGAGCATTAACGACAGAAACACCGACGCCGTGCAGCCCACCGGAATACTGGTAGTTATCGTGATTGAATTTTCCGCCTGCGTGCAGGCGTGTCAGGATCAACTCGACACCGGGAATCTTCTCTTTCGGATGTTTGTCGACCGGCATACCGCGACCGTCATCGACAACTTCGAGTGAACCATCCTTGTACAAGGTGACCTCGATTTTCTTGCAATGACCTGAAAGAGCTTCGTCGACGCTGTTGTCGACAACTTCATGAGCCAGGTGGTTGGGCCGCGTTGTATCGGTATACATACCAGGCCGGCGCCATACAGGCTCCAGCCCGCTAAGGACTTCAATGTCCGCTGCGTCGTATCGTTTCGCCATCTATCCTGTGCCAGAGGTTGCCCAAGCGATGCTCGGCAGGATTCTAGGCTAGTCGAGGTCCCCGAGCAATGAGAGTCGGATATTTTCAGCAATTGGCGAGATTTCGACCTGGTAATTGGCGTGGTCAATGCCCGCGGTCAACTGCGCGCCATCTTTGAGGGCCGCCACCATATCCGCCGTCAATTCAAACCGCAGAAAATGCACTGCTGATGTCTTGGTTTCATCTGCACGCTCGAGATCCTCGTCCGCTATTGCGTAGCTTCTTTCGAGGTCACCGATCTGGACGAAGACACGATTTTCGATATCGACCAGTTGCTTGAGCATCACCTGGCGTTCTTCGGCATCCGGAAACTCCACCATGAACGTTGCTTTCCAGTTCAAACCGTCCGGAATCAGAGGGTTGTAGGTCTCAAGTTCCTCATTAATGCCATCCGCTTCGAAAATTCGCTCGATGCGCAGCATTTCCTGAATCTGATACTGCATCGTCATGCGGTCTTCGAAATACAGGGCCGCATTGCTACCGAGCGCAAGACGCCGATTGCGTTTGTGTTCGAGAACCTCACCGCGAAATTCATCGCGCAGCCCTGCGTATTGCTCGAGGCTGTAGAGGTCGTCGCGGGTCAGTTTTTGCATCGTATTCATAGTCCGTAAGCGTGTTTTAGCAGGCCCATCGGGTTTTCAGCATCGCGCCCTTCGAGGCCCTGGGTGATTTGTTCGGCTGCCATTGGGCAGTCGCTGGTGAAGTGATCGGCCTCGGCTTTCTTGACCTTGTTGACGACCGGACGCGCGATCTTTTTCGAGATGTCATGAAATTCTTTCTTCACAGCGTAAGTACCGTCGTGACCCGAGCAGCGTTCGATCGCATCCACTGTAGTGTCCGGTACCAGCTGCAGGACGTCGCGCGTCTTCAAGCCAATATTCTGCACACGCAAGTGACACGGCACCTGGTAAGACACCTTGCCCAGAGAGTTCTTGAACTTTGTATTCAGCTTGCCGTCTTTGTACCGCAACATCAGGTACTCGAACGGATCGTACATGGCATCGCGCACCTTCAATACGTCCGGATCATCCGGGAACATCAGCGGCAATTCCTGCTTGAACATTAATGTGCACGACGGAACGGGAGTAACGATATCCCAGCCGTCATCGACCATGGCCGCGAGTACTGGAATGTTGATTTCCTTGGCCTTTGCGACCGATTCGAGATCACCCAACTCCAGCTTTGGCATGCCGCAGCAAACTTCTTTCTCCGCCAGAGTCACCGGAATACCGTTGTGTTCGAACACGGTGACGAGGTCGGTATCGATAAGCGGATGATTACGGTTGCCGTAGCAGGTCATGTACAGGACGACCTTGCCGCGAGTGCTCTCAGTCGGCTCGGCTGTTTCGCCGCTCGCACCTTTGTAGGATCTGAGCTGCTTGCCCGCCGAATTCGAATGGTAGTCCGGAACAGGGGCGTCACGATGCACGCCCAGAGTGTTCTCGAGCAGGCTGCGACCAAGCTTGCTTCTGTTGGTGGCGTTCACGATCTGGGCAATGACAGGAATGCCGGCGAGTTTGCCGAGCGTATCTGTTGAGCTCAGAATCTTGTCTCGCACAGAGGCACCTTCACGTTTGAAACGTGCGGTTTTCGCGCGCAGCATCAGGTGCGGAAAATCGATGTTCCATTCGTGCGGGGGCACGTAGGGGCACTTCGACATGTAACACATGTCGCACAGGTAGCAATGATCGACGACATCCCAATAGACAGACTTCGGAACTGTGTCCAGCTCCATGCTTTCGGACTCGTCAACCGCATCGAACAGTGTTGGAAACGAATTGCACAGGTTAAAGCAGCGGCGACAGCCGTGACAAATATCGAATACGCGCTCGAGTTCTTCGAAAAGCTTCGGCTCATCGTAAAACTCATCGCTTTGCCAGTCGAGAGGGTAGCGAGTGGGAGCCCCGAGACTCCCCTCGCGATTGCCGATCACGTTAGTCGTCTAGTGAGTCGAGAGCTTTTTGGAAACGGTTGGCGTGTGAGCGTTCAGCTTTAGCCAGCGTCTCAAACCAGTCGGCGATTTCGTCAAATTCCTCGTCGCGCGCTGACTTCGCCATGCCCGGGTACATGTCGGTGTACTCGTGCGTCTCGCCAGCGATAGCCGCGGCGAGATTGTCAGCAGTAGAACCGATTGGCAAGCCCGTTGCCGGATCGCCCGTCTCTTCGAGGTATTCGAGATGACCATGCGCATGACCCGTCTCGCCTTCGGCGGTTGAACGGAACACAGCGGCAACATCGTTGTAGCCTTCTACGTCAGCTTTCGCTGCGAAATACAGATAGCGACGATTCGCTTGTGATTCACCGGCGAATGCGTCTTTGAGATTTTGTTCGGTTTTGCTGTCTTTCAGTGACATTTCAGGTCCTCTAAATTATTGAGAATTATTGTCGTTTAGACTGAGTCTAACAAGCTGATACTGTATGCCCAAGGCCCAATGTTGTCAATCCGGGAAGCACACAGTGGGTGCCAGCATCAGGCGCTGGGTCTCGTCAGTCAGGACTTCTTGAATATCGAGATCACGTCGCTCGACGCCACGCGAAATTCATCGTTTTCACCCCAGGAATCGAATTGCTTCAGCAGGGTAAATTCAAACTTCTCAAGAAGATCGGAGAATATCTGCAAGGTCAAACTGCTGCGCCAGCTCAGGTCTGCTTTGCCAACTACTCCGTGATGAATAACAGCCAGCCCATCGTTTTTCAAGATTCGCCGAAACTCGCGCAGATAATGCTCGATATCCGGCGGTTCGATATGCACGAAAACGTCGTATGACCAAACAAAGTCAATAGAGTCGTCAGCCACAACATCAAGACTTCGTCCATCATTCACATGAAATTCGACGTTGTTCTTGCCAGCAAACAGACTCTTGCAATGAGCGATGCATTTTTCGGTTACGTCAACAACAATAAGATGATGAGAAATCTCGACTAATTTGCGTGTCCAGCGTCCGAAACCCGGGCCAATCTCCAGGACGACATGGTCCGGCGGGATGTTTTCGAGCATTACAAACTCAATAACGGAGTTTTTCCATCGCTCAGATTTGGTCCATTCGTCTTCCCCGAGCGCCCAACTGTAATGATTCCACTTCAGTTCGTTTTCGAGGACGCTGTTGGAGCCGGGTAAGTTGTATTTCTCCTCCAGCCGTTGCATTGCGTTGCCAATAATCCGCAGTAATTCCACCAACACATGTCTGACAGAAAAATACAGCGTCCATCGCAATCCGTTAATCTTCCGGTGCAGGTGGAACAGCTTGAAATAAAATATTGGCGGATAGGCTCCCAAATCAGCTTCCAAAGTGATTCTGTTAACTTGCGGCCGTCATCTTATCAGCTAAGTGGCGACCAATATGGTGGCATTTCGGTATCTCCGCTGAGGTAGAATCCCGAAGGACCGTTAAGTACTCCAGTCTCAGGGAAGTATGTGAAATGAACGGCGAACTGGAGATGTGTTGATCGTAAGCCTCATGGGTGCAATCGGCTTTTCAATTAATCGGAATTTGTAAATGGGTGCTAGGAAAACTGTCAATCTCGAGAAGTCCCTGACCGACCTCGAGGACCTCGTTGAGGAACTCGAGTCCGGTGACTTACCGCTCGAAAAAGCGATGAAGAAGTTCGAGGACGGTATCAAGCTCACACGCGCTTGCCAGACGGCACTCAAGGAGGCCGAACAGAAGGTAGAGATTCTGCTCAAGAGTGCCGGTGGCAATGAGCTCGAGGATTTCGAGGTCGAGGACGAGGATGAATGATTCGCCCGCTGGGGCGGGCTCCTACTTCGATGCGGAAGACGAGGATATGTAGGAGCCCGCCCTAGCGGGCGATCACGCACCAGCGGGCGATCAATCCCCTGCACGACAACAGTAGGAGCCCGCCCCAGCGGGCGATCACGCCCCAGCGGGCGATCAATCCCCTGCACGACAACAGTAGGAGCCCGCCTCCCCCGAGCGGGACGACGCCAGCGGGCGATCACGCCCCAGCGGGCGATCAATCCCCCATCAGCTCCAACAGCGCGACGACAGTCGATTCCACACCCGCACG
>Ga0255052_10000619_pt1 | contig 28359 bp, 24 predicted proteins | sample JV7_2_21_MG_FD_188632 | JGI IMG/M metagenome (GOLD analysis project Ga0255052, IMG submission 188632) | Seawater microbial communities from Jervis Inlet, British Columbia, Canada - JV7_2_21 | ecosystem: Environmental > Aquatic > Marine > Inlet | place: Canada: British Columbia | collected...
TCGTGATTTCGCGAATCAGTTTGGTAAACAGCTTACCGCGCTTTTTGTCCTGGGCGCCTTTACGGTGCTGAATATTCGCCCATTTACTGTGTCCTGCCATATTTCCTGATCACAATTCGCGGCCGCAACAGCCAGCAGGCTGCTGCTGCATGTCATTGATCATTGAGGGGTCGAAGAATCGCCCCGCCTTCTCTCCGGGCAGAGGACCAACCGTGCAAACCGGCTCAACCGCAACAGAAGCCTGAAACGCTTTCATACCCAATGTCCAAACGCCCAAGGTACTCTTTCGGACCGATGGGTCGCGGCCCGAATTCTGGGCGTATGATAACGGTTCTTAGTACCGTGCACACCACTGAAACAACGACAAATGGTCACTTCCGAGCTCGAAAACTGGAAAAAAAGCAGCGATGAGGAACGCTTTGTCGGCGCTGCACGGGAATTTCTCGCCGCACTGCCCGCGCAAAAGCAGATCAGGCAGCAAATCGCGGAAGGCCGGGCCATTGCGGATATCGTTGAGGGTCTGGGACTGTCACCGGCCGTGATTGCGGCGGTTCATGTTTATCCTCTTCTCCGTGACGATCTGCTGGGGAGTGCGAAGCTGGCAGCCAGCGATATTGGAGACCTGGCCGAAATTGCCCATGGGCTGGTACAGCTTGGCAGGTTCAGGCTGCCGCCAAACTGGCAGCCCGGAGAGGCACTTGCCGTTCAGCAGTCAGAGGCGCTGCGCAAAATGCTGTTGGCCGTCGTGTCCGATGTGCGGCTGGTTCTCGTGCGCATCGCCGAACAGCTATATCGATTGCGCCTCGCGAAAACAGCACCGACGGAGGAGCAGCAGGCACTGGCAATCGAGACTCGCGAGATCTATGCGGCGCTGGCGAGCAGGCTCGGCGTATGGCGACTCAAGTGGGAACTGGAGGACCTCGCTTTCCGGTATCTGGAACCGGAGACCTATAAGCAAATTGCGAAGACACTGAACGAAAAGCGTACAGAGCGGGAATCGTTTATTGACACGGTCAAATCGCAACTGCTGACCGAACTCGCAAAGGCAGGTCTCGACGCAGACATCAGCGGCCGGCCCAAGCATATTTACAGCATATGGCGAAAGATGCAGCGTAAAGGATCGGGTCTCGAGCACATTTTCGACGAGCGTGCCGTGCGGGTACTCGTCAACGACGTCAGAGAATGTTACGCGGCGCTCGGCGTTGTTCATAACCTGTGGTCATACCTGCCGGGTGAATTCGACGACTACATCGCCAACCCGAAGGAAAATAATTACCAGTCATTGCACACGGCCGTGATCGGCCCGGAAGGCCGAACGATTGAAGTGCAGATACGCACACACGATATGCACCGGCAAGCGGAACTCGGTGTTGCAGCGCACTGGCGCTACAAGGAAGGCGGCGCTCCGGAAGCGGCGTTCGATCAGAAGATCCGTTTCATCCGACACATACTCGAACCGTCGGATCGGGGTGACGAACTGCTCGACCAGATTCGTGACGACGTTTTCGAGGATCGCGTGTATGCAGTCAGCCCGAAAGGCGACGTCGCCGAAATGCCCGCCGGCTCGACACCGCTCGACTTTGCTTATCACGTACACACTCAGGTCGGTCATCGATGCCGTGGCGCCAAGGTCAACGGCCGGATAGTGCCGTTAAGCTACAAAGTCCAGAACGGCGACAAAATCGAGATTATTACAGCGAACCGGCCGAAACCCAGCCGCGACTGGTTGAACCCGCAGCTTGGCTACCTGGCAGCAACACGAAGCCGCGCCAAGGTCAGGACGTGGTTCAGGCAGCAGGACAAGGAACAAAACCGGCGTCAGGGACGGGAAATGCTTGACCGTGAATTGGCACGATTGAACGTACGCGATATACCGGCCATCGAGATCGCAAAGCATCTCAAGTTCAAAGACAGCGAAGCGTTTTGCACCGCGCTCGGCGCTGGAGACTTGTCCACTGCCGCGATCGCGACTGCCCTGCAGAATCTGCGTCGTGACGAATCCATCGAAATTCTTAAAAGGCCACGGCAGAGAAAGTCAAAGGGAGCGAAGAAAAATAAGACCGCGATCAGTGGCGTTGGTGATCTGCTCTCTACGTTTGCCAGGTGTTGCGGTCCCGTACCACCGGAACAAATTGCCGGTTACATCACGCAAGGTCGCGGTGTCAGCATCCATCGCCAGGACTGCGGCAACTTTCTCAGCCTGAACTCGCGGAATCCGGAACGCGTCATCGAAGTTGACTGGGGTGACTCCGAGCAGGCGAGCTACCCTGCGGAACTAAAGTTGTACGCTTACGATCGACAGGGCCTGCTGCGCGATATCAGCAGCGTCCTTGCCGATGAAAAAATCAGCTTGCTTGCCTTGCAAACAAGATCGGACAAGAAACGAATGCAGGCCATCATGGAGCTCAGTGTCGAAGTCCCGGGCTTGCCGTCATTGAGTCGGCTCATCAGCCGACTCGAGCAGGTCGCGAACGTAACTTCAGTGCGTCGTAGAAATTAATGGCACGCATCGCCCGTCAGGACGGGCTCCTACGACACGTCGAGCGGCGCCTGTTGGAGCCCGTCCTGACGGGCGATTGCAACGGCAATAGAATCCAAGTTGGAGCCCGTCCTGACGGGCGATTGCAACGGCAATGGAATCCAAGTTGGAGCCCGTCCTGACGGGCGATATCATCAATTCATTATTTATTGATGTAGTTCAGCGCGCGATGGTCTACCGCCAGCGATGCCTCGTGTATGGCTTCGCTCAGGCTCGGATGTGCATGTATCGTGCGTTGAAGGTCCTCTGTGCTTGCCGAGAATTCCATCGCGAGGACGGCTTCTGAAATCAGCTCACCGGCCATTGGGCCGATGATGTGAACGCCGAGGATTTCGTCGTCGTCTTCGGCGGCAATAATCTTGACCATGCCGCCGGTCTGCTCCATCGCTTTTGCCCTGCCGTTGGCGGCGAAGGGAAACGTACCTTTCTTATATGGCCGGCCACCGGCCTTGACCTGCTCTTCGGTCTTGCCGACCCAGGCAATTTCCGGCGCCGTATAAATGACCGAGGGAATAACGTTGTAGTTGACCTCGGCAATTTCGCCCGCAATGAGATCGGCGACCATTACACCTTCTTCGGAGCCTTTGTGGGCCAGCATCGGTCCCCTGACGCAGTCGCCAACAGCAAACACGTCCTTGACGTTGCTGCGGCATTGATCGTCGACCTCTATGAAGCCGCGGTCGTCGGTCAGCACACCGGCATCTTTGGCAAACAGGCCATCGGTAAAAGGCCTGCGACCAACGGCGACGACCAGTTTTTCAACGCCAAGAGTTTGAGAACCGTCTTTATCTTCGTACTTGACCGTGACGCCCTTGGCCGACGCCTTCGCCGACGTGACATTCGCGCCAAGGTGGATTTTCAGCCCCTGTTTCTTGAAGTGCCGTGCCGCGTCTTTCGCAATCTGCTTATCGGCCATAAATAGAAAGTCGTCCATCGCTTCCAGAATAATGACGTCCGCACCAAGTCGGTTCCAGACGCTACCCAGTTCGAGGCCGATTATGCCGGCGCCAACGACGCCGAGCGTGTTGGGGACTTCCGAAAATTCCAGCGCGCCCCAGGAGTCGACTATGCGCTGGCCATCGAATGGAGCGATCGCCAATTCGATCGGTGTCGATCCGGATGCAAGAATGACGTAGCGCGCATCGAGTTGTTCGACGTCGCCAGCGGTCGGCGTGAACTCGACCTTCTTGCCCGCCAGCAGTTTTCCGTGGCCGACGAGTCCTTCTATCTTATTCGCTTTGAACAATCCGGCGATGCCGCCGGTCAGCTGTCTGACAATAGTGGCCTTGCGTTTCTGCATTGCAGCGACATCGATAACTACGTCAGACATTTTGATGCCGTGTTTGCCGAACTCATTTTCGGCACGATGAAACAGTTCCGAAGATTCCAGCAACGCTTTAGAGGGTATGCACCCGGCATTCAGGCAGGTTCCACCGAACGCATTACTGCCGTCCAGGTTTTCCCACTCGTCAATGCAAGCTACGTTCATACCGAGCTGGCTCGCGCGGATCGCGGCCACATAACCGGCTGGCCCCGCGCCAATCACAATAAGGTCGAAACTTCTGCTCATGAATTTCTCTTAATATTTGACTACTACGGGCGCCGCAGCACTCGTCGATCTACAATTGCAACAGTAAGCGGCCGGGATCCTCGAGCAACTGCTTCAGGCTCACCAGAAACTGGACTGCTTCCCGGCCATCGATTATCCGGTGATCGTATGTCAGGGCAACATACATCATCGGGCGGACGAGCACTTCGCCGTCAATCGCCATCGGCCGTTCCTGGATCGCATGCATGCCCAATATCGCGCTCTGTGGCGGGTTGAGAATCGGTGTCGACAACAGCGAACCGAAAATACCACCATTGGTGATCGTAAAAGTTCCGCCGGTCAAGTCTTCCATGGTCATGGTGCCATCTCTGGCTTTCTCGGCCAGTGCCGCGATGTTGCCTTCAATTTCGGCAAAACTTTGCCGGTCGACATCACGAAGTATCGGAACCATCAGACCACGGTCGGACGACACCGCAATTCCGATGTCGTAATAGTCGTGATAGATGATATCGCTGTCTTCGACGGACGCGTTGACAACCGGAAACTTCTTTAACGCCTCGACCGACCCCTTGGCAAAAAATGACATGAAGCCGAGTCGTTCGCCGTATTCTTTTTCAAACGCTTCCCTGTATCGCTTACGCAAGGAAATGACCTTGGTCAAGTCGATCTCGTTGAACGTCGTAAGCATCGCGGCACTGTGTTGCGCTTCCACCATGCGCTCGGCAACACGTGCGCGCAACCGCGTCATCGGTACACGCTGTTCGTTTCTCCCGGCACCAGGGGGCACGTTGACCGCCGCAACGGCGGGCGTGAGATCGCCCGGAGTTACATTTTCGTCGGCGTGACTTTTCAGGTAGGACATCACATCCGCTTTCGTAATTCGCCCGTCCTTGCCGCTGCCGCTGACGAATACCGCGTCCAGATCGTGCTCTTCGAGGAGGCGCCGCACGGAGGGGCTTAGTTTGTGTGCGCTTTCCGCGCTTTTTGGAGCTCGGGCCTCAAGATTCTTGGCGTCCGGTTGCGCGGCCGACTGTGTCTCCGCGTTGGCCGCCGGCTGTGCGGCAGCTCCATCACCTTCCAGGAGAATCGCGAGCACCTGGCCGCTCGTTACTGTCGTGCCGCCGGTGATTTTGATTTCCTGCAATGTGCCCGATGAGGGCGCCGCCACTTCAAGCACTACTTTATCTGTCTCCAGATCGACGAGATTCTCGTCTCTTGCAACCGCGTCGCCTTCCTTCTTGTGCCATGCGAGCAGGGTTGCGTCAGTCACTGACTCGGGCAGCTGAGGAACTTTGATTTCGATATTCATTTAGTCTTCCGTGTTTCTTTTCTCGCCTTGACTTTTATATCTAGCGCAGCCTCGACGAGGGCCTGTTGCTGCTGGAGATGTAATTTGAATATACCGGATGCCGGTGCTGCTGCGCCCGGCCGGCCGGCATAAAAGAGTTGCTGTCGGTCGCCCAGAGGCTCCTGCAGGCGATGCCGAATCTGATACCAGGCACCCTGGTTCTGCGGTTCTTCCTGGCACCAGACGATGTCATTCGCATTCGGGTAACTGGCGATAATCTTCGCGAACTCTTCAACCGGAAACGGGTAGAGCTGTTCAATGCGGACGATGGCAACATCGGCAATACCGTGTATCTGCCGCGCCTCAACGAGATCGTAATAGACCTTGCCGCTGCAGAATACGACCCGCCGCGTATTCTCCGCGGCAATGTTGCTGCCGTCGGGAATGATCAACTGAAAGCGGCCTTCGGACAAGGCACTCAATGGAGACACTGACATTTTGTGCCGTAGCAGGCTCTTCGGCGTCATGACGATGAGCGGTTTGCGAAAAGGTCGCAGCATCTGCCTGCAAAGCATATGAAACATTTGCGCGGGCGTCGACGGCACACATATCTGCAAGTTGTGTTCCGCACTCAATTGCAGGAATCGCTCGAGCCGCGCAGATGAGTGTTCGGGTCCCTGTCCTTCATATCCGTGCGGCAGGAACAGGGTTATGCCACACAAACGTCCCCATTTTGCTTCACCGGAACTGATGAACTGATCGATAACCACCTGGGCGCCGTTCGCGAAATCGCCGAACTGGCCTTCCCAGATAACCAGTGTGTTCGGCTCTGTCGTCGCATATCCATACTCGAAGGCCAGGACGGCCTCCTCGGATAGCAGGGAATCGATAATTCTGAACGACGAGGGGCGGTCAGAAATATGCTCGAGCGGAATGTATTCCTGCCGGTTGGCCTGGTTATGCAGTACCGCATGGCGGTGAAAGAACGTGCCACGACCACTGTCCTGGCCCGTCAGGCGGCAATTGTGGCCCTTTTTTATGAGGCTGGCATAGGCCATCGTTTCGGCGAAGCCCCAGTCCATATCGATTTCACCGGCCACCATTTGTACGCGCGCGGCCATGATTCGCTGTACCCTGCCATGCGGCACGAAGCCGGCCGGCATCGCGGTGATCGATTTGCCGAGTTCTGCGACCAGCGCCGGACTGAGCGTGGTATCGACCGGTTCGTCCCAGTCGGTGCCGAGGTACGGGTGCCAATCGATCGTGAACTCGTCGCCGATCAAGCCGAGCGACGACTTTGGCACGGGTTGTCCACGATCGAGGCGTTCACGGTAGTCCTCCTGCAACTGGCTGATATCGGCAGCATCGATCAGACCCGCGTCGACAAGCCTTTCGGCGTAGAGTTCGTGGGTCGTATTTTGCTGACGGATCCGTGAGTACATGACCGGTTGCGTTGCAGCCGGCTCGTCCGCTTCATTGTGTCCGTGGCGGCGATAGCAAACGAGATCGATTACGACATCCTTCTTGAATCTTTGCCTGTATTCCAGAGCCAGTCGAGTGACAAAAATCGCCGCTTCGGGATCGTCACCGTTAACATGAAATATTGGCGCCTCGATCATCTTGGCGACGTCGCTGCAATACGGCGTGGAACGCGCATCGTCCTGGTGGCTGGTCGTGAAGCCGATCTGATTGTTTACGACAATGTGAATTGTCCCACCGGTTCGGAAGCCGTTGGTCTGCGACATCTGGAATGTTTCTGTAACCACGCCCTGTGCACAGAATGCAGCATCACCGTGAACGAGTACGGGCACGACTTCCTGTCGCTCGAGGTCGCCACGACGTTGCTGGCGTGCCCGTACCGAGCCTTCCACGACCGGATCGACTATCTCGAGATGTGAGGGGTTGAACGCGAGCGCAATATGCACATTACCGCCCGGTGTCTTCATGTCGGCCGAGAATCCCATGTGATATTTGACGTCGCCCGAGCCCTTGATCTGGGCAGTGTCGATACTGCCCTCGAACTCTTCGAACAGGTCTTCCGGAGACTTGCCCAGCACGTTGACCAGGACATTGATTCTGCCGCGATGCGCCATGCCGATCACGAACTCGCGGATACCCGCCTTGCCGCCCTGCTGAATAAGATCATCGAGCATTGGAATGAGGCTCTCGCCCCCTTCCAGGGAAAAACGTTTCTGGCCCACAAAACGCGTGTGCAAATATCGCTCGATGCCTTCCGCACAGGTCAGCTGACCGAGCAGCCATCGTCGGTCGTCATCTTCAAGCCCGCCGGACACGGCCCCCTGCTCGAAATGCTTGCGCAACCAGAGCCGCTCCCTCGCACGCGAAACATGGGCGAACTCGGCGCCTATCTTGCCGCAATAGATTTTCTTCAGGAGTGCATAGATATCCCGGAGCTTCATGCGGCGGTTTCCTGTACCCGCCAGACCGCCCGTAGAGAATTCCATGTCCATGTCAGCCGCTGTCAGGCCGAGATAGTCCAGTTTCAGGACGCCGGGTACGTGCCGCAGCTTGAGCTTCAGGGGATCCAGATCAGCAATTTGATGTCCCCTGAGGCTATAGACCTGGATCAGGCGGGACACTGCCGCCTGTTTCTCGTTCGCTGACGTCAAGCTGGATGCGGCGACTGACGTTGTTCGTCCGTTACCATTGCCGGCCCGGGACTTTTCCAGCAGACGCCGTCGGATCGGCGTGTGTGCTATTTCAACCTGACCGTCGCCAAGACTCCTGAAATAGTGTCGCCAGCTCTCCAGCACAGTGTCCGGATTCTCGATATATTGCTCGTACAGCGCTTCAATCGCAGCTGCATTGCTGCCGAATAATGGCGAAGACGCATATTGGTCTTTTAGGGAATCGCTCATAAGGTAATACAGGTACGGACAGTCAGGAGCCCCGAGTATAATTGGCCTGAGGGCCGATGGCCGAAAAAAAGGGGCGCCAGTTTAGCCCAAGGCCTCCCACGAGGGAATCAGTTTGCCGCAGCCCGAATGATTCGTCTTTGCAATAGCCGATCAAAGACGAGGCACGAGCACAGGGCGGCACTTCGTCTCAAAAAATATTCGGGCTAAAAGACGTGCAGGAGATAGATGAACTCGTAGCAAACGAGGCACGCATAGAAACTGAAAAATATAGTCAGAACGATCCCGGTTCGCATGAGATTGAATATTTTCCATCGCGACATAAACACGAGCATCAGAATCCCGAGGCCAGTCAGCAGCATCTTGGTTACCGCAAATGTCAGCGTGCTCTTGCTAATCACTAACGCCATGACCGGATTGATTTCGACCGCACCACGATCGAGCAGCTGCAGCGTGAAAAAGGCATCCATGCAACTCAGTAACATCGTCCCCGTGGCCAGGAAAAACAACCACGGGTGATGCCAGTCCGTGTACAGCGGCTCGCCCTCATTGCCGCGGCGCGTACTGCGCCGTCGCGACCGCAAAAAGCCGTAAAACACGGTTCGCCACGATAACTGACGCCGCGTCTCGCGGTCACGGCTCTCAGGCAGTGACTCTGTTTGCTGCAAATTACTCACGATTTGCTCTGTTCTCCCGCAAATGGCCGGCTGCCATCTATCTGCATATTCTAGAAAGCAACCGGTTCTCAGTCCCACGATTCCATCACGTTATCTGCGGTGCCGGCTTCGATGTCGTTGTCCGTGTATTGCAGCAGGTAGGCGATTAGCTCGTTTCTGTCCTGCCGCTCCGACAGTCCCGGAAAGCTCATGCGATTGCCCGGGAGGAAGGCAAACGGCGCCGCCAACCAGGCATCCAGAGCACGTGGCGTCCAGACAAAGCCACCGGCCGACAGCACGTCAGAATACGGATAATCCGCGGCGCTTCCCGCAGTCCTCCCAAAAACGCCGAACAGGTTTGGCCCGACTATGGCGGCACCACCCTCCTCCAGACTGTGACAGGCGCGGCATCGCGTCGACAATACCTGGCCACGACTGGTATCGGCAGAAGCGTACGCATCCTCTGCAAGATAATCTTTGGAAGAGAGTACTGTTTGCTCACCGAGTGTAGCCGCCGTCAAGGGCGCGGCGGTTGCGCTGTTGCCGGACACGGCATCTGTTGCGCTTTGTTCGCAGGCACCCAGCGAAAACGTGACTGCTGATACGCAGACAATCAAGACTATCCGACCCATTTACCGGCTCCACCCGCATATGTTTTTCTGCATCGATCCTATCGTAAGCGCTGCTTACAAGCTCCGTTGCCCTGCAAGAAGGCGCGCGTCACGGACGTTCAAGATTGGTCGATCGTTGTGGGCATTATTCTTTCTAATGGCGCCCATACGTGTAGCAAAGACCATGCTATCACTCTAAGTACTTGTTATACAAAATAGTTTTGACAATGTGCGTTTCCTGAAAAGTCCTGATGTAGAAGATGCTGAAGACCGCAATCCAGCTCGATTTGGATCATCGATACGAGAATTCGCAGATTGGAAGAGATTGCTAAAAGCGACATAATCAGGTCGGCGGCGAATCAGTTTGCCGTCCGCCGGGGCGCGCTCTATGAAAGGCTATACCGCAACACTCGACACTGGGGAGGCGATTTTCTACCGGGACCGAAAACGGTGGTTTTGGTCGCTTTCCGTGCTGTATCCACTGCAACCATTTCTCGGCATCTGGTTACACGCCGAGACTGGCAACGAAGCGTGGCTATTGCTTCCCCTCGCGCTCGGTTATGTTGCAGCACCGATACTTGATTGGCTCCTTGGCGAAGACGAAAACAATCCGCCCGAGGCCGTCGTCCTGCAGCTCGACCGGGATCTCTACTATCGTTGCCTGACTTACATAGTCGTACCACTCCACTATGTGGGGCTGATCGGAGTTGCCTACTGGGCCGGTACGCAAGAACTTGCCTGGTGGTCGTTCATTGGACTGGCAGCCGTCGCCGGCATTGCCAGCGGGCTCGGTATCAACACCGGACACGAGCTCGGGCACAAGAAGTCGAAACTCGAACGGTCCCTGGCGAAGATCGTTCTTGCCGTGCCGGTATACGGCCACTTCTGGATCGAACACAACCGCGGCCATCACCGCGATGTTGCAACGCCTGAAGACCCGGCAAGCGCCAGAATGGGTGAGAGTATTTACAAATTCGCACTGCGAGAGATTCCGGGCGCTTTCCGGCGTGCCTGGGATATCGAAAAAGAGCGCCTCGAGCGGCGCAATAAATCAGTGTGGAGCACCGATAACCAGATTCTGCAGTCGTTATCGCTATCGGCCGTGGTTCAGCTCGGACTGATTATCGCGTTCGGCTGGAAGATGATTCCCTTTCTTGTCATCCACAATGTCCTCGCATGGTGGCAGCTGACAAGTGCCAACTATGTCGAGCACTATGGCTTGTTGCGACTGAAAGACGAAAACAACAAGTACGAACGCTGTCATCCGCATCACTCGTGGAACAGCAATCATATTTACAGCAATCTTGTCCTCTTTCACCTGGAAAGACACTCCGATCACCATGCACATCCTCTGCGCCGATATCAGTCGCTGAGACATTTCGATGATTTGCCAACCCTGCCTAACGGATATTTCGGCATGTACCTGCTCGCATACGTTCCGGGCCTTTGGTATCGGGTGATGGACAAGCGCCTGCTTGCCCTGGATCACATCGATGGGGACCTGGACAAGGTCAACGTCGATCCGACCAAGAAGAAGACGCTGTATGAGAAATACGGTCAGTCTGAAAAATTGCCGGCAGCCTGAAGCTCGATGAGTATATTTAAATGCCCTGAATGCGACTATGTCTTCAGCGAGGAAGATGGCGATGAACATGAAGGCTATCCGCCCGGAACGGAGTTTGTTTCCCTGCCGGAGGATTTTGCCTGCCCGGACTGTTCGGTCCGCTTCAAGGAAGACTTCGAGAAAGTCTAGCCAGAGTGAACGCCGAATCTCCTGAAAAGAGTCACTTTCGGTGATTCTGCTTCGCATGCCCGCCCAACTAGACTGAATCCTTTGACCTTGCGAGAAGCCAGTGCGGTCATCAGTGCCATCTGTGCGGGCCCCGATCCTGGCGATCATAATTTTTCAGGTTGCTGCGCTATTTACCCGTGCATTTCTGGAAACTCGTTTGATCGACCGCGGCGAACCGCAGCCTTTTGCCCAGGATCTCAGTTATCTTGTCGTACCACCGATACTGATTATTCTGATGTACCCCATCCTGTGCCGGCATGGATCTTACCTGTGCTCTCTGTTGCGGCGACAGGATTTGACCATTCGGCTCATTGCCACGTCTGTGCTTCTCGGGTTTGCGTTACGAATGAGTTACTGGGGTGGCTTGATTTCCTTTGTATCTTTCGGTGTATTGCAAAACACCGATTCAAACGCAGTTGTTGGCCCTGCGATTTCGTTTGGCTGCCCGGGTCCGGGGATACTCGCATTGAGTTTTGTCGTGGTGTCTTTTCTCATTCCCGTGACAGAGGAGATCATTCATCGAGGATTGATTTTGCAGTCCTTGTTGCACAGGGGAAGGGTCCTGGCGATTGTGCTGTCTTCAGCTTTGTTTGCTATTGCGCACGATCCGCAGGCAATATCGGTTGCATTCCTTGGCGGCCTTTTTCTTGGCGTGCAGATGATCAACTATAGAGTTCTGTGGGGTCCGCTGATTACGCACGCAACTTATAATGCCGTGGCGATTCTTGACTCGGAATGCGTGGGCGCACAATGGAATCCGATTGATACAACGTCTGCGATGGTTGGTACGGGCATACTCGCCGCAGCATTGGCCGTTGTGGGGATCGCGTTAAGTATCATCCTCGTACAGCGAAACGGACATCGAGGCGCGTGAGCGCCTCGATGTCTGAACTTACTTGCTATTCCAGGCGTTTGCGACCCGCTCGATCATGTAAGACGTGGCTCCCACTACGCCTTCATAGATATTGATGAGATCTCGACCAAAGCTCCAGGAATTCCTTACTCCGCCAATATCGTTGCCCGAGCCGCCGGAGCAGCCTTCACCTGCACCTGATACGAAGCTTAGTTCACTTGTTTTTAGTTCACGCATAGCATCAACCTCCATGTTTCTGCTTGATTACTGTTTTACGCCGATCGCGCGATTTAACAATAGCCAACTCCGGCGATTTTCGAAGTGTGATTTATTCGGCGAAATTGCAAGAAATAGCCGCTGAAAGGCGACGCCTTGATCTCCATGTGATGCATAACACAGTTCCGGCTGTGTACCCCGTCTACCCTGTGACATCCATGAAAACCCAACAATTGCCGGTGATGAGCGGAGTACCGATATGAATGCTTTGCGTGCAAAATTGACTGTCCTTCTGCTAGGTCTCGTGATGGCCGGCAGCGTATCTGCAGATGACAACCTGTGGCTGGGATTCAAAGCCGGCACGCTCGGCCTGGGTCTTGAAGCGACCTGGCGGCCGGTACCCTGGTTCGACATTCGCGCGGGCGCAAATGCCTTCGATTACGATGATGAAGGCTCCCAGGCCGGCATCAACTACAACGCGACGCTGCAGCTCGAGAGCTATCATGCGACGACGAACTTTCGTTTTCCTTTGAGCCCGTTCCGGATAACCGCAGGCGCGTATTCGAATGGCAACGAGTTGCAGATGGTGAGCGCGGATTCACCATCGTTCGAGATCGGCGGTGTTCCTTACGATCAGGCACAGGTCGGAACATTGCGAAGCACGACATTCTTTGAGGATGTCGCGCCCTACCTCGGTTTCGGTTTCGACTTCAATGTATTCGGCAAGGTGGGTTTGAATCTCGATCTTGGCGTCCTGTGGCAAGGCGAACCCTCTGTCACGCTCACGGCCGAGGGTGGCCTTCTTGAAAACGACCCAACTTTCCTGGCGGCGCTCGAGACCGAGCGTCTCGAACTCGAGGCCGAATTTGAAGACTACAAAGCCTATCCCGTCCTGTCGCTCGGATTCAGTGTCAATTTCTTCTGAGAAGCGATCAGTTCTCAGGTCAATCCGCGTACACTTCGCCCGACGAAACACAAACCGCCCGATGTTCGCAAGACATCGGGCGTTTTTTTGTCCGCTTCCAGCTAATTCAGGCCGTACATATCATCGTTTTACAGGCGTCATCCACGCATGATTTTGTTACCTTAGGTTTGTGTCGAGTCCGCAGATTAGTGACCGATCCCAGCCGAGGTACCAGAAATGACATCAATCTCCGACCAGATACGACGCAATTCCGTTGCCCTCATCAGTCTCGTCGTTGCCCTCTCAAGCCTGGCATACAATACCTGGCGCAACGAACAAACCGAAAGCAACCGAAATGTCCGTGTAGCCGGCATGGAGCTGCTCCTGAAGCTCGGTGAGCTGGAAAAGGTCGTTTTCTTCGCCCACTACGACAAAGGTACGCAGGGAGGCAATCCGCGCGCAGGCTGGTCCTATGCATTGACCGTGCGAGATCTCGGTGCCCTGACGCCCGAACCGGCCAACAGTGCTACAGCGGGTCTTGTCGAGGTCTGGCAGGAAAACTGGTCGGGCCTTGGCGCATCAGACGAGGCGGCATCGAAGATTTCAGACAGCATCGACACAACCCGAAACGATGTCCTTCAGGTGCTGGCGCAACTCGACTGAGATCAAATCCGTACCAGCGGGTCGCGGCGAACGATGAACAGCCCCGCGACGATCACTAACAGCAGTGGGATCGGAACCAGAACAAGTGTGTACCAGCCGTAGTAGTACATTACTGTCCCCGCAAGCAGTGATGCGATGGCCGATGTGCCGAACACGCTGAATTCATTGACGGCCTGCGCTTTGAATCGCTCGGCCATCGAATAGGTCAGCGTGAGCATCGTCGTACCGCCGACATAGAGAAAATTCCAGCCGACGCCCAGCATCACCAGGGCAAACCAGTAATGCATAATCGACTGGCCCTGCAGTCCAAGCAATGCCGCGGCCAGAAGCGCCATGGCACCCACGGTCATCATCCTGACCGTACCGAGCCGCTCGATCAGCAGTCCGGACACCAGGGACGGAACGTACATGCCGAGGACGTGGCCCCGGATTACATTGGCTGTTACCTCGAGAGAAAAGCCGTCATTGATATGCATGCTGAGTGGTGTGGCCGTCATGATCAACGTCATCACGCCATAAGCGACTGTCCCGCCGAGGACTGCAACAATAAACACCTTTTGCCTGACAATTTGAGCCAACGGTCTATGGGATTGCATCGTCGTGCCGTGTTCCTCGCCGCGCAGGGGACCGAGCAGCAAGAACAGGAGTGACTGGACGACATACAACGCGGCCACTGCCATCAGGGTCCCCACATAGGGGACGTCGCCGAGCCAGGATGGAGCGTGTTTCACAAGTTCGGGGCCGACGAAAGCTCCACCGATCGCACCGAACAGCACGATCGAAATCGCGCGACCGGCATGGTTGTGCTTGACGCTCTCAACTGCGGCGTACCGGTATTGCTGCGTAAAAGCCATGTTGATGCCGAAGATGGCTGTAGCAGCGATGAACAACGGAAAGCTCGAGACCGTGACTGCGTATGCTGCCAACAGTGCCGACGCGGCCGCCGACAGCGAGGCAAGCGCAGATCCGAACTTGCGGCCAATGGCACGCATCAGAAGCGTCGCCGGTATGGTTGTCGCTGCGACACTGATTACCATGACCGACACCGGCAGTGTGGCCAGTGCCCGGTTGCCGGCCAACCCCGAGCCGATGATCCCACCGAGTGTCACCAGCACTATGGCACCTGTCGCTGAGATTAGCTGGCAGGTTAAAAGAATTGACAGGTTGCGTTTGGCCATAAGTGCGGCATTCTCACACATTTCGACCCGTATAATTGCCGCATGCTCAGGATCAACGACAACGTCTCCATCCCCCTGGCCGAGATAGAAATTTCAGCCATTCGCTCCCGGGGTGCGGGCGGTCAGAACGTCAACAAGGTGTCGACAGCTATTCATATTCGATTCGACGTTCGGGCATCGTCGGCACTTTCGGATAATGACAAGGCGCGTGTGCTGCGTCTCCGGGATCAGCGCATTTCCAAAGAGGGCATCATCGTTATCAAGTCCCAGAGATTTCGCAGCCAGGACAAGAACCGGTCAGACGCACTTGAAAAGCTGGCGGAGATGATTCGAAAAGCGCTTGTCGAAAAAAAACCGCGGAAACCGACCAAACCATCCACACGATCCAGGGAAAAGCGTCTCGACGAAAAGACAAAACGCGGTCGACTTAAGGAAACGCGGCGAAAAATTATCGAATAACTCTCAGAAAAATAATCGCCAAAAGCTATGCGGCATCGCAAAGCACCCGGTCGTTATTCCATCGGCATCCGATACTATTCCAGTAATCGGTGAGGCCCAGTGCCTGCAAGAGTTCGGGAAAATCTTCGTGTTCACGAAGCACTTTGAATTCATCGAGATAAATAATTTCGACTTCCCAGTATTCACCCGACTCTTGGAGAGCCCAAGCCGCTTCCATCGCCTTGTCCCCCTGACCCAGGTATGCCCAAAGCACGAGTTCAATATTCGTCGGCAAAGCGCCGCTGGCTGCAGCCACAGAAACGGATGTTACGGTTTTATCCAGGCTTTCCGTGTCAGATGGGTCCAAGAAACCGTCGAAAATCGCGTCAACCCAATCGATCGGTTGGCCATACGATTCCAAAGCTTCTTTCGCCTTATGTCTCGCCTCATCTATTCGTCGTTCACGCATCAGGAAAAGTGTATAGGCGAGATTGTGAATCCAGGAGCCGACTTCTTTGTCGGCAGCTTTCGCGTAGTATTTACGGGCGTTTTCCGCGTCATTCAGCCAATGATAAGCAACGCCGAGCCTCGCATTCAGAATGGGCGAAGCCGTGTCCATTTCATAGGCCATCTTTGCGTGTTCCAGTGACTTTTCGAGGAGCCCTATATTTGCCAAGAATCGGGAGTACCAGTGGTGGGACGACGATTGGTAGGACGTTGGATTCACAGTTGAACTGTTGATCGCAGTCTCGAAGGCTTCGGCCGCTTCCGCCCATTTAAATCTCTTGGTATCGACAAATCCGTAGACCGTACCCACCGCGTCTCGAATTCGAGGATCCAGTTCCGCCCCTCGGTCAGCAGTTTTGATAGCTTCCTCGTAGTTCGACTCCGCATCGATATCAGGGTAGTCGGCTAGCAGTACGTACGAATTCGCGAGCCCCAGGTACCCAGGTCCGTAATTCGGGTCCAGATTTATCGCTTCAGTAAATAATTCGACGGCTCGATTCAGTTCTGGCTCTGAGCGTTTGCTAAAGGCGAATTCACCCAGCAAATAAAGTTCATACGCCTCGAAGCTGGCCGGTCGGGTGGATGCAGTTACCGCAATTTTCGACTTACCCAAAATCGCATCACGTACACGGTTGGCGACTCGTTCATGCAGCCCAAACACTTCCTCCACTTCCTCCGCCGCGCCGTCGGTACTTTCAGACCAAAGAATCACACCGTCACTTGCCACCACCTGCGCCGTGATTCTGACTCGGCCGCCTGCCCGCTGAACGCTGCCCGTCACCACGGAGCCAACGCCCAACTCTGCCGGGATTTGATGAACAGGGACTTCGCACGGTGCCTTAACGACCCTGAGGTTGGGTACTCGATAAAGTGTGCTAACCAACTGTTCCCTGAATCCATAGACAAACGGCTCGTCCGGTTTCGTACTCATGTTTTCAAACGGACACACGACGACAGAACTCATGGAGGATGGCCGATTGCCAAGGACAACAATCGCGATCACCGCGATCGCCAGCGCACCGCCCACGATTGGCCACAAATACGCAGGGAAGAACGGGAGTTTTCCAGGCTCCTCAGGCTCAGAAGCGACGAGTGGCGTAACCGGCAGCATGAGTCGATAGCCGCGTCGTGCGATTCTCTCGATGTAGGTGGGATGCCGGCTATCGTCACCGAGGCAGCTGCGAATAACAGAGATACTACGGGTAATCGGCTCGTCGCTCATCGCGCGGCCTTCCCACAGGGCCTCGACAAGGTCCTCGTTACTGACAACCTCACCTTGCCGGCTCGCGAGAAATACCAGCACATCCATCGGGCGTGGTTCTACCGTCACCCGGGTCGCACCGTCTCGCAACAAATTACGCTCGGGCAAGACAGTCCACGGCCCGAGTTCGAATCCTCTCCTTAGATCTGTAAACGTCGCCAAGCTGATGGTCCCCGGTCTATTGCGCTTTATTCTTGTGGCAGCAGCGCTCACGCCAATAGTACTTTAAGAATGGCCCGGAATCCGTGCTGTCGCTGTTGGAGTCACCTGCAGGGCTTGACCCAAGGTGTTATTTTGTTACCATGGTAACTGCCAATACCAATGACGGAAGACATCATGCCAAAACCTGTGATCCAAAGGACCCAAACTGGCGTCCGCATCGAAAAATCCCTCCTGAAGGTCCTGAAGGGGCTGGCAGAGTATTGTGAGCTGTCGCTTGGAGACCTTCTGGAGGGCATTGTCCTGCACAGTTTTGAAGGCAAAGCGCCCTTCTCCGACGAAACGATCAAGGTCGTGGATGGACTCAAGAAGGTCTACGACTGCAGGTTGACGGCTGCCGACAGCCATAAATTGTTGGAGGCGGAGGAATGAGTGCCCGAGCCCGGACTGCATCGCCTTGCGTTGCTTCAATAAGCATTGAAGCTTTCGAGGACGGTGCCGTCGATCCCGATCAGTTCGATCACGAAGCCCACATCTATGTCGCCTGGTCGTACCTGGAGCTATACGAGCTCGAAGAAGCGATCGACAGGTTCAGCGCTGCGCTGCGCCGCTTGACCAAGAAACTCGGTGTCGAAACGAAGTATCACGAAACGATAACCTGGTTCTTCATCATTTTGATCGCAGACAGGCGATCGACATCGGAATCGATCGACTGGCAATTATTCAAGCAGCGTAACGCGGACCTTTTTGCCAGGCGGCCCTCAATAGTGAGTCACTACTATTCTGACGAACGACTCGGCACATCGCTGGCCCGGACACAATTCGTGTTGCCGGACCGCGTTCCGCTAACTTGAGATATCGAATCGCGGCTGCACGAGATCTCAGAAGAGCCCCTCGATCCGCCCTTCTGAATTAACGCGTATGTTTTCGGCGGCCGGTTTCCTCGGTAACCCGGGCATGGTCATGATGGCGCCGCAGACGACGATGACGAATTCGGCGCCGGCCGCCAGCCGAATTTCACGAATTGGCACAACATGCCCTTTTGGCGCACCGAGCAGATTCGGATCCGTTGAAAAGCTGGATTGCGTCTTGGCCATGCACACGGGATAGCTGCCGTAACCGCTTTTTTCGAACTCGGCAAACTGAGCACGCACCTTCTTGTCTGCGATAATGTCGTCGGCACCATATATCGTTCTGGCGATGTGGCGCGCTTTTTCCCACAACCTTATGTCATCATCGTAAAGTGTTCTGAATTGAGCCTGTTTTGAATCGGCCAGGCGCACGATGTGCTCGGCAAGTTCCGTTGCGCCTTTGCCGCCTTCCGCCCAGTGCCGGCATTCGATCGCCTCAAGACCAAAGCCACGGCAGTAGTCTTTAATGACTTCGACCTCGGCATCGGTGTCGGCGCTGAACCTGTTGATGGCGACCACGACGGGAACGCCGAAATGGCCCAGGTTGCGGATATGCTGGCCGAGATTGATGCATCCTTCCCGCAGCGCATCGGTGTTTTCCTCAGACAGCATCTTCTTCGACACTCCGCCATGCATTTTCAAGGCTCTAATCGTTGCCACCAGTACCACGGCAGCCGGAGCCAGGTCGGCTTTGCGACATTTGATGTTGAAAAATTTCTCCGCACCAAGGTCGGCGCCGAATCCCGCTTCTGTTACTACGTAATCGGCAAATTTCAGTGCCGTTTTGGTTGCAACGACGGAATTACAACCATGCGCAATGTTTGCGAATGGCCCGCCGTGTATCAGCGCCGGGTTGTTTTCCAGGGTCTGTACGAGGTTCGGCATGAAAGCGTCTCTGAGCAATGCTGTCATCGCTCCTTGTGCATTGAGTGCTTTGACTGTGACCGGGGCAAGGTCAGGCGTATAGCCTATGACGATATTCGCCAGGCGTCGTCCAAGGTCGTTGAGGTCAGTCGCCAGGCAAAAGACTGCCATGATTTCGGACGCGACGGTAATGTCGTAGCCGGTTTCTCGCGGTACACCGTGAATCCTCCCCCCGAGTCCGATGTTAATGTTGCGAAGTGCACGGTCATTCATGTCGACAACGCGTCGCCAGGTGATACGACGAGGATCAAGGCCGAGTTCGTTTTCCCAATGAATGTGGTTGTCAATCAGCGCCGCCAACAAGTTGTGAGCCGCACCGATCGCATGAAAGTCGCCCGTGAAGTGAAGATTGATGTCGCTCATCGGGATGACCTGAGCGTAACCGCCACCGGCCGCTCCGCCTTTCATGCCAAAGCAAGGCCCAAGACTTGGTTCACGAAGACAAATGACGGCGTTCTTGCCGATGTGATTCAGCGCATCACCAAGTCCGACCGTTGTCGTAGTTTTGCCCTCACCTGCGGGCGTCGGTGAAACCGCTGTCACCAGAATCAACTTGCCATCAACGTTCGATGCTGCAGCATCGATCGAATCGTAGTCGATTTTGGCTTTTTCGCGACCCCACGGAATCACGGATGTTCCGCTGATGCCAAGTTTCTTGCCAATGTCCTGAATCGGCAGCATCTTCGCTGCCTGGGCGATCTCGATATCTGATTTTTGAGTCACTTTGAAACCCCATCGCACTCCGCCAGCGCATTTTATAGAAAAAAGCTGTCATAGAGAGAATGATTTTTTTAACGGGCGGTTCAGCACCGAGCACGCGGCACCGGAATAAAGACAGTCTGAGCGCCGAACGTAGCACTCACGCCGATGCTTTCTGCGTTTTCACAGAGCGTCGTATGCAGGTACTATCGAAAAGCACCACACGGCCTGACTACAAGGATAAGAATGACGTCGACCCTCCGCCGCTGGTTGATCATGACCGTCTTGAGTATTTCGGGCGGCGTCATTTTTCTTCTGCCGTTCCTCCAGGAAGTCTATTACATACCGATAGCCCAGGCACTGGACCTCAGTAACACTCAGGTTGGTTCTCTGATGAGCATATTCGGCGTAACGGCAATGATTTCATATTTTCCCGGTGGCTGGCTGGCAGACCGCGCGTCGCCAAGAAAGCTGATAACGACTTCACTTTTGTCGACCGGGGCAACCGGCCTCTACTTTGCTACCTTCCCAGGCTACGAAATGAGCCTCGCAATTCATGCGTTCTGGGGTGTCAGCATCACTTTGCTTTTCTGGGCAGCAATGATTCGCATCACGCGCAACTGGGCGCCACCCGACGAGCAGGGAAGAGCTTTTGGCATCCTTGAGACCGGTCGCGGATTCGGAGAAGTGCTGAGTTCCATGGCTTTCCTCGCAGTCTTTGCAGCACTGGGAAGTGGCGATCTCGCCCTTTCCATGGTCATCACTCAATTTTCGGCACTCTTCATTCTGCTCGGCATCCTTGCGTGGTTTGTATTGGAAGACGATGTCGGGCAAAGCCACGGTGTCGGCGAAAAATCCAAGATCGGCCTCAGGGAAATCATCCGCGTATTGAAAATGCCGATCGTCTGGTTGATAGCAATCGTCATTCTCACCGGATACAGCGCTTATTGGGGCTTGTTTCGATTTACGTCCTACGCGACTGATATTTTTGCCCTCAGTGTCACGATTGGAGCAGCAATAGCCGTCGGGAAAATGTGGCTGAAGCCGCTTGCAGCATTAGTCGCCGGGTTCATCGCTGACAAATTCGGCATCGCCAGGTCGGTTGCCTGGTTATTCGTATTCTTGATTGCCAGTTACCTTGTCGTCGCTGTCCTGCCCGGCAAATCTGCGTTGGTCCCCGTGATGCTTCTCATGGTTGCCACTGCATCGATCGCGGTATTTGCAATGCGTGGAATCTATTTCGCGTTGCTGGAAGAAGGAGGCGTGCCATTGGCAATGACCGGTACCGCTGCAGGTATCATATCCGCGGTTGGCTATACACCGGACATCTTCATGCCGCTGCTGGGCGGCATACTTCTGGACAACTTCCCGGGCGCCGCCGGGTATCGTTATTTCTTTTTGACGACTGCGGCGATATGCGGCCTCGGCCTCGTTGCATCCCTGCTAATCTATCTGAAAATCAGCAAGAAATGGTCTGGAGAGTCTGAAACATGAGAATCAACATATTTATTTTCGTATGCCTTCTATTTGGATCTGCAGGTCATGCTGAGGAGTCTGGCAATAAGCTCGATGACGCATTCGCATCTGTTGAGTCGAAAGTCATTGGCTGGCGCCGTGACATCCATCAAAACCCGGAACTTGGAAACCGGGAATTCGAAACAGCCAGAAAAATCGCCGAGCACCTCGAAGGGCTCGGGTTTGATGAGGTGAGAACGGGCATTGCCCATACGGGTGTCGTCGGCCTACTTAAAGGTGGCAGGCCAGGTCCGACGATCGCGTTGCGCGCCGACATGGATGCTCTGCCCGTTGCAGAACAAACCGGTCTGCCGTTCGCATCGAAAGTCAAAGCCGAATACAACGGCAAGGAAGTCAGTGTCATGCATGCCTGCGGTCACGACACACATGTGGCGATTCTGATGGGTGCTGCCGAAGTGCTGGCCAGCAATCGGGACAAGATATCCGGCACCATACAGTTCTTCTTCCAGCCGGCTGAGGAAGGTGCGCCCGCCGGCGAGGAAGGCGGCGCACAGCTGATGATCAAAGAAGGCGTACTGCAGGGGGCAGATTCGCCGGAGGCTATTTTCGGCCTGCACGCCTGGCCAGTTCGTGCAGGAACGATTAACTACCGGTCCGGGAGTCTCCTTGCCGCGGCTGACTGGCTGCAGATCAACGTCAAAGGCCGTCAAACACACGGCTCCTCGCCGTGGAAAGGTGTGGACCCTGTTTTTGTGGCTGCAGAGATTATGACGGCGCTCCAGGCGATCCCAAGCAGGCAGCTCGATATCACCAAAGGCCCTGCCGTCATCACGATTGGCAGCATCCAGGGGGGCGTTCGCGGCAACATCATTCCCGATGAGGTCGAAATGCTTGGCACGATTCGCACATTCGATGCAGGTGTAAGGGAGAGCCTCCATGCCAAGCTGCGGCGCACAGTCAGGCTTATTGCGGAAGCGTCCGGCGCAACGACAACGGTCACGATACAGCCTTATGCTCCGGTGACTGTAAATGACCCCGAGTTGCTCGATCGCATGATGCCGACCCTCCACCAGGCCGCTGGCGAAGGCAACGTCAACGAACATCCTCTGATCACCGGCGCGGAGGACTTTGCCCACTTTCAACGGCACATACCGGGGCTATACCTGATGCTCGGCGTCAATGAGGAAGGTGTCGCGGCCGGTGAAGCGCCTGCCAATCACTCGCCGTTTTTCGATGCCAATGAGGACGCCCTGATTGTCGGGGTACGAACGATGGTCGGTCTGGCGCTTGATTACGCCAGCGCTAAGGCTCAGTAAGGCTTTCTCAAGCGCCAGCCAGCATCAATTTCCGTCGAATCCGGCGTAACCGGAACTGCATCACTCACCTGTCGAGCTGATCAACCTATACTCGGGACCTGTCGATAAAACGCTCATTTATCGACACATCAGCCCAATCAGTCGATGAAATCGACACGTTGGCAGGATATGTTGATAAAACTGGTTTTTTTCGACACATCTCAGCAATATGTCGATAAACTTGGTATTTTTCGACATATCTCAGCAACCTGTCGATGGAATCGACCAATGAGCAAACAAGCGCCAGGAGCTCCGCTAAATGGCTGAATTTGATCCGAGTAAGCCCTACAACGACCTGCCGTTGCTGCCACCACCGGCAGAGCAGATCGAGTCCAACGACATCCTGAAGCAATGCATCAATGCCAGGGTCGCCCTGGCCGAGCTCAAACAGGCCGCCGAGCTGATTCCGAACGCGGCCGTCCTCGTGAATGCCTTGCCGCTCCTCGAGGCGCGGGCCAGTTCCGAGATCGAGAACATCGTCACGACCACCGACAAGCTGTTCGAGTTTGTCGACATCGACGATAAAGCGGATGCTGCGACGAAAGAAGCGCTGCGCTACCGTACGGCCTTGTTTGAAGGCAGCAAGATGGCCCGCCGGGGCATGCTTACCACGGATATGGCAATACAAATATGTAGTACTATCAAAAACCTACAGCTGGATATTCGAGCGAATTCTGGGACGAATCTGAAAAACCGGGCGACAGGAGAACTCATTTACACGCCGCCGACCGGCCAGGAGCTCCTCATCGAGAAACTGGAGAACTGGCAGAGCTTCATGCGGGGCAACACCGAGATCGACCCGCTGATCAAAATGGCTGTCCAGCATTACCAGTTCGAGGCTATTCACCCGTTTGCTGACGGTAATGGCCGTACCGGGCGGATCCTGAATATCCTGTTTCTTGTCGAACAGGGTCTGCTGGACACCCCGATTCTTTATCTGAGTCGCCACGTCATTCAGCACAAGAGTGACTACTATCGCCTGCTCCTGGACGTCACGCGGAAGCAGGCCTGGGGCCCCTGGATCCTGTTTATCCTGAACGGCGTAGAAGAAACCTGCGTCTGGACGACCGAGAAGATCAAGGCGATACGCGAGCTCATGCAGCACACGAGCCAATATGTGCAGGAGCAGCTGCCGAAGATCTATTCCTGGGAGCTTGTCGAAGCCCTGTTCAAGCAACCCTACTGCCGTATCGGCAACCTGGTCGCGGCGGGCGTCGCTAAACGCCAGACAGCGTCCGTTTATCTGAAACAGCTTTGCGAACTGGGCGTTTTGCGTGAATACAAGTCAGGACGTGAGACCTTATTCATCCATCCCAAGTACATCGAGTTGTTGACTGGAGAGGAGAACGTTTGGGTCTACTACGCAGGCGTCGAAACAGAAACGGCCGCCAGTGCGAGCGTTGCTCACTGATTGACAGTGCCGCCTTCGGAGTCCGGCTCAGCTACTGGCTGGTGCTCCCGCATGCGGAGATACAATAAGCCAAATGCACTTTGCATCAGCGCGTCTTCGATAATGCCGTCGACGTCGCAGTTCTTGGCAAGCCGGCACAGACGTTCGAATGTGCGCATGAAGTTTCTGCTATGACGAATTCTGATATCGGTGCCATAGAGCAGCTGCGACAGACCGCCCTCCTCGAGGAAATCCATGCTGATAAACAGGCGCGCGAAAATTTCGCAGTCGCCGGTGGCCATCTGGTTGAAGTACTCGTCCATCTGGTCGCGATCGAACCTGCCACTGCCGACCGGGCCAAGGCCAGATACGTAGAGCATGCCGGAGATGCCGCCAAGCTGATGCTTGACGTTTTCTGCGATCTTGAAAAACGTTTCCTGTCGCGCATTCATCTCTGTCGCAGCTATCGCCTGGGTTTGTTTCTCCGACTGCTCGGAAGTCTTGCGTAACTCCTCGGTATTTCGTGCCAGCTCGCGTTGCTGTATGAAAAGTCCTAACACGAGCCACAGGAAGGCCAGGGGCGCGAACGCGCCTTCGAGGAAGCTGCCGACAGCATCAAGAGAGAAATTCTGCGTCGGCTCGGTTTCTGTTACCAGCGTGACATACCACGCGCCACCAACCAGCCAGATAACGGTGACGACGATACCGAACCAGATCCGCCAGTCGCGATCCCGAATGAATTTCAGCAACTTGTTTTCAGAGACCATGGCGCTCTTCCAGAAATACCGCTGGACTCACTCTACTGCGAGTTTCAAATAATGAACAGGGCCATCCCGATATCGTGGCGTTGTGATATCTTCATGCCGGTTTTTTCGCGTTAAATCACTTGTTGGACCACTGGTTTCCCGCATGTCAGATAATGCATCCATCGCAGACCTGATCGACAGCCAGAAGCCGGGTTGGGCACTCGATCAGCGTTTTTATACCGATCCCGAGATTTATCAATTAGAGCTGGATCGTATCGTTACGCGGAACTGGATCCTGGCCGGCCATGCCTCGCAGATCCCTGACGCGGGTGACTACCTGGTGTTCAGCCTGGAAAATGAGTCCGCCATCATCGTGCGGGGTAAAGACGGAAGAATAAGGGCATTTGCCAATGTTTGCCGGCATCGCGGATCTCTCGTCTGCCTGGAAAACCACGGCAACACCAGTAAATTCGAATGCCCGTATCACGGCTGGACATACGATCTCGACGGGAAGCTGATCGCCGCGCGTTCGATGCAGGGAGGCTTCAACAAAGAGGAATACGGCCTCCACCCGGTCTCGCTGAAACTTCTTGGTGGCCTTGTTTTTGTCTGTTTTTGTGATGTCCCGCCATCGCTCGAAGGCGCACAGCGCGATCTTGCAGAACCGATGGCCATGTTCGATTTCGAAAACCTGAAAGTTGCGGCGAGTAAGACCTATCCTATCGCCGCGAACTGGAAGCTGGCAATTGAAAACTACCAGGAGTGCTATCACTGCGCGACGGCGCACCCCGAGTACACCAAAATGCACACCTTGATGCTCGATCCGCAGAAACGGGATCGCATTCAAGGATCCATGCGCCAGAGAATGGCTGCCTGCGGGCTCAAAGACATCGAGCATGACTTTATCGACACGCACGCGAAACCCGGTGAACAGGGATACGGCTACAGCCGCACTGCCCTGTTCGAAGGCTACAAGACCGGTAGTCGCGAAGGCGAACCGGTAGCGCCCTTACTCGGTGACCTTAAAGACTATGACGGCGGTGCATCAGACTTCACGTTGGGGCCTTTTACTTTCTTTCTCGCCTACAGCGACCACGTCGTCGGCTACGTATTCAGCCCCGTCGATCACAAGAACTGTCAATGCAAGATTCATTGGTTCGTTCGAAAAGACGCGATCGAAGGTAAGGACTACGACCGCGACGAGCTGATGTGGCTGTGGGACGTCACGACTTATGCCGATGAAAAAATCATCGTGAATAACTGGAAAGGCGTGAATTCACGACACTACCGGCCAGGCCCGTTCTCCGGCATGGAGCGGATGGAGCGACGTTACATCGAGTGGCTGCTGCAGGAGCTGTCGAATAAGACCTGATGCAGCAGGAAGACCATGATCAGCGCCCCGTCAGTAAAAATCGGCAAGCGATCTTCTTGACAGGGCCACGAACGACGGCTCAGATCATCCGTTTTTGTTCCTGGACTCGCCACGCGACAGTGAAAGATGAGCCGTTGCAAAATCGCCGGAGCAAAGCGCCCCGACTATTGATAGTTCACCTGCCAGAACAATGGCGGCGCACACCTCCGCCAGTGCGATGCTGTTGCCCGCGCCTGCAAGTCCGAGAATGTCCAGACACGCTTTGGCACTCGGTAGCCCGGTGCCACCACCTACCGTGCCTACCATGATGTTCGGTAATGTCACGCTGGCATAAAGATCATTTTCTGCCGTCCTCTCGAAACGCGTCGTACCCGTCGCCGATTCCGCTACGCAGGCGACGTCCTGTCCGCAAGCCAGATAAAGTGCGGCCAGCCCATTCGCGAAATGTCCCTGGATGCCCGTTGTACCGCTCATGACCCCTCCCAGCGCACCGGCATACCAGTAATCCACTATTCTTTCCGGCGTCGTGTGCAGCCGTTGACGGACAAGTTCACGCGGAATGTATAAGTCTGCAGCAACCCGTTTGCCACGGACGTCGCCGAGTGTTTTTGACGATGCTTTCTTGTCGCCGGAAAAGTTTGCTTCGAGAAACCAATGCTCGGGCTTGACGGGCGCCTGCTCCAGTATGGCTTTGCAAACAGCATCTGACGCGAAGGTCACCATGTTTTGGCCCGACGCGTCGCCGGTGCTGAAGCGCAGATCGACATAAACGTGATTTCCTTCGACAACCGGGCGGACGCCAATCAGCCGTCCATGCGAAGTGATTTTCGCGACCACGGCGTGTAAGTCCCCGCTGTGGTCGGTAATGAATCTGGCAAACCGCTCGGCATCGATCAGGCCCCCGAATGCAAACATCGGTGTCCGGCTGACACCTTGATCCAGTACTCGCACATCACATCCGCCGGCAGCCGTGATCAGCCGGGAGCCTCGCTGGTATGAGGCAACCAGGGCCGCCTCCGTTGTCGCGAGGGGCACCTGATAATTTGCCGTCCCGTTCCGCCCGTTGATTCGTAGCGGGCCGGCAAGGCCTACCGGTATATCAACCGTACCGATATAGGACTCGATGTTTCGCCGATATGTGGCAGCGTTATCACGGGCCCTTTGGTGAAAAAGCTCGGCCCTTGCCTTGTCGAGATCGAGCCGCTTCCAGCGTCTCGCCGCATCCAGGGCAACTTTGTCAAAAGTTGTCTCCCTCCGAAGCTTGCCGGTTTGGTCCGCTTTGCGGGATTTGCCTCCGTCCATCGTTTGCCCCTTATCAGATGAGCGATCGATCAAATGTGCACGCACTATCGCATTTTCAGGCACTTGAGTTCTAATAAAACGCTGAGTAATGTCTGATGATTTGCTGAGGACCCTGTAAACGGCCTGATTGCAGGGCGACCTGATATCCGGTTTATGCAGATGGGTGCCTTTGGTAGTCCGTGCCGCCTTACGGGGCGGATTTACGACGCGCCGTGACGATTACTGGGATTGACCTTTGATGCCTGGGCGGATCCAGGCGAATCACCCGTCAGGGCGATTTGATAGGATTGACGCACTCGCAGGAAAAAACAACCCATCGTATTGAATATCAGCCGCGAAAACGTCTTCCAGCTTTTCAAGTACACCGTCTATGCGTTGCTGACGTTGAATGTTTATTTGTTCTTTGCAGAGGAATGGGCTGCAGCTTCGCATCGTTTCGTGAACGGAGTCGCTCTGGAAGACATTATCGAAGGCTTTGCCGCGAGTATCGACACCGCAGCATGGGTTGTTTTGCTGCTGATGTTCGAGCTCGAGACCTATGTGCTTTCCGATGAGCAGTTCTCGCGGCGAGTCACCTGGACCTTGCACGGAATACGTGCGACTTGTTACGCATTTATCGTGTACGCCTTTTATGGCTATGTCAGCAAACTTCTGTTTCTTTTTAACGCAGTACCGCTGGCAAACGTCAGCGATC
>Ga0255052_10000620_pt1 | contig 28345 bp, 27 predicted proteins | sample JV7_2_21_MG_FD_188632 | JGI IMG/M metagenome (GOLD analysis project Ga0255052, IMG submission 188632) | Seawater microbial communities from Jervis Inlet, British Columbia, Canada - JV7_2_21 | ecosystem: Environmental > Aquatic > Marine > Inlet | place: Canada: British Columbia | collected...
CGTACAAGTATCTCAGGACATCGTCCTGGAACCCGTTGATAACAGCCGCATGGCCAATCTTTGCGGTCAGTTTGATGAGCACTTGCGGCAAATAGAACGCCGCCTCAACGTCGATATATCCAGCCGAGGAAATCGCTTCAGGGTCTCCGGTAATCCGGGTGCCACCCAGATCGGCATGGACGTAATTCTCTCGCTTTTCCAGCTCACCAGCAGTGAACGACTGGACCGGGAGCGTGTACATATGTGCTTGCAGGAGTCTGTCATGAAAGATGGTGAGCTTGCCGACGCGCAACCGGAGCCGGATTCGACGGACGAAGAAAGTGATCGCTTCGAAATCCAGACACAACGCAAACTCGTGCGCGCAAGAGGTGCGAATCAACGCTCATACATTGCGAATATTCGCACTAACGATCTCGCGTTCGGTATCGGACCCGCCGGTACGGGCAAGACCTATTTGGCCGTAGCGAGCGCTATCGATGCGCTCGAGACGGGGCAGGTCAGGCGAATCGTCCTGGTGCGCCCGGCGGTCGAGGCGGGCGAGCGACTCGGCTTTTTGCCGGGCGACATGTCGCAAAAAGTCGATCCATATTTGCGTCCCATGTACGACGCGCTGTTCGACATGGTGGGTCCGGAACAGGTCGGGCGACTGATCGAGCGAAACGTCATCGAAATTGCCCCGCTTGCGTTCATGCGGGGACGTTCACTTAACGAGTCCTTCGTCATTCTCGATGAAGCGCAAAACACGAGTGTCGCTCAGATGAAGATGTTTCTGACGCGCATCGGATTCGGCTCGCATGCGGTGGTCACGGGTGACATTACGCAGATTGATTTGCCGCCGGGACAACAGTCTGGCCTGAAGCACGCCGTGGAAATCCTTGGTGATGTCGACGGCGTCGTGTTTACGTTTTTTACGCCGAACGATGTGGTCAGGCACGAACTGGTTCAGCGCATCGTCGAAGCATACGAGTCCGACGACAACGGCGGATCCCAAGAGTAACGGCAACCTGGAACCGTCTTGGGTGAATCCAGAAGCGTATCCGTCGATCTCCAGGTGGCGTGCCAGGTCGATAGTATTCCGATGAAGGCGGAAGTTCAGTCGTGGCTGGAACAGGCTTTTCAGGCGGGCAGCCAGGACGCGTCGAGACAATGCGAGGTCGTCGTCAGGATTGTTGACGAGGAGGAGAGTCGCAAACTGAACAAGCAGTTTCGACAGCAGGACAAGTCGACCAACGTGCTGGCTTTCCCGGCAGGCGGTCCGGATGGCATCACTGGCCTGCCGGAGGATGTAATCCAGGCGCTCGGTGATCTTGTTATCTGTGGCCCGCTGGTAGAGCAGGAAGCCGAAGAGCAAGGCAAGAGCCCCGTCAGCCACTGGGGTCACCTGCTGGTGCACGGCATGCTGCATTTGCTGGGCTACGACCATCAGACTTCCAGTCAGGCGGCCGAGATGGAGGCAATGGAGAAACAATTACTGGCAGCTCGCGGATTTGAGGACCCCTATCGGGTACGCTAATCCCGAGCTGTTACAATGTTGAGTTAAGGAAAAATATAAGCACTTCGATGAACGACAAACCGCCAAGTACCAGCGGCACAGGAGCAACCGGCGTATTCAAGCGCGTAGTTCGCGCAATCAAAGGTGAGCCTTGGAGCCGCGAAGAAATTCACGATTTACTACAACAGGCTGAAAGTGTCTTCGACCCGGATGAGCAGGAGATGCTCAGCGGCGTTATCGAGGTGGCCGAAACCCAGGTCCGCGAGGTGATGGTCCCACGGTCGCAGATGGTCGTTATCGAGCGTGACCACAGCCTGGATGAGATGCTTGAGTTGATTATTCGGTCGGGACACTCACGCTTTCCGGTGATCGGTGAGGACAGAGATGACGTGCTGGGTGTATTGCTTGCCAAAGACCTGCTGCGTTATTTCGGCAGCACCTCAGCGGATGGACCACAAATAGAGGAGCTCGCACGCCCGGTGTCGGTCATACCGGAGTCAAAACGTCTTAACGCGCTGCTCAAGGAATTTCGTGACAGCCACAATCACATGGCCATCGTTGTCGACGAATACGGCGGTGTCTCGGGTCTCCTGACCATCGAGGATGTGCTGGAGGAAATCGTCGGCGAAATCGACGATGAACACGACCATGAAGAAGCGAAATTCATCCAAAAGGACGTGGAAAAGGACGGGCAACCCTGCTACATGGTACGGGCCCTGACGCGGATCGAAGCCTTTAACGACTATTTCCAATGCGAACTGGCCGATGACGATTACGATACGATCGGCGGCCTTGTCATGCATAAGCTGGGGCGCCTGCCTCGCCGCGGCGAGCGCTTGCGCTTCGACGGTTTCCATTTTCAGGTAACAAAAGCCGATCGTCGACGCATCGATACTTTGCAGGTGCAGCGTGACAGGAGGGATGCCGCGGCGACCGGCTGATCGCGGTGCGTGATATTCGTAATCTTGATCAGATCCAGCAGTTTTTCGATAGCAGGCCACGCGTAAGTCAACTTTTCTTCTTCGTGTTCGGCATGCTGCTGACACTGACCTTTGCGCCGTTCGGCCTGTACTTCCTGATGCCGGTGTTTTTGTTACCGGTCTTGTTCACCTGTCTCAACTCGCCGCCTCGCACTGCGGCAAAACGACTTTTCTGGTACGGCGCGGGATTGTTTCTTAGCGGGACGTACTGGCTTTACATCTCGATTCACGTTTTTGGACAGGCGCCTCTGTGGGTTGCGATTGTCATCATGGTTGGCCTCGTCATTATCATGGCGGCTTACTGCGCAGCAGCCGGCTGGATGATTTCACACCTCGTCAAAGGCGATGCGTGGCGATTGCTGATCATTGCACCGTCCGCATGGGTCGGCATCGAGTGGCTTCGCGGCTGGTTTCTTAGTGGCTTTCCCTGGCTTGCCGTCGGCTACAGCCAAATCGATTCGCCTTTATACGGCTGGGTGCCGCTCATCGGTATTTACGGCACGTCCGTACTCACCGTTCTGAGTTCGACCGCGCTACTTGTTGCGATAATTATGAGCGGCCGTCAGCGATGGCTGGCGGCAGGCATCGCCATATCACCGTGGATCATCGGCGCCGCACTTCAGCCTGTTCAATGGACCACAGCAACGGACCAGCCACTTCGAACCACAATTGTGCAAGGTGGAGTTTCGCAGGATCGAAAGTGGTCGCGCGAACAGTTTCAGCCAACGCTTGAACTGTACCGGAACGCAACACTGAAGCACCGTGACAGCGATCTGGTCGTCTGGCCCGAAGTTGCCATTCCAGCGCGGCTCGAGCATGTCGAAAATTATCTCGGCGTACTGCAGTCCGACCTTCAGGTACAGCCGAAGACGCTTCTGTTCGGCATCCTCGAACGGGACCGTGCATCACAGAAAGTCTATAACAGCGTTGTCATGCTTGATGGCCATGATCGGCAAATCTACCGAAAACGTCACCTCGTGCCGTTTGGCGAGTACTTTCCGGTACCGGATTTCGTGCGGCGATGGATGCGTTTAATGAGTTTGCCGAGCAGCGATCTGAGCTCCGGCGATGACGAACAACCCCTGCTCGAATCTCTAAGTGGCAACAAACTCGCCGTCGCGATCTGCTACGAAGACGCTTACGGTGCCGAGCAACTCTACGCACTCCCCGAGGCAACCGTCTTAATCAACGTCAGCAACGACGCCTGGTTCGGTGATTCCATCGCGCCGCACCAGCATCTCGAGATCGCACGCATGCGTGCACTCGAAGCCGGCCGCTACGTTGTCAGGGCGACCAATACCGGGCTCAGCGCATTCATCGGGCCGAAAGGGGAATTACTCGATATCGCGCCGCAGTTCGAGAGTGCGACGATGACAATGGATGTCTTCCCGCACACGGGCGCAACGCCGTATGTTCGAACCGGAAACTGGCCGGTCATCACGCTCCTGTGCGGAATTCTTGCCTGGTTTACCTGGCGAGAAAAAATTTCGCCGGGTAATAATAAGCGCATCGTAGGAGCCCGTCCTGACGGGCGATCACGGGTGCCAACAGATGCCAAGACCCCCTGACGGGCGATTCTGCTGCGAATGAGGGCAGAACCAGATATCCTTCCGCCTTTTGGCGAAGCCGATATCTGCAACTGAAAGCACTAGTGAATGGACGCCAGTTATAAACCCGAGCACATCGAGCAAAACGCCCGCGAGTACTGGGAAAAAGAGCGCGTGTTCGAGGTCGATGAAAATCCGGACAAAGACAAGTTCTACTGTCTGACAATGTTTCCCTACCCCAGCGGTCAGCTGCACATGGGGCATGTTCGTGTCCTGACGATCAGCGATGTCATCGCGCGATATCAACGCATGCAGGGTAAGCACGTTCTGCAGCCGATGGGTTGGGACGCATTCGGCATGCCCGCCGAAAATGCCGCGATCCAGCGCGGCGTGCCGCCGGCAAAATGGACCTACAAGAATATTGAATACATGCGTGGCCAGCTTAAGCGGCTGGGTTACGCTTATGACTGGACACGTGAAGTGACAACCTGTCGCCCGGAATACTATCGCTGGGAACAGTGGCTATTCACCAAGATGTTCGAAAAGGGCCTCGTCTACCGCAAGAATTCGGTCGTGAACTGGGATCCGGTCGATCAGACTGTACTGGCCAACGAACAGGTAATCGATGGTCGCGGCTGGCGTTCTGACGCGCTCGTTGAGCGGCGCGAGATACCACAGTGGTTCATGAGAATCACAGCGTATGCCGACGAACTCCTGGATGAGCTCGACAAGCTGGACGGCTGGCCGGATTCAGTCAAAACGATGCAGCGCAACTGGATCGGCCGTTCGGAGGGAATCGAGCTGGCTTTCGATGTCAAAGGTGAAGACGAGCCCCTGACGGTATTTACGACGCGACCCGACACCTTGCTTGGCGTCACTTACATGGCCGTGGCGGCAGAGCATCCGCTCGCGCAAAAGGCAGCCGCTGACAACGCCGACATCGCCGCGTTTATCGAGGAGTGTAAACAAACGCAGGCAGCGGAAGCGACGCTCGAGATGATGGAAAAAAAGGGCATGCCGCTTGGCATCTCCACCATACACCCGATCAGCGGCGAAGAAGTTCCGCTCTGGGTGGCCAACTTTGTATTGATGAGTTACGGCACCGGCGCCGTCATGGCCGTGCCCGGGCACGACGCCCGCGACTGGGAGTTTGCCGACAAGCATGGGCTGCCGATCACGCAGGTAATAACGCCGGCCGATGGTTCTTCGATCGATATCACGAAAGGTCCCTATCTCGAGTATGGCATCGTAGTCAATTCCGGAGAATTTAATGGTCTCGATTACGATCAGGCTCTCGATGCAATCGCAACACGTTTCGAAAATGAAGGTCGTGGCAGGCGCACGGTGAATTATCGCCTGCGCGACTGGGGTGTGTCGCGTCAGCGTTACTGGGGTGCGCCGATACCGATTATTTATTGCGATGATTGCGATGCTGTTCCGGTTCCGGAGGACCAGCTGCCTGTCGTCTTGCCGGAGGATGTCGAATTTACGGGTGTCGGATCTCCACTGAAGCAAATGCCAGAGTTTTACCAGGCCGACTGTCCGAAATGCGGCAAAGCGGCGCGCCGGGAGACAGATACGTTTGACACATTTGTCGAATCGTCCTGGTATTTCTCGCGGTACGCCTGCCCGGACAACAACGATGCCATGCTCGATGAGCGCGAGCGTTACTGGATGCCTGTCAATCAATACACAGGAGGCATCGAGCACGCGATTCTTCACCTGTTATATGCGCGCTTTTTCCAGAAGGTGATGCGTGACTTCGGATTGTCGGCTGCGGATGAACCGTTCACCAATCTGCTTACTCAGGGTATGGTGCTCAAAGATGGCGCCAAGATGTCGAAAGCGAAGGGCAACACGGTTGATCCGCAAGAGCTCATCGAGAAATATGGAGCGGACACGGTAAGGCTGTTCATGATGTCTACGGCGCCGCCGGAGATGTCGCTGGAGTGGTCCGACGAAGGCGTGCAGGGTGCATTTCGTTTTCTCAAGCGTTTGTGGAACTCAATTTATGAGCACGTGTCGGCGGGCGATGCGGTAGCGATTGAACCGAAGTCGCTTGATGGCAAGCAGCGCGCACTCCGGCGTAAGACGTACCAGACGATCCAAAAGGTGAATGACGATATTGGCCGTCGTTATAAGTTCAACACCGCAGTTGCGGCGGCGATGGAACTGCTGAATGCGATCAAGCGTTTTGATGATTCGTCCGATGCGGGACGCTCCGTGGTTCAGGAGGCGCTCGATGCCATTGTGCTGGTGCTGTCGCCTGTCATACCCCACGTCTGCCACGAACTCTGGCATGCGCTCGGTCATGAATCAGCACCGGTGAACGAGGGCTGGCCGGTTTTTGACGAATCTGCTCTCGCCCAGGACACGGTTGAGATCGTCGTGCAGGTCAATGGCAAATTGCGCGGCCGGATCCTGGTGGCCGTGGATGCAGATTCCGACTCGATTTCCGCGCAGGCGCTTGCCGACGAAAACGTCAAGCGATTCGTCGCCGACAAAACGGTTCGCAAGACCATCGTCGTGCCGGGCCGCCTGGTGAACGTTGTTGTCTAGGCGATCCTCAGTAATTGCGCCTGGTTTGCTCCTGGTCGGATGCGGATTGGCCGCATGCGGATTGGCCGCATGCGGATTTCAGCTACGCGAAGCACCCGACATTCCGGCTGAGATGTCACGCACCTACATATCGGCAGACGACAGATTCAGCCAGTTTTACAGAAAGCTCCGGTATGAATTAAAAAACGCCGGCGTGCAGATTGTCGACTCGCCTGCGAATTCGTCCGCGGTTTTTTCGATACTTACTGACAAAACTGATCAACGGATCTTGTCAGTTTCAGCGCGTAATGTGCCGCGAGAGTTCGAGGTTTTCTACACGGTCTTTTATTCCGTGGAGAGCGGTAACAACACGATAATGCCGCCGCAATCTCTGACGCGGACCAGGGATTACACATACGATGAGACGCTTGTACTCGGCAAAGCCAGAGAAGAAGAATTGCTTCGGGAGGCTATCGTCGACGATCTGGTTCAAGTCATCCTGAAGCAGCTATCCTCGCTCTAGTGGTCCAACAAGGTTATATTGATGGGCTCAGCGAGTCGTGAAGCAGTTGCACCCAGAGGGCATAAAAAACCGCCAGGCGCGCCTCGCCGGTAATGGCGCGTCCTTGCCAAGAGGCGCAACACCGCGGACGACTGCTTCACGGCTCGCCCGAAGGGAGCTACCCAGATGATCCAATACGGCGTTGCAGTCCTTATAAAGGACATGCCATTCTCTGCGGACTGCGCCTTGTCTTGGAACATCTGGGTAGCTCTGAGTCTATCAACATAACCTTGTTGGACCACTAACATGCTGCTGGTATCCGATTTGGCGGCGCACTCTGTAGCAGAGCTGCTTCGAAAGTACGGTCTTTCAATCGAACTGGTTCCTGGCGGTCAGTCTATCAACGGGAGCTTCTGGGGAGAACCTGAAGCAGGTATCGTCGGTGATCAGGTCTTTGTTCGAGACGATACACCGATTCACTCTCTGCTCCACGAGACCTCCCACATTGTCTGCATGACGCCGGCGAGAAGATCGAAGCTCAATGGCGATGCTGGCGGTGACGATCTCGAGGAGTGTGCTGTCTGTTACCTGCAAATCGTTCTGGCGAGCGAGCTTCCCGGAGCGGGCAAAGCACGCCTCATGCAAGACATGGATGACTGGGGTTATAGTTTTCGTCTCGGTAGCACGAGGCGCTGGTACGAAGAGGACGCCGAAGATGCCAGCGCATGGCTCAAAAGATACGGTCTTGTTCAGCCCGACAGACGTCCGACATTTCGCCTCCGCCAGGCGTGAATCGCCCGCCAGGGCTGGCTCTTACGTTGATTCTTTTGGCATCGTCGCACATCGTCCGTCAGGATGGGCTCCTGCATCGATTTTCATTGAATTGCCGGCGATCCATTCAGAAACTAAACTGTCTTGATGGCCCTCTTGCGATACATCCTGTATTTCTTCGGCGTTGCAATAATTACATTGCTCCTGACGCAACTCGAAATAACCTCACCGGGCAGTCTGAAATTGCAGGTGTATCTAAGTTCGACCGACGGGCTCGCTACTAGCGAATACTCGCCTGTCGAAATCATCCAACTGGGTATTCTGCTAATCTGCGGGCTGTTGCTGGCTTGGGTTGCCAAAAACTGTCCATCGCAAAGACCCATTGCATTTCTTTTCGGCGGTATGGCGCTGGCATTTTTTATTCGCGAACTCGATTTTTTCCTGGACCGGTTGGTCGACAATCTCTGGCAGGTCTTGTTGGCCGTGCCTGCAGCACTGGTCATTGTCTATACCTATCGACATCGCCGGCGGTTTCGAATTGCATGGGGCCGAATCTGGCCATCACCCGGGCTTTCGATACTTTTTGCCGGTGCGATCGTCATGTTCGCTTTCGTGCAATTTGCCGCCCACGAGCCACTATGGATGGCGATCCTCGGCGAGGATTATCAACGCATCGTCAAAATCGCGGTCGAGGAATTCATGGAACTGGCCGCATATTACCTGTGGCTGATCGGCACGATTGAATATACCTATCAGGCCCGGGTGATCGCGATGCGCGAGCCGCAGCCTGCAGTTGCCAAACGGCGTGCGGGAAGGCAACCGAAGCCGAAAGGCCGATTTTAGCCCGCATATTCCACGACTACGGCGTGCAGTCCGCGGCGCTCTGGCTTAACAGGCTGTCGTTGCGATATTCGGACCTTGCTATCATTGCGCTTTTGCGGCCGTCGGTGGCTACGAGGACACAGGTCCTTTGCGGGGCGCTACAAGTATGACGATACATCTGCACGATACTTTACAGGCCAGGAAGGTCGCATTCGAACCGCTGAAACCGGGTCACGTGACGATGTACCTGTGCGGCCCGACTGTCTATAACTATGCGCACATCGGTAATGCTCGCCCGGCAGTCGTCTTTGACCTCCTGGCGCGGTTGTTGCGGCGCAGTTATGAACTGACTTTCGCGCGCAATATCACCGACGTCGATGACAAGATCAACGCGGCTTCCGTCGAATCGGGCAAGCCCATAGACGAGATCACCGAGCGATTCATCAGGGCCTATAACGAAGACATGGCAGCCCTCGGTGTGCTGCCACCGGATATCGAGCCCAGGGCAACCCGGCATATCGGTGAGATGATTGAGATGATCCGCGTCGTGATCGACAAGGGTTGTGCTTATGAAGCGGAAGGCCATGTGCTGTTCGACGTAACGGCAAGCGAGAGCTACGGCCGGCTGTCGAAGCGAAATCTACGAGAGATGATCGCCGGCTCGCGCGTCGAGGTCGCGCCTTACAAGAAGTCCCCGCAAGATTTCGTGCTGTGGAAACCATCGACACCGGATCTGCCGGGCTGGGATTCACCCTGGGGCCGTGGACGGCCTGGTTGGCACATCGAGTGTTCTGCAATGGCTGCGAAGCATCTCGGGCGCACGATTGATATTCATGCCGGCGGCCAGGATCTCGTTTTTCCGCATCATGAAAACGAGCTCGCGCAAAGCACCTGTGCCCACGACAGCGACGCCTTTGCCCGGTACTGGATACATAACGGGTTTTTGAGCATTGCACACGAGAAGATGTCGAAGTCGCTCGGCAACGTCCTGCTTGTGCATGACTTGATCAAGAGTACGCCGGGCGAGGTCATTCGCCTGGCCCTGTTAAGCGCGCACTATCGCCAGCCGCTCGACTGGTCTGATGAGACGCTTGAATCTGCAAGACGAATGCTCGACCGGCTTTATGGCGCCGTTCGCGGCATAGCGGTATCGGCAGATGATCGGGCAGGGGCAGAACCACCGGCGGCTGTTATTGCCGCACTCGAGGATGATCTCAATACGCCAAAGGCGTTGGCGGAAATATTCAATCTGGCCAGGGCACTTAACAAGACCGAAGATGAGGCCGAGCGGTTGCGACTTGCGACAGAAATTCTTGCGGCCGGCGATCTTGTCGGATTATTGCAAAGCGATCCGGAGCAATGGTTTGTTGGTTCTGATGACAGCGCGTTATCTGCCAGTGAAATCGAGTCTCTTATTGCCAAACGAAATGAAGCACGTGCGGAAAAGGATTTTGCGGCCGCGGACGCTATTCGCGATCAATTGGCGGCCAACAACGTGTCCATCGAAGACGGACCAGGCGGCACGCGATGGCGGCGCAGCGGCTGATGTCTGCACCTGACGGTACCAATGGCGTTAATCCCGGCGGGCGGCTCATTGCGTTGCCCCTGCTTGGCCTCGTCTGGCTTTATCGAACAGGCGTCTCGCCCTTGCTGGGTGCCAATTGCCGTTTCGAACCCACTTGTTCTGCCTATGCCGAACAGGCGTTGCGCGAATATGGTGGCATCAAGGGCGGGTGGCTGGTACTGAAACGAATCGCAAGGTGTCATCCCTGGGGCGGTTCGGGATACGACCCGGTACCGGCCAGGGAAGCGAATAATAATTCGGAACCAGGAATCTGAAAACTCCTGCAATTATCAGGGAGATTCTGTATCCGCTGACGGATATTGCCGTCGTCCTGGCCCTGATCTTTTTCCTGTTACTCGAATTGTTGGCAGAAGTCGCAGGACTGCTTGGGTTGTGGCTGATTGTCGTTCTCCTGCCAGCTTACTTTAGGTATCTCTTATACCTGCTGGAAGTCAGGGCGTATGGCCGAGATGCGCCGACGCCCGGCATCGAGCTCTTCAACTACGTGGGAAACTTCTGGAGTCTTTTTCCTCTCGTACTCCTTTGCCTCGTAATAGTTGGAGTGTATTTTCTGAACAGAAATCTGTCTTTTGCGGCAGCGCTGGTGCCTGGCGTGCTCATTCTTTTCCTGTTTCCTGCATCGATGGCCATTCTCGCCACGACCCGATCGCCTGTCGAAAGTCTCAATCCGGTGGCGCTGTTTGTCATGCTAAGAAATTGCGGCCGCGATTACCTGATGATTCCATTAGTCATCGTCGCGATATTCTTCGCGATCTGGAATCTCGTGATCGTCGGTGCCCCATGCCTATTGATTAAAGCCTCTACGATGTACGCGTCGTTTCTCATGTTTACGCTGACGGGCAGCGTGTTGCATGAAAAGGGTGCATCAATAGGCGTGGATCTGCCGCCGGCACGGGAGACCGATGCGGAGCAACTGGACGCCGAACTGACACGCGAGCGAACGAAAGCGCTCAACCATGCCTATGGCTTTGTCAGCCGCGGCAACCGGGCGGGCGGATTGCGGCATATTTACCGGTGGATCGAAAACGAAATCTATATTGATGCGGCGTACCGCTGGTTCTTCGAACAAATGCTGAAATGGGAATCAACAGAGGCAGCGCTTGTTTTTGCGCAAACGTATTTATCCAGGTTGCTAAAGCAACGTCGCGAAAAAGAGGCACTAAAATTGATGAATCGCTGTCTTTTCGAGAACAAGCGATTCAAACCGCTGCCTGAAGACATGGGGGCGGCGCTGGCGGCGGCTGAACGTCAGGGTAACGACGACCTCATAAAGCACCTGAAGGAATAGAGGCAAAGCCAGTGATCCAACAGCGTGAATGGTCAACTCCGGGACGTGCGGATCACTAAAGATCAATCCGCATTGATCGCAACAGCCACAATACCGCCTCAGGCGGATTGGGCCATCAGATATTGATGAGAACTGCCCCGTCGTCGTACTTGCGATGGCGCGAAAAGCGATTGTTGAAATAATGTGCGGCAGCGAGAATCAAGGCCCCGCAAATCGTCAACAGGCGATCAGCGACGATGCCGTACGAACCGTGCGCGACAGTCCCGCCAACCACCAGAAGCAACACGCCAACTCCGCCCCAGGCGACAACACTCCTGCTGCGGTGGCGGTGAAACCCGGACGTAAAAGCAATAATGCTTACGGGCAAGACGGCAATAAGCATCTGAACATGAAAATGACCTTCGCCGAACTGACCCAGAAACGGCAACACTGCAATTACCACCGGCAGGGCGAGACAGTGCAGCAAACAAAGTCCGGATAGCGCGACAGCGGCGTTGTCCAGTAGCCCCGTCACTCTTGAAGCATTGTCATTCATGGTCGCGTGCCGCTATGCTCCGTAAAAGAGATTGGCCCCCAAAGTGCCGACCGCTGCGACGGTCGGTAGAAAATAAGATGATATAACATAACAAAATAAAACACAAGTTACTGTATCTTAAAGGTTTCTGCTTTCTTCGCTAACGATGAATAAACGACTGCTTTCAGTTCTCTGCTGTCCCGTGACACATAAAGGTCTGAGTGTGGTACGGCCCGACCACCTGAAAAAGATCAATACAGCGATCGGCGAAGGCAGGCTCGCGAACCACGACGGCGCCATATTGTCCAAGACGCTCAAAGAGGCCCTGGTGACCGACGACGGCAAGATCATGTATCCGGTCAATGACGGTATTCCCGTGCTGCTTGAGGGCGCGTCCGTGGCGCTGAATCAGCTTGACTGAGCTGGGAGTCTGGTTGGTGCTATCGCTGCCATGTATCATCAGGTCCAAACTACGGTCCTAATTTTTGTGTGAAAATCCCGCCTAATCAACTTTCGTCGAGCGTTCAAAAAGCGCTGTTGCCCTGCTATTTGGTTACTGGTGCCGAGCCGCTGCTCGTACAGGAAGCGCTTGACGCTATCCGGACCGGCGCCAGGCAGCAGGGATTTGGCGCGCGTGAACTGTACATTGCGGGGACGGATTTCAACTGGGCGGAACTAAATGGCGCCGGCGCGAACATGTCCCTGTTTGCGGAAAAGAGAATCATTGAATTGCGCTTGCCAACCGGAAAACCCGGCCGGCAGGGCGGCGCCATTATTGTGGAGTTGCTGCAGAACGCTGCTGACGACCTGCTTGTCCTGGTCAGCGCCCCCAAGCTGGATCGAAGCGCAGCGGCATCGAAATGGGCCAAGGCCATAGAAACCCGGGGCGCACTGGTGCAGGTGTGGCCCGTCGACCGGCGCGAATTGCCGTCCTGGATAGACAAGCGAATGCAAAAGACGGGTCTCACGCCGGACAGACATGCAGTCAGACTGATCGCGGATCGTGTAGAGGGAAATTTGCTCGCAGCCGACCAGGAAATCGAAAAGTTGCGATTACTGCTGGGCGACGGACCGGTTTCCGCCGACGACGTCAATGAAGCCGTTGCTAACAGCAGTCGCTACGACGTGTACAAACTGGCCGATGCTGCGGTCGGTGGTGAGCCCTCCAGGGCGCTTCGTATTCTCGGCGGTGTCCAGGCAGAAGGCGTTGAACCGGTCATTGTCATGTGGGCCCTTACACGGGAGCTGCGGATTTTGGGCAGGCTGGCCAATATGGTGCAGTCAGGCGTTGAACTGGGTTCGGCATTGCAGAAATCGGGGGTCTGGCGCAACCGCCAGGGTATCGTCAGGTCGTGCGTTGCCCGCCACCGGGCGACTGACTTTTACCGCCTGCTGAAAGTCGCGAGGCGAGCTGACGCCGCCGCAAAAGGCCAGTCAGGTGAGGATGTCTGGCTATTGGCAACGGACATTGTCCTGGGCCTTGCGATGGCAAGCGCCAAAGCCGCATGAGGCAGATTAGTTTACGCGATTACCGCGAGGGACCGCGCCGATGAGCCCGATGGGTATTTTTGGTGGTACTTTCGACCCGATTCACTACGGGCATTTACGTACGGCGTTCGAAATGCTGCAGGCATTGAGGTTCGATGAAGTGAGGTTCATGCCCTGCCGCAATCCGCCGCACAGGGGGGAGCCGATTGCCGATGCCGCATTGCGTCTGAAGATGGTGAAGGTGGCGATCGAAGCTCAACCTGGTTTTGTCGTCGACGACCGGGAGTTGTTGCGCGATGGCCCGTCGTATTCTGTGGACACTTTAACGGCGTTGCGGGAGGAATTTCCGCAGCGACCCCTTGGTCTGATCATTGGCATGGACGCGTTCCTGGGGTTGCCTGAGTGGCACCACTGGCGCGAGATCCTGCAGCTGGCGCATATCGTCGTAGCACACCGGCCAGGCTGGCGAGCACCCGACATGGGGCCACTCGGCGAAATGCTGGCCGACAGAGGCACGCACCGCATAGGAGACCTCCATCAGGCAATAGCAGGACATATTATTATTCATGACGTCACCCAGCTCGAGATCTCGTCAAGTGAAATTCGCGAACTGGTTGCCGCCCGACGGGACCCGCGGTTTCTCATGCCTGACGGCGTGCGTGAATTGATTGATCAAAGCGGCTGCTACGCGGCAGATGAAAACGTCGTGACAGATGCGGTTAACGAGGGTTGACACGTTACCCGATCGTCGGTTGGCTGCAGCACAGAATTTGGAATTAGTCATTTTCGGAATGGTGAATGAATAGCAAACAACTCAGCGACCTTGTCGTAGATGCGTTAGAAGAGGTAAAAGCCAAAGATATCGTCAAGCTTGATGTAAGGAAGCTAACCACGGTCACTGACTACATGATTGTGGCAAGCGGAACGTCGAGTCGTCACGTCAAGGCGTTGGCTGACGCCGTCGCGGAAAAATCAAGAGAAGCAGGTCATCGCCCTCAGGGAATAGAAGGTGAGGATGGCAGCGAGTGGGTTCTCCTTGATCTCCAGGACGTGCTCGTTCATGTCATGCTGCCGCGCGTCCGTGAGTTTTATCAGCTCGAAAAGCTCTGGTCGCTGACCCCGTCAGGCGACATGGCTGCGACAGACGGGTGAGTTATGCACATCCGATTAATTGTGGTCGGCGATCGGCAGCCATCCTGGGTCTCCGACGCTTTTGACGGCTACGTCCAGCGATTGCCGCGGCAATGGAAATTCCGGCTGGACACGGTGGCGACCGGCCATCGCTCAAAAAGTGCTAATCCTGTTGCCGCGGTCGAGGCGGAAGGACAGAAGGTCCTGGGGAAGGTCAAAGCCGGCGAGCAGCTGGTTGTGCTGGATGAGCGCGGCACCGAGCTTTCCAGCGTTGAACTGGCGGGGGAATTGTCGGTATGGCAAGCAGCAGGCAGGGATATCTGTTTTGTCATAGGCGGGCCTGACGGCGTCTCGAAGTCCTGCATGGAGCGAGCAGATTTTCGCTGGTCGTTGTCGAAGCTGACCTTGCCCCACGGACTGGCCCGGGTGCTGTGCGTGGAGCAGCTCTACAGGGCCTGGACGGTCTCGACGGCACATCCCTACCACCGGGCATAGCCTGAAATTATCATCAATATGCTGCACTCTCGCTCAGCCTTTGTTCCCCTGACGGAATTATCTGCCGGACAGGACGTCCAAATGCCGCGATGCGCATGGATGGGCGAGAGCGGCGCGATCGAAAATAGTCACTAATATGTCAGTCACTCAGAAAATCCCGCAGCCAGTCAAATTCTTTAGCGATCTTACGCAGCAACTGATGAAATATTCGGGCCTGCGCCGATGAGAACGGACATTCACCTCGCATCGTCATCGCCGCGGCGCCATGAAATCCTCGCGGCGATGGGCATCAGATTCACGGCAGCCGGCGTCGATATCGACGAAACGCGCTACGATGGTGAGCCGGTCACTGATATGGTGGTGCGGCTGGCGGTGGCAAAGGTTGGCGCGGCGCGCACGACAGTGGATCGGGCGGTACCAGTGCTTGGCGCGGATACCGCCGTGGCCCTGGACGATCAGGTGCTCGGTAAACCCGGGTCTGAGGGCGAGGCGATGGAGATGCTGACCTCCCTGTCCGGCCGGACGCACAAGGTATTGACCGGGGTCGCGCTCGACTACGCGGGCGAGATTATGAGCGTAACGTCGGTCACTGAAGTACGATTCCGGGAGATCCGTCATGACGAGGCGTTCGCCTATTGGCAAAGTGGAGAGCCACGCGACAAGGCGGGCGCCTATGCGGTGCAGGGTATCGGAGGTATCTTCGTTGAGTACATATCGGGAAGTTATTCCGGGGTCGTCGGACTGCCTGTCTTCGAAACGGCAGAACTCCTGAGCAAGGCAGGTCTGGTCATATTGCCCCTGGATTCGGATCGATAGCATGACTGATGAATCGCCAAAAGAGGAAATTCTCGTCAATGTGACCCCCAGCGAGGTGCGTGCAGCGTTGCTCGAGAACGGCATTCTTCAGGAGGTATATATCGAACGCGCTGCCCGCCGCGGCCTGGTCAGCAACATCTACAAGGGTCGTGTGTCGCGCGTCCTGCCGGGTATGCAAGCCGCCTTTATCGACATCGGTCTGGAACGCACCGCATTTCTGCATGCTTCCGATATCGTGCGGCCAAGACGTGCAGATGACGAGGACAACGACATTCCGCTGCCGGACATCAGGCAACTCGTCCACGACGGCGAGGAAATCCCTGTGCAAGTTGTGAAAGACCCTCTCGGCAACAAGGGCGCGCGCCTGACCACATTCATCACGCTGCCGTCGCGATATCTGGTTCTCCTGCCCGCCGGCGACAGCGTCGGGATTTCGGCACGGATCGAGGACGAGGATGAGCGTGAGCGCCTGCGCGAGTTTCTTGAGGAATTGCTGGTCGACTTCCCCTGCGGGGTCATCGTTCGGACGGCCGCGGAAGGCGCCAGCGACGATGCCCTGCGGGCGGACATGAAGTTTCTGCAGAAACTCTGGACAGTCGTTCAGGAACAGTGCAGGAAAGGTAAGGTAAAAACGCTCGTGCATGAAGATTTGCCGCTGCCGGCCAGAGTTTTGCGCGACCTTGTGACCAGCGATGTCGGACGTATTCGTGTGGACTCGGAACAGGACTTCAATGCAATGAAGTCCTTTGCGGCTACTTTTCTGCCGGAAGTGGAGCCAATGCTCGAGCTCTACACGCGGCGCCGGCCGATATTCGATCTTCATGGTACCGAGGACGAAATCAAGAAAGCGCTGGACAGGAGCATTCCGCTGAAGTCCGGTGGCTATGTAATTTTCGATCAGACAGAGGCGATGACAACGGTCGATGTAAATACGGGTGGATATGTTGGTCATCGCAATCTCGAGGAGACCATATACAGGACAAACCTGGAGGCGGCGGTTACGATTGCGCGGCAGCTGCGTGTGAGAAATCTGGGTGGCATCATCATCATCGATTTCATCGACATGGAAGAAGAGGGACACCGGCAAAGAGTCATGCAAGCGCTGCAGCAATCGCTTGTCCGCGACCATGCCCGGCACCAGATCACAGCTGTGTCGCCGCTGGGCCTGATTGAGATGACACGCAAACGTACGCGGGAGAGCCTGGAACATATTCTTTGCGAAGATTGTCCCCATTGCGATGGTCGCGGTTTCATCAGGACGGCCGAGACCGTGTGTTTAGAAGTATTTCGGGAGGTCATCAGGCAACACCGGCAGTTTACGTTTGACGAAATACTTGTTTTGGCGCATCAAGACGTGATCGAGATGTTGCTCGACGGGCAGTCGAACGCGCTCGCCGAACTCGAAGAACAAACCGGCAAGACGATTCGCCTGCAACCCGAGTCTCTGTACCTGCAGGATCAGTTTGACGTTGTTTTGATATGACCGGGTCGGACTTAAGACGCTTATGAAGCAACTGCTACAACGATTGGCCAAATATCTCGCTTACTTCGCGGCGGCTATCGTTATTCTTCTTGCGGTTGCGGTCGGGTTGTTCCGGCTGATGTTGCCGCGACTTCCGGCATACCAGGAGGAAATCAAGAACTGGGCCAGCGCGGCAATCGGCATGCAGGTGGAATTCACCGGCATGGACGCGCACTGGCGATTAAGTGGGCCCGAGCTCAACTTTTACAACGCTGAACTCATACGGCCGGATGGTTCGGACAGCCTGCTCGGCGTCGATGAACTAAGCATGGGCGTCGGACTGATGCGGCTGCTTGTTGACCGTGAGCTGGTTGTCGACCGGGTGCTGATAAGAGATACCAGCCTTGATCTGCGGCAGGCCGATGATGGTGCCTGGCTGCTGCAGGGCGTCGCCCTCGAAGAACTGATTGGCTTCAGGAAGGACTTGCCGGAGGGTGCCGGTGCTGCAGTGACTGTTATCGGTCAGGACATCAGCCTGGATTACTGGCCTCCGGGAGCCGACGAGCCACTCGAACTCACGATTGACCGCTTGCAGGTGCTGCGTGACGAGCTGCAGCTCGATATCGAGGCGACTGTCGATTTGCCGGACGAGCTCGGGGAGCGAATCGCGGTGTCAGCAAACAAGCGACTGGAAGATGCTGCCGAAAATGGCGTGTGGCAGTTCTTTGTTGAAGGCAGGTCGCTGGCAGTCGCCGGCTGGACACGTTTTCAACCATCGGAATTGCCGATCGTGAGGTCGGGCCGGGCTGATCTGAGCCTCTGGCTGGAGCGCTCGGCGGACGGGATTCGTAGCGCGACCGGAAATCTGATCATCACGGATCTCGTAGCCGGCGAGGCGATCGATAATATGACTTTCGATATTCAGGGCCGGTTCGAGTTTTCGCATGACCCGGGGGGCTGGTTGCTCGCGGCGGACAATTTCAGGCTCCAGAGGGCGCCCGGCGAATGGCCCAATTCCTCTATTCGGGTCGATGTGACAACCGATACATCGGGCAAGATCCTGGCTATGAATGCCCGCGCGTCGTTCATAAATCTCAATAACCTGAAGCTATTGACCCCCTGGTTGCCGGAAAGACAAAGATCGATACTGGACGCATACGGGCCGTCCGGCACGATACACGGGTTCGAGTTAGGGCTTGCGGATCTTGGGTCTGAATCCGTCCGTTTCGACTTGTCGGCCGAGCTCGAAGAAGCTGGTATCAGGGCAAGGGACAAGTGGCCTGGCTTGAGCGGATTCAGTGGTCAGGTTCGTGCGGACCGCTCCGGCGGGCGACTCGAGATCGAGACAAGCGATTTGCGGCTGGATATGCCGGAATTTCTCGCCGAACCCATCGATTTCGACGATGCAATCGGCACGGTCATCTGGCGCCGCAATAACGAGACCACGATCATTCTTTCGGACAGTATTCGCATCAGGAATGCAGAACTCGACACGCGAAGCAGCCTGCAGGTGAGCTTGCCTGCAAACGGTGGTTCCCCGGTGATCGACTTCGTCAGCAACTGGAACATCACCGACCTCTCGGCAGTTTCCCGTTATCTGCCCGGCAAACTGATGAAGCCGAATTTATACGCCTGGTTCGATAACGCACTGGTTGCCGGCATTGTGCCGCGCGGTACGGTCCGGTTAACCGGGCCGCTCGACAAGTTTCCATTCGACGCTGGAGAAGGTTTGTTCCGAGTCGAAGCACAGATCGAAGACCTAAAACTGAAATATCACCCAAATTGGCCCATAGTCGAACAAGTCAATGCGGATGTTTTCGTCGACGACATGCACTTTTATTCAAATCACGTCGATGGGACAACTCTTGGCAACGCTACGGCAGGTGCACGAGTCGAAATCGCCGATCTGAGAAAGCCGGTACTTACGGTTGACGCCTCCGCGACGGGCACGCTCGAGACCATTCGGCAATTGTCGAACCAAAGTCCGATTGCTAATGTCTTCGGCGGCCAGCTCGACCGTATTCAGGTCGACGGCGACGCATCATTCGATTTGCAATTGCGCTACCCGCTCGGTGACAAGTTGAATTATGCGTTCACGGTCGGCGTTCGCACTAACAATGGCCGCTTAAGCATCGATGGATTCACACCTCCCCTTACCGAACTCAGCGGTCTGGTCACGGTGACCCGCGACATTATTCAATCGGAATCGCTGACAGCGCGCTTTCTTGGTGAGCCGGTCCGTATTGATCTGGCCCGTGCCACAGACGACATGCCAAAATACTCTATCGTCGCGTCAGCGACAGGCATCGCGACCGGCGAAGGCCTGATTGGGGAACTTGGCCTGCCTCTTGCGGGCCGGCTGCGAGGCTCTACCCCTTACAGCGCAAGAATCCTGTTTCCCCGTGGCAAGGTAGAGGAGCCGGTGCCCCTTCATATCGCGGTTGAAACAAATCTCGAAGGCCTTGCCATCGAAATGCCGGTGCCTGTCGGAAAAACGCCCGGCGAGACCCGGCCCTTGTCACTACACATCGAATTCCCCGGGTCAGATCGAATTGACTCATTTGGTAGTTCCCCTGAAGATTTCGAATGGTCAGTGAGTTTTCTGAAGGAGCTAGGGCAATGGGACTTCGATCGGGGCGTTATCGCCGTTGGCGGTGCGGAAGCGATCGAACCGGAGACCAGGGGACTGCATATCGTCGGTGAGACACCCGAAGTCCGGCTAAAGGAGTGGCTGAACATGCGGTCGGAGGGATCTGATAGCCCGGGTCTCGGTGAACGCATACGGTCGATAGATCTGACTGTCGATGACCTTTATGCGGTGGGACAGCATTTTTCGAGGCATCGGGTCAGGCTGGACCGTGGCGCCGAAGAATGGCTTATCGAGCTTGATGGTGAAGAAGCGGTTGGTTCGCTGGTTGTGCCCTACGATTTCTCGGGCGACAAGCCGCTGGTCGTTGATATGGCGAGGCTGATCCTGCCGGGGAAAGATGAAGTCGAACGCGACGACACCGACTTGACCGATCCACGTACGCTGCCACCGCTTTCCATCAAGGCCGGCGACTTTGCGCTGGGGCTGCGTCATTTCGGCAATCTCGAGGCCGAATTTGTACGCATAGGGACCGGTCTCGAGGCAGTGAGCATCACGTCCAGGGACGACAGTTTCGAGTTGAGTGGTGCCGGGCGATGGGTTGTCGAACCGGCAGATAATGAAGGCCGGCGCAGTTACCTGACGGCAAAGCTCATAAGCAGAGATATCAAGCAAACCGCAGCGCGCCTGAACTATCAGCCGGGCATTGTCGGCCAGGATATGGAGGTCGATATCGACGTGAGCTGGCCGGGTGGGCCGCGTGAAGATATTCTTGCCCATCTGGATGGCAACATCGGAATTCGCCTGGGCACCGGACAACTCGACGAAGTCGAACCGGGCGCAGGCCGCGTCTTCGGTCTCTTGAGTGTAGTCGCCTTGCCCAGGCGCTTGTCGCTGGATTTTCGTGACGTGCTGGGGAAAGGTTTCGGGTTTGACGAAATCACCGGAAACTTCCGCGTTGTCAGCGGTGAAACTTTTACCTGCGACCTGTCACTAAAAAGTCCCGCTGCAGATATCGGCATCGTCGGCCGGGCAGGGCTGGGGTCGCGCGACTACGAACAGTCCGCGATGGTCAGCGCAAGCGTTGGCAATACGCTACCCATCGTGGGCGCGGTGGTCGCGGGACCGGGAGTCGCGGCCGCCCTGTTGGTTTTCTCGCAGATCTTCAAAAAACCCTTACAGGATATGGGACAGGTCTACTACAGCATCGGCGGTTCCTGGGACGAGCCGGCGATGGAAGTATCGGACGCGGAGCAATTCACGAAAACCTATGAGGCGGCTGGCTGTCTGCAGCAAGCGGAGTAGAAAATTCGTGTCTGACAACGGCAAACAAGATTCGCCATCGTCACCGGTTCGGGTTGCGGCTGTGCAAATGAACAGCGGCGACAACCTGAATCAAAACCTGGAACTCGCCGCCCGGCTGCTCGCGGAAGCTGCAGCCGACGGTTGTGCGCTGGCAGTCTTGCCGGAGAATTTTGCGTTCATGGGTGCGCGCGGTAAAGACAAGCTTCAACATGCCGAAGAGCCGGGAGCAGGCCCGATTCAGGATTTTCTTGCCGATACGGCTCGCGACAATAACTTATGGATCATTTCCGGGAGCATTCCCGTCAGGTCATCGGATCCTGGTCGCTGCTATGGCGCGACGCTGGTCGTGGATGCGAACGGGAATACGCAGAATTGTTACCGCAAGATTCATTTGTTCGACGTCGACCTGCCTGATCGTGATGAGCGGTACAGGGAGTCGGCCAGCATGATGGCAGGCGACGAGCTCGTGGTTCAAGATACACCTGTCGGGTGCGTGGGCCTTTCAATCTGTTACGATTTACGTTTTCCGGAGCTGTATCGAAAACTGGTTGAGATGGGCGCAGTCGTACTGTCGGTTCCGGCAGCATTTACGTTGGTGACGGGAAACGCACACTGGCATACCTTGCTCAGAGCCCGCGCGATCGAAAATCTCGCCTATGTAATTGCACCCGGTCAGTTCGGCCAACACAGCGACGGTAGAACCACCTATGGCCATTCGCTGATTATCGATCCCTGGGGTCGGATTCTTGCCGAGGTGGCAGAAGGTAATTGTGTTATTACAAGCGATCTGGAGCCGGGCCTGCCGCAAAAGTTGCGCCGGGAATTTCCGGTGCTCAGTCACCGTGTGTTCAAATAGGGAGTAATGAATTGACAACGAGCCAGGCCGCAACCGCGACATCAATTGAAGGAACAACAACGAGTGTCAGACACGCACAATAACGATAATGCGATAGATTCGGTCATGTCCCGCGTGCTGGCACCCTCGGGGCTCGAGGAGCGGCATCTGAGCCGAGCGCTCGGATCCATCATGATGTCAGACATCGATATCGCCGATCTGTATTTCCAGATTAGCCGCCAGGAAAGCTGGACGGTGGAAGACGGCGTCATCAAGGCAGGCAGCTTCAACCTGGATCAGGGTGTCGGCGTCCGTGCAGTGAGCGGCGAAAAGACCGGCTTTGCCTATTCCGATGAATTGATGCTGCCCGCTCTCGAACGCGCCGCCGGAGCCGCACGTGCGATTTCGCGGCAAGGTCAGACGAAGGCCGTGCAGGCATGGTCGCGCGGCGAACGGCAGGACCTGTACCCCGCACTTGACCCGATCGCAAGTATCCAGGATGAACAAAAGACGGCATTGATCGGTGACATTGACAAGAAGACCCGCGAACTGGACAAACGCATCGAGCAGGTCATTATCAGTCTGAGCAGCAGTCAGGATCTCGTTTTGATTGCAGCCGCGGACGGCACGCTGGCAGCCGATGTCCGACCGCTGGTCAGGTTGAATATCAGCGTCATCATCGAGGAAAACGGGCGCCGTGAGCAAGGCTATGCAGGCGGCGGAGCGAGAGCTGACCTGAATTATTTTCTTGGCAGCGATCTGCCAATTAAATACGCCAGGGATGCCGTACGGCAGGCAGTCGTGCAGCTGGAGGCGGTGCCGGCACCGGCCGGCATGATGCCGGTGGTTCTTGGCCCCGGCTGGCCAGGCATTCTCCTGCATGAGGCTGTCGGTCACGGGCTCGAAGGTGACTTCAACCGCAAAGGCACCTCTGCTTTCAGCGGGCGAGTCGGCGAACAGGTTGCGTCAAAGCTTTGCACGATTGTCGATGACGGAACACTCGCGAATCGCCGTGGATCGCTTGCCGTCGATGACGAGGGCACGCAGGGGCAGTACAACGTGCTGGTCGAAAACGGCATCCTTCGCGGCTACATGCAGGACAAGTTGAATGCACGCCTGATGGGGGTTGCACCGACCGGCAATGGCCGCAGGGAGTCTTTTGCACATATCCCGATGCCGCGCATGACCAATACCTACATGCTGGCAGGCGAGCACGATCCCGATGAGATCATAGCTTCGGTAGATAAAGGCATTTACGCGCCGAACTTTGGCGGCGGCCAGGTCGACATTACGTCTGGCAAATTCGTTTTCGCCGTGAATGAGGCCTATCTCATCGAGAAAGGAAAGCTGACCGCTCCGGTTAAAGGTGCAATGCTCATCGGTGACGGGCCTGCTGTACTTGGCCAAATCTCGATGGTCGGCACGGATCTCAAACTCGATAGTGGCGTTGGTACTTGCGGCAAGGAAGGACAGTCGGTGCCGGTCGGTGTCGGTCAACCTACTTTGAAAATCGACCAGCTAACTGTCGGCGGCACCGGGTAGACCAATCCAGCGTTGGAGCCCGTCCCGCCGGGCGATTTCCAGGCATTATGTGCTTCGCTCGTCAAGCCGAACTTCTGCGATCTGTTACCAACTTTAGCTTATGTTAGATTCGTGCAGGGTTTGTATTGTCGTCTTTGTGATTCGCTTCACTGTGTCCGGATTATGCCTCCAGTACAGTTCGCCTCTTACATGGAGGTTAGAGAGTCATGGCGTTGGAAAACACGATAACAGAGCAGGATATGGATGCGGTTTCCCAGCAGTTTGTTCGGGGATTTCGCGATGACAACAAAGATTTCGAACCGGATCTGGCCGTGGATGGTCTTTCAGACTCAATTGTTTCCAGATTCATTCGCCTGATTACATTTGGCCGGGCGTAGGCAAGAGATTCGGCAGACACGGGCGCGCCGCCCGATTAGTCCTTTCCAAACGGTAGCTTGTTACGTTCGCCTGCTAACGTTTGCGCTGCCGGAAAAACTGTCTGGATGTTTACCCGCCACAGGGATTGGCTGGACTAATGGGCGGCGGCGAAGCAAAATAAATTCAAGCTGACATGAGAAGCGACACGATATGTGGGTGTCCAAGCCAATCTACGAAAGCCTGCCGTATTTCTATTTACTTGCAGGCACCATCTCACTGGCCGCCTCAATGTATTTGAACCATTGGTATTGGCCAACGATCTGTTTTGTTGTCGGTCTCCTGTGCCTGGTAGCCGGACTCGTCATTTGGCTGAAGCGTCGCGATCATCGCAATCAGGACCGACGAACCAGCCAGAGCCACGATGTCCAGTAGGCGAACGTCCGGGCGCCGACACCATCGCTATTGTTATTACTACTGTTCGTTCACCAGCGAATCTTTGCCGTCGTCGGAGTTTCTAAGATCGGTATAGACGAGATCGTGATATCCGAGTGAGACGACGTCGCCGTCCTTAAGCAAAAACTTTTTAGCGCGAGTCTCACCAATGAATACGCCATTGGTACTATTTAGATCTTCGATTGTGCAACCGAAGTCATCGGTTATTAGCTGTGCATGATGTCTGCTGACAAACTTGCTTTTGATGTAAAGCTCATTGTCGGGAGATCGGCCGACAATAATCTTCCCGGCCTCAAACAGATGTTCCGACAGCATTTTCCCTTTAATTCGAACCTCGATGCGCGTGAGATAGCTTGGCTTGGTCCCGTCAGGAACGAGATGTGGTACCTGCTGAGGCGTACCATTCTTGAATTCATGCTCCTTCCAGTTCAGTTCTTCAACTGCCAATAGTATGTCCTCGGCATCGACAATCTTTTTGTTGTCGGCGAAAGCACACAAAAGGCCGGTATCACACAGCGTGTTGATCAGTCGGGGTATGCCACCGGTGTAACGGTGAATTGATGCGTACGCATCATCCGCGACAAGGTTGTTGGTTTCTCTGCCCGCAATCTTCAGTCGGTGTTCGATATATTCGCGCATCTCCCGGCGGTCCAATGGGCCGATATGGAAGCGTAACCGGACACGCTGAACGAGTTGCTTGAGGGTCGGCGAATCCAGCGTGTCCTTGAGTTCCGGCTGGCCGGCAAGAATGATTCGCAACACCTTTTCCTTGTGTGTCTCGATGCCCGACATCATGCGAATCTCTTCCAGCACTTTCTCGCTCAGGTTCTGTGCTTCATCGACAATCAGAATGACTTTCTTGCCATTTGCATACTGTTCGATGAGAAACATGTTGAACATGTCCAGCAATTCGGCCTTGCGTTTCTTGAACGGTTTGAAACCGAACTCTGCAAGCACGGCCTGCAGAAATTGTGTCGGCGTGAGCTGTGTTTGCGAGACGACTGCGGAAACAATGTTGTCTTCCAATTCGCCCAGAAACGCCTGCAGCAAGGTGGTCTTACCTGATCCGATTTCACCGGTTATGATGACAAAACCGTCAGCCAGCCAGATAGTCGATTCCATGTACGCCTTGGCACGGGCGTGCTGCTTGCTCCAGTAGACGAATTCCGGATCCGGCGTTAACCGGAATGGCTGCTCATCGAGATTAAAGTGTTCTAAATAAGACATTCGAAGTTTTTGGCAGAATCTGGAGGTCTTTTTTGATATTCGCCCGCAATTTGCGCTGGCAGAGTGTTTTAGTTTACCCGCTTTCCGGGGCCTCAGGCTACGATGCGGCCCTCATCGGGCCCTGTTAATTAATCAGTATATTACTGGTTTTAGCCAGTTTTCTGTCACGTTTTTCGGCGCTGTCCGCCAGCACCGTGATATGGCCGAGTTTTCGGCCCGGTCGCGGCTTTTTACCATAGTCATGCAGGAAGATGTGCTCGCCTTCGCTCGGTGTCCAATTCGAAGGCATGGTACCGATCAGGTTGATCATGCCGGCATGGGCGACGGCCGATGAGTCGCCCAGCGGCATGTTGAGAATGGCCCGCAGGTGATTTTCAAATTGACTCGTTACCGCGCCCTCTATCGTCCAGTGGCCCGAGTTGTGAACTCTTGGTGCGAATTCGTTTGCCAGGAGTTGTTCGCCCGTTACGAAGAACTCCAGCGCAAGCACGCCGACATAATTCAACCGGTCGAGTAGTCTGGTCAGGTATTGGCCTGCCTTATCGGCGATGCCCTGCGATGCGTCCGGCGCGCGGCAGGTTCTCAAGATACCTTTACTGTGACGGTTTTCCGTTACCGGATAAACGGCAATGTGGCCGTCCACATTGCGAGCGCCTATCGCCGAGACTTCCCGATCGAATGCAATCCATTGCTCGGCGATCAGTGGCCTGCCGCAGAGCGCCTGGCAGGCGACGGCGATATCAGACTCGTCGGATATTATCTGTTGTCCCTTGCCGTCATAGCCCAGCCGACGCGTTTTCAGGACCAGCGGCAAGCCGAGCGAGCGAACGACGGCGCGGAGGTCCTGTTCCGAATCGACCGTGGCGTAAGCAGGTACAGGGATGCCCAGTTCTTCGAACAGCCTTTTTTCATTCAGCCTGTCCTGGGCCTGTCTGAGCGCTTCGGGCGGCGGATAGACGGTCACTCTGTCCGCGATCTTCTCGATTGCCGCGACCGGCACGTTTTCGAATTCGTAAGTAAGCACATCAACGAGCGAGGCAAGTTGCTCGAGACCTGCGTCGCTGTCGAACGGAAACTCAAGGACCGGGCCGACGATTCTCGCCGGTGGATCAAGTGCCGGATCGAGATAGGTGAATTCCAGGTCGAGACGCTTTCCGGCGAGACCGAGCATCTGGCCGAGCTGTCCGGCGCCGACAATACCAACCCTCATTTTCGCAGCTTAGCTTTCGGACCGCGGGTCGCTGTTTTCGAGAACCGCGCTGGCCTGTGATTGCCGGTGCGCATCCAGCGCTGCTGCGACTGTATCGTCGCTAATCCCGAGAATGGCAGCGGCAAATAGCGCGGCATTGATCGCACCGGCCTTGCCAATGGCCATGCTGCCGACCGGTACACCGGCCGGCATCTGGGCAATCGATAGCAACGAGTCCATGCCCTGGAGGGCTAGCGACTGTATTGGTACGCCGAGAACAGGCAGGCGAGTTTTTGAGGCCGTCATGCCGGGCAAATGGGCAGCGCCGCCTGCGCCCGCGATAATCACATGTAGTCCGCGTTCTACGGCGGATTCCGCGTACTCGAACAAGCGATCGGGGGTACGGTGCGCAGAGACAATTTGCACCTCATACGAAATGCCGAGCGCGTCGAGCGTCTCGCCGCTGTGTTGCATCGTTTCCCAGTCAGACCGGGAACCCATAATAATTCCGATTTTCGCGTTCATCGTCTGATTGTATCGTTAGACGGCACAGTTCTGAACCATCGTTGTCAATTCTGCATGCACCAGCCGGAATATTTTTCTCTGGAGTGTACGTCTGCCGGAATCATCTCTGGCGGCGGCGTACTCGTTCAATAATACAGACAGATCCCTGTTTTCCCGGCCTGTCATACCAAAAAATTCATTCAGCCCCGGATACCCGCTTTGCACGATCCGGTCGCGCCATTCCTCGGCGCGCCGGAATACGTCCTTCGCCGTTCTTTCCTGGTGCTGGAATGCGTTAAGCGCACGACGTATCGGTTCCGGATCGACATTACGCATCAACTTGCCGATAAGCTGACGCTGTCGACGCAATGCGCCGTGCGACTTCATTTTCATGGCGGCGATAACGGCATCGAACAGATTTTCATCCAGGTCCATGCTGCGAAGTTGCTCTTCTGTCAGCCTTAGCAATTGCTCGCCGAGCCCCTGCAACTCCAGGAATACCCGTTTTCTGGCGCTTTTGCTGGGAATTGAGTTCGCCACCGGCTAAGCTACTGTCGCTCTTTCACACATCGGGCCAGCCTAATAAAAACAAGGGGAAAAAGCACACAATGAGCGTGCCTGCCAGCCGAGCATCACTGGATCAATCTGACCTTGAAGACGTTATTCAGCTCGTACTGGATGAGGCCGGAAGACAGGGCGCAGATCAGGCAGAGGCTGCGGCGAGTCACGACTACGGACTGAGCGCGACCGCCAGGCTGGGAAACGTCGAAAATCTCGAATACACGAATGATCGCGGCGTCGGCGTTACTGTCTATCACGATTCGAAGAAAGGGAGCGCCAGTACATCCGATTTCAGTGATGGCGCACTGCGCGAAGCTGTCACCAAGGCCAGCACATTTGCAAAGTACACAGCCG
>Ga0255052_10000623_pt1 | contig 28187 bp, 27 predicted proteins | sample JV7_2_21_MG_FD_188632 | JGI IMG/M metagenome (GOLD analysis project Ga0255052, IMG submission 188632) | Seawater microbial communities from Jervis Inlet, British Columbia, Canada - JV7_2_21 | ecosystem: Environmental > Aquatic > Marine > Inlet | place: Canada: British Columbia | collected...
GAATTTTCATTGTTCTTTTCGGGCCTCGGAGCGCAGCGAACTACGCTGCCTCAGGGCCAGTAGTTTACATCAGATCGAGATTTGCATAGCTCAGAACGAGCCATTTTGTGCCCGCAGTCTCAAAATTGACCTCAACCCGTGCATGAGCGCCCTGGCCCTCGCAATTAAGAATCACGCCGTCGCCAAATTTGCCATGTCTCACGCGCTGGCCCAGGCGAATTCCGAGTTCGGCGCCAGGCGCCGTGGACTTTGAGCTTCGGCCCGGTGATCGCACGGGCCGCGATACTTGTACCCGCGGTCGAACTTCTTCGACATGCTCATCGGGAATCTCGGCAATGAATCTGGACGGCTGCGAGAAATTGTCCATGCCATGCAAGCGTCTCTGTTCGGCATAGGTAACGTATAGCATCTGTTTCGCGCGCGTAATGCCCACATAGCAAAGCCTCCGTTCTTCTTCGAGGCCGTTCGGGTCGGCGATCGAGCGTTGATGAGGAAACAGGCCATCCTCCATACCCGACATGAACACGAGCGGAAACTCCAGCCCCTTGGCCGAGTGCATCGTCATTAGCTGTACGCAGTCTTCCCAGGCATCCGCCTGCCCTTCGCCTGCCTCGAGCGCCGCATGCGACAGAAATTCGTCGAGCGGCGACATCTCTTCAGCCGGATCCGGCTCGAAGCTCTTCGCAGCACTGACCAGCTCAAGCACGTTCTCAACCCGGGTCTCGCCTTTCTCACCCTTGTCTTTCTTGAAGAAGTCGATCAGCCCACTAGCGTGGATGACGTGATCAACCTGCTCCTGCAAGTCCAGGTTGGCTGTATCGCGCGTCATCGTTTCGATCAGGTTTATGAATGCGAGCACGGCATTCGCGGCGCGGCTGTTGAGATCATCACTTGCAACGGCTCCTGCCGCACGCCACATCGAGCAGCCATTGGCGCGGGCGTACGCACGCATGATTTCGACCGTACGCGCACCAATTCCGCGCGTCGGACGATTTACGACACGCTCAAACGATGCGTCACCGTCACGATTCGACATCAGGCGCAAATACGCAAGTGCGTCCTTGATCTCCGCGCGCTCGAAGAATCGAAGGCCACCATAGACACGATAAGGAATGCGGGCGTTGATCAACCCTTCTTCAAGCACGCGCGACTGCGCATTCGATCGATACAGCACTGCCGTATCGGCACGCAGATTGCCCTGATCGATCCAGTCTCGCAGACGCCCAATGACAAAGTCAGATTCATCGCGCTCGTTGTAGGCCGCATAGATCCTGATCGGTTCGCCGTCGGCGCTGTCGGTCCAGAGGTTCTTGCCCATGCGTGAATTGTTGTTCGCGATGACGGCGTTCGCCGCATTCAGAATCGTCGCTGTCGAACGATAGTTCTGTTCGAGCTTGACGACAGTAGCGCCCGGAAAGTCCTTTTGAAAACGATGAATGTGCTCAACGCGCGCGCCGCGCCAGCGATAAATCGATTGATCGTCATCGCCGACAACGAACGGCACACCCCTGGTGCCGGCAAGCAGGCGCAGCCAGGCATACTGGATGGCGTTCGTGTCCTGAAACTCATCGACGAGCAGGTGCTGAAAACGACGTCGGTAATGCTCCAGCAGCTCCGCGTTATCGCGCCACAGCTCATGCGCACGCAGCAGCAGCTCGGCAAAGTCAACAAGACCGCCGCGTTCGCAAACCTCCTCGTAAGACTGATACAGGGCAATCATCTGGCGGCGATTCGGGTCACGTTCATCATCAAGATGATGTGGGCGTAGTCCCTCATCCTTCTGCGCGTTAATGAAATGCTGAATCTCGCGGGGGACCCAGCGGCTGTCGTCTACTTCGAGGTTGCGGAGCAGGCGCTTGATAAGCCGAACCTGATCGTCGGAATCAATGATCTGAAAATTCTGCGGCAATCCGGCTTCGCGCCAGTGCCGGCGCAACAGGCGATGCGCGAGGCCGTGAAACGTGCCTATCCAAAGGTGGCCGACTGGCATACCGAGTAAAGTCTCGATTCGTCCGCGCATCTCGGCCGCAGCTTTATTGGTAAATGTTACGGCAAGGAGGCTTTGCGGTGATACGCCCTCGACATCGATCAGCCACGCGGCGCGATGGACAAGTACGCGCGTTTTGCCGCTGCCGGCACCCGCGATGACCAGCATCGGAACGGTTGCCGCGGTGACAGCCTGGCGCTGGGCGTCGTTCAGGGACTCGAGTATCGGGGTGACATCCATTGGAGGAGCAAGGCCACTTCAGGAAAGCGCGCCATCTTAGCAAACTACGCGTACCTCAGGGGTCGCGCTTACAGTTGCCAAACCACTCCAATTGAGTAACGGATTCGGTCGTATTGAATGCGTGCATCAGTCGACGCCGTTTCGCGGTATTCGATTTCAGCAACAAGATCCAGATGTCTGGTCATGCGGTAGCTGGCAATGAGCTCGCCATCGGCCGACTCAAGAGTCTTGAGACCGGCGACCGGATTGTGGAAAGCGAATGCGTTCGGGTAGTCGTAAATTCGGTAGTAACCGTTCGCCTCGAGATCAAAGCGCCTCCCCGGAGACCAGTGAAACTCGAAACTGTAGCTATCGCGGGTGTAGTCGTTGTAGCCGAGATAGCGATCAGTGCGGCTGGTATTCTCGTAACCGAAGCCGAACCACATGTTGTCGGTAATGCGCTGCCGGGCCAGGATGCCAATGTCGAGATAGTCATAGCGCAAATCGGGATTGGCAATGAGCTGCTGCCCGTTGAGATCGAACGATGGCCGGTCGCCGTAGCGCCGGCTGGATTTTTCAACAGTCAGACGCAGTAACGAACTTGCTGCGAACTTGTACTGAACGCTGCCGCTAAAGAGGAAATACTCGTGGTCATATTCAGGGAGGACTTCGGTTTCCTCGTAATTCCATAGTTGCCCCTTGATGCGGAGGCCGAATGAAATTCGCTCAAAACCGGTTTGGAGTGACAGTTCAGGTCCATAACGGACGTAGTTCATGCGATCGTCGACAAGCTCACCGGCGGCGGTTCTCGGCGTGCCGTCATCTGGATCGTAATAAGTCTCGTCATGTTGCGCGATCGTGAATGCACTATAGACGCGACGCGTACGACCGTCTTCAGCGCGATCGAATTCGCTGCCGAAGCGAAATTCGTGACTGAACTCATTAGCAGCATCGAGCTCCTTGTCCTGATAGTAACGGCCGGTCAGCCGGTATTGGCTGAAGAATGATTCCCATTTTAGGCTGTTGATCCCGAACTTGGCGCGGAAATCGACAGGCAAGTACGCGCCGGAAATTTCCTCAGGCGTGATTATCGGAAGGCCCGGATCCGAAAAATCGATGTATGGCTGGCTCGGAGCACGGAATATGTTGTCGTCGGTGCCGAAACCAACGCGACCCTTCAGATCAATAGTGCCAATCTTCTTTTTCTCAGCTCTTTTTCTGGCGCGCACGAGTACCGGATCGGCAGCGCGTTGTTCAATCCGCAGACGTGAAATTGCGATGATTGCAAGTTGGTGAATCTTGTCATTTTCTTCCTGGTCACGCGCCTGGCGGAACCAGTTCAGCGCATCCCCGACATCGCCGGCTGCGTACGCATTCAAACCAAGATTGAAATGCGACAAGACGCGCAGGCCTGGCGATTGCGCGGACTTGAGCAATGACGTACGAGAGCGGATGTGCTGCCCTGCGCGATAATGGGCAACACCACTATTGTAGTGCAGTAGTGCGGAGTCCATTCCAGCCTCTCCGGCCTGGCGGTAACGCAGCAATGCGGCCCAGTACAGATCGTCCCGGAAAAGTCGATTGCCGTCCTCGAAAGCCGCAAAAGCCGTCATTGCCGCCGCGGGTGTTACCAGGCCCAGGCATGCAAAAACCGCGGCTAGCGCTATCGCTCCGCGGATATATCGGCAAACAGTCATGTCACGTATCACGAGAATAGCCCAAGCTCCATGTGGTCCGTGTTATGTAGAGTCGCAAGGGTACCGGCTTTACATCTCTAAAAACTATGACGTGGCGCATAAAAATCCCCCCGAAAGGCATCGATCGGGGGGATTAGGTCGGAAATGCCGCGAGGCAAACCGGTTATCAGGTCGAGAGCGATTCAGATGGCGTCGTCATTGATGTCATCACCGTCACTCAGGTCATCACCGTCACCCAGGTCATCACCGTCACTAAAGTCATCACCGTCACTAAAGTCATCACCGTCACTAAAGTCATCACCGTCACTAAAGTCATCACCGTCACTAAAGTCATCACCGTCACTAAAGTCATCACCGTCACTCAGGTCATCACCGTCACTAATGTCATCACCGGCGTCGTCGCCCGTGTCATCCATACCGTCGTCGGGTTGTTCTCCGTCTTCATGCTCTTCATCGAACTCGTCATCGTCGACGTCTTCGCCTTCCTCATCTTCAAAGTTGTCGTCTTCGGCGAGATTGTCTTCACCGAAGTCGTCGTCGTCCTCGAAGTCATCTTCGTGCTCTTCGAACTCATCTTCCGCTTCAACGAAATCATCTTCTCCGTCTTCTTCGGGATCTGAAGCTTCGTCGTCGAAGTCGACGCCGGAGCCGCCATCATGATCGTCGTCTGAAGCTTCGTCGTCGAAGTCGACGCCGGAGCCACCATCATGATCGTCATCGGAGTCGTGATCAGAGCCACCATCTTCATCGTCGTCATTTCTGTCGCCGTCAGGCTCGTCACCAAGATCATCGTCACCGCCAACAACGTCGTCGATTTCAGGGCCGCGCATCTCTGAGATGGCGTCGTCGACGCCCGCGACGTCATCCATGACTTCCATCGTCACCGCAAGATCGTCGAGACCTTCGGCAAGGACGGTCGTCGGCAGGAAAGCGAAACACGTTAGTACGAGCGTCGCGAAAAATAGTTTGAAATGTCTCATGACTCTACTCCATCCAATATCGCCGGAAATCCGTTCCGGCAGATTCCTAAGTTACATCCACTCGCAACCGGAACGTCCGGTCACGATCATCGTGTTCGAGGCGGGCCAGCAACTCGCCACCAGCGTGGCTCATCGCGACGAGCGTTAGCGGTAGGAGGTTCTTGCCCTCATTGAGGCTGGTTTCCCAGGTAATCTCCCGTAGTCCCGGGAAGCCCTGTAATTCGACGCCCTCAGGTAGCGAAACAGTCAATGTTGCCGCGTCAAGACGCGTTTCAGACGCAAACACCAGGTTGACCGTACGGGGTTCTTCCAGCGCAATCGTCACGCCCGGTATTGCCGCAGCGGGGTCAGGCAGTTCCGGCGTAGAGAGCAACATGCCACCGACCGCCCAAATCGCGAGTGTTGCTGCGATTGCCGCGCCAAAGCCCGTCATCAACCATCGATTGCGCTGCCGGCGCGAGCCCTCGTGTGTGGCTCGAAGCAATGCCTGGTCATAGAATCCTGCGTCGGCTGTGGGCATGGGATAGTCCCTTAAGAGGCCCTGGATCTCCTGATCCTGCTTGTTGATGTCGTCGTGTTGCATGATTTTGTCCTGCTTCGTCCCTTACACGTAAGGCGTCAGGAAATGGTTCCATCGGCGAGCAGCATCTCCCGCAGACGAGCCCTGGCGCGGTGCAGACGCGATTTGACAGTACCCACCGGAGTCCCGGTAAGCTCTTGAATTTCAGCGAGTTTATAGCCCTCAGTATCGTGCAGCAGTACCACAATACGGTGTTCGTCACTTAGCTGCCGAAGGGCGGCATCGAGACGCTCGAGCTTTTCCCGGCGCTCGTTGTCACGTACCGGATCATCGGTACCAGGCATGCCTTCGAGCCCATCACCGGATAGCGCGCCCTCCTCCACTGTGTGCATGCGGCGGCGGGCAAATCGACGCCGCTCATCGATGAACAGGTTATACATGACCCGGCACAGCCAGGAGCCCGGCTCATCTATATTGACGAGGTCGTCGAGTTTCCCGAATGCCTTGATCAGTAATTCCTGAAACAGGTCTTCGGCTTCAGCCTTGGCGCCGGTCAGCCGCCAGGCGAGCCGGTACAGACGATCAAAATGCGGTCGGACAAGACGTTCGAACGCCAGATTTTGCTCAGCGGTACTCACAGTGAGGCCGAGTGTATAACTACAACGTGGTCGGGCAAGGATCTAATTGGCAAATCTGCGGACCAACGGGCGACTGGTTGGACGTGGTTTTGAACCTGGGCGTTGCGGCAGCTCTGTTTTACACGCCGAGCTGGAACAGGAAGTAGTGATCAACAAGCAGTGCTGCGAACAATATGCCGAGGTAGGTTATTGAGAACTTGAAAGAGCGCAACGGCAATTCGAGATCACCGGGGCCGCGCCGCATCTGAATGGCGTACCACAGGAATCTTGCGTCGAGCAACAAAGCCGTCGCGAGATAGATGAGGCCGCTCATCCCGGTCAGATATGGGATGACCGTGATCAGCACGAGCAGGATCGTATACAGAAGAATGTTGAGCCGCGTGTATTCCTCACCGTGAGTCACAGGCAGCATCGGGATGCCGACCTTTTCGTATTCTTCTTTCCTGGCTATAGCCAATGCCCAGAAATGCGGCGGCGTCCAGACGAAGATGATCAGGAACAACAGCAACGCGCTGCTGTGAATTTCTCCTGCAACTGCCGTCCACCCGAGCACCGGTGGAGCTGCACCGGCCGCGCCGCCGATAACAATGTTCTGCGGTGTCGCGCGCTTCAAGAAGACCGTGTAGACAACGGCATAACCGATCAATGACGAAAACGTCAGAATGGCCGTGAGCGGATTGACCAGGAACCAGAGAATGATCATTGAGATGACGCAGAGCACGGATGCAAAGCTCAAAGCAGCTTTCTCGGTAAGCTTGCCCTGCGGTAATGGTCGGCCGCGAGTGCGCATCATCAGGATATCGGTACGATGATCGAGCACGTGATTGAAGACAGCGGCCGACGATGCCGCCAGACCAATACCGAGCGTGCCAAATACCAGGGCGGTAAGAGTGGGCCAGCCAGGTACCGACAAGAACATTCCGACGACTGCCGTGAAAACGATCAACATGACAACGCGCGGCTTCGTCAGCTCGTAGTAATCGCGCCAGTCGGTGTATGTTTCAATATTCGTATTCAACGCCGTTCTCGTTAGCCTATTCGCGAGAGCTTCAACAGGCGCTTGATGTCATCGACCATGTCTGACGGATCGATGTCCGGCCGGAAGTACATTACGAGGTTTCCAAGCGGATCGATCAGAAAGTAACCACCTGCCGGAAGTTCTGCGGGCTTCTTGTTCTTCAGCAGGCTGTCCAGTCTGCTGTCCTCTATGGTAATCAGGCCCTGATGTTCATCAGCGAGAAACACTGTATCGGGCGGGCTATGGCCGTGCAAGAAGACCCGCCGTATCCGATCCATTTCCTTACCGAGCATCAGCCGGGACTGACGCATCGTATTAAGGGCGTTATGGCAGCGGTCGTCACAGGCGCGATGGTTTACGTAGAGCAGCAGCCACGCGCCGTCGTGTCGCCGGCAAAAAAGTTTGCGAAGTGTACTGAAACAGCACGGGCCATGCAAACCTCAGAATCGCGCAGGGCGCAGAAAATACTTTTTGTTTACAACAACTTGTATCTCAATCTCTGCGGCGACCGATTCGCTCTGCATTAATACGATATTCGCCATCGGCCGATTGCGGGCCCGAGCCCCAGCAATGGCCATAGACAAGCTCGAGATCGAGCGTCAGGAGCTTGCCCTTGCGTTGCTCATCGAGCGCGGCCTTCATCGCCTTGAAGCGGCCGGCTCCGCCTAGTGAACGCTCGCGATCTTGCAGGCAGTTGCGAGCGCCCATATCAGTCAGGTCTCGAAACAGCGTTTCGGCATCGTTGTAGGTGACCGACAGCCGGTCGACGTCGAGGACGGGATCACGCAGGCTGGCTCGCACGGCAGCATCTCCGATGTCGTGCATGCCGAAAAAGCGATTTACGTGTTCCCTGGCGTCGACGCTGGCCCATGCGTCACGTATTTCACCCAGGCTGTCCGGCCCGAGCGTCGAGAACAGGAACAGGCCGTCTTTGCGCAGCACCCGGGAGACCTCGGCGAAAAGCAGTACGGGATCGCCGACCCACGGTAGCAAGAGATTGGCGAAGATCATGTCGATGGATTGATCGGCAAATGGAAGCGCTTCAGCATTCGCCTGGACGGACGAACGGCGCGTAAACCTGCTCCGCTTCCTGCGCGCCGCTTCAAGCATGTTGCGAGATACATCGACAGCAATAATGCGTGCCCGACGAAAACGACGGGCCAGGAGCCGGGATCCGGATCCGGTTGCCGAGCCAAGGTCGAGTATGGTGCGGGCCTCGATAGTTATGGGTTCGAGTCGCGCGAGCAGGCCGTCTCGCGTTGCTGAGTGCACGAAGTCGACAGCATCGAATCCATGGGCGGCATGATCGAAGCGCCGCCGAACATCATTGATATTCAGTGCCGAATTGTTGTCGCTGGAATTCATTTTTGATCGCTGAGCTGTCGTCTTACGTTACCACGCTTTCTTTATGAAACCCGGCAATAGGAACGTGGCCGAAAGAGCATCAGGGGCCGACAATCTGCATGTGCTTTGGCGGCCAATAACAATAGCGACCTCCAGGATGCTCGCCTTACTGGCTCTGGTCGGGCGCAATATCGAGGAGGGCGTATTGCCGAGAGCCTGCGCGTTCTGTGGCGTCCGTTGCGGAAGAGACCAGGGCGCGGTGTGCAATGCTTGTCATGCTGACCTGCCCTGGATCGATAATGCCTGCAGTCGCTGTGCCAGCCCGGTTGCGGCGAAGCTTCCAAGTGGTGTGCACTGTGCCGCGTGCCAATTGAACCCCCCGCCTTTCGAGTTCGCGATAGCGCCGCTCGAGTATGCTTTTCCTGTCGATGCGGCAATCAAAGCAATGAAATTTCGGCGCAAGCTCTTTTACGCGCCAGCTTTAGTCTACCTGCTTGCCGATTCACTGCGATGTATTCCCACGGACGTCGATGCCTTGCTGCCCGTGCCGTTGCATTGGCGACGGCAAGCTGTGCGTGGCTTCAATCAGGCAGCTGAGATGTGCCGGTCGATTCGGAGGAAGACGGGTTTACCGGTCATTGCCAACGTAACAAGGACCCGCGCAACGCCTTATCAGTCAGGCCTTACGGCCGTGCATCGGCAGCGAAATCTTCGCGCCGCGTTTGCAGTCCGCGGCGGCGTTAGTGCACGGTACGTCTTGATTGTCGACGACGTGATCACGACCGGAGAAACCTGTCGTCAGCTCGCAAGGGTCCTGCTCGATGCTGGTGTAGAAAAAGTCAGCGTGCTCGCGATAGCGAGGGCGTGACGGCACACTGTTTGAATACTGCGCGTATGATTGAGCGACCGCGCTAATTCGCGTTCACCTTGAAGGTAGCGAGATAAATACGACCGTCAATCTGCATTTATTCATTGGCTGGATAGCGATGTTGCTCGGTGCGGCGTCTGGTGCCGTGATAGGCCTGTTTTTCCATCGCGCAGATTGGGCCGGCGGCTACGGTGCGTTACGGCGCCGCATGCTGCGCCTCGGCCACATTTCATTCTTCGGTATTGGCTTCCTTAATTTTCTGTTCGCGATGACGCTTTCGCAGGTTAGCTTGCCCGATGCGTATGTACGTGTTGCATCGGCCGGCTTTCTGATTGCGGTTGTGGCAATGCCGCTGAACTGTTTCCTCACGGCCTGGAAGGAAACCTTTCGGCATCTCTTTGCTATTCCGGTGCTTGCTGTAGCGGCTGGCATTGTGCCGATTTTGCTCGGTTGGCCCTCGACGTGAAACTTGGCCTCATAGCAATGAGCGGATTGCGGGCGCATAACGAGGAGCTCACCCGGCTCGGATTGACGATGCCCGGGTTTGTTGAGCGCAATAAAACGATCGCGTCGCTTCCAAGCCTCGGATTGCTGACCTTGGCGGGCATGACGCCGAATGACATAGAGCTGGGATACTTCGAGGTAGATGACATCGCCGATTTCAACGGCCTGCCCGAGGACTACGATGCCATCGCGATATCCTCGTTCTCGGCGCAGATGAAAGATGCGTATGTGCTGGCGGACCAGTTTCGCCCACAAGGCGTACGCGTGATCCTCGGAGGGCTGCACGTAACGGCCAGGCCGGATGAGGCGCTGCAACACGCGGATAGCATTATCATCGGTGAAGGTGAGCCGTCCTGGCCGCAACTCGTCAGCGATCTCAAAAGAGGAGAACTTCAGCGTCGCTATGATTCGCGAGCCACGCCGTTCGACCTCGCTGCGGCGCCAATGCCGCGCTACGACCTGCTCGAGCCGGAACGCTACAACCGCCTGACCGTGCAAACGCAGCGTGGCTGTCCCTTTGACTGCGAGTTTTGTGCGGCATCGATTCGCCTTTCGCCGCTTTTCCGTGTCAAGCCGGTTGCAAAAGTCGTCGCCGAGATCAGGCGTATCAAGGAGATTTGGTCAAAACCGTTTATTGAATTGGCGGATGACAATACATTTGCGAACAAGAAGCATGCGAAGCGTTTGGTGCGGGCGCTCATTCCCGAACAAATCAAATGGTTTACGGAAACCGACATTTCCGTGGCGCGGGACGGCGAATTGCTGGCCTTGATGCGTGACAGTGGCTGTGCACAAGTCTTGATTGGACTCGAGAGTCCAACACTTGCCGGGCTGTCCGGCATTGAACAGAAATCAAACTGGAAGGCGAAGCAGCTTGATTCATATTACTCGGCGATAAACAGAATTCAGAGTTTTGGCATCACAGTCAACGGTTGCTTCGTGATGGGCATGGACGGCACCGGACCAGAGAGTTTTCAACAGGTACTCGACTTTGTTCGCGAGAGCGGACTGTATGAGGTGCAGGTAACGATTCAGACGGCGTTTCCGGAAACGCCTTTGTACGATCGGCTAAAGGCTTCAGGGCGGTTGATCAACGAGACGGCGTGGGAGATGTGCACGTTGTTTGACGTGAACTTCCGGCCGGACGGCATGACGGTTCAGGAACTCGAAAACAAATTTCTGTGGCTGGTTCAGGAACTGTACAGCGCAGAAGCAACGAAAGCTCGCCGGGCGAGCTTTTTTCATACACGCCGCGAGCTGAGAAACGACGTTGGTTTGCGCGTTGGAGGTGAACGATGAATGAAAAAATGATCAAACCGTTCTATGTAATTTCAGGGCTTTATGATGGAGCATTGGGATTGGCGTTCCTGCTGGCTCCCGGAGCGATTTTCGCGATGTATGCTGTAGAGCCGCCCAATCACATGGCGTACGTTCAGTTTCCGGCGCTGCTGCTGATTATCTTTGGCGCGATGTTCTTCAGGATAGCGATGGACCCGGTCAAGAATCGCGAGCTTATCCTCTACGGCTGCGCCCTAAAGGTCTCGTATTGTTCAATGGTCTTTTTCTACATGGCGACAACGGGCGTGCCGGCAATGTGGGTCCCGTGGGCCTATGCGGATCTCGTATTCCTGGTGTTGTTCGTCATGACCTGGAGAAGCCTGGGCCGGCAAGCCGAAGCGGCCTAGGGCGTGGCTGGCATAAATGCGTAATTCAGCACGATGCCGACGAAGATGACGAGCCCAATATGGTGATTATGCAGAAATGCTGAAAAACATCCGGCCGGTTGTCGGTCGCGAGCCAGCCACTGGTGATAAGCCATCAGGCAGGCAGCACCGGCAACCGAAAGGAAATACCAGAATCCGAGCTCGGCCCGCATGCCGACAAAAGCCAGCGCCGCGAGCATCAGAATCTGCAAACCGGCGATGACAAACAGATCGACCTCGCCAAATAACAGCGCTGTCGATTTGATGCCGAGCTTTCTATCGTCCTCGCGATCAACCATCGCGTAGAACGTGTCGTAGATAACTGCCCAGACCAGCGCGACGCCAAAAACGAGCCAGGCAAGCTGCGACGTTCGTCCTGTTTGTGCGGCGAACGCCATAGGTACCGCCCAGCCGAATGCGGCACCCAGAACAAATTGCGGGATGGAAACGTAGCGCTTTATAAACGGGTAGGCGACCGTCAGTCCTGCCGCGACAATTGCCAACATGCGCGCTGGCCGATTGAGCATCGTCGCCAGACCTATTGCGATCAACGCCAGCGCGACGAACAGGATCAGCGCCTCGGTCGGCGCCACAGCACCCGACGCGATCGGGCGCGTTCGGGTTCGTTCGACGTAGGGGTCGATTTTACGATCGACATAGTCGTTGAGTACGCAACCGGCAGATCGCATCACAAATACGCCGAGCACGAAAACGACAAACAGGCCCTGATCAGGATGTCCTTCACCCGCAAGCCACAACGCCCACAGCGTCGGCCACAACAGTAGCCAGACTCCGATCGGTTTATCGACCCGCATTAGCTTGGCGTAATTACGCAGTTGCGCGATTACGTTTTGCTTCAGTTTTGAGGTGAAGACGGTCTTCATATTCGGGGACAGTGTACTTTCTTAGGCGCGTGTGGGCGACATGCGTTAATCGCCCGCATGTCTCGATCCCGCTTGACGGGAGCGGGCTCCTACGGTTGTTTATACTTTTCCATAGTGGCCCGCATCGCCAAGCCATCGGCGCACGATCGCCGCAGCTTTGTCCGCGGCGGAGCGGCTGATCTGTTCTGCGGCGACCTGCACTTTTGGCATCAATTCCGCGTCCCGAACGAGATTGGCGATGCGATATTCGGGCAACCCGGTCTGGCGCGTGCCGAGTAATTCGCCCGGACCCCGTAGCTCCAGATCACGTTGGGCGACCACGAAGCCGTCGTTAGTGTCACGAAGCACCGCAAGCCGGCTGCGCGCGAGCCGACCCAATGGCGGTTTATAGAGGAAGACACAATGACTTTGCGTGGTCCCGCGACCTACGCGACCGCGCAACTGATGCAGTTGCGACAAGCCCATGCGTTCGGCGTTTTCCACGATCATCAGGCTGGCGTTAGCAACATCGACGCCAACCTCGATGACTGTTGTTGCAACAAGCAGTTGAATCAATCCGTCCTTGAAGGCCTGCATACCGCGTTCTTTCTCTGCGGGCCGCATGCGACCATGTACAAGTCCAACACGCAGCTCGGGCAGTGCTGCCGAAAGCATTTCGTAACTTGCCGCAGCTGCCTCGTAGCCGAGCACATCCGATTCTTCGATGAGCGGACAGACCCAGTAGGCCTGCTGCCCGGACTGACACGCTGTTCGTACGCGAGCGACGATTTCGTCGCGACGAGTTTCCGGCACCGCAATGGTCGCAACGGGTTCACGACCGGGTGGCAGCTCGTCAATCACGGACGTATCAAGGTCGGCGTAGGCGGCCATGGCCAGGGTGCGTGGAATGGGCGTCGCAGTCATCACCAGTTGGTGCGGGTAGCCATGATCGGTAACGCCTTTTTCCCGCAACGCAACTCGCTGATGAACACCGAAACGATGTTGTTCATCAATAACGACAAGAGCGAGCTCGTGAAACCTGACGCCCTCCTGAAACAGCGCATGCGTGCCGACGACGAGTTGTGCACTCCCATTGGCGATTGACTCAAGCGCTTCGCGTCGCGCTACCGTGCGCTGACTGCCGCTTAGCCACGCGGGCTCGATGCCCAATGGCCGAAACCAGCCACCGAAGCTGCGCCAGTGTTGTTCGGCGAGCAACTCGGTCGGTGCCATGATCGCGGCCTGCACGCCGCAGGATATCGCCTTGAGGCAGGCGATCGCAGCAACAACGGTTTTGCCCGAACCCACATCGCCCTGGATCAGGCGCATCATCGGATGCGGTTCCGCGAGGTCAGAAATGATCTCGTCAACGACTCGTCGCTGTGCCCGCGTCAGGTCAAAAGGCAGATCGTTGATGAACTTTGCGGCCATGTTTTCGCCGTCGCGCAACGCGCAGGCGCTTTCGGTTTTCGCAAGCGCACGCAGGCGGCGCAAACTCATGTAATGAGCAAGCAACTCCTCGAATGCAAGTCGTTGCTGGCACGGATGTCTACCTTCCAGCATTCGCTGGACGTCCGCATCAGCCGGCGGCCGGTGCAGGTAGAGCACGGCTGTCGCGAGCTCGGGAAGATCGAGTTCAGTGCGTACGCTTTGCGGCAACAACTCCTTGGGCGGAGAGCCGCGCATTATTCGCAAGGCCTGATCTGTCAGGTTGCGCAGGCGACCCTGTTGCACGCCTTCAGTTGCCGGGTAGATCGGCGTCAGCGTCTCATTGATTGCAGCGTCCTGATTCTCCCGCAGCACGCGATACTCGGGATGAATCATCTCGAGGCCGGCAGCGCCTTTGCGAGCCTCGCCGAAACAGGTGAGTTTCACGCCGGGCTGAAACTGTGCCTGCTGTTGCCTTGAGAAATGAAAAAAGCGCAAAGTGATCTGACCGCTGCCATCGCTAATGCGGACCAGCAGATTGCGTCGCCCCCGGTAAACGGTTTCAGCGAGCAACACGTCACCGCTGATCAGGCATCTTACGCCAGCCTGTACGGCGCCGATCCTGACGAGTTGAGTACGATCCTCGTAGCGCAGCGGCAGAAGAAAAAGCAGATCCTCAACACGGAAAACATCGAGGCGCGCGAGTTTTTTCGCCAGCGCCGGGCCGACACCGTTAAGTATGGTAAGGGGCGATGCCAGGTTCGACCCCTCTGGTTCAGTTGCCGCCCGCATGTCTCGATCCCGCTTGACGGGAGCGGGCTCCAACAGCCAGTATCGCATCCGCCTCGACGTCGGCGCCCTTTGGAAGCGAAGCAACACCGACTGCGGCGCGCGCCGGAAACGGCTGCTCGAAGTAATCTTCCATGACCTTGTTTACCGTCGCGAAGTTCGCAAGGTCAGTCAGAAAAACAGTCAGCTTCACAACCTGATCGAGATCGCCGCCAGCGGCTACCGCCACCGCCTTGAGGTTGTCGAATACTTGCCTTGCCCGCGCCTCAAAGTCGCCGTCAACAAATTCCATTGTCGCTGGGACAAGGGGAATCTGGCCGGATACGAACACGAGGTCTCCGGCCCTGACTGCCTGTGAATACGTGCCGATCGCGGCTGGTGCATTGTCACTGTGAATTGCTTGTTTGCTCATTCGAGCCCCCTGGTCGTACCTGTTCGTTCACATCAGGCGCAGTCGCGAGCCACGCGAATCACGCTCGGCATATTGCGCACGCCGCGCATGATTTGTGCAAGATGGGTTCGATCCCTGACTTTCAATAAGAATGACAGCACCGAACAGTCTTCGTGGCGGCCCAGCACGGACACCTGTTCGATGTTTGAGCCGGCGTCGCCAATCGTTGCCGCAACCTCCGCGAGAACACCCGGTTTGTTATACGTATCGACATGAATCTGGCTCGCAAACTCGCGATCAATGTTGTCTTCCCAGTTAACCGATATCCACTTTTCGGGCTGTTTGCGAAAGTTACTCAGGTTGCCGCAATTGTTGCGGTGAATCACGATGCCGCGTCCGGAGCTCAGGTAGCCCATCACTTCGTCGCCAGGTATCGGGTGGCAGCAGCGCGCATAACTGACGACCATGCCCTCCGTGCCGGCGACGACCAGACTCGCTGTATTCGGCTCCGTCTCCCCTTCTTCATTAACGCCGACAAGAAAACGTGCGGTGAGCGGGGCAAGGCGCTCGCCGAGACCGATTTGCTCAAACAGCTCCTCGTTACTGTTCAGGTCAAGCTCGTCCAGTGCGGATTTCATACGCACCTTACCGACCTTTCGAATTGATGAGTCGAGGTCTTTGAGTGAACGATCAAGCAGCCGCTTGCCAAGGTCGACTGACTCGCTCGAACGCATGGATTTCATGTGGTTTCGAATCGCGGTTCGTGCTTTGGCTGTGCGGACGAACGTCAACCAGTTAGGGTTCGGTTTGGCACTGCGGCTGGTGACGACCTCGACCGTTTGGCCGTTCTGTAATTGCGTCCGCAAAGGTACCAGGCCACGATCAATCTTGGCGGCGACACAGCGGTTGCCAATGTCGGTGTGCACAGCGTAGGCAAAATCGATTGTCGTCGATCCCTTAGGCAACGGCATGATGTCGCCTTTGGGTGTGAACACGTAGATCTTGTCCGGGAACAGATCGACCTTGACGCTCTCAAGAAACTCTTCGGACGTTCCCGAACGCTGTAGCTCGGCGAGCTTTCCGAGCCAGTCACGTGCACGCCGCTGCGGTGTCGCATCAGACTTCTCTTCGGCTTTGTACTGCCAGTGCGACGCAACGCCGGATTCGGCAACGCCGTCCATGTGGCCCGTGCGTATCTGAACTTCGAGCGGCTGACCTTTAGGACCGAACAAGGTCGTGTGCAGCGACTGATAGCCATTGATTCGCGGTATGGCCACGTAGTCCTTGAATCGGCCCGGCATGGGCTTGTACAGACCGTGTACCAGTCCGAGCGCCTTGTAGCAGTCATTAACGTCTTCGACGATGATTCGAAATCCATAGACATCCACTACGTCGCCCAGCAAGCGCTTTTTCTCCGACATCTTCTTATAAATGCTGTACAGGTGTTTTTCGCGACCAATGACGTCAGCTGTAATCCCCTCATCATCCAGGGCCTTGCTAAACTCATCAGAAATCTGCTTGACCATTTGCCGCTGGCTGCCTTTGCTGCGGCGTAATGCCTTGTCCAGTACTCGGTAGCGCATCGGGTACAGGTGGCGGAAACCCAGGTCCTCAAGTTCGACCTTGAAGCGATTGATGCCGAGGCGATTTGCGATTGGCGCATAGATATCGAGGGTCTCGCGAGCGATGCGCGCTTTCTTCTTTGCGGGCATGGCATCGAGCGTCTGCATGTTGTGCAGGCGGTCGGCGAGTTTGACGAGAATGACGCGAATGTCTTCGATCATCGCAAGCATCATTTTGCGAAAACTTTCCGCCTGTGCTTCGGCACGACTCCGGAACTGAATCTGATCGAGTTTGCTGACGCCGTCGACGAGTATCGCGACCTCGGCGCCAAACTTTTCTTCGATTTCCGTTATTGACGCCTCAGTGTCCTCGACAACGTCGTGCAAAATTGCGGCCGCAATCGCCTGCGCATCGAGGTGCATGTCAGCGAGCTCCTGCGCTACGGCGACCGGGTGCGAAATGTAATCCTCGCCGGATTGGCGCTTCTGACCGTCATGAGCTGCAGCGCCGAACTCGTAGGCAAGCACGACGGTTTCGATTTGATCTTCAGGAAGATAGGATTCGAGCGTTTCTATAAGGTGCCGCAAGCCGTGGTCACGTTTAGACGCGCCCGGCAGTTTCGCTAACAGAGTTGCGGCGTAATCCATCCCCTGATCATACCCGCGTTACGCGGAATGTCAGGTTGTTCAGTCGCCGATTGAGATGCCCCTCACAGGAAGGATTTCTTCGCTACCCTCGGGCGGCATGAAATCTTCGACGGGCGGTGCCTCGATTTCTTCGAGAATGGCGGGTGTCACGTGGCCATCGGCAATTTCGCGAAGCGCGATCACCGTAGGCTTGTCATTCTCGAGATCAACCATGGGATCCGCACCGTGCGCCAGTCGACGGGCACGTTTTGCGGCAACAAGCACCATCTCAAAGATGTTCTCAATATTATCCAGGCAGTCTTCGACCGTAATTCTGGCCATGCTTGTTTTATCCTCGGTGGTTAAGCCCCAGACAATGTCTGGCAGCGTGAAAGCGGCAAAGACGATACAGTGCGACCGAGGTCGCTGACCACCCCTTATTCCAAAAGGTTATAAGCTGACGATTGCAGCAATGGCGTCACGCAGCGCGTCATTCTCAGTCGCCAGCTCCTCGCCCCGTCCCGCCAGTACGGACTCAAGGTCAGCGACAGCCCTGTCCAGGTCATCATTGATCACGACGTAATCGAATTCGTCCCAGTGAGACATATCGCCCACAGCATCGCGCAGCCGCCGATCGATAACATCCTGACTATCTGTACGCCGATCGCGCAGGCGTCGCACGAGTTCGTCATGTGAAGGCGGCAAAATGAAAATCGTGACGCACTCGGGCATCGACTCGCGAACCTGACGAGCTCCCTGCCAGTCAATCTCCAGCACAACGTTATGACCGTTTTCGAGGTGCTCTTCAACCTGGGTGCGACTCGTGCCGTAGTGGTTGTCGAAGACCTCGGCGAATTCGAGCAAGGCGCCTTCATTTCGTAATGTCCTGAACTCGCCCACAGTGACAAACAAATAGTCGACGCCGTCTGTCTCATTGCTACGTCTGGTTCGTGTTGTATATGAGATAGAAAAGTGCAAGTCAGGATGGTGCTTCACAAGCGCTCGGACAAGCGTCGTCTTGCCAGCGCCCGACGGCGCCGCGATTACAAACAGTTTGGCTTTGGGTTCGCTCACTGCAAGTCTTACTCGACGTTTTGAATCTGCTCGCGCATTTGTTCAATCAGAACTTTGAGTTCCACGGCTGCTTTAGTTGTTGCAGCATCCGCCGACTTGGATCCAAGCGTGTTTGCTTCGCGATTCAGCTCCTGCATTAGAAAGTCGAGTCGTCGACCGACGGCCTCATCACTTTTCAGCGCCTGGCCGATTTCGACAATATGACTGTCGAGCCGGTCGAGTTCTTCATCAACATCAAGCTTCTGTGCCATCAGCGCCAGTTCCACTTCGAGCCTTGCGGGATCGGCTTCGACGTCGAGTCGCTCGATGCGCTCGCGCTGTTTCGCATGTGCCTTCGATAAAACTTCGGGAAGACGCTTGCGTACCGCGGCGGCGAGCACAGCAATTTCGTTGCAGCGTGATCCGAGCATCGCGGCGATGCGTTCACCCTCGCTTGCGCGCATGGCTGTCATTGCCTTGAGGGCCTGATCAAGCAAGTCGCTGGCGTCTTCCTGCAATGGCTCAGCATCGATTTCAGTTTCTGTAATTACGCCCGGCCAACGTAATATATCGACGGGGCTCGGTGGCGATGATTCGGGCAGAAATTTCGAGACTTCTGTGAGCCGTGTACCAATCAACTGAACGAGATCGGCGTTAAGCTTCATCTCCGTCTGTTGATCGAAAGCGCGACGTACGTGCAGCGCACATTCAACTTTGCCGCGCCTGAGTACAGCGGACACTTGCTGTTTGAAAGCCTGTTCTTTCGCCCGCAGTTCCTCCGGCAGTCGGAATTGCACGTCGAGATAGCGATGATTAACAGCCCGCAATTCCCACGTCAGAGTGCCAACGCTGGATTCGGCGGACTGCCGTGCAAAGCCTGTCATACTGTGTAACATCGATTCATTGTTATTGAAGTAACTGAAGCTCGCAACCGATATGCAAATTGAATACGCCAAAGTGTCTGCATTAGGTGACCGATCGGACAACCAGGATCGCGCTGCCGTTGTCGTCGCTGACGAGGCGGCGCTTATGCTCGTGTTCGACGGGATGGGCGGTCATGCAGACGGTGCCCGAGCGGCAGAGACCGGGTTGAAGATCGTGCAGGACCTGTTCATGGATGCGGCGCTGCCCATATTCGATCCTCAGGGCTTCCTGTACATGGCATTGGCGCGCGCCCATGACGAAGTCGTCGCGCTGGGCCAGGATGTTGCCGTCGATTTTCGGCCGCGGGCGACGTGCGCCGTCTGTCTGGTTCAGGAAGGCGGTGCGTTCTGGGCGCATATTGGGGATAGCCGTATCTACCAGGTACGAAATAACATCGTTCTGGCGCGCTCGAGAGACCATAGTCACGTCGAGGTGTTGATCCAGGAGGGCGCCATTACCGAAGAGGAAGCGCTCGATCATCCGATGCGTAACTTCGTTGAATGTTGTATCGGCGGAGATGCTTCGGTGCCTGACATGAGTATCACGGGCAAACAGGAGTTGCAGGCGGGCGATGTGTTGCTGGCATGTTCGGATGGACTGTGGTCGGGCCTGGCCGACGAGGACATGGCACAGATCGGTGCAACCGGCGAAAACAATCTTGCTCAAAACCTCAAAGAACTGAGTATTCAGGCCCTGCACGCAAACGCGCCCTATAGTGACAACACAACCGGAACGGCCCTGAAGTGGGTCGGCGCCTGATCGAAAAATAAGGAGAGAGACGATGCGCCCAAGCGGCCGCGACGCCGACCAGATGAGGGTCGTACGTTTTACACCTGACTTCACTCGCCATGCAGAAGGCAGTGTGCTCATCGAATTCGGCGATACACGCGTACTCTGTACAGCCAGCGTTGAAAATCGTGTGCCGCCGTGGCTGCGTGGCAGCGGGGGCGGTTGGGTAACCGGCGAATACGGTATGTTGCCGCGTGCGACCAACACGCGCACATCGCGCGAGGCGGTGCGGGGCAAACAAGGTGGCCGCACCCTCGAGATTCAGCGGCTCATCGGCCGATCGTTACGAGCGGTCACCGACCTTGAAGCGCTGGGCGAGCGAACGATCACATTGGATTGCGATGTCCTGCAGGCCGATGGTGGTACGCGCACGGCGTCTATCAGCGGAGCGTACGTTGCCTTATCTCTGGCGATACAGCGGATGTGCGGAAACAAGGGTCTGGCCAAGAACCCGGTCTATGGTCAGGTCGCAGCCGTATCGGTTGGCATTTATCGTGGCACTCCTGTTCTGGACCTTGACTACGCCGAAGACTCTGAGGCCGAAACAGACATGAACATCGTGATGAACGAGGCTGGCAACTTCATCGAAGTACAGGGGACCGCCGAAGGACACGCTTTTTCGGACGACGAGTTCAACGCAATGCTGGATCTGGCCAGGAAAGGCGTCGGTGAAATCATCGCGGCGCAGAACGAAGTATTATCCAGCTGATAGCCAATGCGACATCCAGCGGGCAAGATCGTCATGGCCAGTGGCAACGCTGGCAAATTGCGGGAGATTGCGAGGATTCTTGCTGCGTTCGATATCACGGTTGTGCCGCAATCGGAGTTCGGTGTCAGTGACATCGAAGAGACCGGGAGCAGCTTTGTCGAGAACGCGCTGATCAAGGCCAGACACGCGGCGCGTGTAACAGGCCTTCCCGCAATCGCCGACGACTCAGGTCTTGTTGTTGACGCGCTCGATGGCCGACCAGGCATTTACTCGGCGCGATATTCCGGCCCTGAAGCTGACGCAGAGAAGAACATCGACAGACTGTTGTCGGAACTCGATGGCATTCCGAATGCGCAGCGCGGCGCTGAATTTCACTGCGTCGCCTGCTACGTGACGCCGGACAAATCTGAACCAATCATTACAGAGGGCGTGTGGCGTGGTTCGATTTTGCATGAGCGCCAGGGCGATGGTGGTTTCGGCTATGACCCCGTCTTTTTCGATCCTGACCTCGGTTGCAGTTCGTCGCAAATGAGTGCGGAGCAAAAGAATTCACGCAGTCACCGGGGCCAGGCTTTGCAGGAGTTGGCGCGCAAGCTCCGCGAACTGGAATGACACAAGAGGGTCAGCACGACATGCAACCGCCTCTGTCACTGTATGTCCATCTTCCGTGGTGCGTGCAGAAGTGCCCGTACTGCGATTTCAATTCGTATACGGCAAGTGATGGTATGTCACGTGACCGGTATCTGGATGCACTGCTCGCTGACATCGAAGGTGAAGCGAATCGCGCTGACGGCCGGGAGTTGATCAGCGTTTTTCTGGGTGGCGGAACACCGAGTCTGTTCAAGCCGCAGCAGATAGCCAGACTGCTCGACGCAGTCGGCGACGGCTTTGCGAAGGCCGACGAAATCGAGATAACGATGGAGGCCAACCCGGGAACCGTGGAGTGCGGCGATCCGGCGGCATACGGCGAGGCGGGGGTCAATCGACTTTCGATCGGTGCTCAGAGTTTCGAACCGGACGCGCTTAAGGCGCTCGGACGCATACATAGCGTCGGCGACATCGAGCGATCTGTTTCGGAGGCGCGCGAGGCGGGTTTCAGCAACATCAATATTGATCTGATGTATGGGCTGCCCGGACAGGGAGTCGTTGCCGCAATTCTCGACCTCGAGCGAGGCGCGCGGCTCGGAGTGACTCACCTGTCCTGGTACCAGCTGACGCTTGAGCCGAATACTGTCTTTCACTCACGGCCACCAGCCGGGCTCCCGGACGAGGAGCAGATTTTCGAGATGCAGAACCTGGGGCAGAAACGACTCACCGAACTGGGCTATGAGCAATATGAGGTGTCGGCCTATGCACAAGACGGTCGGCGCTCGGCGCACAATATGAATTACTGGTCGTTCGGCGACTACCTGGCCGTCGGCGCCGGGGCGCACGGCAAGATTTCGGGTGTGGACGGTATCTGGCGCTATGCGAAGCCGTCGAATCCGAAGCATTACATGGAGAGCATGGAGAGCGGCGAGTACTCGGCCGAGCTTGAGGCGATTTCGGCGGCCGATCGCTTGTTCGAATTCATGCTGAACGTCCTGCGCCTGACAAATGGGTTCGATGAGGACCTTTTTGCGGGCCGGACCGGGCTATCGATCGACATTCTGCGGAAACGGATCGAACCATCGATTGACCGCGGCCTGATCGCCGCTGCAGACGGTCATTCTTGGCGGACAACGCCGCTCGGAAGGCGATTTCTGAACGATTTGCAGGCCGAATTCCTGCCGAATTAGCTTATGCGTTTATTCACAACATCCCGCGCATGCCTATATTTTCAGTGCAAGAGGCGACCCAATTCATTTTGAGTGTCGCAAAAGACTTGTAAGTAATTGTTTTTATGACAGTTATCAAAATGGCCACAAAATAGGCATTTTGACAACGGTGCTTGAAAATCCGCACCTTAGCTCACTCGTTCAATTTTCTTCCACAGACTTATCCACAGGATCTGTGGATAAACTATCAAGTGTTGGCGGGGGCTTGCGACGATGCTCGCTTCACTATATATTACGCGCCCTTTTGGGGCGCGAAGAGTGCGCCCTTTTTGCACTCTCGAGTGCTGTGGAGAGCATGACAGTGAAAGCCGACATCCATCCAAACTACGGCGACATCAAAGTAACCTGTAGCTGCGGAAATGAGTTCACAACGCGCTCGACGCTCGGTGAAGACCTCCTCGTTGAGGTGTGCTCCTCCTGTCATCCGTTTTACACCGGCAAGCAGAAGATCGTCGATTCTGGCGGTCGCGTCGACAAGTTCCGCCGTAAATACGGCATGAAGTAAATACAGCATGAACTAGGGGTTGACCCTGATTGCCCGGGTCGCCGGGTAACTGCTAGCCTGTGCTATGCCGGCGCACCGCTGAAGGATGCGCTGCGCCGCAATTATTGTACAGCTAACCTGAAAGACTCCGAGGATGACCATGACTAAGGAAGCATTCCGCCTGACCAATCCCGGCGGCACCGAAATGGAATTGCCGGTTCGCTCCGGCACCGTTGGACCCGACGTAATCGACATTGGCAAGCTCTATAAAGAGCAGCGTGTCTTCACCTACGACCCTGGCTTTGTGTCAACGGGCAGCTGCGAGTCCGACATCACCTACATCGATGGCGAGCAGGGCATCTTGATGTACCGGGGCTACCCGGTTGAACAGCTCGCAGCGCACTCGAGCTTTATCGAGGTTTCCTATCTGTTGCTACACGGCGAATTGCCGACTGCAGATGAGCTGAAGGCCTTCGGCCACACCATTAGCACGCACACCATGCTCAACGAGGGCATGCTGAATTTCTTCAAGGGTTTTCGATATAACGCTCACCCGATGGCGATGCTGTCGGCCGTCGTGGGTTCGATGTCCGCGTACTACCACGCAAAGCTGGATGCCAGTAATCCTGAGCACCGCGACATTTTTGCACATCGAATTCTCGCGAAGATGCCGACGATTGCTGCAGCCGCGTACAAGCTGAATAGCGGACAGCCGTTCATCTATCCGCGGAATGAGCTCAATTATTGCGAGAACCTGTTGCAGATGTTGTTCGCTGTGCCGGCGGAGCCGTATGAGATCGATCCGGTGGCAGTCGAAGCGCTCGACTTGCTGTTCATATTGCACGCCGATCATGAGCAAAACTGTTCAACGTCGACGGTACGCATGGCAGGCAGTTCCGGCGCCAATCCATACTCGGCCATTGCGGCTGGCATATCGGCCCTTTGGGGACCGGCACACGGTGGCGCTAACGAAGCCGTACTCGAGATGCTTAAGGAAATCGGTGACACAAGCCAGATCAAAAAGTATGTGGCAAAAGCCAAGGATAAGAATGACCCGTATCGTTTGATGGGCTTCGGCCACCGCGTCTACAAGAATTTCGACCCGCGGGCGACGATCATTCGCGATATGGCGCACAAGGTTCTTGAGAAGCTCGGCCGGGAGGATACGCCGATGTTTGATCTCGCACGTGAACTCGAACAGATAGCGCTCCAGGACGATTATTTCGTCGAGAAGAAGCTTTACCCGAACGTCGATTTCTACTCGGGCATTATCTATCGGGCGCTGGGAATTCCGACCTCGATGTTTACGGTGATGTTTGCGATCGGGCGGTCAGTGGGCTGGACTGCACACTGGCGCGAGATGATCTCGGATCCAACCGGGCGCATCGCCCGACCTCGCCAGGTGTATACAGGTGCGGCGCAACGAGACTACGTGCCGCTAGAGAAGCGTTAGGCAGACTAACAGCGCAACAGTCCGCAGCTGGAGAGCGGGGCGGTTTGTCGACCGAAGTAAAGCGCAGCGCAGCGAGCTCCCGTCAAGCGGGATCGAGACATGAGGGAGACAAATGCCCCGTTCGCAGGCTGCGCTTTTCTGTTTATCGCCCGTTCGCGGGTTCGACCAGGGCCCTTACGGCTTTGGGGTCGGCCCGTCTCATCGGGCGGCCGTCGATTGGTGAGATCGGCGCCTGTCGGATGCCGTCGATCGGGAACACCGTTGCCTCGACTGAAGCGCTTTCATAATTGAATTGAAACCCGGCATACGGAGCGGGGGCCGCAGTGCGGCCGCTCTTGAGACGACGCTCATACGGTTTGTAGTTGTAGCCAAGATCAGTCAGCCGCATTGCGACGGACTCCGGGCTGTCCGTGAAGACATGCAGGTTCACGGATGAATTTTCATCTGCTGTGCCACTGAGCACCGGGCCGATCAGCCGCGGCTCGAACGAAGATAATAATTCCATTACCGATAATGCGACTTCACGCATAACGCGCAGAAAATCAGCATGAGATTCGCGACCGAACAATTTGAGGTGCTCGCCGACTGCGAGTTCGATCTCTGAGTTGCGTGGTAGTGATCCACGCGTGTTCAGGCCGAGTCGTTCGGCAGCCTTGATCTTCGCGGCGCGATAATCCCGAACTCCCTGATCGACAATAATGCGTGCGGCCTCCTGTGCGAGCATCTGCCGGGCCCGGTCATCATCGTTCGTTCTTTTTTTTGGCATATCGTTAAAAGAGCGGCTCGGATTCTTCTTCGCTCTCATCCTCGGGAATCTCGTCGATGCCGCCGGCGTCATTGAAGATGTCAGGCAACGCATCGACGTTCTCACACTCGGGAACATGACCCTCACGGAAAAACTCGAACAAGGTGTTCTTCTGGCCCGCCCGGGCCGGGCAACCGGTTTCACGGTCGATAAGCGCAGAGACAATGCCGTCCGGCATTGGCAGTTGATGTTCAGGTACTCCTCGCAATGCGAGGCGCATGAATTCGATCCAGATCGGCAGCGCAGTTCGCGAGCCTTCTTCACCCGGGCCAAGAGGCAGGCTGTCGTCGTACCCGACCCAGACCACGCTGACGATGTCGCCATTAAAGCCTCCGAACCAGGCATCACGCTGATCATTCGATGTGCCGGTCTTGCCTGACAGGTCACTGCGCCCAAGCACGAGCGCACGCCGTCCAGTGCCGCGCCGAATTACATCGCGCATCACGTCCTGAATCAGAAACGCATTTTGTGCGGTAATGGCGCGTGGGGCCGCATTGACGTTCGCGAACAGCTCGGGTGCCGTTGCGGCGTCCGGCCGGTATTCGAGCGCAACCTCGACCATCTGCTCGAGCGGAAACTCCTCGAGTTCCTCGCCAGCGTACTTGTCTTCAGGGTCTGTCTGGCAGGGCTCACAGACGACAGGCGGATCGGCACGATACAGCGACTCGCCGTCAGGGCCGAATATTGAGTCGATGACATACGGTTTGATTGCATAACCGCCATTAGCGAACACGGCGTAACCCTGCGCCATGTCGAGAGGGGATGTGTTACCGCCGCCTAACGCCAGCGAACCGTTACGAATCAGGGCGGCATCGCCGAAACCGAATTTGGCGATGTGGTTAATAGCGTTGCCAAAACCGGTTTCAAACAGCAGCAATCGCACCGAGACGAGATTCATGGAGCGGACCAGTGCCTCACGCAGTCGGGTCGGCCCGTAGAACCTGCCGCTGTAATTGATCGGTCGCCAGACAGCCTCGAGCTCCGATGAACTGATAACAATCGGTGCGTCGAGAACAACGGTCGCGAGTGTATTGCCATGCTCGAGGGCCGCCGAGTAAATGAACGGCTTGAATGAAGAGCCAGGCTGACGGTAAGCCTGAGTGACACGATTGTATTTGCTAGTGGCAAAGTCAAAACCACCCGCCAGGCCGTTGATCGCTCCATCTTGCGGGTCAAGAGAGACAACCGCGCTCTGTGCCTGTGGGGCTTGCGCCAGTGCCCAGGTGCCGGCAGCTGTCGGCATGACGAGTATGACGTCGCCGGCAGCAAGTACATCGACGACCGACTCCGGTTCGGGGCCTGTTGTGGCGAGATCGATAAAGGGTTTCGCCCAAGATAGTCCAGACCACGGAACGGTCAATTTGGTGCCATTACCAGTGATAGTTGTCGCACTGTTGCTGACTTCGTCAATTTCTGTGACTAGTGCGACAGCAAGACCGCCCGGAGCGTATTGCTCGAGTATCTGCCGAATCTCAACCGGCCATTCGTCGAACGGTGTCTGCAGAATTTCGGGCGAGACCTCGAGCCTTGCTAGCGGGCCGCGGTAACCGCGCCGTCGCGTAAACTCCAGAAGGCCGTTTCTTAATGAATAGTTCGCAGCGGTTTGCAGGCGCGCGCCGAGTGTTGTTACGACCTGATAGCCGGCCGTGTACGTCGCTTCGCCAAACCGCGACAACATCTCGCGCCGGACCATTTCGGCAACGTACGGTGCAGACAATTCGACCGCCGCTCCGTGCATTCGCGACTCGACCGGCAGCGCCATCGCCTCCTCATACTGGGTTTGATCGATATATCCGATATCGGACATACGGCCAAGGACGTAGGCGCGGCGCATTTCGGCGTTCGCGACGCTGCGAACCGGGTTATAGCTTGACGGCGCCGGCAGCACGCCCGCAAGCGTGGCGGCCTCTGCGATGCTCAGGTCTTCGAGGGGCTTGTCAAAATAAACCTGTGCAGCCGCTGCGACGCCGTAAGCGCGTTGACCGAAAAACATCTTATTAAGGAACAGCGCTATGATCTGTTCCTTGGCGAACTCCTTCTCGATGCGCACGGCAAGTGCCGCTTCCTTAAACTTCCGCTCAATAGTCTGATCGAGAGAAAGGAAGTAGCTTCGTGCCAGCTGCTGCGTCAGGGTGCTGCCGCCGCTTTTGATATCGCCCGTGGACAGCAACTGAAAAAGAGCTCTGAGGATGCCCCGATAGTCAATTCCCGGATGCAGCCAGAAGCGCTGGTCTTCCGCAGCGACAAAGGCGTTGACAACGTGCGTGGGCACTTCGTCAAAGGTAACGAGGACGCGGCGCCGCTCTCCGATTTCGGAAATCAGGTGGCCGTCGCGACTAAATATGCGCAGCGGAATTTGCAGCGGGATATCCCGAATCGTCTCTGCGGCAGGTAGCGCCGGGGCGACGTAGTAATAAGCACCTATTACTGCGGCAACTCCGCCAATCGTTGCGCTTATTCCCAGGCCAACAACGATAATCAGCCAGCGGACAAGCTTTCTGCGCGATTTGTGACGGCCATTCTTGTGAGGTTTTTGAGGGTTATTCATAGTTGTTGGCGACGTTTATTGGCTCTTTGGCGCGATCGCCGCCCGCGCGGTATCGCCTGCTTCATCTATTAATGAGTGCGCTGATGTCCGTCAGGTGCAGATAATATGGCTTTTCGCGGGCAAATACCCCATGAACCCAAGCCACTCGCGGACGATGATAACGAGGTACCACCAGGGCCCGCAATATTGGCTGAAAACCGCGTGTTCTGGTCGTACCTCCGGGGTACCGACTGGTTCACGGAATCAGGCAGGCAGGCGGCAGTACCATACGGATCGTTGGATCGTGAACAAAGTCACGTTTTATTTAACATTTTGTTGATATATAGTTAAATCGAATTGCTGAGACCCAGACTACATTTGGCTCGCAACTTACCGACCTAAAAGGAAAAATACGTGTTGTTCGGCAAAAAAACTCAACCGCTGTTGGGCCTCGATATCACGACATCGTCGGTCAAGCTGATAGAGCT
>Ga0255052_10000624_pt1 | contig 28143 bp, 26 predicted proteins | sample JV7_2_21_MG_FD_188632 | JGI IMG/M metagenome (GOLD analysis project Ga0255052, IMG submission 188632) | Seawater microbial communities from Jervis Inlet, British Columbia, Canada - JV7_2_21 | ecosystem: Environmental > Aquatic > Marine > Inlet | place: Canada: British Columbia | collected...
GGCAGTGGTACTGACACAGCCTGATCGTCCCGCCGGGCGTGGCAAAAAGATGACCGCGAGTCCGGTCAAGGCGTATGCAGAGTCACAGGATATTGACGTCTGGCAACCCGCGACGCTAAAGGATCCAGATATCGTCGCAAAGATTGCGGAACCGGATCCCCACATTATTATCGTTGCAGCCTACGGGCTGATTCTTCCACAAGCGATACTCGATATTCCGAAGTTTGGTTGTTTGAATGTCCACGCATCATTGTTGCCTCGTTGGCGCGGTGCTGCGCCAATTCAACAGTCGATTCTGAACGGCGATGCAGAAACGGGCATCTGCCTTATGCAAATGGAGGCCGGCCTGGACACCGGCCCCATTTACGCAAGCGTTGCGACGCCAATTGCCGCGGACGAAACCGCCGGCGAATTACATGATCGCCTGGCTGCATTAGGCGGCGAACTGCTGGTGAACAAGCTCGATGACATACTCAGCGGCAACCTGGATGCGCTGCCGCAGGATGAAGTAGTCGCGACTTATGCGGGAAAAATCAGGCGTCAGGATGCTGCGATCGACTGGGACAGGGACGCTGAAGACATTCATCGCCGGATAAGGGCGTACAACCCCGTTCCCGGGGCGTATTTCGATCTGGATGGTGAAAGTATCAAGTGCTGGAAGGCCGAGGTGGCAGAAGGCTTTGAGGGGCACAGCGGCAAAATTCTAGAAGCTGGTAAAGCCGGTATCGTCGTCGCGTGTCGCTCCGGTGCGTTACGACTCAATCATTTGCAGCGTCCCGGCAAAAAACGAGTGACGAGCGCCGAATTCGCCGCCCAGGTGAATCTTGTTGGCAAGCGGTTGGGTTGACCCGTCATGGCTGCGACGAAGTCCGGAGCACGGCTGCGAGCTGAAGCGGCGAAAGTCATTGATGCGGTCGTAAGCGACGGTCGATCCCTTGACTCGGCGCTTGCTCGCAGCGATGAACAGATCGCTCCGGCGGATCGGCCGATGATTCGTATGCTTTGCTATGGTTGCCTGCGATTTCACTGGCAGCTTCGGTGGCAACTGACGCAATTGCTCGACAAGCCATTGAAGGCCCGTGACAGCATTATCGAGTCCCTGCTGACAATCGGCTTTTTTCAGCTGAGCGATACCCGCGTGCCGGATCACGCGGCCGTGTCGACGACAGTCGAAGCCGCTCGATTATTGCGACGACCCAAATACGCGGGGCTGATCAATGCCGTCATGCGGAATTACCTGCGCAAGAAGATCAACGAAAAAGAGCCGGTCGACGATGAAGCTCGTTTCAATCATCCGGCCTGGTTGATCGAGCGTCTCAGAACAGACTGGCCGGACCACTGGCAGCAGATTATCGATGCGAACAACGATCGTGCACCGATGTGGCTGCGCGTAAACAACCAGCACGCCAGCCCGGCCGAGTACCTGGCACAGAACGGCGTCGACGGGACATTGCTCGACGGTGCCGCAAGTGCGTTGCAGCTCGACAAGCCACTGTCCATTGATGACATACCCGGATTTGACGAGGGCCACGTCTCCGTTCAGGACGGGGCAGCCCAGCTCGCAGCGCCATGGCTGCTGGCGACGGGTGGCGGGCGTGTACTGGATGCCTGCGCCGCACCTGGCGGGAAGACCGGTCACCTGCTGGAACTTCTGGGCCCGGACGACGATCTGACAGCAATCGATTCGGATGCCGTGCGGCTCGAAGGAGTTCGGCAAAACCTGGATCGACTCGGGCAAACTGCAACCGTGTTGACTGCCGACGCATCAAATCCAGGTGAATGGTGGGATGGAGAGAGGTTCGATCGGATATTGCTGGACGCACCGTGCTCGGCATCGGGGGTGATCAGGCGTCACCCGGATATAAAGCTCTTACGGCGGGAAACAGACATCAAGGCGCTGGCGAGACTGCAAAGTGAGATGCTGGCGGCCCTGTGGGCGCTCCTGCAGCCCTCGGGCCGGCTGTTATACGTCACCTGCTCGGTGCTGGCTGAGGAAAACGATGCCGTAATCAGTCAATTTCTGGCCAGCCACGGTGATGCACAAGAGGATCGAGTGTTGCATGATTACAACATCCGCGATCTAATGCATGACAAGACTTCCGGCTTCCAGGTATTGCCCGGTACAAAGGGTCTCGACGGCTTTTATTTTGCCTGCCTGGAGAAGTTGTCCGAAAAAAGAAAATGAGAGGAAAACAGAACATTGGGATCACCGCATTCGTGCTGGCCATCGTTGCCGGCATGATTGCGTTCGCGCCGGTATCGGCGCAGCAGCTCCCTGAGCGGCAGGGATTCTTCGACATTCGCTCGGCGACGACGTTGCTGAACGAGGGCGTTCATGAGCTGGAGGCACGCCTGCAGCTCATCCTGAGTGATGAAGCGCTGGAGGCATTGAACAGTGGCGTGCCTTTGACAATTGAACTCGATTTCGAAGTTATTCGGGTTCGCGGTCTCTGGCTCGACTCACTCGACGCTACGCTCACTTTCACCTACGAACTTGAATACCGGCCGTTGAGCCAGCGCTACGTTGTTCGCAACCTGAACAGCAGCAATCAGGATTCTTTTGCGACACTTTACTCGGCACTGAACAACCTGGGCCGCATTCAGGGACTGCCGGTCGTTGATGACGCAGTGCTGGATTCGGAAAGCCGTTACCGGCTTCGTCTGCGGGCGCGACTGAGCACACGACAATACCCGGCTGCATTACGCCTGCTGTTTTTCTGGCGCAGCCAATGGCAACTGGAAAGTGACTGGTACGAATGGACACTCGCACGATAAAGAGAGCGTTAATTACGGTGGCCGGCGTCATTGGCGTCGGGCTCGCTCTGGTTGCGCTTTTCCTGTTGAGCTGGACGCCGCAGAACTCAGAGGACTACGAGTCTCTGCATATCATTATCCTGTTGATCAATATCGCTGGAGTCGTGGTGTTGTTTGCGCTGATGGTCGGCAACCTGGCGAAGCTCTTTCGTGACTACCGAAATCATGTGCCGGGCTCCAGGCTCAAGGCAAGAATGGTTGGCATGTTTGTTGGCCTTGCGGTCCTGCCATTGCTGGTGGTTTTTTACTTCTCCATTCAATTTATCAACAGTGGCATCGATAGCTGGTTCAATATTGAAGTTGAGGAAGCACTCGACGATGCACTGGAGCTCAGCCGAACGGCGCTCGGCATACAGATGCGCGATCAATTGCAGACAACGGCACTAATCTCCGACCGATTGCAGGATGTCAGTGCGCGGCAGCTGATCTTTGAGCTCAGCATGATGCGCAGAGAAAGTGGTGCGAGCGAGATTTCGATTTACGGCAGGAACAGCCGGATTATTGCGACGAGTTCGGACCAGTCCGCGGGCAGTCTTCCCCGCCCGTTAACCGATGAAGTTGCATTGCAGATTGGTCAGAACAGACCATTTGTCAGTCTGGATCCGCTGGATAGCGGCGGCTTCGAAATTCGCACGGCTGTGCCGTTTCGTAATCGAAACCGTCCGGATCTCGGCGGCGTCATTCAGGCGCTTTATCCAGTGCCCGATCGCATGGGCACGATGGCCGATAGCGTGGACTCGTCATACGCCGACTACAAACGGGCAGTGTTTATTCGTGAGCCGCTGAAGCAGAATTTCTCACTGACATTGACTGTTGTACTGATGTTGTCCCTGCTCGCATCCATCTATGGCGCTTTCGTGCTTTCCCGCCGCCTGGTTGCGCCCATCCAGGACCTGGTTGCCGGCACGCGCGCGGTCGCAGAAGGAGATTTCGATACGCAGCTGCCCAAGCCGTCGAGAGATGAAATCGGATTTCTCATCAGTTCGTTTAACGATATGACGCAACGACTGTCATCGGCCCGCAGGGAGGCAAGCCTCAATCAGGCGCTTGTCGAAGCTGAGCGGGCGAATCTCGCTGTCATCCTCGACAGGCTGTCTACCGGTGTTGTGGCGCTGGAAACCGATCTCAGAATTCGCAACGCCAATGAAGCTTCGGGCTCAATTCTGAATGTTGATCTGGAGAATCGCGTCGGCGAATTCCTGCCAGACGTCGCGAAGGGGCAGCCGTTGCTTGAACAGTTTGTCGACGTCGCCCAGGTACATCTCGATGCTGGCGAGACCGAGTGGCGCGAGCAAATTGTTCTGCGAGGAGAGGTAGGACGCAGGGTCCTGACCTGCGCCTGTACAACCTTGCCGGGTGATGAAGATCATGCGGCAGGCTACGTTGTCGTATTCGACGACATTACGGCGTTGTTGCAGGCTCAGCGTGATGCGGCATGGGGCGAGGTCGCACGGCGGCTCGCACATGAGATCAAAAACCCGCTTACACCAATTCAGCTTTCCGCAGAACGCATGCGCCGCAAATACCTGACGACACTGAGTGATGATGATGCACAGGTACTGGATCGCGCAACTCACACTATCGTCGAGCAGGTCGAGGCAATGAAAGAGATGGTCAACGCGTTCAGCGATTATGCGCGTGCACCTGACATTGACCTCAATCGCTTCGACATCGGCAAACTGGCGCATGAGGTTGTCGATCTTTATCGGGCACAGGAAAGCGATATCAGCATGGTGCTCAAGACAGACACAAACTTGCCGGAAGTTGAGGCGGATATGGGTCGAATAAGACAGATTCTGCACAACCTCATTCGTAATGCGACCGAAGCACTCGAGCATGAGTCAAACGGACGTATCGACGTTGGCATCACAGCGGCCGAAGTTTATGGAGTGGATGTCATCGAAATTATTGTTGCTGACAATGGGCCCGGTTTCAAAAGTGATTCGGTCAGTCAGATATTTGACCCATACGTGACCACCAAACCGAAAGGCACGGGTCTGGGGCTGGCGATCGTCAAAAAGCTGGTTGAAGAGCATGTTGGAACGATTACGGCTGAAAATCATGAAGAGGGCGGTGCAGTGATGACGATTCATTTACCAGTTAACGAAATTGCGCGTGGCGAGATGATTACGAAACTGCCGGGCCGAATAGAGAAGCGGAGGGAAAGAGCATGAGCACGTCACATGTGCTGGTGGTTGACGACGAAGCCGATATCCGGGCGTTGATCGACGAAATTCTGTCGGAAGAGGGTTACGACGTGACAGTCGCGGGTGACGCTAGTGAGGCGCGCGCGGCGAGGGGCGATGACAAATTTGATCTTGTCCTGCTCGACATCTGGATGCCGGGCACTGACGGCATCAGTCTTTTGCGGGAGTGGTCTGAACCCGGAGATCTCGACTGTCCGGTGGTCATGATGTCCGGACACGGTACGGTTGATACCGCTGTAGAAGCGACCCGTCTCGGTGCATTCGACTTTGTTGAGAAGCCCTTATCGCTTGCCAAGTTATTGCGCACTGTTGAACGCGCAATCGATTCTTCGAAAAAAAGCAGCGGTGGGGCGAGAAGTATGCTGCCTTCATTGCTTGTCCCGATTGGACGCAGCCCGTTGATGAAGAGCTTGCGGGAGAAAGTGCAGCAGTTTGCAGGTCACGATTCCCCGGTTCTCTTCGCTGGCGAGCCGGGCACAGGGCGAGGCGCTTTCGCGCGCTATGTACATGGCATGGGCTCTCATTCGGACGGTCCACTGGTGACTCTGCTGGCAGCATCAATCACCGACAGCAATGCCGAAGAACTGCTTCTGGGCAGCGAATCGGGTGGCGACATACACAGTGGCTATTTCGAACGGGCGCAAAACGGCACGATAATCATTGATGAGTTGACTGACCTTTGCGACCAGGCACAGAAACTCATCATGAGTGTCCTTGAGCAGGGCGAATTCGTGCGCTCCGGTGGGCATCAGCCAGTCAAGCTGCAGGCGCGCGTACTGGCGACCGCCAACGCGAATTATGAAAAGGCAATGGACGAGGGCAAGCTTCGTCGCGAACTGGTGTCGAACCTGAATACGCTCTCTCTGAGAGTCCCACCGTTGCGCGATTATGCAGAGGACGTTCCAGAGTTGTTGAGCTATTACGTAGACAAGTTAGTGGATTCGGAAGGATTGTCGTTCCGTCGATTCAGTGTCGCCGCCCAGAATCGATTGAGAAACTATCCATGGCCCGACAATGTTCGTGAACTCAAAAACCTGGTCCGTCGTCTCCTGATGATCGAGTCTGATGAAGAAATCACGCTCGATGAAGTTGAAGGTGAGATCAGTGCGGCGTCAGTGTCAGATGAGCCGTTGGTCAAGCAGGATCTGCTTTCATTGCCATTGCGCGAAGCACGCGAGCAGTTTGAGCGCGCGTATCTGCAGCAGCAACTGGCGCTTTGCGATGGCAAGGTGGGCAAGCTTGCGCAACGAGTGGGCATGGAACGTACCCACTTGTACCGCAAACTGCGATCACTGGGCGTTGATTTCAGATCGGTTGGATCGGCTACTGACTGAGCAATATTTGCAGCTAAAGCCGCTCCTACAGGACTTCGTGGCTGCCGTAGGAGCGGCTTTAGCCGCGAAGTCTCCTTAAACTATTCCTCCGACGCTGCCAGGGCCTCGTCGATCATCGCGATCAGTGCATCACGGTCATACGAATACTCATGTCGCTCGTTTAGCTGGACCAATTCCTCGATCGCCTTTCTAATCGTGATCTCGGCTTCGCGCTCATTGGGCACAACCATGTAACGACGCTTCGGGTTGTCATCAAACAGGAAATGCATCACGGCAGCCGAAACTTCATCTGGCTCTTTGTAGATAGATCTGTCCGCCGGCCGGCTGAGCAACGCCTCTATCTCTTTTTCGTACAATGATCCGGCCGATGTCTGCCCGCGCTCCTGCATCCTGCGCAGCTTGGTGCCAACGATTGCTGAGTTGTAATTTCCGGGTTCGACGATGCTCACCTGCACATCAAACTTTTTCATCTCTCTGGCCAGGGAATCCGTAAAGGCTTCCACGGCATGCTTGCTCATACTGTACGGGCCAGACAAGGGGCCGGACAGAATTCCGGAGATAGATCCGGTCGTCGTGATTCGGCCCTTGCTTTCGATGATCAGCGGAGCAAATGCCCTGGTCACGCGATAGGGGCCGAACAGGTTCACATTCATTTGGAACTGCATGTCGTCTTCTTCGACTTCAATCATCGGGCCGGACACGGAAACGCCGGCATTGTTAATCAATCCGTAAAGTCCCCGCCCTTCCTTTGTGATCGTGTCGACGGCAGCATCAATTTCTTCCTGGACGGTGACGTCGAGTCTTATGCCCTGGATGTTCTCAATCGAACTCAACTCATCAAGGTCCTTCTGCTTACGCGCGCCGGCATAAACGAAATGCCCTTCCGCCGCCAGCGTCTCGGCGATGTTGCGGCCAATACCGGTGCTTGCGCCAGTGACAAGAATTGCCTGCTGATCCTGATCGCTGGATGATTCTTGCTGAGCCAGTGCGCCGTCATTGCATAACAATAGAACAGCGAGCAGCGTGAGGGCTGCAATATGGGGTTTCATAACAGTCTCCGGGCTATTGTTGAGAGGAGTTTCTGTCACTCCAGAAATGTGCGTTCTTGATGCCGAGTGCTTCCGGATCAAAGGTGTACTTTTCGACCCCCGCCTTTTTCTGCCTCTCATAGTCCGCCAGCGCTTTCAGTGCCGGCTTGCCCATAAAGAACAGGATAAGGATTGCGATGATGTTCAGCCAGGCCATCAGACCCACACCGATGTCGCCAAGGCCCCAGGCAAGATTTGCCGTTTTGACGGCCCCATAGAAAACAGCACCCATCATGACGAGCTTCAGAATCACCATCTCGCCGGGGACTGTGAAGAAGCGTCGAAGGTACGCAATGTTTGTCTCTGCGATGTAGTAGTAGGCCAGCACAGTCGTGAAAGCGAAGAAGAACAGCGCCACGGCAACAAACGGCTTGCCGACGCCCGGCATGACACTTTCAACAGCAAGCTGGGTAAAAGCGGCGCTTTCAGGGTCTGTGGCTGCTGGCAGATTTTGAATAATGAATCCACTATCGCCACCGTGCACATTGTAAGCACCAGTAATGAGGATCATGAACGCCGTGGCAGAACAAACAAACAGGGTATCGACGTAAACAGAAAAGGCCTGCACGAGGCCTTGTTGGGCGGGATGCTGTACTTCCGCAGCTGATGCGGCATGCGGTCCGGTTCCCTGGCCAGCTTCGTTTGAGTAAACGCCGCGTTTCACACCCCAGCCGATGGCCGCACCGACACCCGCCATTGGCGTGAATGCATCGCCGACGATCATGCCAACAATTCTCGGCAGCTCTCCAATGTTCATCAAAATGATAACAAGGGCCGCGAGGATGTAGCCCATTGCCATGAACGGAACGATCACCTGCGTGACATGCGCGATTCTTTTGACGCCACCAAAAATGATGAAACCGAAAATAGTTACAACAAAAGTCGCCGCCACGAGTTTCGTCACGCTGATAGTCCCAAGGAATGTATCTACTGTTCCGTTTGCGCCCAGCGCTATTTCTGCGCTGGTGCTGATCGCGTTCGCCTGTACGGTCGGAAGAAGCACGCCGCAGGCAAATATCGTTGCTACTGCGAATATCCATGCATACCATCGCTGTCCCATTGCTTTCTCAATATAGAAAGCGGGTCCGCCGCGATATTGACCCTCATCCACTTCTTTGTAGATCTGGCCCAGCGCCGCTTCGACATATGCCGTTGATGCGCCGAGGAATGCAACCACCCACATCCAGAAAACCGCGCCCGGTCCACCGAAGCCTATGGCCGCAGCAACACCTGCAATGTTACCCGTCCCGACACGTCCCGACAGGGAAACGGCGAGCGCCTGGAATGAAGAAATGCCCTTGTCCGATTCCTTGCTGGAAAACAGCAGGTGAATCATTTCCCGAAACATGCGTAACTGGACGAATCTGGTCAGCACGGAGAAAAACAATCCGGCACCGAGGGCGAGATATATTAGTGCGGGGCTCCAGACCCAGGCGTTGATACTGCTGACGAGTTCTTGCATGAGGGCGTCCTAGAGAATCTTGTTATTTTCTGAAGAGTTGGCTGATACTACAGGAATCCCGGGCGGATCGGTGGGCCGGATTGAACAGCACAGGGATCATCGGTATGGAATCATAATCATCGTGCAGCGCTGACACACAACAAGAACTGGGAATCGAAATGAAATTTGTCATCCGTAAATCTCTGAAGTCTTTGGGGGCGTTGCTGATGCTGGGTCTGTCAGTTGTCCTCTTCAATTACCTTCGATACATCGTATTCTGGTTTCCGACGGAGTCCGTTACCTTTGATAGTGACGGAGTCGAAATTCGTGGCACCCTTATCAAACCAGCGGACGAAGGTGTCTTCCCCGCTGTTGTCATTCTTCATGGTTCGGGTCCGGAAAGCAGGGACGGGCCTTCGTATCACGTGATTGCGAACACCATCGTCCGCAGCGGCATGGCCGTCTTGCTTTACGACAAGCGAGGTATTGGTGAAAGCGGCGGCGATTTCGAGTCGGCGTTGTATCAGGACTTTGTCGCAGACGCGGTTTCTGCGGTTCGTTATCTTGCCGGCCGGGATGACATCGACGCGGATAACATCGGATTACAGGGAAACAGTGAGGGAGGTTGGTTCACTCCGGAAGTTGCCCACACGACCGGTCAGGTCGCATTCATATTCAACCGAGTCGGTCCGCCATTGTCCTGGGTCGAAAACGTAATCTGGGAAGTACACAATGATCTGCTCGCCGACGGTATTGCAGAGTCCGACGTAGGCATGCTCACGGCGAATACGAGACGGCGATGGCAATATTACATTGCGGCGGGGAGCGACCCGTCGTTGGCATCAGGAGACTTGCGCGATTCGATCAATGCCGAGCTGAAGCAGCTACGCGAGACAGTACCGGGTGCGGACGATGCACTTCCCGAGTCACTGGTCGCATACGATGAGGCGACATATGCCAGCTATGCGGCAGACTTTGGCTACGACCCGCGGCCGTTTCTGGAAGCGATCGATGTGCCGATGATCTATACATTTGGTGAGACGGACATCAATGTTCCAACGACCAGGAGTGTCGAGTTTCTGGAAAAATTTCGCGAGGAATACAACAAGGACATCGATATCGTCGTCTTCGACGATGTCGGGCATCCGATGGCGAACTGGACGGGGATTTTCACGGCTGGATATGTACCCGCGTTCCTGGATCTGATGGAGTCCTGGTATCCCGAACAGGTGTCAGGCAAGCCAGCTGGCGACTGACACACCGATAAAACTGCCGACCGCATAGCCGAATGAGCCGGCAAGTATTCCTGGGATTAACAAATCCTGCCAGCCCTTGGCGGATGCCAGCGCCGGAGCACTCGAAGGACCGCCAATGCATACGGCGGAGGCCATCGCGAGCTCGGCAAGGTCGAGTTTCAACAGCATGCCGAAGCCGAACAGCACCACCAGGTGAACAACGATGATTATCGTCGCGAACACAAAAAGTACCGGCGCGATTTCTATCAGTTCCCATATGTCGGCGCTTGCGCCGATGCTCGCAAGGAAGATAAACATCATGACGTTTCCTGCTTCGCTGTAACCCGACAGTTTCTTCATCTGCCCCGGCAACAAGGTGGCGATCGTTAGCGCGATCGCAGTGATGACGAGAATGGCAAACTGCGGATAACCGGCAAATTGGGCCAGCCAGTTACCGACCCCTGCAATGCCAAAAGCCAGCGCAAGACTGGCCAGGAGGCCGGCAATTCTGAGGTCCGCGATGCGATGTACTGGTTCGTCGGAATTGATGTCTACGATTGCAGCATTGTCGATATGATGCGTTGGATAGCGCTTCGCCATCCAGGCGATACCGGGGATGAAGATAATCAGCAGGAAGTGAAGATTGGTAATGACATTATCGGCGGCTACGGCAGCGGCGAGCATGCTGCTGCCCTGCATGCTGGTCGCTTCCGCGACTGCTGCAAAGTTCAGGCTGCCGCCGATATATGTGCCCGTAAAGATACCGGCGAGTTCGGCTTCGTTTGGTCCCAGATCGAGCATTGACGCGCCGACGACAGAGCCCGCAGCGACTGCGGCGCTGCCGATAATGAATGCGATGAGCGTCGGACCCGATTCGCGGACGATTCTTTTCAAATCGGCCTGAAAGAGGAGCAAGGGTATGGCGATCGGCACAAGATATTCCCAGACGGCATCATAGACCGGTGCCGACGTCGGAATAATTCGGAGGTTGGCCAGGACGATCGCAGCAGTGATCAGCAGCATCACGCCGGAATATTTTCTGCCCCAGGGAAATCGCTCACACCAGAAGCCGAACGCAGCGATCGCGATTAGTACTGCCCAGAGGGCGAAGTCCTGGTCCGGCCCGATTAGTGGTAGTGACATTTCCGGCTCCTAGTCGACGATGGTTGCGTGGACCATTCTATGCATCAGGTCGCGGAAGTAGGGCTCGTTAAATGGCAGGTATTGCGTGAGCATGACAACGACCAGGTCTTCCTCGGGATCGATCCAGAAAAGCGTCGTCGCCAGGCCGGCCCAGAAATATTCACCATTGCTTACCGGGTAAGCGACTTCTGTTGGTTTCGAAACCACGGCGAAGTTCAGGCCAAATCCTGCTCCACTGTATGGCATTTCCGCCGGGACCTGGAGGCGGTCGGTCGCCATCACTTCAACTGTGCGTGGCGAAAGATAACGACGGCCTTCGAACTCACCGCCGTTCAACAGCATCTGTGCGAATCGCCAGTAGTCATCCGCAGTTGAGATCAATTGACCGCCGCCGCTGAAACCGCCGGGCGCCCGAAAATGGTTCGTTGCCAGCGGGCCGTTAAATCGAGTGCGTTGTCCTTCGTTGTGTGTGTAGATGTTTGCCAGCAGATGCGCTTTGTCGGGTGGTACCCAGGCCATCGTCTGGTCCATGTCCAGGGGATCGAAAATGTGATTCTGGAGGAATTCTTCGACGCTCTTGCCGGTCCATTTCTCGATGAGATAACCCTGGATATCAACGGCATAGCTGTATACGAAGCGATCACCAGGCTGGTAGAGCAGCGGCAGGTCGGCGAGCTTGTCGATCAGGCCCTGAAGCGTGTCATCGTAGGTGTTGGTGATCTTGTCGCGGTAAAGCCGATCAACCGCCGTGTCGCCAAAAAAGCCGTAGGTAAATCCGGCCGTATGTTGCATCAGGTCGAGAATAGTCGGTTCCCGGTCCAGATCATCCAGAAGCATGTTGCCGGTCTCATCGACGCCCGCATAGACCTGTAAATCCTCGAACTCAGGAATATGCATCGAGATCGGGTCGGACAGCGAATATCGCCCTTCCTCGTAGAGCATCATCATTGCAACGCCGACGACCGGCTTGGTCATCGAATAGATGCGAAACAGTGTCTCATCCGTGATCGGTACGTTGTCCTCGACATTGGCCTGGCCAAGGCTTTCATACATGACAACTTCGCCGTGGCGAGCGATAAGAATCTGGATGCCTCCGGTCGTCTGTTCGTCCAGTTCCTGTTGCAGACGTCGTTTAAGTGCGCCCAGCCGCTCTGATGACATACCGACATCTTCTGCGCGAACGATTTCAACAGTCGCGGCAAGTATGGAGGGTTGCCACAAGATAGTGGCGAGCAGGATTATTGAGAGCGATAGTGTTTTTTTCATTCTGTTCTCGCCTCTTGTATTCGTCGACACGCCTAGTAATCAAATTCCCAGGGCGTAGGTGACTGCGCTGATACTGGCAGAATTCTTCCGTCAGCGCCGAACTGAATGCCTGGCTCGTCGAAATCTTCGTCACTCAGCTCACGCAGCAGGTTCAGCGCCCGATTTCGTGGATCAACGGATGGACCCTCCGGGCGCAACTGGATCGTAGAGTGGATCTGTCCTTCGACAAATTCGCCGTCGCCATTCAATGTAACGACAAGTATCGGCGCAATGCCTTTGATGCCGTCAACGCTAATGCCGTAGTAGGTCGCGAAATTGCCGAGGCTGTAGGCAATGAGGCGACCCTTGTAATGTTCCATGGCACGGACGACGTGCGGACCATGTCCGATAACGAGGTCTGCACCCGCATTGACCATCATCCGCGAAAACTTCGTGACGTCGCCGCGCGGCTCGCCGAAATATTCTTCTTCAGCGAACGGGACATGCGTAACGTCACGGCCCTCGGCGCCACCATGAAAGGAAACGACGACGATGTCATGGCTCAGCGCATGTTCGCCGACAGTGGTTTCCGCCAGCTCGTAGTCGAGCATCATGTTGGAATTCTTCGTCACCGCGAATGCGAGAACAGCGATTCGCAAGTCATTCACCGTCATTGAAGCAAAGTCGCCTTCGAGTCCGGAGTGATGGAGTCCTGCTGCCGCCAGAGTCTGCATGCTGGCGAGGCGACCCTCTTCGCCAAAATCCCGCGCGTGATTGTTGGCAAGACTCATCACATCAAATCCGGCGGCCTTGAAATGCCCGACATAACGCGACGGTGACCGAAACAGATAGCAGGCATTGGGATTACTACATTTCTTGCCAGGTTTGCCGCCGTCGACCAACACGCCCTCAAGATTGCCAAAGGTGATATCAGCTGCCGCGAGAATCGGCGTAACAGCCGCAAGAAAACTGACGCCGTCGTCATCCGGCAAATGATTTTCCGGGTAGTCGGTACCGAGCATCATGTCGCCAACGGCTGCAATCGTGATTCTTTTTGTGGATTGGTCAGGCTCCGGCGGTGGAGGCAGTTCCGGCGGTGGTTCGGGCGCTACTTCCTGCGGCGGCGGAGGAGCGGGCGGCGCCTCAGGAATTTCTGGCGGCGTGGTAGCGCAACCCACAGCCACAAAAAAAACGATGACTAAATAGTATGCAGCAGAAAGAAAACGTTTCAGGTGAGTGCGAGGCAAGGCAAACGTTGCCGAAAAAGCGGAGTGTACACGGAGTTTACGGCTTCGCCGCCCCGCATCTTTGAGGCGACGTTTAACGCCGCTTCGTGCCGGCTGAGACGTTTTCAAGATAGGTCTAGTCACCGAGGCGAATACGTAACACATCGATGTCAGCTTGCCTAAGCTGATTACGAAAAAAATTCAGTCGATCAAGATCGTCGATCGGGCCGATGCGCACACGGTGATAGGACTTGTCATCTATCGAAACGCGTTGAATAACTGACTCGATACCCAATAGCGCAAGTTGGGCGCGGCGCCGATCAGCATCTGTCAGCTCGGTAAAAGATCCGGCCTGCAGAACGTATATGCCGGGTTCCTCTACGACCTCAACCACACTGTCCCGACGAACATCGGGCTCTTCTTCGGGAATGATTACCTCGAATTTTGGCAGCATGTCGTAAAACGTAAATCGACTCTCGGGTGCTTCTTCTTCAGCAGGTTCCACCACTGGCTCCTGGTCCATCGTCGCCGCCATACTTGCCGGCTGCTGAGCAACAGGCAGAGGTTGTGGTGGCTCGCCAATATCTTTCCTGTAAATGGCGAAGGCGACTGACAACCCGATTGCCAGGCCGAACAACATCCACATCCAGCCAGGATACTCTTCCTGTTGTTTTTTCCGCTTGCGTCTTTGTTTCACCATGGATGGCTACATCGTATCCGGCGCAGAAACGCCGATGATACCCAGTCCACTGGCAATCACGGTGCGCGTCGCCTCGATCAGCGCAAGCCTTGCGTTTCGCAAGTCGTCATCATCCACGATGAACTGGTGCGCGTTGTAATAAGAATGCAATTCATTGGCGACATCACGCAGGTAATGGACAAGGTGCTGAGGTGCGCGGTTGTTTGCAGCCAGCTCAATGATTTCCCCATAGCGACTCAGGGAAGACATCAGCGCTTTCTCGTGCGCTTCGGTAAGTCGCTCAAAGGCTGAGACGCCTCCTGCCTGGTCATATTTGAGTGACTTCTCTGCAAGCTGCCGGAACACGCTCGCGACGCGCGCGTGTGCATACTGAATGTAATAGACCGGGTTATCGTTCGAGCGACTCTTTGCCAGCTCCAGGTCGAAATCAAGATGTTGATCATTCGATCGCATGACGTAAAAAAACCGGGCGGCGTCGTTTCCTACCTCTTCGCGTAATTGCCGCAGCGTGACGAACTCACCGGAGCGTGTCGACATCTGCATTTTCTCGCCACCGCGATAAAGTGTGACGAACTGCATCAGCGGCACTTCGATGCTGTCGCCTGGATAGCCCATCGCTTCAAGGCCTGCTTTGACACGAGGTACGTAGCCGTGATGATCTGAACCCAGGACATCGATCAGGTGGTCATAGCCTCGTTGGCGTTTGCCGTAGTGATATGCAATGTCGGAGGCAAAGTAGGTCGTCTTTCCATTGCCGCGGACAACCACGCGATCTTTTTCATCACCGTAATCTGATGCGCGGAACCAGGTGTTGCCCTCTTTTTCGTACAGCATGCGCCGTTCTTTCAGCACGGCAAGAGCATCATCGATCAGTCCGTCCGCCAGGCTTCCCTCTGAGAACCAGTTGTCGAAAGTCACTCCGAACTCGGCAAGGTCGTCTTTGATGTCATCGAGGATTGGCTCGAGTGACTGGTGGCGAATGCTGTCAAAAGCATTCTGGCCCAGAAGGTCTACCGCCTTGTCGATCAGTGCGCCGATAAAAGCCTCCTTGACCTCTCTTTCCGTACCATCCGGTGGAAGCCCGTCGTAGACGTCCGCCGCTCCAACCTCGGGAATGTTCTTCTTGTCGATATTGACTGCAATCCGACGAATGTAGTCGCCCTTATACCCTGCCTCCGGGAAGCTCACTGGCTCCCCGGCCTCTTCGAGCATCCTCACCCAGACGCTGACGCCAAGGATGTCCATCTGGCGCCCGGCATCGTTGACGTAGTATTCACGGTCAACCGGGTAACCGGCGGCCTCGAGGAGGTTGCCGAGCGTTGCGCCGTAGGAGGCATGCCGGCCATGGCCGACATGCAAGGGACCGGTCGGGTTTGCGGAAACAAACTCCAGCAATATCCTGGGCTTTGCCCTGACTTCCTGCCGGCCGTAATTATCGCCATCATCAAGAACGTTGGCCAGTTCACGATGGAAGGCAGTTGCGCTGACATGAAAATTGACAAAACCTGGCCCGGCTATCTCAACTTTGTCGACAAGCTCACTATCTGGCAAGGCATCAATTATTGTTTGCGCAATATCACGAGGGTTGCGACCGACGGACTTAGCCAGGCGCATTGCGATGTTCGTCGTGAAGTCTCCATGACGTGCGTCACGTGTACGTTCTACCGTCGTGCGGATAGACGTAATTTCCGGGGCTTCCGAAAAATCGGGCAGGCTGTTCAGGGTCTGCGCAACCAGTTCTGCAATTTCGTTTTTCAAGTGGTGTCGTCCAAACAATTCGCGGCTATCTTAACGTCCATTCAGAAAAGCTCAATCGGATCGACGTCGACAGACCATCTTACGCGTCGAGCTTCCTTGCTGCCCTCCAATGACACCCGCAGGGAGGCAAGCATCTCGTGCAGGCAGCCCCGTTGTCTGCTCTGCAACAGAAGCTGTGCCCTGTAACGCCCGGCTTTTCGTTCCATCGGAGCGCTAACTGGCCCGAGTATGCGCACGCCATCGATACCCGCGGCTTCAGCAAGCTGCCGGGCGAGCTCCAGAAAACTGTGCGCATCCTCGCGGTTGGTCGCTGCAGCGCGGAGTAAAGCCAGCCTTGAAAACGGTGGCCAGACGGCATTTTCCCGCTCCAGAAGGGTGCCTTCAGCCACTTTTGGATATCCCCCGCCGAACAGCTCATTCCAGAACGGGTGATCGGGGAACGCCGTTTGAATGATGACCTCGCCCTGACGCTCCTCTCTGCCGGATCGGCCGGCGACCTGTATCAGACTTTGTGCCAGCCGCTCGCCACCACGAAAATCAGTGCTAAAAAGACCCTGGTCAGCGTTGATGACGACGACCAGCGTCAGATTGGGAAAGTGGTGACCCTTGGACAGCATTTGCGTACCGATCAGGATCCGGGTTTCACCCGACGTCGCCATCGCCAGCGCTTTGGTCATTGTTCCCTTAAGTCGCGTGCTGTCACTGTCAATGCGCGTAATCACCTCGCCTGGGAAGCGACTGCGGAGGGCATCCTCAAGTCGCTCCGTCCCGTGGCCTAAGGGCCGGCATGGCGAGCCACACTCATTACATTCGGCATCGATGCAGCGTTCCGCACCACAGTGATGGCACTTGAGCAGATTACTGGCGGCATGCACGGTCATCCGCGAGTCGCATCTCGTGCATTCAGCAACGCTTCCGCAACCCGAGCAGATCAGCGTCGGCGCGAAACCGCGGCGATTGAGAAAAATCAGAACCTGCCCATTTCGAGCAATATTTTTTTCAATGGCGTCAATTACCGGCTGACTTATGCCCTCATAGGCATCGTGTCGGGTCAGGTCGATCAGTCGCATCAAGGGCGGCACTGCCTTGCCGGCTCGTGATGGCAAGCGGACCAGGTTATATGCGCCTTCGCGGCATCGCTGTAGCGTATCCAGTGACGGCGTTGCTGATCCGAGCACAATTGGAATTCCGAGTTTCTTTGCCCTGACCACCGCAAGGTCACGCGCTGAATAGCGTAGCCCTTCCTGCTGCTTCAGCGAGCTGTCGTGTTCTTCATCGACAATGATGAGCCCCGGGTTGCCGAGGGGCACGAAAATCGCCGATCGCGTGCCAACAATGAGCTGTGCGCTGCCATTGCGAGCCGCACGCCACGCGGACAGGCGGGCAGTATCCGACAGGCCGGAATGCAGAAGTGCTGGTTCCAGGCCGAGGCGACGTTGAAACCGGGCAACGAGTTGCGGAGTGAGGCCGATCTCGGGGACGAGTACAAGCACCTGTCGTCCGGCAGCGAGCTCAGCACGGATAAGGTGCAAATAGACTTCTGTTTTACCACTGCCCGTGACGCCTTCGATCAGGCTGACACCGAAACCCTTGGTTTCGCGAATGGATTTTAGCGCGCCGTTCTGATCGGGGTTCAGCGTTGGCCCTTTCTCCTGCTCGACATTGGCCAGGCCACCCGATACGTCCCCGTCATCGTTCGTCTCAAACTCCTCGATCAGTGATTTCCCGACCATGCTCTTACGCAACCGGCGCCAGCCGGGCATTGCCTCATCGAGTTCAGCAAAGCTCAAAGACTCGGCATCTCTCAGCAAGGTGAGGAATTCGGCCTGGCGTTGGGCGCGTTTGCGGAGCGTATTGAGGTCGGTTTCAGCACCAATTGGGGTAACCGACACCTTCCGGATGATCGAGTCGCGCGGTTTACCCTGTCGAAGTGGCGCCGGCAATGCGGACGCGACTACTTCGCCAATCGGATGATGATAATAGTCGCTCGTAAAGCGTATTAACCAAAGATCGTTATCAGACAGTAGCGGACTTTCATCAAGTACTTCCTTTGTCTGCTTTAGTTTTTCCGCTGACAGCTCACTTTCAGTGGCAACCTCCATGACCATGCCGATCTGTGATTGTCGGCCGAAGGGCACGCGAACCCGGCAGCCGGGTACAGCTTGCCCCGATGATGGGGCCAGGTAGTCGAAAAGACGCGATAGCGGCGCATTGACGGCAACACGGAGGATCGGTCCGCTGCTCACAGAACGGTCATCCGGAATAGATAGTGAGGACAATATATAATAAAAACAATCATTTATGGTTCTTTTGACCATACTGCCGGGCCGAGCGAATATTACATAACGCAACCGAAATTTATCCCGATTCCTGTCAACCCGGACCGTTTCAGGACGTTAAATAGTCATGATTCCCGAAGGGGAGTCAAGGCAATTGAAGTGAATGAGACGGATCTCATGACAAACAATACAGGGAAGGATGACGAATGAACGCTTACGCCGCCAGTTTTGCGGTATCTTCCTTCGCAGGTGACCGGACGGGAGTTGATACGCTGCAACGCGAGGCCAGGCTCAATCGGTTTTTCGCCGACGTCGAAAAGCGTGCGTTGCGGATTACGGAAATCAATATCCGTGATCGCGATGAGGCACTTGACCTGGTGCAGGATGCGATGATCAAGCTGGCGCGCAATTACGCGGATCGTCCCGGAGACGAGTGGACACCGCTTTTTTACCGCATCCTGCAAAACAGGATTCGTGACTGGCAACGGCGGCAGGCGGTACGTAATCGGGTCATGGTATTTTTTGGTCGTGGCAGTGAAGATGATGACTACGATCCCGTTGCTGCGGCACCGGACCCGGCGGGACGTGCGCCGGATGAGGAACTGCAAACACACGAGGCAATGCAGAGCCTCGAAGTGGCCATCGCCGCTCTGCCGGGACGGCAGAGAGAAGCATTCATGCTGCGAACGTTTGAAGGATTGAGCGTTGCCGGCACTGCGGCTGCAATGGGGTGTAGCCAGGGCAGCGTCAAAACACACTATTCCCGCGCAGTGCATAGTCTGCGCGAAACATTGGGAGAACACTGGTAATGAGCGAGCGGAATAAAGTCACCGCTGAGGATGCGTTTTCTGAAAAGGCAGGTCGGCTGTTTGACGAAAGCGTGAACGGACTGGACGGCGAAACACGTTCGAAACTGAACCGCGGTCGTCAGGCGGCACTGTCCGAGCTTCAATCCGGTGGTCGTCGCTGGGTGCAATGGGCGCCCGCCGGCGGTGTGGCGGTCGCTGCGGTCGCGGCACTGCTCGTGTGGACCGGCGGCCCGCAGATCGACGAATTAGCGACGCCGGAAGTGGCTTCTGATATGGAGATACTGCTCACGGAAGACAGCCTCGAAATGCTGGAAGATCTGGAGTTCTATAGCTGGATCGATCTTGATGATGATTCGACTGAAGCCGAGGAACCGACAAACAATGTCGGCTAGCGCCGGGCTTACTGTGCTTTGTGGACTGCTGACTTGTGGTGGCGCAGCTCTTGCACAGGAATCGGAAACGCCCGACCTGGCGTTTTTGGAGTACCTGGGAAGCTGGGAGGGGTCGGACGAAGAATGGGTGCTCTTCTCGGAAGAAGAAAAGGCCGGGTCCGACAATGACGACGAGGGTAAGGCCAGTGAAACCGATCCTGTACCACAGGAAGAGAATGTGGCGGAGTTGGACGATGAAAACTAAATACTTGATATCCTTTATTGCTGCGTTGTTGCTGTCGTTCGGTAGTGCGATGGCGCAGGACGATGATGCGAACTGGGACAGTCTTTCCGAGGATCAGCAGAAAGTGCTGACACCTTTTATAGAGACTTGGGAATCGTTGCCGGTTGAGCGACGCTTGCGGCTCGCTGAAGGCGCGCGCCGCTGGGCAGATATGGATGCCAAAGAGCGTACTGCGGCTCAGGATCGCTTCAATCAATGGCGAGGCCTGAATGATGACCAACGAACGGCAATTCGCGATCGTTATCAGCAATTTGAGAATTTGCCGCCCAGGGAAAAGGCACGAATTCGCGACAACTTTCGGCGCTACAGGCAATTGCCGGCGGATCGACGACAGCAGTTGCGCGATCGTTATCGCAACATGCCGCCCGATCAAAGGCAAAAAATCAGAGACCGTCTCAGGCAGCGTCAGCAACAGGTAAGACCGAGATCCAATGATCGGCCCGGTTAAAAACGACAAAAGCTCCTCACGGAGCCTTTTTCTTTCGCATGATCCGCACCGCTTCCGCCTTGCATTTGCTGCAACGTCCGGCAAACTATGATCCATAGCCGGGAGGTTTGGGAATGCTGTACGGAACTGCATCAGATATCTCGCAACAGGTCCTTCGGACTGATGTGGCGGGAATGCCGCTCGAATGGATCGACTACCGCGAGGCGGTTCGCCTGTATCACAATGAGCAGGTTGCCTACGCGTGCGGCACGCGCCTCTATACAGTGTTCGGTGGTTATAGCGCGATTGACGGTCGCCGCAGCCGGATTGATGTTAATTCCATCATCGCGACTGAAGGAACGAGCCAGGGTCTGATCTATGTCAGGGACCGGTACGTGCCGCCGCTGAATAACCGTACACTCTTCAAGCGTGACGCAAATCTCTGCCTTTACTGCGCCACAAGGTTTCCAACCCGTGATTTGACACGCGATCACATCACGCCGCTTTCCCGGGGCGGAAAGGATGTCTGGAATAACGTCGCGGCGGCCTGCCGCAGGTGCAACAACCACAAAGGTGGCCGCACACCGGAGCAGGCATCCATGCAGCTTATTGCTGTCCCGTTTACTCCAACCTATGCTGAGTACATCTACTTGAAAGGGCGCCGCGTACTAACTGATCAAATGCAATACCTGCTTGCGCACATTCCGCGATCGAGCCCGATTCATGCGCGGCTGACAGATCACTTGTCGGAAGGTGATACGATTTTCGATGAGGTCTGAAAGCCCGCTCGCTGGCGGGTGCCGATGCAGTATCTGATCGACGCCAGTGTCTATGTGTTTCGGGCATATTACTCGATGCCTGACGACATGGTCGACGACGCCGGCAATCCCATCAACGCGCTCTACGGTTTTTGCCGATTCCTCGGCGACTTCATGGAACAAGTCAAACCCGAGCACATTGCTGTGCTGTTTGACGAAAGCTTATCGAAGTCATTTCGCACAGAAATTTATCCGGAGTACAAGGCGAATCGCGATCCGGCGCCGCCGGAGCTCAAGCGACAGTTCGGACAGTGCCGTCGCTTTACCCGCGCGCTGGGATTGATGGAGTGTTCGCACCCGAGATACGAGGCGGATGATCTTATTGGCACTCTCGTCACTGAAGGGCGCGGACAAGGAATTCCATCGACAGTAGTCACGCGTGACAAAGATCTTGCGCAGTTAATCGACAAGAATGATGTGTTCTGGGATTTCGCCGGCAAAGGAAAAGTCACTTACGCCGAGATACCCGACTATTTCGGTGTCTGGCCCGAACAGATCGCCGACTTTCTCGCGCTTGCCGGCGATGCCGTCGACAACATCAAGGGTGTTCCTGGTGTTGGCAAGAAAACGGCGACCGCATTGCTGCAGCACTTCGGCTCGATGGAGAAAATATACGACGGACTTGGTTCCGTTCATGAGGTCAATGTGCGCGGAGCGAAGACGCTCGCTCAGAAACTGGATATCCACAAGGAAGATGCGCTGCTGGCGCGCAGGTTGACCGGTATCGCCTGTGATGCCCCCATAGAGCAGCCAAAAACAGGGCTTCGCCCGACCGCACCGGATCTGGGCAATATCAATGCGCTCTACGATGAGACGGGGATAGGGATGGCGCTCCGGAGACAGGCCGAGAGGGTGGCCGACCTCTTTTAGCAGCCTGTTGAGAAAGGCTGAGCAAGCTATAATTGGGCTATGCCCCAATGGCAAAACCTATTTACGGCCCTTCGCGAGCACGATATCCGCGTGTCGGCGGACGATATGCCGCGCCCGGTTGGCGGCGGCGACATCAGTTCGGCCTGGCGAATCAGGACAGAAAACAGCGCTGTCTTTCTGAAGACCGGACCAGCCAGTGCGCTGGACATGTTTCAGGCTGAGGCCGACGGGCTCAGGGAGCTCGCCAAAGCCGACGCCGTCCGCGTGCCAAAAGTTCTCGGTTGCATTTACTCTGGCAAAGAAAGCTTGTTGGCTCTTGAGTGGATCGATTTCGAGCTCGCATCCGTGAGTGCCGAGTGGATCCTTGGCAGGAATCTCGCGAAGCTACATCACTATTCTGCCGATAGATTCGGGTGGCAACGCGATAACACGATTGGTTCGACGCCGCAGCACAATGCATGGAGCGATGACTGGGTACAGTTCTTAAAAGAGTATCGAATCGGATTTCAGCTCGAGCTCGCCGCAAAGAATGGATTTACGGGGGAGCTGCAAGAACTGGGTGCGCGCCTGCTCGATAATATAGGCGCCTATTTCAGTGACTACTGGCCGGAAGCATCGTTGTTGCACGGCGACTTATGGGGTGGCAACTGGGCAACTTCCGACAGTGTGCCTGTCATTTACGATCCTGCCGTCTATTACGGTGACAGAGAAACTGACATTGCGATGACAAAGCTCTTCGGCGGGTTTGGCCCGGCGTTTTACGAAGCGTATGAAGATGCCTGGCCACTTGCTGCTGGTAGCGCTGAGCGGGAGCGCCTGTACCAGCTCTATCACGTGTTGAACCATCTGAATATCTTTGGCGCCGCGTACCTGGGACGCGCGGAAGGAATTATGCGGGATCTGATCTGACCTATTTCCGCGGTGCCGCGTCCGTTTCATCTACCTCGTATAACTCACCAAGAAAGTCTTCATCGAACAAGTAGAGCGACGTTCCTTCCGGTGCGGTGATCGACATGAACGCACCTTCGAAGCCTGGAAATTCCTTATGCGTGAAACCGTGCTTCGCCAGCGCTATCCAGATTTCCTCCCGGTCATCGCAACGAAAGCACAGTGAAGGTCCGTTCAGGGCAATACTTTCACTCAGCCCAAGCGACATTCCCGCGGCATTGAAGCGCATATGTGTTGTCGGCTCTTCCCGCATGCGCAACAACTCCGGCGCGAGGGGTGCCCAGAAGCGGCCGGCCCGCAGGGCATCCTTGACGGGCAGGGTGGTTTCGAACCAGCGACCACAAAGCGAGTTGTTCGTGTCCTCGTCAGGTTTTGAAAAAGTCCGCGCCTCGATCATCGTGATGTGATGGCCATCGCGGTCCGTGAAGCCAAGCTCGTTAAACGTGTCCTCATCAATCTTCAGGTAGCTGAAGTCAAAGCCATGATCGGCCATTGATCGGGCTTCTTTGGCCACATCCTGGTGGACGAAAGTAAGCGCGGGGCTGTCAAATTCGAGTTCATGCAGCCCGATGCAGATCTCGCCGTCGCTGACTACGGCATATTTGTGTGGCCAGACGTCGCCGCTCTCCAGCTCATGAAATCCCAGCAGCTTGTAGAAACTCAAGGAGTCCAGGATGTCCGGCGCGGCAACGCTGAATTCGAGGAAGCGGCCTAACATTTCGCCCCCATATCGCGTGAGCGTTGCCGGCTCTTCTCCAGTTGCCGTGCGGTTTCCGACAAACTCCAGTCTGTTGATGCTTCCGGCCAGCCGGCGACATGTTTCTCAATTGTACGACTAAGAAAAGCGACATGATCATCACGCGCATTCAGCGCAGGAATATAGCGAAGATCACCACCACCGGATGAGGAAAACAGCACTGCGTTCTGCATTTCAATTTCTTCGAGGGTTTCGAGGCAGTCGGCAGCAAAGCCGGGACAAATGACGTCGATGTCCCCGACTTTTTCGCGGCCCCACTTCTCGAGTGTTTCATCGGTATAAGGATGCAGCCATTTTTCCCGTCCTACCCGTGACTGAAAACTCAATTGCCATTCGTCGTCACCTAGCTCGAGGGTCTCGGCAACCAGCCGTGCGGTTTTCTGGCACTGGCAGTGGTATGGGTCGCCGCTGGTCAGTGTTCGTTCCGGTACACCATGAAATGACATGAGCAATCGCTCACCACGACCCTGTATATCCCAGAAATCGCGAATGCTTGCGGCGAGTGCCGAGATGTAACCGGTCGCGTCATGGTAGTGATTGATGAAGCGCAATTCCGGCACCCATCGGCGTCGCGAAAGTTCGTGCGTCACGGCATCGAAAACCGATGCAGTTGTCGTTCCGGAATACTGAGGATAAAGCGGCAACACGACGATGCGTTGAACACATTGATCGAACATTTTCTGTAAAGCGGCGGGAATGGAAGGATTGCCGTAAGACATTCCCACTTCAACGTTCACCGCACCCGAAAGGCGTGCCGACAATTTTTCCTGGACCGCTCCAGCGATGTCCTGGGTATGCAGTAGCAATGGCGATCCCTGTTCGGCCCAGATTTTGCGGTAGGTTTCTGCGGATTTCGCGGGGCGCGTTCGCAGGATGTACCCGTACAGCACTGGCAACCAGATCAGGCGTGGCAATTCGACGACGCGCGGATCGGACAGGAATTCCTTCAGATAGCGTCGGACAGCAGCTGGCGTGGCCGCATCCGGCGTGCCCAGATTGACCAGCAGAACACCGAGCGACTCGGGTAGTCCGTGTTCATATTGCGGTATTGATTTGTATTGCGGCATAAGGTCCGACAGACGCAACCAGGTGGCGTAAGTGCCTGACGAACAGTACTAAATCGGCAGGACACGCGCCAGTAATGACGTATCATTATGATGCTTGAATAAGGAGCCAGCGGATGCAGAACCAATCGCAATCATTGAGTACAGACGGCGGACAGGATCGGTGGACGCTGATTCGCGATATCGCTGTCCTGCAGGTGAAGCTCATCGTCGACGGGCTGCGGGACCTCATTCTTGTGCCGATTTCCCTGGTAGCCGGCATTGTCAGCCTGGCGAAGTCCAACACGGGGTCCGACAGCGAATTCTATGATCTCCTGCGCTTGGGGAAGAAAAGCGAGCGCTGGATCAACCTGTTCGGTGCTGCTGACCGGTTCCCCGCGTCTGCGCAGGATTACGTGAACTTTCCAGACGAGGATATTGACGCTTTGGTCAGTCGTGTTGAGTCTTTCGTCGTTGATGAATACCGGAAAGGTGGAGTCACCAAACAGGCAAAAGAGCGTCTCGACAAAGCGATTACGTCGCTACACAAACTGGCGCCACGCAAAACTCGGGACAAAACTGACGACGCCGGCGAATTCTGAACGTTGCTATAGCGGCGCAACTGCAATAAGAGTAGCCGTTTCGTCACTGTGATTTGCAATCCTGACCGGGAAACCCGGTGGAACAGGTGTAACACTTCCAGTCCAGGTCATTCCAAATTTCTGTCTGCCGCCAGGCCCTGCCAGGATCACATGGGTGTCGCTTACCAGCACAAAGAATACCGCTGAACTACCACCCGGCCAGTCAATCGATTCGCCTTCGGCCAGCTCGATTCGGGACTGCCGAAACCAGTCACTGTCGATACCCACCGTTCCCGGAAGCACCGTATCGTCATTGGCCGCTGGCGCACCGTTCTCGTTAAGAATCAGAATCGACTGCATGAGGTCGTCGCCGATATTGTTCACGCGATGCGTAACCGGTTCGGTCTTGTAATTATCGTTGAAGCGGACATCACCAGGAGCCGACGGCCGCAGTTGCTGTTCCTGCTACTCGCCGCCGTCACGCTGCGTTCTGAGCGCGCTGGTATTGATTGTGACGTAAAAAATCGGTGAGCTGTGCGTATGAAAAAGTGTCGTAGCGCCGGATGGGATGTACAATTCCAGTACTCGCGCATTACCGGAATCAAACAGCAATCGGTGCATTGGTTCTTCGTGAACCGGGACGGCATCTTCCGCAGCGTACGCCGGTACAAGCATTAAGAGCCACGCTGCCAATACAATTCTCATTGTTTACCCCTGCTTTCGAACGTCGCGACCACTGATCAAATCTTCAATGCTCGGCGGTGGATGGTCTGGTCCCATGCGCCCGTCTTTCAGTCGGGCGATGTAATCTTTGTAGGCGCGAATGGCTTGATATCCGAATATCCAGCAGATTGGCAGGTTTGCATAGATGATGACGCCCAGGCCGATGCCCGTCATATTGTCGAGGTCGGCGCTGGTCTTGATGTGGCCTAACGTCGCGATAAAGGTTAACGAGCAATAGATAATGCGATACGGCATCGCACTCCTATTGCCCATCATATAGACAGCGCCCTGCTCGCCGTAATATCCCCACGCAATGATCGTCGAAATGGCGAACAGCCAGGACGCGACGGTTATCAGCCACTTGCCCAGTCCCGGGGCGACGGAATCAAACGCTTTTGCGGTCAACGTCGCGCCCACATGGTCCTGGTAGAAGCCGCCACCGACAATTTCCGGCCTGGTCTCGCTGTCGAACGTTTGCCACGACGCCACGAAACCAGTCGCGGTTGCGGAGACAACACCACTGATTCTGTGAACGTTCTGACCGGTCGCTTCGTTTTCACCAGCCTCGACAATCATCAGCACTGGTTCCTGGTCCTGCCATTCGCCGATACCAAGCACTGTGTCCTGATAAGCCCAACCGGCCTCACTTCGTACAGGCTCCGGCATGTTGTCGAATGTGACATCAGGCGCGCGGTTCCAGATACCAGTCGACAAAATAATCAGCGCCGTAAATGTACAGACAACAATCGTGTCGATGAATGGTTCCATACCGCCGACCAGGCCTTCCCGAACCGGTTCATCGGTTTTCGCAGCGGCATGCGCAATTGCTGACGAACCCTGTCCTGCTTCGTTCGAGAAAATTGCCCGTTTCATTCCAAACAGGAATGCAGAAGCGACGGTACCGCCGGCAAACGCACCGGTCGCCTCCGTCGGTGAAAATGCAGAGCTGATGATCAGGCCAAGCAGCTCCGGAATCTGACCGAAGTTGGCGAAGAGAACGTAGAATCCTGCCACGACATAGATAAGCACCATGCCTGGCACAAGTGTGCCGGCGACTTTGCCGATGCGCTTGATACCACCGATGAGTACCGTGCCGACGATGATTGTGAGAATGGCGCCGCTAATCCAGCCGGCAACACCGAAATACTCGTTCGTAATGTCTGCAACATTCCAGGCCTGGAACATATTGCCGCCCGTGCCGGACGACAACATCACGCAAAATGAAAACAGGAAAGCCAGGGCAGTGCCGATCCAGCCAAGCTCCGGTTTCATTCTCTTTAGTGCACTGCCTGCGACCCACATGGGTCCGCCGTGTGGGTTATCCGGATCGTCGGTGTTTCGATAGAGCATCGACAAGGTGACTTCGACGAACTTGATCGACATGCCGAGGAAACCAACGACCCACATCCAGAAAATTGCACCGGGTCCACCGAGGGTGATGGCAAGCGCGACACCACCAATATTGCCGAGGCCGACCGTTCCGGACAACGCTGCAGACAACGCCTGGAAATGGTTGATTGCGCCTGGATCGTTGGGGTCGTCATAGACGCCACGCACGACTTTCGGGCCATGTGTCAGTGCTCGATACTGGCAGAAGCCGCTCCATATCGTGAAGAGGACACCGGTACCGGCGATGATGAGAATCCACGTCTCATTCCAGAGAACTGCGTTGATCGATGCCAGTGTCTGGCTCAGGTCGCCCATCATGCCCCCCGCGGTCGGCTTATTCTTATATCAGGCACGAACTATCATGTCGGCTGGGTGGCCGCCATGCAACACGAGGCTGGGAAACTCAAGAGTGGTGTAAGCCGCCCAAAGAACCAAAAAGTCTCAGGTACGGGCGAGACAAGGCGAGAACCGGCGAGAAAGCGGAGCGTACACAGGACCGTACGTGAGCATTTCGAGCCGGTTTTCAACGCCGTATCGCGCCACCTGAGGCTTTTTGCTGCCTTGATAAAGCTATGCTGCCTCTAGAACTGCAGTGACGCCCATGCCGCCGGCTGTACACACCGAAACAAGACC
>Ga0255052_10000625_pt1 | contig 28137 bp, 27 predicted proteins | sample JV7_2_21_MG_FD_188632 | JGI IMG/M metagenome (GOLD analysis project Ga0255052, IMG submission 188632) | Seawater microbial communities from Jervis Inlet, British Columbia, Canada - JV7_2_21 | ecosystem: Environmental > Aquatic > Marine > Inlet | place: Canada: British Columbia | collected...
CCATAAACCAGGTTAACCACCGCCATCGCGGCGATGACACCGGCAAGGCTTCGCTGGCGTTTGCTAAGGGGCATTAAGGGTGGTCAGAGCGCATCATTAAGGGGGGTCACCCATTAAGGGGGGTCAGAGTAAAGTGCCAGAGTAAACCAGCGCATTAAGCATTTAGGGGCCAGAGTAAAGTGCAAGAGCAGTATGGTCTATCCTCAACGGCACGATTTCTGGTTTACTCTGGCACTTTACTCTGACCCCCCCTGTTACGGCTTCTGCGACCCTGTCGTCTGCCCCTGGCTACCGCCACCACGGGCTCCGGCGGTGGTGGTAAATCAGGGAGTTTGTCCTGGCTGTCGAGACCATCCTTCACCAGTCTGCGCATTTCGTCATCGACGGCGGGGTCGGTTTCAATCGGGACGTAGTTGGCCAGTCGTAATTCGACCTGTTCTCGCGCCCGCTCGGCCAGGTCGACCGAACCGGCTTCCGTCCAGCTGTCGCGGTTCAGGCGATCGAGTACGGGATCGGTCATATACAGTTCTCGCGGCCAGTATTTAAGCGTGTGAGGCGCCGTGATCAGGTGGTCCTCCTTTATCAATGCTTCGATCAGTCCGGTTGTGGGCATGTCTTCAAGCACTTCGGTTTCGCGTACAAAATGTAACGCCTGGCCGCAGAATTCATTATCCAGTACGAGCTTGGGCAGGCTGAATGTCAGCACGAAATCCAGCATACCGGGGCCGGACACGGAGTTCACACCGGCCAGTGCCGCCAGTAACGCACTGCTGAAGGTTTCACCCCCGGCCTGCGCGTCGACCAGTTTGCCGTCGCTCAGGGCCATGTACGCCTGCGTGGGTAAGCCCAATGACCTGGCGATGGCGACATAGGCGACGTTCAGACGCTGGGCCTCGATGGCAGCCATCGGTGAACTGGCCGCTTTCATATGAAACGTCGCTGGTGCGCCACCAAACAACACCGGATGGCCCGGCCGAACGACCTGTGCCATCGTCAGCCCGGACAAAACGTCAACACAGTGAAAAACCAGGGCGCCCACCAGCGTCACCGGTGCGATCAGGCCCATCAGGGTTACCGGCACGATCTCTACCGGTATACCGGCTTCGACGCAGTCCAGCAGGTTCTGGCAGGAATCTTCACCATAACGGAAATTTCCAGTTGCGGTGATGGTGAACATCGACAGTGGTTTGTCGATCAATTCCCGTGTGTCATTACGGAACAGACGCAGCATGGTGACCATCCGCCCTACGCCGTGCTCGCTGAAGGCACCGGAGACCACCGGGCGTTTGGAAGTAATCAGGCTCATATACAAGCGCCAGGCGTCGGATACCTGGGGCTCGATATCATCATTGGTGGAAAAGGCAGTGGCCAGGTTCCTGACGTGCTCCAGGCCGTCGGCAAGCCGCGCGTACTCGATAAAGTCGGTCGAATTCGCCAGGCGGATTTGCCCGGTGCGGTGATCGAGAATCTTGAGACCGCTGGAACCGGCGACAAAATTCACATTGTCTCCTCCGAGTTCCGCATGCGGATGGCCATCCCGGTCATATAGCGTAAAAGACGCCGGTGTGGTCGCTATTGCCCGCTCCACGACATCCGCCGGAAACAGGATCCGCGTTCCGGACGGGTCCGTTTTCAAGCCACAATCCAGCAATCTGCGGCGAAGCCCGGGACCACGGATATCCATGCCCGTCTCGGCCAGGATCCGCTTTGCTTCAGCGACAATCTTTGTGATCAATTGATCGCTGATAATATTCAGACTGGGGCGCATGTCATGAATTCCTGTTTTGAGTTTAGCCCGGACATTTCCTGTGATTACGCTAACGCAAGCCATCTTCTCCCAGATCCAATTCGGTGACAAGCCACCACGCATTTTTCACCATACGGTGACATTGCTTCGGTTTTGCGAGACACTGTCATGGCTGAGCATTTTCACTACATCATCTACAAATCTAAAAGAAGCCTGAAATGACAAAATATCTCTCTGATTTGGAAATCGCCCAGGCGGCGAATAAGAAACCCATTACCGAAATTGCCGCTGGAATTGGGATATCGGCAGACGATCTGATCCCTTTTGGTTACGACAAAGCCAAGATTGGTTATGACTTTGTCGAGGGCCTCAATGAAAAACCGGACGGTAAACTCATACTGGTCACGGCCATTTCCCCCACGCCTGCCGGCGAAGGCAAAACAACCACCACCGTTGGTCTCGGGGATGGTCTGTGCAAACTGGGCAAGAATGCGATCATCTGTTTACGCGAACCCAGCCTGGGGCCCTGTTTTGGCATGAAGGGCGGCGCCGCCGGGGGTGGTTATGCCCAGGTCGTGCCAATGACGGACATCAACCTGCACTTTACCGGTGATTTTCACGCCATCGGCGCTGCCCACAACCTGCTGGCTGCTGTAATTGACAATCACATTCACTGGGAAAACCAACTGGACATCGACCCACGGCGCATCACCTGGCGGCGGGTGGTCGATATGAACGACAGGGCCCTGCGGGACATCACCAGCGGTCTGGGCGGTCCGGGTAACGGTGTCCCCCGCCAGTCGGGTTATGACATTACCGTTGCATCTGAAATCATGGCGGTCTTTTGCCTGGCCACGGATCTGGCCGATCTCGAGGAACGCATCAGCAACATCGTGATCGGCTATACCCGCAAACGTGAACCCGTTACCGTCAGGGAGTTGAACGTCGCCGGTGCGATGACGGCACTGCTGCGTGATGCTTTCCAGCCGAATATCGTACAAACACTGGAAAACAACCCGGCATTGATGCACGGTGGCCCGTTTGCCAATATCGCCCACGGCTGCAACTCTGTTATGGCCACCAGGACCGCGCTGAAACTGGCCGACTACGTCATTACCGAAGCCGGTTTCGGCGCCGACCTGGGAGCCGAGAAATTTTTTAACATCAAATGCCGCAAAGCGGGTTTGCATCCCGACGCGGTCGTCCTGGTGGCCACCACGAAAGCACTCAAGATGCATGGTGGTGTTGCCAAACAGGACCTCGGCGTGGAGAACGTCGAGGCCGTTCGTTTGGGTTGCAAAAACCTGGGCCGGCATATCCGCAACATAGGCCAGTTCGGCGTTCCGGTTACGGTTGCGATCAACCATTACGTGACCGACACCGGGGCGGAGCACGCTGCCATCCAGGAGTTCTGTGAAGCTTACGACATCGAGTGCACGGTCTCTTCCCACTGGGAGCATGGTGGATCGGGTGCGCTTGACCTGGCCGGATGCGTGGTCAATATGATCGACCGGCAGCACGCGCAATTCCGCACCTTGTACAGTGAAGAATTGAGCCTCTGGGACAAGGCGCAACGCGTAGCGCGAACCATCTATGGTGCCGAAGACATCATCGCCGATAAAAAAGTACGTGCCCAGTTCGCGCAGTTTGAAGAGGCTGGCTACGGGCATTTCCCGGTGTGCATGGCCAAGACCCAGTACAGTTTTTCGACCGACCCGTTATTGCTGGGCGCACCGACAGGCCATGACGTGCCGATCCGGGAAATCCGCCTGGCCACCGGTGCCGAGTTTGTGGTCGTGATATGCGGCGAGATCATGACCATGCCGGGCCTGCCCCGAAAACCTTCGTCTGAAAACATCGGTGTCAACAAGCAAAAGAAAATTGAGGGCTTGTTCTGAATACCAATCAAAAACCGGTCATTTCCCCCGGTTTGGCGCGCAGCAGTTTAAAACTCTTAAAGCCCATATCGATGAGCGGTTCCAACTCAAAATCAAGAATGCCCGGTTGCTCGCGTTCCTTGATGGGGCCGATTGCCGTGACACGGGCATTTCTTGACGGCATGATGGAACAGCAGACAGGCAAAGTGATTGTCGTCGCCAGCGACGCCGGACGAAGCGGCGGCCTGGTTATCGCAGATTGAAATCCGGACTACACATCACACAACAGGGGCAGTGAGCCATGTACAAGCTAAAAGGTGCGGACTTCCAACCGGAACATTTTGACTGGAAGGTCGAAGAACGCGTCGCAACGGTGACCCTCAATCGGCCAGAGAGAAAAAATCCGCTGACCATGGAAAGTTACGCCGAATTGCGTGACACATTCTACAAGTTGAAATACGCGGATGATGTCAAGGCAGTCGTTATCACCGGGGCTGGCGGAAATTTCTGTTCTGGCGGTGATGTTCACGAGATTATTGGACCCCTCACCAAAATGGACATGGGCGGTTTGATCGACTTTACCCGGATGACCGGAAATTTCGTCAAGGAAATGCGCCAGTGTCCCCAGCCGATTATCTCTGCAGTCGAGGGAATATGCGTGGGCGCCGGCGCCATCATCGCCATGGCCAGCGACCTGCGGTATGGATCAGATGACTGCAAAACCGCGTTTCTGTTCACGAGTGTGGGCCTGGCCGGCTGCGATATGGGCGCCTGCGCAATACTGCCACGGATTATTGGCCATGGGCGCGCATCAGAACTTCTCTATACTGGACGCTCCATGAGTGCGGACGAAGGCCGGGATTGGGGCTTTTTCAACGCGATCTCACCAGCAGGTGAAGTTCTCGAAAGAGCAACAGCCGCCGCCAGGAGACTGGCGTTCGGGCCCACCTTCGCACATGGCATAACCAAGAAGTGCCTGCACCAGGAGTGGAATGTCAGCATCGAGCAGGCCCTTGAAATCGAGGCTGAGGCCCAGGCAATTTGCATGCAAACTGAGGACTTTACCCGCGCCTACAAGGCATTTGTGGCCCGGGAAAAGCCCGTATTTGAAGGAAACTGACCGATATTGTTCAGCTTATTAACTTTCATTAGGGACCATTTTTTGGGACCCGGCGCCTGGCTTTGTCAACAAAGCCGCACGGAAGCGGCCAAGGCCAGGAAGAATGTCACACCAATTGCAAGGCGAACGGGCCGGGCACATCAATGTCGATTTCGACTTGCAGTGCATGGACATTCTGGTGACCACCCGCAGGGCGAGCAAACAAGCTGTCATCTGCTGCGTTAGCGTTTCTCGGCGTAGCACCACTATGCCTTCGAACCGTTGCCTTGCAGCTAACAGCTTGTTTGTTCGCTGATCCTGCTTTATAGGGTTGACAGTACACTACCGGGAAAACACACTCCGGATGGCATGACATGGCGTTGAATGATTAGGAGGTTTCTATGGGTAGTGTATTGAATGAAGTATTGGCGGCAAACGAAAATTATGTCGCAAATTTTGGTGAAAAGCGTGATTTGCCAATCCCACCAGGCAGAGGAATTGCAATCCTGACCTGTATGGATGCCCGGCTGGACCCGGCCAAATATGCCGGACTTGCCGAAGGCGACGCCCACGTGATCAGAAATGCGGGTGGACGGGCCAGTGATGACGCCATCAGGTCCCTGGTGATTTCACACAAATTGCTTGGCACAAGGGAATGGTTTGTGATCCACCACACCGAATGCGGAATGGAAACATTTACCAATGAAATCATGGGCGATTTGCTGGCCAGCAGCACCGAAACGGCAAGCGTTGACGAGTCAGGCTGGCATGACACCGGTGAGGGTCCTGGCTCAATTGAAGGCAGGTTCATGGATTGGTTGACCATCAGTGACCCGACCCGCAGTGTCGTCGATGACGTGAAAAGGATCAGAAACAACTCGATGGTGCCTGCGGATATCCCCATTTACGGGTATATCTACGATTGTAAAACTGGCCGCCTGAATGAAATTCCGGAGGCTACTGCGTGCGGCAAGGCAGGCTGAATCAATCCACGCGCCCCGGGCAGGTGGGTGGATAGTTCGGAGACTTCATCACCCTTGCCCGGTCAGGAACTACCATGCAACGTTCGTCTCGGCTGGACGGCAGGGGTAAATAGCCGGGCTGTTGCGGAACTGACGCTGACGGGGATGATGACGGCCCTGCGTAATGTCACTCCGCTCAACCTGGCTATTCGTTCGGGTGAGCGTCCGTTACAGCGGCTTGGGCGGCCGCTGCGTTCTTCGATGCTTTTGCACTGGAGCCGCCTGAAGATGATGAATTATTGAATTTACCCAATTTTATTGCCACACCACACATCGGAGCCAGTACTGCAGAGGCAAGATGGACAATGGGTACCACAGCCATCGATGGACTGAGGGATAATTTTTTACCGGAACCGGGCGTGTATCCGTTTGAAGATTGCTAGAATGATTTACGGAAATCAAAGGAGAATAATGGAGTACTACAGATCTTCAGTGATGTCATCGAACCGGATGGTCATGGTTGCCATGCACCGTTTGCGTCAACTGTGCGGGAATAAATAGATCATGGGAATGGGTGCCTGGCTAAGAGATAAACCTGGCTTTCTGGAACGGGCCTACCAGGTGTCCTATGCAATGATCAGATGGATGCGGCCCCTTATCGTAAGGGTGGGGTATACACGTGCTGCGCGATGGATACTACCCCTGGAACGGGCGACTAAAAGGGTCTTGTTCCAGTGTCAAATGTGTGGTCAGTGCACCCTGCATGAAACTGGCATGGTATGCCCGATGACCTGTCCAAAGCACCTCCGGAATGGCGCTTGTGGCGGTGTTCGCAGCAACGGAAATTGTGAGGTCATTCCAGACATGCGCTGTGTCTGGGTCGTTGCCTATGAACGCGCCCAGGAAATGCGCATCTTTGGACCAGAGATGATCACCATAAAACCGCCTGCGAACCATCTCCTCAAAGATTCCTCGGCGTGGGTCAATAAAATTTCCGGGGAAGACCAATCTCAGCCAAAGGGCTGGGCTGAATTACCCCATAACCCGGTCATTAAAAAAAGATTCCTGGAGAAAGATTCTTGACGGAATCCTACAAAACAACCGGTCACCTGGAAGAGATTCTGAGCAAAGGGCTGTTTGCGGTTACCTCGGAGCTAACCCCGCCGGACAGCGCCAACCCTCAGGAAGTATTTGATGAAGCCGCGATGCTGGCACCGTTGGTGGATGCCTTCAACGCCACCGATGGTTCCAGCGCGCATTGCCATATGTCCAGCATCTCAATTTGTTCCCTGTTGACCAGGCTCGGCTATCCAATGGTCATGCAGTTATCTTGTCGGGACCGTAACCGCATAGCGATTCAGGGAGATGTATTGGGTGCCGCGGCGATGGGTGTAAGCAATATTCTCTGTCTTTCAGGTGATGACGTAACGGCAGGCGATCAGCCTGAAGCAAAACGGGTATTTGATTTCGACTCCATTCAACTACTTCGCACAATTCGCATTATGCGTGATAAGGGCACCTTTCTGAGTGGCAGAAAACTGAAAGAACCGCCAAAGATGTTTCTTGGTGCCGCCTCCAACCCGTTCATGCCGCCCTATGACTGGCGGGCATTGCGATTGGCCAAGAAAATAGAGGCGGGTGCAAGTTTCATCCAGAGTCAATACTGTTATGACGTGCCAAGACTGAAATCCTTTATGCAGCAATGCCGTGATCTGGGGCTGCATGAACTGGTTTATTACATGGTCGGTGTCGGTCCGTTGCGGTCTGAAAAAGCGGCAGAGTATATGCGTTCCCGGGTACCGGGGGTCCATATCCCCGATGAGATCGTTGAACGATTGCACAAGACACCGGCGGTTAGACAAAGGGAAGAAGGCAAGCGCATATGTGTTGAGATCATCGATCAGGTAAAAGAAATCGAAGGCGTAAACGGGATTCACATCATGGCCTATAATCAACAGGATCTGATTCAGGAGATTGTCGAAGAAGCGCGTCTGTTACCAAGGCCTGTTCGCCATTGATGCTGCGGTCGCGGCGGTAAATCGCCTCTTCGAATAATGATCTGGTAGGCGTACCTTTACGTGGAAGAACCCAGCCGTAACGGATAATATCGGTCCAGTGAACCTCGTCAAGATTGTGCGGCGTCAACCAACGTGACACCAAATAGGCCCGTCCAGTGAAACCTGCACGTCTTCGCTGTTGACAAAAAAACGCAGGTGAATATTTTCAGACTCGTACATGAAGTTTTATTTGAACCATTCCCAAATAGCGCAGAGGTCATCCGGGAAGGGCACTGCGCAGTGGTTTTCAATATCGGTGAAATGAATTTTTTGATGACTCTTGAAAACCATTGACTGTTCTCTCCCCGGCACTCAATCCAGCGAACAGGACAGGACCAGGCGTTGCGATGGCACAAAGCCACAACTCGCGAGGAAGCCCAATAAGCCGAAATTGTCCCAATCGACCTCGGTTCTGACCGTCTCCACGTGCAAGGAAGCCAGGTTGGCCAGTAACTGCGAGACCAGGGCATGTCCCACCTGTTGTGAACGGAAAGCTTTGGCCACGCCGAAGGTGTCAATAACAGCTTCGGGAGCAGCGCGGCCGTATTCGCCAAAGTCAACCCGAGCCATCATAAAGCCGGCGATCATTCCGTCAATCTCTGCGATCAGCGACACTCTGACGCCTGATTCGTACAGGACCTCCTCGAACTTACGCAGGAAAAAGTCCCGGCGGTCCTTGCCAACGATCCTGGTATCAATCAGCACCACCGGATCCAGGTCCTCCGGGGTAAGGGAACGTATCAATACCTTGTCGCGTGACAGGGCGTCGAAGTCATCGCTGCTTGGACCACTGTAATCGGGTTCGGCTGAATACTGTTCAATTTGCCGGGTGCTGGTCGGGTGTTTCCGTTTTTTTGTCATTTTTAATTCCAGTTGCAATCCGTGGGCAAGTGGTTTATTAGCGCTCGTGCAAATGGCCGGTTAGAAGTCCACATCTTGCGTCGACCGTTCCAGGATCATGCTTGGGGCCAGCTTGAATCCGGTACTGGCGAAAAAGTGCAGCACCTCGGGTTGGTTCCAACCTGCTTGCGTTCGTAACTCTTTGCCGCCACTTTCCCGAACCTTGGTGATCAAATGCTGTATCAGTTCGTGGCCAATCCCATGTCCCTGGCTTTCAGGTTTCACTGCCAATGCATCAAGCACGGCAACCCGGTCGTCGCTGCCAAATTCACCCTGCAACAGGTGGCAACAGACAATACCAATCATTTCCCCCGCCCGGCTGGCAGCCATCGAGATAAATGCCTCGGGGTGTTTTTGCTGTGCCTCGAATCGCTTGGTAAAAAAATCAAGCCGCATCCTCTTGTTGGTCGCGCGATCCAGTTTAACCACCAGGTCAAGTGATTCTGTCCCGATGGCTTCGAAACTGGTGCCGTAAGTTGACTCAACCATGTAACATCTCGTATTTCATTTGTAGTTCTTCCTTGCTTTCCTGAAAGTTCGGGTCTGGCACGATGCAGTCATCAACCGGGCACACCAGTTGGCACTGTGGCTCGTCGAACTCACCGACACATTCGGTGCAGCGCAACGCATCGATAACATAGGGCTCGCCTTCTTCAATTGCCTCGTTGGGACAATCGAGTATGCATGCGTCGCAGAGTTCACAGTTGTCATTGATCAGTAGTGCCATTACCTTGTCTCCTGTACTCTAAGCAAACCCCGTTTCAGGACGCCTTTGCCAAACTTTCCAGGCGCTGAAGTTTCTCATACCTGAACGAACCCCACAGCGCGGCACCGATGGCGCCCGCAAAAATCGAGTCGGGATGGCTGCGGGCCTCGACATTAATTTTCTGCTTGGCGAGTGATTCGTTGAGGGCTGCCATCAAGCCTTCATCAAGCGCCAATCCACCTGTTGCCAATGTAACACCTTCTTTGACCTTGATCACGCGTAATAACTTCGCCAATCTTCCGGCCATGGACAAGTGGATGCCCTTAAGAATATTGGACGCGGAAATTCCGCGGGAAACCATGTTGATGACATCTGTCTCCGCCAGCACCGCGCAGATACTGGAAACCACCTCGGGATCATCGGCCTGCTTCGAAAGAGTGCCTATCTCATCCTGGGCAATACCCAGGTAACGCGATATGTTCTCCAGGAATTGTCCCGATCCCGATGCGCACTGGCTGGTCATTCGATAGCCCAGAACTTTGCCGCGTTCGTCCATCCTGACCGCACGACCGTGCAAGGCGCCTATATCCAGCACCGCACGTGCTTGTGGCTCGAGGTAGATTGCGCCCCTGGCATGGGTGGTCATCGAATAAAAGTGGCCGGTGCGGAACGGGATGGTTTCGCCGTCCCCGGTGGTCGCGACGTAGTGAACATCGTCACGTGTCAGACCGGCTTCTCTCAACACACCGTCATAACCTTTTTCAGCGAGATCAAACGGGTCGCGCTGACGTATCCGGTCCGCACGCCGTGCCAGCCACTCGATGTTGTCTTCCTCGACTTTGAACAGGACGGTTTTAATGGTTCCGGTACCCAGATCCACTCCAGCTGTAATTGTCATCTCAAACCTCCACGGCGCGGCGCGCGAATTCTGCCGCACCCAGTGCGCCTGTATAGATTGATTCGGGATCAATATTGATGGTCACATCGCCATAATTTTCCCTGATCAGCTTTTTCAATTCCTTCACGGCGGCTTCGTTCTTGGCCACTCCGCCGGTGAAGGTGAATTCGGAGGTCACACCACCTGAGCGTGAAATGATCGAAACTGCACGCAACACGATCGCCCGGTGCAAGCCGGCCAGGATGTCCGCGCGGCTCTCGCCCAGGGCCAGCCGGTCGCGCAGTTCCGCCCCGGCGAAAACCGTGCAGGTCGAGTTGATGCGAATTGTCTTGGTAGCTTTCATTGCGATGGGGCCGAGTTCGTGCAGACCGATGTTCATCTCGTCGGCGATATAGCCGAGATAGCGGCCACAACCGGCGGCGCAGCGGTCGTTCATCTGGAAATTAACCACGATGCCCTTGTCATCGACCTGGATGCCCTTGGTATCCTGGCCGCCGATATCCAGCACGGTCCGCGTATTGGGATACATCAGGTGGGCACCCAGGCCGTGGCAGAGGATCTCGGAGCGGATGTGCTCCTTCGGGAACGGCAGGCGGACACGGCCATAACCGGTGCCCACGACATAGGTCTCTTCAAGTTCAATATCGAGTGCAGCGCTGACTTCATCCCGGATGGTCTGCTCCTCGACCGGCAACTTTTCCTGTTCGCTCAAGACGCGGTCCAGCGCCCGCTGAAATGTCGCAACGAGATCTTCGGCAGGTGGACGATTCTCTGTCTCAATGATGGACTTGTCATAAATATTGATCAACACGTCAAACGGCAGCCCGGCTTCTTCTGCAACTTCCTCGGACTGGTTCATATAAACCGAACCCGCCAGGTCACGGAAAAAATCGGATTTTCGGTCAACGCCCGGAGCAAACAAACCCGACAGTTGCTGTCTCATCCGCTTGAAGACATCATCCAGCGCTGTCGCCAGTTGTTCGCCGATGTCCGCGTGGCGTAAATCGGCCGCGTTGTGCAGGCAGGTCTGCTTCAGGTCATTGAGCTGGTTCAAAAAAAGCTCGAGACGAAAGTTGCGCTCCAGGGACGCCAGCAGATCATCGACCCTGCCCGTCATTTCTGGAATCCCGTCGAGCGCCCTGTGACACAGCTCCAATCGTGTGCTCACTACGGCCTCCAGCTTTGAAACCTTACTTGCCGTATCGTAGTTTGAACGCGAGTTCGTGATGCCGCGTCCCAGTACGTCGCCATTAGAATCCATCATGACCGCCTTGGTGGTGGTCGAACCGAGGTCGATTCCGATAAAACACTTCATCATGCAATCCTTTTAAATGTTGGGCCTCAAGCCGCAGAGCGTACACCCTGGCGTTTTTGTTCGATCATCTGGAAGTAACTTTCCAGCCGGTTCTTGACATTGGCTGCGGAGAAATAGCGCGGATCGACCAGGTCGGTCTCGATGAACGCGCCCGGTTTACCGGTGCGTTTCTCGACTTCCTGCATCATCAGCAACTGGCCGGCAGAAAAGCTGTTGCAACTCTTGATGGAATTGGTCAAAAGGCCGTCTGCCTGGTATTCGTTGACGTATTTCTCCAGCATGTCGACGCGCTGGGACAGGTTGCGATTGGTGTAGCAGCCCAGGCAATAATCGGCGAGGGTTTCAATCGGATTGTCAGGGTCATGACGGAATCCCAGGTCGTAGACACCGCCGACCTTTGTGTATGTGCTGGCCACAACCACCGCGCCCTCTTCATAAAACATCTTCCAGAATTCCCGGAAATTGGTCCAGTTGGGTGGACCCTCCACCACCAGGCGATAGCGTTCGTCCTGCATATCACCGTCCGGCGTTATCGGACCCTTGCCCTCCGCTATCCGCTGTGCTATTTCCTGACGAAGCAAGCGGTAGTAATCGACCGCTTCCACGGTGCCGCGGAATGCGGTAAAAATGGGGCCGATGTAGTACACGCCGCCAAAATAGGCATCGATAGGCGATGGTTTGTTTTTGGCGCTCTCAAGCACCCAGACGAAGTCGTCTTCGGCCCTGGCGGAATTTTTCAGGTATTCACGCAGACGGTCGATATCAAACTTGACGCCGCTGACCTTTTCCAGGGCCGGGATTATGGTTTCCTTGATTTGCTTGATGACATAGTCACGCATGTTTTGTGTTACGACGCCGTCACCTTCATAAGGCACATGCAGCATGGCGGTTTCGCAATTGTATTCGTGGCGTAACAGTTCGAACCATTTCATGAAAGTGAAACAGCCCGTGTATGACAGTAACAACAGGTCCGGTGGTGGCATCGGCTTGCCATTCGGGGCGAGGTTCCCCTTGGACATCGAACCGATATCTGCCTTTACATAAGTGCAGACATCTTCCGAGTGACCCTGTTTTTCTGCCTGCATGACCATCATGCCGCTTTTCTTGCGCATACCATTGTTGATGGCATTGATCTCAGGCAGATTGTTGAGCATGTCGAAACACATGACCAATTCGTTCAGGTTTCCAGGTACAAAAGTCGCTGAAACTTTCTTGCCGGTTTCAAGCGTGCTGGTCAGTTCGTCATAGTTTTCGGCAATCATTGTCTTTTGCAAGAGCATTGACGAGTCTTTGATTACCTCTGTTTGTGCGTTCATCGTTAGCTCCAGAGTTTGATCGAATCGGCAAAGGTCCCGGCTTGCTCGCGGATGGGTTGCATCTGGCCGGAATTTTCTGCGTATTTGAAAGAAATATAGGGGATCTCGTGCTCATCCATGCGGTCTGCCAGCATCGGGCGTTCCAGCAGTGCCGGATCGCAGAAACTGGGCGCGGTGAAAATGACGCCTTCGGCGCCGGTTTTTTTCACGGTTGAGAGCAGGTACTGGCCCACGTCCTCCGCCCGGTCGCAGTACTTGGCCGCGGTGTCGGCGGAAGCGTGCAGGAAAGCGGCCGACAGGTTCCCGAGGGGGTCGCCCTGTAACGGCACATCGTCCAACAACCATCGGTTGATCAGCATGTAATCGTCATCAACGATGTAACAACCAGCCATCTCGATGGAACGAATCAGGTTCAATGGAGGTTGCTCGCAGAACGCGCCGTTGATGACGATACGGCAATTGTCCCGAACCGGTCGTTGCTCCACTGCAGCGGCAGCCAGGTAATCACCCAGCACCTGGTTGTGCTCCTCGACCGGCAGCACCATGCCGGCACGCATCAACAGGTAGACCTCGACCGAAGGCGCCTTTGATGGCTGTTGCGCCCGGAAGTCATACACCTCGTTGATCAGGCGGCGGTTCTCATTATAAATCGCAGTCGACTCAAGCAGGGCTACATCGGTGATGGTGATACCACCGAGTTTTTCGAGACCCTTCTTCAGCTCTCTGAGTTCCTCGGTGTAGTACTCACCGCCTATGGCGTCGTCGTAATTTTGCGGGACGTCAAAATAACGCACATAGGTATCCGGGAACATCAGTTGCCACATGCCCGACAGGTTGCGGATGACATCGCAGATGCTCGGAAACAGCATGCCGTCGACAAAGTCCAGTTTTTTGGTCAGGCCCAGTTCAATGGTCGAGCGGGGAATCCGGCAAATGTAGCTCTGGTAATATGCATCACCGTGAATGACTTCCATCTGGTCGCCGCCACCGAGGATTCCCAAAGGCAGCATGCCGGCAGCGTGGATGATCTCCCGGGGTACGTATACCGGCATATAACCGATGACCTTGCGTTTGGGATCGGCATTTTTCCATGCGCGTGCGCTGGTGAAATCCAGGTCATCATAAAGGGTTTTGCAACGCGCAATAATTTCAGCGGTGGACATGATTTAATGGTGCTCCCAATGTGCTGTACGTTTTTCCACAAAAGCCGTCAAACCTTCCAACGCGTCGTGGCTGGTCATCAGTTCATCGATATAAAGTCTTTCAACCAGGGCAATTTTTGCCCTGATCCGGTCCAGGCTTTGCAACCGCGCTGCCCGCACGGCGTAACGCAGCGAACTCGCACTCAGTTTGGCAAGGTGTTGGTCAAACCAGTCCAGTGCCGCCTGTTCCGGGTTTTCGCCCACGTCCTGGACCAGGCCCATGCGATGTGCATCTCCGGATGAAATACTGCGGCCCGAAAACAACAGGTCTTCAGCATTTGCCTGGCCGATACGCTCCGGTAGCAAACAGGAGGCTGCGGGCGCAAACACCGCCAGTTTGATCTCCGGTTGACCGAATTTCGCATCGTCGGCAGCAAAAACCTGGCTGGTGCCACAGACGACTTCAAGACCACCGCCCAGACACTGGCCCTGGACCGCGGCCAGGATCGGTACCGGGTATTCCAGCATCTGCATGATCAGTCCATGCAGGCTGCTGAGCATGTCCGCGCAGTGTTCCGGCAGGTGCTCTTCGACACTTGCACCAAAGCTGAAGTGGGGTCCTTGTGCATCCAGCAGGACGCAACGGATGTTCGGATTGGCAACGTGTTCGGACAGTGCAGCGTCCAGGGCAGAAATCATCGCCGCATCGATCAGGTTTGCCTTCGGGTTTGCCAGACGCAGACGCAGCAGACTGCCATCGCGATCCAGCCAGGCCTTGAGCGGCGCTGTATTCATGGCTCGCTCTTGTTTCCCGGCATCAGGCTGTCGGTGACATCCCGTGACCATGGCGTACCCCTGGCCAGTGCCTGGCGCAATTCGACGAAATCGATTTCGCGGCCTGTCTCGCGGGTGCCCTCATTAAATGCGCGGAATCCTGTGCGTGCCTCGGTCATCATGTTCAACGCCAGCCAGGCACGCGAGTCTTCGTGGTTTCGGTTCCAGGCTTCCAGCTTGGGTTTGCGCAGTTCCTCCAGACTCTTGGTCAGGCAATCCGGGAAGGTCAACAGCAACTTGGCACACATCGCCTCGACGGCTTCGTCCAGCAGGCTGAGATCAACTTCGCCGCTCTTGAACGTCGCTTTCCCGGCCTTGAATCCTTCACCGGTTTTGAATTCGCCATGTACGATGCGTCCGTATTCATCGAGAAATCGATCGGTCGTGACCATCGGGTTGGCGATGAACTCACCGCTTACCTTGAGTGCCGGCACCAGGCCCGAGGCGATCCCCAGCCGGTAGGCCTTATGGGCGGAAAAGGGTTCGCACAGGGTGCCGGAAACCATGGCCTGTTCGGCGCCGATCATCAGCGGCAGGAAATCGGTCGCGCCGCCGATTGCGGCAGACCCGTGCTTGGGACCCGCCTGGCCGAAGTTGGCCAGATCATGGGTGATGGTGAAGTCACAGGCCATGCCGATCTCCTGGCCGCCGCCGACCCGCATACCGTTAACCCTGCAGATCACCGGTTTATCGCAGCTCAGGATGCTGGAAACCATATCGTTGAACAGACGCATATATTGGCGGTATTCCTGCGGGTTGCCGGCGTAGTACTCGGCGTATTCCTTGGTATTGCCACCGGTGCAAAATGCCCGATCGCCGGTACCGGTGAACACAACGCAGACGACATCGCGTGCGTTTGATGCCGCCCTGAATGCCAGGATGACACTTTTCACCATGTTGGTGGTGTAGGAATTGAACTGGCTGGGGTTGTTCAGCGTAATCCAGGCGTTAAACAGGCCAGGGACCGGTTTGCCGTCGGGTGTCTTTGCCGGTTTCTTCTCATACCCGACGCCGGCGTCCATGCATGCGTCTACGAGGTTGTGATCCACCAGGTTTTCGGGGGCTGTTTGTGAGGAAATCTCAGAGGTTGTAGCCATGTCGTCGTGTTTCCTGTGATGTGTTGTGTGCAGATAGAACAACAATGAATATGTACTATACTTCTCTTTTTGACAAAAAACTAGTGCTTTATACGGAATTAGTGGTAATATAATGCATATTCAGACAGGGAGAGATTGCAATGAACCGTCATAGCTTGTCCATCGCATTGACCGGCAGTGGTGGGTCGGGTGTCATGACCACCGGTGGTATGTTGCTGGAGGCCGCGGCGCAGGCTGGCTGGTACGGCATCATGACGCGTTCCGCGGGCCCCCAGATCCGGGGCGGTGAAGCCGCTGCGTTACTACGCCTTACGAGTGAGCCGATCGAGTCCCACGACGACAGTTTCGACCTGGTGCTGGCGCTGGACCCGGGCAGCATGGGCAGATTTGTTGCCGAAATTCCATTACGCGCAGACAGCGTCATCATCACCGATGCACAAGGCGGGCGAAGAAGCGGACCGCTCCCTGAGACAGTGGCACAGGTGCTTGACCTGCCGATGAAAGAAATGGCAAAAGCCGTCAAAGGCGGTCGACCTAACATGATCGCCCTGGGCGTCGTGGCGAGGGTGACCGGGCTGCCTGAAGCTTCGATATGTTCCATTCTGGAAACGATGCTTAAAGCCAAGGGGCCGGATGCGCTGGAGGCCAGTTGGGCTTGCGTACAGATCGGGTTTTCCGCTGCCACCGACTTGCCTGTAATAAGTGGTCCGCCGAAGAATGCTGGTTCAACCCTGGAGCGTTGGAGTATCACGGGTAATGAGGCCGCCGGGCTGGGTGCCATTCGCGGTGGAGTACGCTTTGTTGCCGCCTATCCGATCACACCGGCAACGGAAGTGCTGGAATGGCTGGCCGGAACCTTGCCAAAGGTCGGTGGTGTACTGGTCCAGGCCGAGGATGAACTGGCCTCGATCAACCAGATTATTGGTGCGTCCTTTGGTGGTTTGCCGGCATTGACCGCAACATCGGGTCCGGGGCTCGCGCTGATGACCGAGTCCATCGGGCTTTCCGTGTGTTCAGAAGTCCCGGTCGTGGTGCTGGATGTCATGCGCTGTGGTCCATCCACTGGTATCGCGACCAAGAATGAACAGTCGGATCTCAATATCGCGGTCAACGGTTTGCATGGTGACGCACCACACCTGGTGCTGGCACCGACATCGGTGACCGATTGTATATTCACAACCCAGTGGGCAGTACACCTGGCAGAGTCGCTGCAGGCCCCGGCGATCGTACTGTCTGACCAGTCCCTCGGCCAGACACGGGCGATAGTGAACAGGCCGGCAGATATTGCCTTCATGGCAAGACGGTCGGTACCCGAAAAGATCACAGAGAACTACTATCGTTATGCCACCGGGGATTCCGACGTGTCGCCAATGACAATTCCGGGCCAGGCCGGAGGGCAATACACCGCCGACGGTCTGGAGCATAACCAGGTAGGTGCGCCATCCAGCCTGCCCGGGGACCACTTGGCACAACTTGAAAAGCGGCAACGCAAAATCACCGGTTTCAACTACGGGGAACACTGGGCTGATATCGAGGGTAGCGGTGAAACGATGGTCATCACCTGGGGTTCGAGTTGCGGGCCGGTCAGGGAGGCATTGTCACGATTGCGTGAGCAGGGCGGTGAATATCGCATGCTGGCGATTCGCCTGCTGGCACCGGAACGGCCCGAGCAGATGGCCGCGGCGCTCGAGGGCGTAAAACGCATCCTGCTGGTAGAGCAAAGTCACTCCAGGCAGTTCTATCGCTATCTCCGGGCAGCCTACGACCTGCCGGCGGAAGTCAGGGTATTCAACCGCCCCGGGCCTTTACCATTTCGCCCATTCGAGATTATTGAACAATTATCCGACTGGCAGGGAGGTAGCGAATCATGACAGGTGAAACCGCACCCGTAAAGATTCAGCCAAAAGGCTACAAATCCGGTGTCAAACCCGTCTGGTGTCCGGGCTGTGGTGATTACAGTGTGCTGGGTTCCATAACAAAAGCATTGTCCGGTTTGCAGTTACAACCCGAAAACGTTGCCATGGTTTCCGGTATCGGTTGTTCCTCGAGAATGCCGACCTATCTGGGTACCTATGGATTCCACGGCGTGCATGGTCGTGCACTGGCGCTGGCCACAGGGCTCAAAGTCGCGCGCCCGGATCTGACCGTCATCGCTACCGGCGGCGATGGTGATGGTTTTTCCATCGGTGGCAATCATTTTCTGCATACCTGCCGCCGCAACCCCGACATGACTTATATCGTCATGGATAACCAGGTATATGGCATGACCAAGGGTCAGGCGTCACCGACCACCGAGCCGAACTGGGAGAAAGGCAAACTCACACCCAGCGGCACCGGCATCAATCCATTTCAACCGCTGGTCATCGCGCTGGCGTCGGGTGCAAATTTCATCGCCCGGTGTTCCAGTTCAGATTCAAATGGTACGGCCAGGGTCATCATGGAGGCGATCAGGCATCCGGGTTTTTCAATGGTGCAGGTACTCAGTCCCTGCGTGACCTTTCGACCGGAACAACGAGAGTGGAGAAACCTGGTACAGGTTGCACCCGTTGCGGCGACATCCGATCCCGCCCAGGCGGCACGGCGCTTGCTGACCGACGAAGGGCTGTTCACGGGCATACTTTTCAGGGGTAATCGACCGCCATACCAACCGGCACTTGAAACCAGCATCGATAATCTTGCTGAGCTCGACGGGGAATTCCGGATATGAGCAACGATACCTCCAGCCTGGCACGGTCTATCGGTAGCACCGAGGAACTGCTGGCGTATTCACTTGCATTGGAGACCGAGGCGGTTGAACGGTTCACCGACCTGGCAGACCAGATGGAGACCCACCACAACTACGAGGTAGCTGACCTGTTCCGCAAGCTTGCAGTGATAGAGGGTAAACACATCGAAAACGTCAACCGGGTGTCAGCCGGAAAACAACTCCCGTCACTGCTGGCCTGGGAATTTGAATGGGAAGGTGGGGAATCCCCGGAAGGCGGATCGATGGACGAAGCGCATTACCTGATGGAACCGTGGCACGCGATCGAGATGGCGATGCGCGGTGAGCGGCGTGCGGTGGCATTTTTTCGCCACGTGGCCGACACATCGACCGACCAGGGCGTGGTGGAGATGGCGCTCGAACTGGTCGAAGAGGAGCAGGAACACGTGGATTTGCTCAAACAGTGGCAACAGCGGTTTTCCAGGCCCGAGGAGGGCTGGGACGACGATCTGGATCCACCAGCCATGCAGGAATAGGGACAGGAACCCGGGGTTCCAAAGGAGTATCCGATGAGTTACACGATTACGCGTTGGGAAATGAAATCTGCCGATGAACCGCTGATCGAAGCGGAAGTTGTCCTGCAAGCTCCCGCTGAGGGTGAAGTGCTGGTACAGGTCGCCGGTTGCGGTGTATGCCACACGGATCTCGGTTTTTATTACGACGGTGTGCGTACCCGCCATCCACTGCCGCTGGCGCTGGGTCACGAAATCAGTGGACGGGTCATCGCGACCGGCGATGGTGCCGGGGCCTGGCAGGACACTGCGGTGATCATTCCTGCGGTCATGCCTTGTGGTGTGTGTGATGTTTGCCAGCGGGGAATGGGGAACATTTGCAGTAAACAGTTGATGCCGGGTAACGACATGCATGGCGGGTTCGCCAGTCACATCACGGTACCGGCCCATGGTCTTTGCCGGGTCGATGAGCAGCGCCTCGCCGCGGCCGGTCTAAGCCTTGCCGATGTTTCCGTGATTGCCGACGCGGTGACGACGCCGTACCAGTCTGCTGTCCAGCTCGATATTCAGGCTGGCGACCTGGCCATCGTGGTCGGTGTTGGCGGGGTCGGTGGTTATGCCGTCCAGATCGCCAGTGCCATGGGTGCAAAAGTCGTGGCCATCGATGTGGTGCAGGATAAACTCGAGAGTTTGACTGGCTACGGTGCCGACCTGATCCTGAATTCACGCGAGATCAGCGGTCGTGACCTGAAGAAAGCGGTCAAGATGTTTGCCAGGGAAAATGGCCTGCGCATGACGGAGTGGAAGATATTTGAATGCTCCGGCAGCGGCGCGGGGCAGCAGACGGCATTTGGCCTGTTGACCTTTGGAGCCAGGCTGGCAGTGGTCGGATTTACCATGGAGAAAGTGGAGGTGCGCTTATCCAACCTGATGGCATTTCATGCCCAGGCGGTTGGAAACTGGGGCTGCCTGCCTGAATATTATCCACCGGCGCTGGAGTTGGTGCTGGCTGGCAAAATTTCGATGCAGCCGTTTATCCGCCAATTCCCCCTTACGCAGATCAACGATGTCTTTGCGGCGGCGCACGCTCATCAGATAGAGCAGCGGCCCGTCATGGTGCCCTAGGTGAAATGTCCTGCTTAGCCCGCATGATGTACCGAGCAGTCAACCGGTAAGCAAAGAATGACAGCAAATGACTGACAAGGAAATTCCTGACAACCTGCTCGAACAACTGGGGGCAAAGGTGCGGGCGCTGCGTGCCGGTCGCGGGATGACGCGCAAAATGCTGGCGGCTGATTCGGCCGTTTCTGAACGTTACCTGGCACAACTGGAGCAGGGTAAAGGCAATATATCCATTGGCCTGTTGCAGCGTGTCGCAATTGCCTTGCGGACAGATCTTGCCGAACTGCTTCGTGGAGGAAATGACGTCAGCGCTGAGCAGGTACTGATCAATGAGCTGGTCCAGCGTCTCGACAGCGATGATCAACACCGTGCCCTGCAACTGCTTTACCAGAATTTCTCAGCCGAAAATGATTGCCGGCGTATTGCCCTGGTCGGTATGCGGGGCGCCGGCAAGACCAGTCTCGGCAGCCGCCTGGCGCAACACCTCGACGTACCTTTTGTGCAGTTGGTCACCGAAATAGAAAAACTTGGTGGCATGCCGGTCGGTGAAATTCTATCGCTGTCGGGGCAGGACGGTTACCGGCGCCTGGAGGAGAAAGCCCTGTTTGACGTGCTGTCGCGTCTGCAACGATGCGTGATTGAAACCGGTGGCAGCATCGTGTCTGAAACCGGTCTGTTCAATGTGCTGCTGACCACCTGCCAAGTGGTCTGGATCAAGGCCTCGCCCGAGGAGCATATGCAACGGGTGATCGACCAGGGCGATATGCGCCCGATCGAGAGCAACGATCATGCAATGGTCGATCTACGCCGTATCCTGGAGGCCCGCGAACCCTTCTATGCGCAGTCCCATGCGGTTATTGATACCGCGGGTCGCAAGCAGGGAGAGAGTTTCGGGCACCTGCTTGCCTCGTTGAGGTGACCCTGTTACCCCTCTCACCATTTTCCAGCCCTCCGGTAGGCCCGCTGTTCGCCGCGTTGCCGGGCTACGGCCAGGCGTTGGTTGGCACCCAGCAAGATGCGCCACTGGTAGGCGGTTTCACGGGCCAGGGCCGAACCCGACCTGCCGTGCCAGCTCTTGCGATACAGGCGTTTCACTGCGGCCACGGCGTCGGGGGATCGCTCACACAGCTGCTGCGCCAGGGCCAGGGCATCCTGATTGGGCCGTGTACTGATTGCTGTCACCAAACCCAGCTCGCTGCCGACCCCCGCGGTGAATGTCTCCGCAGTCATGGCCAGACGCATGGCTTGATCGCGCCTCACCAGTTCCCGCAGTGCCAAGGTCCCGCCCATGTCGGGAATCAATCCCCATTTGCCCTCCATGATCGACAGCGAAGCATCCGGATGGACGATACGGAAATCTGCCCCGAGTGCAATCTGTAAACCACCACCCCAACAACGGCCATGGACAGCGGCAATGACGGGCAGTTGTAATCTGCGCCAACCCACGCTGACTTGCTGAGCAAGGTTAGCCTGCCAGGGCAGCCATTTCGCCAGCAGGGCCAGTGTGCCCCGGTGACTGGCCATCAACGATTTGACATCCAGCCCCGAGCAGAAGTCATCACCCTCGGCACCCAATACGACCGCGCGCAGCGAACGGTCCTTCGAGACCTGCTTTTGCGCAGCCACAATCGCCCTGAACATTTCCAGGTCCAACGCGTTGAGCTTGTTGCCACGGTTGAGCCGTACCTGAGCAACTCTGTTTTCAATATGGACGGTGACACGATTGGATGTGGTTTTGGACATGGTGACTACCTCGTCAGCTTTGCCAAGGATATTCTCATAAATAGGCAGAAGACACACCCCACGGTAGGCACACGCGTTGCAGGGATGACCGTGGGAGATGTGACACTGAAATATTTATGCCTGTCCGTTGGTCTGTTAGCCCATGACTGTCTTGCCCGCTGATAACATTTACTGCTGATAGTGCCCATGAACTTTGATGAAGCGACGTTCGAAGACACGATGGAAGAAACTTCATGCATTACGAACGCGAGTATTTCGTATGGCCGGGGCAGAGAAATCAAGCACACCACCAGCATCTGCCCCCGTTGCCTGGTACCGGTTGACGCACGGGTGTTTGAGCGTGGCGGTGAGGTGTGGATGGACAAACGCTGTTCCAGACACGGTCGTTTTTCTGCGCTTCTTGCCTCGGATGTACGGCATTATATTGAGTCGACAGTGCCTTCCTTACCAGCTAATTCCTGTTGTGGCAGCGGCTGTAGCGTACCAACCGTTGGTATCTCAAAAGAGCCGGCGCCGCAAATGGACTCGGCCCCCTGGATCAACCACAGCTGCACGATTCTGATCGAAATCATAGAACGCTGTAATCTCAGTTGCCCAACCTGTTTTGCCGGTTCTTCCCCGCAACATGCAAATCTGATGAGTATGGAAGAATTCACCCGCCAGGTGGAGCAACTGGTTGCGGGGGGCAAGAGTGGAGCCGACATGATCCAGCTATCCGGTGGTGAACCAACCATCCACCCGCAATTCTTTGCAATGATTGATTTATTGTTTGAGAGTGGCTTCAAGCAGGTTTGCGTCAATTCCAATGGCCTGAAACTGGCTCAGCCGGCGTTCGTGGAGCGTCTGGTGCACAGCATGGACAAGAGTTCCGGCGGCAAGGTTGCTGTTTACCTGCAATTTGACGGATTTGAAGATAACACCCATGCCGTGCTGCGTGGCCGCAAAGACCTGCTCGTTATCAAACAACGGGCATTGGCAAACTGTCAGGCGAATAAGCTCAATATCCACCCTGTGATGACACTGACACGGGGTGTGAATGACCACGAAGTGGGTGCTTTTGTGCAACTCGCCGTCGATCAGCCTGCACTCAAGAATGTTGTTATTCAGCCCGCCATGTATTCCGGGCGTTACGACAACCCCCGGCGCCAGGACCGGATTACACTGGCAGACGCGGTGGGCATGGTTTGTGATCAGTTTGGGGTCTTCTCCCCACAGGACTTTGTTCCCATTCCCTGTTCAGACCCCAATTGTTTCGCCATGGCGGCAGCTCTTCGAACCCGGCACGGACTGTTACCGGTTTCCCGTTATTTTCCACGTCATGAATCGTGGGACAGTGATGAGGCCCGTGCGCTGATTGAAGCGCTTTCAGACACGATCAATGGACCAATGGCAATCAGCGAAGCCATTCGCTGGGCTACTGCACAGGGACAGATCGAAACGGTTTTGCAGGATCTGGATGATGCCGGTGTTGATGCCCTGCTCGACGCACTCATTGATATACAATCCGGCACAGATGATCTGTGGGACAAGTTGCTCACCATCAGCATCAAGCCATTCATGGATGCCTGGACCTATGACCAGGACCGTATCGACAAGTGCTGTGTCCACATCCTCGACCGGCGTGGAAATCCAGTGTCATTTTGCGAATATAATGCGATTAACCGGCCCCATCTAAGCAACAACCCGGCCAGCATCGTTGACATCCAGGTGGCCACTGCGTGAAAAAATCCACTTTTTTTATTCACGGAGTGCTGCTGGTGGTAATGCTGTTCTTTGTACTCGTAACGCAGGTATTCTCTGCTAGTCCTGCAGATACGAACAAGACAGAACCAGACAACGCCGAGACCGCAATGACGATAAATACTGATGTTGATCATCCCCACTATTCGGTCCAAGCCTATTTTGACCTGGTTAGAAAATACACCAGCGATGATGGTGAAAAAGTCGATTACGAACGCTGGAAAAACTCAAGTGAGGACCTCAGGCTGCTGGATCAGCAGGTGGCCATGATCGCCAGTGTCAGTCCGGCCAGTCATCCAAGCTTGTTTCCTACCCGGGCTACGCGGCGCAGCTACTGGATAAATAGCTATAACACGTTGATTTTGGACGCGGTCCTGGAATATTGGCCATTGGAAAGTGTTCGCGAGATCAAAATATCCATCAGTTCAAGGATGGTTCCGGGAAAAGGGTTTTTTTACGATCGCAAGATCATTGTAGGCGGCAAAAAAACCAATCTTTACGACCTTGAAAAGGAAATATTGCGGACCCAAAAAGATCCACGAATGCATTTTGGCCTCAATTGCGGCAGTGAGTCCTGCCCGGTATTGCGCCCCTGGGAATGGACCGACGAGCAACTTGATGAAGCAGCGCGCGAGTTTGTCAATAATCCGCAAAATGTGTCAATTGCCGATGGAAAACTGTATCTTTCAAGTATTTTCAAATGGTACAAAAAGGATTTCCCCAAAGACATCCATACCTATCTTCAGCAGTACGCAGATGCCGATCTCACCCAACAATTGCAGACGGCGAAAGACGAAAAATACCGCAAGCTCTACCAGAGCTATGACTGGTCACTGAATGCCGGGGAGACTGCAGGTGCCAACGACCACTGAGCCCACGCCGCAGACCGGTCTGTTGCCAGAAACAGGATCATCCGAATCATGTTGCTCAACTTTTTATGAACAGGACTGGGTCCGCAACCTGGCCGAGGATATCTTTCATCCTGGTGGTGAGGATCTGACGAGAAGGACGATTGCCGCAATGCATTTGCCCGAGAGCGCCAGGATCGCAGACCTGGGCTGCGGCACCGGAGCAACGGCGGTGCTGCTTGCAGGCGATTATGGTTTCCAGGTCAGCGCCGTGGATATCAGCGCTGTAAACATCGAGAGGGCAGTAAAAAAGGCAAAAACAGCCAGCGTATCTGTTTGTTTCAGCCAGTCTGATGTTCAACACTTGCCCTATGCAGAGGATGAACTCGACGGTCTGATCGCAGAATGCACTTTCAGTTTGTTTAAGCAGCAGTCAGCAGTGCTGGCCGAAATCAGGCGGGTGTTGAGACCCGGAGGCAAACTGGCAATAACAGACATGGCCACCGGCGCTTCCCTGCCTGACGATATCGCCGCGGTGCGCGCCCCGTGGACCTGCCTGGCAGGTGCCGTGGATCAGGAAACCTACGTTCAAATGTTTGAAACAGCAGGGTTCAAAATCGATGCGTTCAAAGATGAAAGCGCTGCTCTCACCAGTCTTGTGGGAATGTTGAAACGCAAACTGCTGTTACTGGGTGCCGGTGTCATAATGCATAACGGATCCAAACATTCTCCGGGATTCCCGGATGTTGACCTTGCCGGAATCAGATTCTGGCTGGACCGGATTGAAACCGAGGTCAGGAACGGGACCATACGCTACCTCCGCTTCAATCTCAGTTTGGCCCCTGACCCTGTAACCCCTTCGTTAATTCACAACCGTTCTCAGCTGTTGACCCAGTTCGAGCAACTGCAATGACCCGTCTTTCAACTCTACCGTGGTGACTGAGGCATTATCCGGCAGGAAACGCACGATCTGGTCTTTGGCGGTCAGCGCGCCCACGATGGCATTCAACACCATGAAATGGGTAAATACGACGGTGGGTTGCCGGATGAGTTTGAGTTGCTGCAGCAGTGCCCGATGCCATTCGCGCACCATTTCGTGCTGCTCGCTCCAGCTTTGCCGGACAATGGACTGCAGCCAGGTCTGCCGCTCAGCCCGCGCCACCGGCGCTGGGATTTCCCGGTAGGCCTCGATAATTGAAATTTCCGTATCCAGCGTCTTCGACAAGGGCAGTGCGGTTTCCAAGGCGCGTTGCAGTGGACTGCTGACCAGGCATACACCGGAATCGACATGCCCTGCCAACTTTTGCGCGGTTGCCGCTGCCTGCCGGTGACCAAGCGCGCTCAGACTTGGGTCATCGGAATCCCGCCATGAAGCCGCCGCCTCACCGTGTCGTACCAGGTATATCTTCATGCGATCCTTGCTCATTCATCAGGCCCAAGTGGCAGGTTAGTGCATTGTGTGGGAAATTCCATAAAGAGTCATGCCTTGACAGGTGCCATTTGCCAGGCATTCCATGGAGAGATGGGGATTATCAGAGTCAAGGATTTGTGTCGACCGGCTGGCCCTGACTATTCTTTCCTGAACCGGTTGAATTGGTTGGTTCTGATGGTGTTCTTGCGTACGCCGGTCTTCAGGTTGTAGACCTCTATTACGAAGTCATAGCGTTCGGTGCCCACAAATTTAGCGAAAATGAGTACCAGTTCATCGCTGCTATCATTGTCGATGTCATAGACGCCGGACGTGAATGGTAAGAAATACCGGCTAATTTGTGCCCGTGGCCGGAAGACCCTTACGTCTTGGCCGGTATTCTTGTTGAGTACCCAGATGTTGACCAGTGAATCGTCTTCGCCTATTGCTGGGGTTCCATTTGCCGCCTGTGTGCCAAGGGCGAACATGACATATTTCTGGCCAGCGGATTCGGCTACACCGAGGCCCATGCACTCACTATTAAACAGTAACACCGGTGAGACAGTATTGGTGTTTTGAAAGAACTTACCGAACTGATAGCCCGGAACACCGGGGATCACGGTAGCAATGCCCTTGCTTTTCAACAAGAAGGTTCGTCTCCAGACCAATGCGCCGGCGCCATCCTTCGCCGTCATGATTGCCTGGTGCCGCAGTTTGCGCTGACCGTCTTCCATCTCGGCGAGCACAGTCGTGTTCATTGTCATTGTGATAACCAGCGGGCTGCCGGTATCCGCTATATGAAGGGGTGTGGGTGGCGTATTGGGCATCGACAAACACAGACTTCCAAGACCAAGCGCTTTGTCATCCGAAGGGGCGATACTGACAATGTAATCCTCGACCACGCGCTCGAGCAGCGGCAGGGGCAACCGGTTGTGCAGTAACACCGCCCGGTGAAATGCCTTGATATCGAAAAGCTCACCCAGCTCATCCATCGCGTGTTGACGGTACTCGAGGATTTTCAGCATGCCGGTTTTATAAGCAGTGAAGTAGCCCGGCCAGTAAAGGTACAGGTCGATTTGCTGGGTGGCCAGCTCCGGCGTTATACCCACGGCATCAATGTAATAATCGATCGCCTGCTTGCGGCTCCAGCGGTAGTGATGCAGACCGGTATCGAGCACCATGCGGGCCGCGCGCAGGAGTTCCCATTGCATCCGACCCAGTTCACTGTAAATGTCGTCGTCGTACCAACCCAGCTCCATCACCAGGTATTCGGCATATAGCGCCCAGCCTTCGACAAAAGCGGTATAGAAACCGCCGCCCTTACTGAACAGTGGAACATCCTGCTCGTTGCCAATGGCGATCTGGAAGTGATGGCCAGGGACCGTTTCGTGATAGGCGATGGTACGCATCGAGTAGCGGTAGTCGTCGACGTGGTTGCTGAGGTAGAAGGCCCCGGGCCGTGAACCGTCGAGGGAGCCGGCAACGTAGTAACCCCCACCCGCTGAGCCGATAACAATGACCTCGGTTTGAGGCGCAATGTCGAAGACTTCCGTGATGTCCGCCTGCGCCTGCCGGATGAAGTCTTCATTGAGTGCTACGATCTGCGCTGCCGGGACGACGCCCGAGTCAACCCCAACCCGCTCATAGATCTGCGCGAAAGACTCGTTGGCCGGGTAACCCAGAAGGTCGAAGGCGGCCCGAATCTCACCCCGGATCCGTGCAACCTCATCCAGACCCTGCTGGTGGATTTCCTCGGCGCTGAGCGCGGTGGTGGTGTGGTGACGAAGCATGGCGGTGTAAAAAGCATCACCATCCGGGAGCTGCCAGACCCCATTCATCGGCGGTGCTCGTGGTACCTGCTGGTCCAGCGCGGCCACCAGCGCCTGGTAAGCCGGGATGACCGAGGTGTTAATCGCCTGGATGGCCTGGGCGAGCAATTCCCGCCTTTGCAACACACCCAGCCCGGCGATTGCCCCGATCTTGGTCTCCAGGGTCGTGTAGAAGGAAAGGCTGGCAGCAGTGCCCGGCACAATACCCCGGATTTTGTCGGCGGCCCGTTGCAGTATCTGAGCCGGGGCCATGATGCCCCGCGCCTCACTGTCCTGGAGGT
>Ga0255052_10000627_pt1 | contig 28091 bp, 26 predicted proteins | sample JV7_2_21_MG_FD_188632 | JGI IMG/M metagenome (GOLD analysis project Ga0255052, IMG submission 188632) | Seawater microbial communities from Jervis Inlet, British Columbia, Canada - JV7_2_21 | ecosystem: Environmental > Aquatic > Marine > Inlet | place: Canada: British Columbia | collected...
CATGACTTGAAGCACACGTTTGGTAGACGGCTAAGAGCGGCCGGTGTGAGCTTCGAAGACCGACAGGACCTGTTGGGACACCGCTCGGGCAGAATGACCACACATTATTCGGCAGCAGAACTGACGAAACTCATTGATGCCGCCAATGCTGTGTGTGAAAGAAACGGTAACAGGCCCGAGTTAGTGGTTTTGCGACGAATTAGTGTGAGTTAGGGGTCACGCAAACTTACGCAAAACTCACGCAAAACAGACGGGCTATTTAGAAGGGTTAAACAGCCAATTTGTAAGTGACTGACCTTCTTGAAGAAAAATGGTGGCCAGGGGCGGAATCGAACCACCGACACGCGGATTTTCAGTCCGCTGCTCTACCAACTGAGCTACCTGGCCATATTTTGGCTTGCTAACTTTCTAATCGCTGACTGAAAACGGATTTTCCGTCCTTGCCTACCCTGCCGCTTCGCGACCCCGCTACCTGGCCATGTTCTGGCTTTCTAAATGTCTAATCGCTGACTGAAAACGGATTTTCAGTCCTTGCCTACCCCAATCCGCCTGCGGCGCTTGTAACTGCGCTCCCGTCAACTGCGGATTGATCTTTAGTCCCTCAACCCGGAAAAGCGCTGGCGCCACCTTCGCGACCCCGCTAAAGCGAGCGCAGTATTAGACCGATGTTGCTGATTCCAGTCAAGAAAAAGGAGTGAATCTTCGTAATCAGGGGTCGCCGATGATCTTTATCCCCTCGATGTCGTCGAATCTGGCCTGTATACCCCATCCGCCGAAGGCCTCCGAGACCGCAAACCACAACTCGTTCTGGCCCGCTTTCAGCGGCAAATAGACCTTGTCGAAGAGACCGATCGTGCCCAGGTAACGGTAATCCCTCGACATATAAAGCGTGCTGCCACTGTAGAGGCGGGTGCCATTCAAATAGACCGAAACCGCGTCACTGTAACCGAAGCTTACGCCCTTGACCTGGTCCGTGCCGGACTCCACGACAACGCTTGCTATGGCAGTGTCCTTGTCGGGACCAATTCCCTGGATCCTCGCGAGGTTGGTAATGCCGCCCGGCTCCGCGGCCAGGCTGCTCCAGTGCCTTGCCGACCTGAATTCCATTGACAGCGCATCGGCGTCATCAAGCTCCGCCTTATCGAAGGAATCCGAGACCAGCCAGCTCGATACAAGCTCCGCAGGCTCGGCTGATGCGTCTTCACTGACACCGGCCAGGCGGTATCCATCGGGAAGCGGCGCAACGCTGAAATTGGCGAAATACGCCGGCGCGAAGTTTGCGTCGACACCAATACCGCCGGCCTGCACCTGGCGCTTCAGTTCCGGCACGAGAATCTGTGGCTCATCGCTATCAATAAATATCTCGGCCCGCGAATCCCGGAACACAATTTTGACGTGCATCCATTCATTGAATCTATATTCGACCGGCGCGCCGTACCCTTCGCCGTGATATAGCTGCCAGCCAGCCACGCCATTGATCACCGGTGTGTACTGATTTGCGTCGGGATTGCCTGACTGGTGGGGACGGATATAAAAGTGCTCATAGTTGGTGCTGTCCTGAACACGAAACCGGGCACCGGAGAAGCCGCGCACTTCCGCCACCGAGATATCGAACTCGATCACAGCATCCGTCAGCTGCACGCCCTTCAGCAAGGCGACGCCCCGATCAAGGAATAAAGCTTGTTCGCCAAGGTGCTCTGTGAACTCGGCGTTCTGCGCAGTAACCTGCCAGCGCCCCTCATCGAACGGATATTCTTCCCCGTTGGCCGTTACCGCAAACAACAACCAGACCCACTGAAATTTTTGTTTCATTCTTTCGCTCCACCGACCGTACCTTCCATGTGACCACCGGAACGCACGTCGGTTCTTGCTATCTAGCGGGCCGCTTCATCGTGATCAGAACATGCAGACTCGATAGTGCGTTCCCGCATAACGCCGCTCCCGCACATCCATGTGATAACGCCGCTCCCGCACATCCATGTGATAACGCCGCTCCCGCACATCCATGTGCTCCGCGGCATAAATACATCCATGTATAAAAAAGCCGGGCTTGCGCCCGGCTGAATAAACTGCCTGATCAAGGGGGAGTAGATCAGGCTGCTTGTAAAGCGTCTCCCGCCGAGAGGTAGTCATAGCCCAGGTCGTGGGCAACTGCCTCGTGGTTCACGTGGCCCGCATGAACATTGAGCCCGTTTGCGAGATGCGGATCCCGACTCAGGGCTTCGCGCCAACCGTGATTCGCCAAATCCTTAACAAACGGCAACGTCACGTTGGTGAGAGCGAATGTTGATGTTCTCGGTACTGCTCCCGGCATGTTTGTCACGCAATAATGAACAACATCGTCGACCAGGTAAGTCGGTTCGGCATGCGTGGTTGGACGACTGGTTTCGAAACAGCCGCCCTGGTCGATTGAAATATCGACCAGGACCGCGCCCGAACGCATTTGCCTGACATGCTCTGCGGAAACGAGTTTCGGCGCAGCGGCACCGGCGATCAGTACGGCACCGATTACCAAATCCGCTTCCGGCATTAATACGTCAATGGCATGTTTGGTTGAATAAGCTGTTCTTACTCTGCCCCCGTATATTTCGTTTAACTGCCTGAGTCGCGGTACTGACCGATCCAGCACTGTCACCTCGGCACCCAGCCCTACGGCCATTTCGGCCGCGTGAGTTCCGGCAACGCCGCCACCAACGACAACCACTTTTCCAGGCGCCACACCGGGTACACCACCCAGCAACACACCACGGCCACCATTGGCCTTCTGCAACGCAAAGGCACCAGCCTGAATCGAAAGTCGACCTGCAACCTCACTCATTGGCGTTAACAGCGGCAACGAACCATCGCTGGCTGTGACCGTTTCGTAAGCAATTGCAGTGGTCCCCGATCTCACCAGCGCTTCTGTCTGGGCTGGGTCTGCCGCGAGATGGAGATACGTGAACAGAACCTTGTCCGGGCGAAGCATCCCGCACTCTTCAAGCTGCGGTTCTTTGACTTTCACAATTAAGTCTGCGGCGTCATATACCTCTTTTGCGGTAGCGACGACCGTCGCGCCCGCAGCCTCGTAGTCCGCATCAGTCATGCCGATGCCGGCACCGGCGTTAGTCTCGACAACGACTTCGTGGCCATCGTGAACGAGCTCCCGAACGCCGGCCGGAACCATGCCGACACGGTATTCGAGAATCTTGATTTCTTTGGGTACTCCGACCTTCATTGCAAATCCCCCCCCGGAAAGTACTATTTGAAACTATTTGCACAGGATACCCCCCCATTAGCGCAATTCGCTTGCTGATTCAGTGCCATTTCGGCACAAATATGGCATATTCTGCGAATCTATAAACCTTTTCTCGCAGATAGCACCATGGCATTAGACCGATTCGACAGATCGATTCTCACCGAACTGCAACGTGACGGGCGAATCAGCAATGTGCAGCTTGCCGGTGTCGTAAACCTCTCGGAATCCGCTTGTTTGCGGCGGGTGCGGGCATTGGAGCAGGAGGGGCTCATCGATCGCTATGTCGCCCTGCTCGACCAAAAGACGGTCGGTCTTACCGGCACGGTTTTTGTTCATATAGCACTCAGCCGAGAGGAGCAAAGCGAGCTCGCAGCATTTGAGGTCGCCGTGAAAGATATACCCGAGATAATGGAGTGCTACCTGATGACCGGCGAGTTCGATTACCTGCTGCGCGTCGTCGTATCAGACATGGCCGACTTCGAGCGCCTGCACAATGAAGGACTGACCCGACTGCCGGGCGTGTCCAGGGTCAATTCCAGTGTGGCGATTAGAACGGTAACGAAAACGACTGAGTTGCCACTTGGGTAACGCAGTGACGAAGCACAAAATCGCCGGGAGCGATTTTGGACGTGCTTGCGCGCCCGAAGGGTCCGCGCCAGGACGTCGCCGATCAATCCATCTCGCGCATCAATGACCTGTCGGCTTCGCTCGCAAAGACGATAGAAGCAGATCAGAAGTACAGGAAAGTTATTCGGGCACGAACTCTTTTGGAACTGCAGATCCTTCGCCGAAGAAGAACTTCTCCATCTCTGTTTCGAGAAACTTGCGGGCTTCCGGCTCGATCGGTGTCAGGCGGTATTCGTTAATAAGCATCGTCTGGTGTGCGACCCAACGCTGCCACGCCTGTTTCGAGACATTTTCGTATATTTTTTGCCCAAGCTCGCCCGGGTACGGTGCAATATCGAGGCCTTCTGCCTCCGCTTTGAGCATGATGCAGTTAACTGTTCGGGACATGGGATTCGAGCTCTCTTAATTTCCGAATAAGGCCGCTTACAGGTGCGGCAATACCAAGTTTTTGGGGCGAATCGATGTCATACCAGACATGATCTTCGCCGTCCGCAACTTTACTCGAACTTGGCATTACACGCACGGCAATCGGCTCGATATCTAAATCGAAATGGGTAAAGCTGTGACGGACAACATCCCATCTTCTTATCTCAATCGGACAAGCGCCAATTTGATCTTCGCACCAGTTGCTTACTTCTTCCTCAGCATTCAGCTCCGGAAAACTCCACAGACCGCCCCAAATACCGGCGGCCGGTCGGCGCTCCAAATAGATGGTGCCGCCACCATAGATCAGCACCATATGTGTTCTGCGCAGCGGCTTCGGCTGCTTTTCCCGCTTGCCCGGATAGTCACTGGCCTGCCCGGATGCGTACGCCATGCAATCAACCGCCAGCGGGCATTCACCACAGTTCGGCTTCGTCCGCGAGCAGACGGTCGCTCCCAGGTCCATCATCGCCTGCGTGTACTCGGCCAGCCGTGATTGCGGCGTATGTTTCTCCGCCAATTCCCATAGCAATTTCGCTACGGATATCTTCCCGGGCCATCCACCCACAGCGTGAAATCTGGCCAGCACGCGTTTGACGTTGCCGTCAAGAATTGCGTGACGTTCGTTTCGTGACAACGCAAGAATAGCTCCTGCGGTTGATCGACCGATGCCAGGCAATGCAATGACGTCTGCAAAATCTTTCGGAAAATTTCCCGAGAAGTCGCCTCGGATACGCTGTGCAGTTCTGTGCAGGTTTCTTGCACGCGCATAGTAGCCAAGGCCGGACCAGTGATGCAGCACATCATCGATTTCTGCGTTGGCAAGAACCGTTACGGTGGGAAAGGACGCCATGAAGCGTTCGAAGTAAGGAATGACTGTCGTCACCTGCGTCTGTTGCAGCATGATTTCCGAAATCCAGACGCGATACGGTGTGGGATTCTCCTGCCATGGCAGGTCTTTGCGTCCGTGACTATCGGACCAGGTCAGAATCCTGCTCGCGAATTCATCCAGAGCCTTACTCAAAGAGCGATACCCAGGAGCTATTACTGTGGATAAAGTCAGGGTGCGAGATGTTCTGGTCCAGACCCGGTTCTTTGTCGAATTTCATTGCCATACACGGAAGTGTACGGATTTTTGATAATCAGGTTTCGGGCTCTTTGCCCAAAGCAAGCGCCTCTATTCGATTAACCGCCCTGTCGCCACCTGATTTCAGCGCGCGCTGGATAAGGTAAGGACCAATGACCGGCGGTACCCAGAAGTCCGGAATCATATGGAAGTCATAAATTAACAAGGTGCCGCCGTCCTCTGGAATCAATTTCCAGCTTTCACGGCTGAGTTTGAAATCGCTGATCCCTGGGTCCGTAATTGCGATGATTTGCCTGAATGGATCGAGTACCAGGTAGCCGTTACGAACGAATGACTTGCACCAAAGCAACACGCAACCTTCCATGCGGGAGAAGAACTGCGGCCGCCCGCGATCGTCAGGCTCGACATTATGCGATTCAGCGATTGCACTCGTAAATTTCGTGAACAGATCATAATTGGAAAACACCAGGTACAGCGCCTCCGGACTGACGTCAAACCAGGTTTCCGAGTTGAGACGATAGTAGTTGTCCTTCCGTTCAACCATGATGTCCCGCAATTCAGCCGATTGCGATAAACCGGGCAGGAGAAGCAGAGCTGCCACCATCAATGCACTGGCACTGTTTTTAAAGATGTTTCCCAAACTGCTACCGCTCGAAGATTTTCTTCAAGAGTTCTTTTTTGAGTTTTTCTTCGAGGTCTTCTTCGGATTCTTCTTCAGGTAACTCTTCGCCTTCGAGCGGTTCCGGAGGTACTTCGCCTTCGACCGGTTCTGGTTCGACAGGCGCACCAATAAGACGATTGAGCAACTGATCCTTCAACTCTTCCTTCTTTTCCTCAATAGCTTCCTCCACACGGCCGCGGAAAATGCCTTCTATATCCGGCCTGACGCTCGGCGCACTTAACAAGCCGGTGATCTTCAGCGGCACAACTGTTGCGGTGAAATCCGCCAGTTCTTCCGGCGTCGCGCCGGACATGAACTCCGGTCGATCAAACACGCGAACCTGCATCGAATAGTCGACCTCGGTTGTGTTCAGATCGACCATGCCGCCGCCTGTAAGTTGCAGAAACGGCAATTCGGCAATGAAGTCATCGTTCCTGAAGATGCCGTCCGTGACCACGCCGGTTGCCGAAACAGTTGAAAACTCTGTTCTTGCCGGCAATGTTGGCTCGGGCGCAGGCTCCTGCCGGAACATTGCCCTGGCACTGCGCAGCTCGTGCCAGACATCAGTTCCCTCCCAGGCCCCATCCGCCAGTTCTATCGACATGCTGCCGTCAAGATCCTGACGAATTGCAGACAAACTCTGGCCCGAACCGCCGAGCACGAAGCCTCCATTGATCGTGCCGGTGACGTTTTCCTGGTCAAACATGGCCTCTGCAAGCGACGCCAGGTCTACGCCACTAATATTTTCGTTCGCTGAAACAGAGGGTATGTCTCCCGACGCGTCGATGCGTACATCACCGCTATATGAGCCGTCATAGAAGTCCGCGGAAAGCGGGTGCAGCCGAAGCCGGCCACCCGAGCTGTTGACGCCGAGCTCCAGATTCTCGAACTCCATACCAGCTAAAAAAGCGCGTTCAATTTTGAAACTGCCACTGGCATTTAGCGTACGAATCAGGTCGACGGGAATTTCTATATCACCGGCTTCCTCATCGCCAGCCGTGGTCACGCTGTCATCGGTCGGTGCCATGTAACCGTCCAGCGTGATTGTGTCGACACCAAGATCAAAACCCAACGCTCCGTCTGTCGTCATCGGAATGGACAGACTGCCGGTCATCACCGATTGATCCAGCTCCAGGGTCATTGACGTCAATGCGATCTCCGTTTCACCAACTGCCGCATTTGCGCTAAAGGAAACTCGCTGGAGCGCGTTCGGATCAGCCGTAATGGGCGCCTCGATATCCAGCACCTGCATGAGCTCTTTCAGCGAGAAATCGGCCACTCGCAAATCAGCCTTTGGCTGGGGTGCTCCGGCATATGAAAACGGTGCGACATTTGCAGACATAGATAAACCGAGCATCATGAGATCCATCTCACCCAAATTGACGCTCTTAGCTTCTGTATCAACGGTAATCGCCCGCGAATCGAAATTGAATTCTGTCGGCTCTGAAACGACTCCATGCAGTGCTCCGGAAACGTTCAGATCATTTAAAGAGATCTGTGTCGCACCGTCGTTCATCGAAGACGTGGCGCGAATTTCCAGGTGTCCGCCAAGCACACCGGGCGATGAATCGAAGTCGAACTCTGCCGACATATCAATCGGCGTGTTGGCAGCAATTCTGCCAGTTTCGAAAGTCAGGTTGCTTATTGCGTAGCTCGAGCCAACCTGTGCATCTGCGTACGAAACGGTCGCGTTCATGACGCTTATGCTGGCTACATCGATATCGACAGTATCGGCGGAATCCTGTCCTTCAACTGGCGCAGACGAATCGCTATCTTCTGCCAGATCGTCCCAGTTCGTCCTGCCATTGCTGGCAACTTCGAGATTGACCACCAGACCGTCGAGCGACGCAGTACCGACTTTAACCTGTTGTTGAAAAATCAGCGGCATCATCCGAACACTCAGACTGGCGTTTTCAAAACTTAAGAATTGCTCTTCGCTGAATCCTTCGGCATTTCCAAGTTCAGTGTGTCCCACTTCAACGGCCAACCAGGGGAAAAGCGTTAGTGACAGATCGCCTTCGATTGTGAAATCGCGCCCAGTCTGCGCTTTGACGCTGGCCGATATCTGGTCCCTGAAATCATTGGGGTCAAAAAACAGAAAAAGTGACACGGCAGCGATGATGACGATGCCAGCCAATGCGGCGAGTAATACGAAAAATATCTTGAGTAGACGGGCCATGGTGCTTACATCCGGACGATAATCATCCGGGCCTCGATTCGTGTGGGTGTCAATAGATCAAGAATAGCAAAGCGGCAACGTGCGGACTGTGACATTCATTCAATAAAAAGGGCCGCCTGCGTCCAAAGACGGGGCGGCCCGGAGCACCTTGCGCCTGCGCTTATTTGCAGAGGCGCACATTCCCATTCAGGGTATTGATCGTGACCCGGCCAGAGCCGCCGCCCTCCGTGAAACTCAGCTCACGTCCGGGCGCGTACTTACTGGTTCTGACCGATTCAGGACCGAAACAGTTCCGGATATCGCCGTTGAAAGTCTCGATATCGATGCGTGCTGAGACGTCTCCGCCAAAGTCCACATCCACCGTGCCATTGATTGTTTCGAAGTCCATCCGGCCACCGTCAAGCAGGCCGACATGAAAAACAATATCGCCGTTGATAGTGTTTCCGCTCGCCCTCGTGAACGCGCCATTGATCGTGGAAATGCTTCCACTGACGGATTCCGTGCTGATTTCACCGGAGAGATTTTCTACGTCTATATCACCACTAACCGTATGAAGCTTGGCCTTGGTCGTCTGGTTATCACCGCTGATCTCGAGATCGCCGCTCACTGACGCGGCATCAACCTCCGCTCCGTAAACAGTTGTCGTGATCTCACCGCTGACAGATTCGAGTCGTTGTTCGCCCTGCACATCACTGATATCGATGTCCGCGCTGACTGTATTTACCTGCACCGAACTTGCCTCAGGCACGTTGATTACAAGTTCAGCGGAACTGCTTCGCGAGCTTCCGCGAGGTAACTTGACCTTGATGGTCACCTCATCGCCATCTCTTTTAAATATAAGTTCTTCGACATCGCGACCGAGTTCACCGGTCACCTCGACCTGGCTACGCGACCAACCATTTACCTCAATCGAACCGGAAACATTGGAAATTTTCACATTTCCGTCGGCAGCCGCATCCAGCGTTTCATTCACGCTCTCGGCAGCAAACGTTGCCGTCGCCATAAGGCTTAAGATCATTACTTTAATCATCTTCATCGTTTTCACCACTTTCACTCCCTGGCACCAATCGGGCATCGCCCCTTCCGATCGCGCCCAAATTTTGTCCTGCCTAAATATCGCCTCGGCGCATGGCCGCTCGCGTAATGCCATCAACCTTGTTCATCAATGACAGCTCATATCTGTATGTGTCCAACAGCAACTCCTGCAGCAACACATTGTCCGGCTCTTCCGCCAACGCCTTGTTGATGTCATTGATCGCTTGTCTGATCGTGTCTAAATTCTTGACAACATCTTCGCGGGTTTCAGGTGCCAGGTTCTCGAGCTCATCATCGACCTTTGCTACCAGTCCCCTTCTGGCATCCTGATAGTCCGGTCCCAGGTTGTACTGGCTGCCAAAACTTCCTGATACCGGCTCAAAAACCAATGTCTGTGTGCCAGCGATCGGCAAGATTGGATCGCCGCCATCACTTACGGCCATGTAAGTGATGCTCGATGAGCCACCGACCAGCAGCACAACCGCTGCAGCCTGTGCCCAAACCGAGTTCCAGACCGATCGATTCGGTCGAACAGGCTCGCCAATTGCCTGTTCGATTGCTGGCCAGAGGTCGCGGTCCGGCTTGACCTCTGTTGCGAGTTTCGCCGCCCGAGCCATCAGCTCATCATCAAATGTGTTGTCATCATTCTCGTTCATGATCTTTCCGTCTCGATTTGTTGCACCAGCAGTCTGCGTGCGCGACTTAACTGTGCTTTGCTCGTTCCTTCCGCGATTCCAAGCATGTCGCCGGTCTCGCCATGGCTGTACCCGTAAACTGCGTGGAGCACGAACACATGCCTCGCTCCGCTGGGTAATTCATTTATCGCCTGCTCCAGATCCCGTAACTCTGCATTGTCACCAATCGACTCCTGTACCGGCGCCACATCGGAAACCGCCCTGATCCGGTCCTGCTCGCGCCGCGATTTTCTCATTCGGCCAAGTACCGTATTGACCGCCACCCGGTGCATCCAGGTTCCGAAAGCACTGTCGCCACGAAACCTCGAAAGCTTGCTCCAGGCCTGAATAAATGCGTCCTGGGTGCAATCCTCCGCTTCACTGGGATTACCCGTCATGCGCAGGCAGAGCCCGTAGACCTTATCCACATGCGCCCTGTAGAGCTTTTCGAAGGCCCTGGCATCAGCTGCCTGAGCCAGCCGAACCCAGCGGGACTCGTCGTGTGGGATATCAGCCACCTGCGGCATCATCCCCTGCTCCGTTTCCACGGTTTTTGTGGTCAATTGCACTTGCAACGGCCAAAACTCCCCATGCTTTAGTACTTTGATGTTGCCCGGCGCTCATCCGTTTAAATCCCCCGCAATTCTCTGGCAAATAGTTGATTTCTGACTGAATTTTTCAATGTTTCTGGTATTATGCGTCAGTCGGTAAGAACCCGTTACGGTCTCCGTAACGCCAATGAAAACAAGAAAAACTATGATAAACAGGAAAACTTACCCTGCTCCCGGGAGCATGCAGGAAACCAGGGGTCCATCAATATATCCTTATTGGACCACTGTGGGTAAGTTGCCAGCGGAGGCGGCGTAAAACTGATGGCAGGGCGCTCGATTCTCTATCTCGGCGACAGCGAATTTTCCGCCGGATTCTGTAACAAGCTGGAGGCCTATGCCTGTTGCGCCGAGCTCTTAAGGCACGACGCGTTGTCGATGCCGGATGACCAACCGGAGACGATCGACCTGATTATGCTGGAGCCCGGCCCAAGGTCTGCGGACCCCGATCAGTCCCTGCAATCCCTGATTAATGAATTGAGCGACCATCCGGTTATCGCAATAACCACACGCGAAAATGAACATCGCGGAATCGCCGCATTACGCACTGGTGCCCAGGGATATCTCTGTGCCGACGACGCCGGCCATGAGGAGATTGAAGCGGTCATCGACCATGCGGTTCAACGTCACCTACTGCTGGCGCGACTGTCGGATACCGACAGCACGGTCCTTTCCATATTGAAGAGCATCAACGACGGCGTGATCGTTGTTGACCGGCATGGGCATGTACTCGATATCAATCCGGCCGCCCGGTCGATTCTTGGTCTTTCGGCAAGGCAACAAACCGATGCCGGCTGGGCTCAGCTTTTCTGCAATATGGCTGCCGACGGAGTAACCGCGATTGAGCACGACGATCTGCCACTGGTGAAAGCCTGCCGCGGTCAGAAATTTGCAAACCAGATTGCCGTTTACCAACTGCCCGACCAGGGCGATACGGTTCTCAGCATCAATGGCCAGGGCCTTTATGACAGCAGCCGTTCGCTCATTGGCGGAGTGATAACATTTCGCGACATTACGGACATCATGCTGCGAACCGTTGAACTTGAAAAAAGAGCGCAGTATGACGATTTGACGCTCTTGCCAAATCGACGCCTGTTCACGCAGCAACTTAAAAAATCCATGGGTCGCAGCCAGCGCAACGAGCGACCTATCGCAATTCTGTTCGTCGACCTTGACCGATTCAAATCAGTGAACGATACGCTTGGTCACGACGTTGGTGATGAGTTGTTACGACAGGTCGCCGGACGGCTCAACAAGAATCTTCGTGTAGGCGATTTTTCCGGTCGGTGGGGCGGCGATGAATTCGTCGTCTGTCTTGAGGACTTCGGCGAAACCGCAAACGCTGCGGCCGCCGCGCAAAAACTTGTCCTGGTGCTTTCGGACAAATACGACGTGAAAGGCAGCGAAGTTTACGCTACACCAAGCATTGGCATCGCTATCTATCCTGGCGCCGGTGAAACCGCGGAACGCCTGATCAAGGCGGCCGATCTTGCAATGTACCAGGCCAAGAATCGTGGCGGCTGTCGTTTTCAGTATTATTCCAATTCACTCAACACGAGGCTCGAGCAGCGCGAAGAGCTCGAGATTGGCCTGCGCCATGCGTTGGTTCGAAATGAATTCGTTTTACACTACCAGCCGAGAATCGATGTTGGCAGCGGTCGACTGATTGGGCTCGAAGCGCTGTTGCGCTGGCAGCACCCACGATTCGGATTGCTGCCACCGGCCAGGTTTCTTTCAATTCTTGAAAGCAGCGGGCTCATCCACTCTGCCGGCGAATGGATCATCGATACTGCCTGCCGACAACTCGCGTCGTGGCAACACAAGTTTGAGCTGCCCGATCTTTCGATTGCGATCAATCTGTCGGCGCAACAACTGAAGCATGGGCGACTCGTCGAAACCGTCGCAAAAGCGATCGCTAATAATGCACTCGACTCGGGTTGCATTGAGCTTGAAATCGGTGATGGTGACATCGTGCGACAACGTTCAGCAGAACTTGAAACCCTGCATGGCTTGCGCAAACTGGGCGTGCGGTTGTCACTCGATCATTTCGGTACGCGCGATGTGTCATTCAGCTCCCTGGATACCGGAGTGATCGACAGCTTCGTCCTTGATCAGTCACTGATACAGGACGTCGAAGTCAACGGCAGTCACCAACGAATTGTGCGCGCCGCTATCGCGATGGCCCGCGGCCTCGACATTGAAGTTGCAGCCGAAGGTGTCGAAACGATTCCTCAACTCGAATTCCTGCGGAGCTGTAATTGCGATCTTGCACAGGGTTTCCTGATCAGTCGCCCGATGCAGGCAGAGAAAGTGTCGAGGATTTTGAGAAGCGAGATTGCCGGGACGCGCCTGCTTTCCCGCGGCATGGTATAGAGAATCGCGGCTTTAGCCGCGAATGACTATTGCGGTTCGCTACAGCTCCAACAGGCTGAGAACTGCCCTTCGTTTTCGGTACCGCAGTTACTGCAGCGCCACGGAGCCACCGGACTCTCATCAATAATCTTCTGGCTGTCGATCAACTGCACCGCCCGGTCGTAGTCGAGATCATTGATAACCCAGAGTTGCGGCCAGACTTCCTGAAACGGCATTTCACCCACTATCGAACCGAGGTGCTCGTTTTTCAGGAACGCTGGTATGCCTTCGCTCTCCAGCAAATTCTTGTAATGATTGATTGTGACCAGTGAGTCGGCCGAAGTAACTTTCTTCAACGTAGTCCCTTCAGGAATGCGGCGGGGTCCTCGCCTCGTTCGAGAACCTCCACCAGCGCAGAACCCACGATCGCCCCGGCAGCATGCTTGCCAACATTGACGACATCGTCTGCAGTTCGAATGCCGAACCCAGCGCACACTGGCAGTTTCGAAATGGATGCGACTTTGTCGAGGTAATCCGCGAGGTCGACGGGCAAGCCAACGTCGCCACCGGTGATCCCCGTGATCGTCACGGCGTAGAGGAAACCACGGGATGACTCTGCGAGAATCCGCAGTCGTTCATCCGGCGTCGCTGGCGTAACAAGCTGAATGAGTCCAACCCCCTCGGCATCCAGCGCTAGCCGAATGTCATCGCTTTCCTCCAGCGGAAGATCGGGCACAATGAACGCACACACGCCGGTTTCACGCGCGCGATTTGCGAGGTTCTCATACCCGAAAGACAGCAACGGATTCAGGTAGGACATCATCACCAGCGGTGCACCGATCGTGCCGCCTGCAGTGTCGAGCTGATCAAAAATCCATCGTAGCGTCACGCCATTTTCAATCGCCACGAAACTGGAACGCTGAATTGTCATGCCATCTGCCATGGGGTCAGAGAACGGGACACCAAGCTCAACCACATCCCCCGAATCAGCCACTGCTCTCAGCGTCTCAATAAACTTGCCAGGATCCGGATAGCCGGCCGTAATAAACGGAACCAGGCCGGCTCGCCCTTCCTTGTTTGCCCTGGCGAGTGCGTCAGCTATTCTGTCATGCGGCAGCATTTGCGTTCGTCCTTACGGGATATTGAGTAAGTGTGGGCATGTCTTTGTCGCCTCGCCCGGAGTTCCCAATCAATATTCTTTTCCCTGGATTCTCACGGGCCCATTTCCTCGCCGCCGCATACGCGTGTGCGGTTTCGAGTGCCGTGAGAATACCCTCTGTTTCACATAGCTCCTCCAGTGCGGCCAGCGCCTCTTTGTCACTTGCAGATACGTAAACGACTCTACCAACTGCCTGCAGAAGCGCGTGCTCCGGGCCAACACCTGAGTAATCCAGGCCCGCCGATATAGAGTGCGTCTCCTGCACATTACCGTTTTCGTCCTGCAAGATTACGGAGTAACTTCCCTGCAGAACGCCCGGTGTTCCGGTTGCGAGCGTCGCTGCATTTTGTCCCAACCCGTCACCTGTTCCGCCTGCCTCTACGCCTATCAGTTCGATTTCGCGATCACCGAGTAATGGGTAGAAGAGTCCGATAGCGTTGGAGCCACCACCAACACACGCGAACGCAACTTCCGGCAGCCCTCCCGCCTGTTCGATCATCTGCTCGCGCGCTTCCTGACCGATCACTGCCTGCAACTCGCGCACAAGGTAAGGATAGGGATGCGCGCCAACCGCTGAACCGATCAGGTAATAAGTGCCAGCAGGATCGGTAACCCATTCCCGCAACGCTTCATCGATGGCCGCGCGCAACGTCTTGTCGCCGGACTCCACGGGAATCACTTCCGCACCCAGTCGGAGCATACGATCGACATTCGGTGCTTGCCTTTCAATATCGACTGCACCCATGTAGACACGACACGGCAACCCAATGCGTGCGCATGCCGCTGCAGCCGCGACACCATGCTGGCCCGCACCGGTTTCTGCGATGATCCTTTTCGCGCCGAGACGCTTGGCAAGCAAAGCCTGGCCGATCGCATTGTTTATTTTGTGCGCGCCCGTGTGAGCGAGATCTTCGCGCTTCAACCAGACCTCCGCGCCCCACCGATCTGACAGCCGAGGCGCGAACGTCAGCGCGGTCGGCCGGCCGACCCAGGTTTTGAGTTCAGATTTGAACTCCGCCTGAAATTCATCAGCGTGAAGGTGTTCAGCAATTCCCTGCTCCAGCCGTTCAAATGCCGGCACCAGGGTTTCCGGGACATATCTTCCGCCGTATGGTCCGAAGCGGCCCCGTTTGTCCGGGAGTGTCCCGGCAATGGAGGCATCAAGCAGTGCATTCGCTTCGTCGGTATCGAGTGCCACACTCATGACATAGTTCCTGTATTCAATTTCGATCAGCCGCTTTCGCGGCCGCAACAAATGCCGCAATTTTCGCGACATCCTTTTCACCGGGTGAGGATTCAACCGCACTCGACACATCAACGCCATATGGCGCTACTTTACTAATCGCATTTGCGACGTTTTCTATCGTGAGACCACCCGCCAGTATCATCTGACCTCGCCGGGCGATGGTTGCGGCGGAATTCCAATCCACTGTCTGGCCCTCACCGCTTCGTGTACCCTCGTACACGAATGTATCGGGAAGCATGTCTACTTCCGATACAGCGCCCTCACGAAGTACGGGCCATTTTTCGATGTGTTCAGCCACATTCAGGTAAGAGAAATCACCACTGTCCGTCTGTAATACGTCCGGACGAAGTGCATCACTGACCTCATCCCAAAGCACGCTATCCGGGTGGAGCATAACTGCAACACGCCGAACATTTTCCGGCACATCCACTGCAAGCCTGGCTGCCTTTTCGGGAGTGATATTTCGTGGAGACTTTTCAAAGAACACAAAGCCCACGGCATCGGCGCCGGCAGCGACCGCAGCTTGCACCGCTTTCCGGTCGCCAAGGCCGCAGATTTTGACGAACATCGTCAAAGAGCTGCTTCCCGGACTTCGAAGCCGCAAATATTGATCGCCGTCGTCACTTCGTTCTTCCCGCAGTGAGCATGTCGCTTATCAGCGCCGCCGGCTCTGTTGCACGCATTAACGCAGTACCGACCAGCGCCATGTCGTAGCCCCATCCTGCAACGTTGGCGGTATCTTCCGCCGTGTGCTGGCCACTTTCCGCAACGCAGGTGACGCCCGGTGGCAATAGTGGACCGAATTTCTTCAAACGTAGCGGATCGACGGCCAGCGACCGAAGGTCACGGGCATTCACTCCAACAAGAATTTTCTGTCTCGCGGCCTGTTCCCGGTATTTCACCCGCTGCAGGATATGCACTGATCTTTCGAGGTCCAGCTCTTCAAAGGATTCAAGCAACACGAACAGGTCATGCTCGAACGCACAATCGAGCATGCTCATGAGCTTGTCGTCATCGAGGATCGCGGCAATCAGGAGGACGCCGCTCGCGCCGGCTGCCTTCGCCTCCAGAATCTGAATCGATTCGACCAGAAAGTCCTTGCGCATTACCGGCACTTTGCTCGAAGAGACAGCCCGCACAACTTCCTCGAGATGCGAAAGGGTCCCGTCGAAGCGATCAGGTTCCGTTAATACAGAGATGGCCGCCGCGCCACCCTCAACATACAGAGCCGCTCGTTCAGTACGGCTGCCGGCATTCTCTGCAAGCTCTCCTTCCGCCGGCGACCGATCCTTGATTTCGGCGATCAGGTCAAATCCGCAAAGGCTAAGCGGATGAGCAGGGGAATCAAGGTCACTGGATGTGAACCTGCGCGTCACCGCCGCGGCTCGTGCCCAACTTGCCTGCGACATTTCTTTGAGGAAGTTGCTCATCAGCCGGCGAAGTGATTCCTGAATCTTTCAAGAAATGCCGCCGCTTTGCCGCTGTCTACAGCATCGGCAGCGCGTGCCACCCCTTCTGACTGGTCGCTCACCAGGCCAACGACCTCGAGAACGAGCGATGTACCCATGAGCAGCGCATCTCTGTGAGCGCCTTTGTCTTCGCCGGTCAACACGCGTGTTAGTTCTGCAGCATTGTGCGTGGCATCGGCGCCGCGAAGATCGTCCGGCGCACACCTGGCCATGCCGTAGTCCTCCGGAGTGCGCCTTGTTTCCTCGACAGAGCCAGGACGCACGTCGTATAAAATAAACGCTCCCGCCGGCGATGCCTCATCCCAGCCTGGCTCGCCATGCACAACAAAGGCGCGCTCTATCGGCATGCCGGCCAGCGTGTCTGCCATCAGCTTCGCCGCCTCCGAACTAAACGCGCCGATGAGCTGATATGGCGGCGCTGCCGGGTTGGTCAGCGGACCGAGCAGGTTGAATACAGTACGCACACCCAATGCACCACGAACCGGCATGATCGCCTTCATCGCGGGGTGATAGGCGGGAGCGAAAAGGAAAGTGAAGTTCAGCGCATTCAGGCTGTCGATGCTTTGCTGCTCATCGAGTGGCATCGGCATCCCTAAGCACTCCAGCAAATCGGCGCTGCCGGATTTGCTGGAGATGGAGCGATTGCCATGTTTCACGACTCGCGCACCGGCCGCAGCTGCGAGCAGACCCGTCCCGGTAGAAAGATTCAGGCTGCCGGAACCATCACCCCCTGTACCCACAGTATCAACCGTCGGCGCACCGTCAGGAATCGCGGGGTGTAATGCCAGTTCGCGCATGGTGGTCGCGAAACCTCGAATTTCCTCTGCGGTCTCGCCTTTCGCTCGCAACGCTGCCAGCAAAGCGCCAGCGAGCGCAGGCTCCATTTCGCCGCCAGCGAGATCTCGCATCAGCTCAGCGGATGCCGGCTCGCTGAGTGCATTTCCGTCTAATAACTGATCAAGCACCGCCGAATAATTCTTATTCATTTCTATTCATCCGCATAAAATTCGCCATCAGTTTGTCACCCTCGGGGGTCAGCACGCTCTCGGGGTGGAATTGCACGCCATAAAGCGGCATTTTTTTGTGCCGCACACCCATTATTTCCCCCCTGCTCGTTTGCGCCGTGATAACAAGCTCATCAGGCAGCGACTCTTCCTCGGCACACAACGAATGGTAACGCCCTGCCTCGATTGACTGCGACATGCCCTCAAACAGTTTGCCGCCGTCATGAGTTACCATCGATGTCTTACCGTGCATCAGTCTTTCGGCACGAACAATATTCCCGCCAAAAGAATGTACCAGGCACTGATGGCCCAGGCAGACGCCCAGCATCGGCATCTTCCCGGCGAGCGCCCCAATCACCTCCAGTGATACACCGGCGTTCTCCGGACGTCCCGGCCCGGGCGAAATTACGAGGTGGGTCGCATCACTGACCAGCGCTTCATCCACGCTGATCGCGTCATTGCGATAAACCTGGACTTCCGCACCATTCGCCGCGAAAGCCTGAACGAGGTTGTACGTAAATGAATCGTAATTATCGATCAGGAGAATTCGTACGGCGTTCATAGCCCCTCGCCTGCGATTTCGAGCGCACGCCTCAGAATAGCGCTCTTGGCGAGCACCTCCAGATATTCTTTTTCGGGCACACTGTCTGCAACGATTCCTGCCCCGGCCTGGAAACTGTACTCGTCACCGTTAAATACCAGCGTACGAATCGTAATCGCCTGATCCATGTCACCCGATGCACCGAAGTACCCGGCCGTACCGGCATAAAGCCCCCGACCTGTTGTTTCCATTTCTTCGATGATTTCCATCGCACGTACTTTCGGCGCGCCGACCAGCGTTCCTGCCGGGAAGCTCGCCGCGAACAGATCGAAAGCATCATGTTCGGGCGCCAGACTCCCCTGAACACCACTGACAATGTGCATGACATGACTGTAACGCTCGATCGCCCGGTACGGATCAACGCAAATACTGCCGGCAGTGGCAACCCGACCGAGATCATTGCGGGCGAGATCGACGAGCATCACATGCTCTGCCGATTCCTTGGGGTCGGCCAGCAGATCACGCTCATTTTGCAAATCTTCCTCCAGGCTTTCGCCACGTGGCAACGTTCCGGCAATTGGCCGCAACGAGGCATTTCCGCTGTGCAGGCGAACCAGCGCTTCCGGAGATGACCCTGCAACCTTCAGTTCGCCGAAATCAAAGAAGAACATATAAGGAGAGGGATTCAGCAGCCGGAGCGCTCGATAAACTTCGAACGGCGGGACATTACTGTGTCCTTTGAAGAGCACGGAAATGACGATCTGGTAAATGTCGCCTGCAGCAATATATTCCTTGCACGCCCTGACCCGATCAGAATATTCACTCTCAGTCATGCCGGCAGTTGCAGGTGATACGACAACATCGGTGGCGCTGGCTGGAACTGCACCACGCAACAAGCGAATCACTTCCTCGCGCAAACTCGCCCGCTCCGTGTCCGATCCATCATGCAGCAGGGCGACGCGTCGGGTCAGGTGATCGAATACCAGCACTGACGACGTGGCGCAAAATGCCGCTTCCGGGATTCCCGATTGTGGTTTCGTTGTATGTGGCAATCGCTCGAACAGGCGCACAACATCGTAGCCTGACACGCCAACCAGCCCGCCGGAGAACGGCAAGCCCTCAACCTCCGGTTTGGGTGCGGGCACTCTCTTAAGTGCATGTCGCAGCGCATCGAGGTATTCATGCTGATCCGCCGGGTGGCCGCGCTGCTCGTCACCAATGCTAAATCCGCTGTCATCAAGACGCAGATCCAGCGCATCGCCAAAACCGAGGAAAGAGTAACGTGCAAGACGCTCACCACCCTCGACGCTCTCAAGCAGATATCTTGGCTTCAGGCTGCCGAGTTTCAGCCATGCTGATACCGGTGTGTCCAGGTCTGCTGCAATGTCGAATGGTGGTTTCATAGTCTTGTCTCTATTCGCGGCTAAAGCCGCTCCTACATCCTCAACTAGTGCCGTAGGAGCGGCTCTAGCCGCGATCCCGAATGCACAAAAAAACCCGTCTTCACTTTCAGGTGGAGACGGGTTTTCGGTGTCTGTTCGTTTTAGCTAAACGCTAGCCAGCCGCCCTCTCCTTTTTGGGCAGCCACCACCAGTTCTGATTGGCGTTTAATTCAGCGTTCATGGGCCCGAGTATCCCTGCGCCCATCCCGGTCGTCAAGCCAAAAACCCTCATCCAAGGTCATAAAGTAACGGTAGGAGGAACGAAAACCCCAACCACATTATAATGATGAGCGGAATCCCGACGCGCAGGAAATCCGAGAATCTGTACCCTCCGGCGCTGAGAATCAGGAGGTTGGTCTGATAACCGAAGGGTGTCGCGAAGCTCATATTCGCCCCAAACAGCACCGCCAGCACGAACGGAATCGGATCTGCACCAAGTTGTCCGGCAATTGCCACTGCGATGGGTGTGCCAATAACCGCCGCTGCGTTATTCGAAACTACATTGGTCAGGAGCGTCATGATCAGAATGAATGCACTGAGAATTATCGGCGTCGGCAAATCGGCAACGACGCTGACAAAACCGATGGCGAGATAGTCCGCCATCCCGGTGCCCATAAGGGCCTTACCGAGCGCCAGGCTGGTCACGATGATCATGATGACCTGGGTGGATAATGCGTTTCCGGCGTCTCGCCAGGTAAGACAATCAAGCGCGATCATCAGGCCAACGCCAATCAACGCGCTGACGGAAATTGGCATGATGCCGAGAGCCGCCGCGATGATGACGAATGCCATTACGGCAAGTGCACGCTTCGCCCGATGCGTGTGCGGCAGGTTCGTCGTGCCATCAAGCACCAGCATGTTGCCACTGGATTTCAGTGTATCGATCGCATCACTCGTGCCCTGGACGAGCAATACGTCACCGGCGCGAAGCCGAATCGAGCTAAGGTCCCCGGTGACCTGCGAACTCGGTGCACGCGCCCGATGAATCGCCAGTGGCAACAGCCCGTAGCTGGCGCTGAAACGAGCGGCGGCGAGACTGCGCAGGTGAAGTGGTGATCCACGCGTCACGACTACCTCGGCGAGTTGCTGCCCCTCCGCTTTAAGCGGCGTGTCGTCATCCACAGGGTGCTCACTATCGGAAATATTGTAGAGCGTCGCGCCAAGAAGCCCTTCAAAGTGCTTCAAATTCTCCGGTGAGTCTTTTACGAAGAGCCTGTCGCCAGGTTGCAGCGTCACCGATGGCAGTTTCGCCAGGAAAAGCGATTCACTACGTTGAATCTTGTCTACGCGCATTTGCCCGTTAGTCTTTGCCAGGACCTCGGACAGCGACTTGCCGGCCGCAAAGCAACCATCCTTGATAAACAGCTGGCTCGCGAAGACCCGGGGCGTCGTGTCAGCCAGTGGTGGAACCCGTTCAGGCAGCAATCTCGGAGCTATGATCCACAGGAACATGATTGCCACACCACCAACCATAGCGACCGGCAAGACGAAATCGAACATGCCAAACCGGGCCAGCCCCAGGTCCGCTGCGATACCGACGACCAGGAGGTTTGTCGAGGTGCCGATCGTGGTCGACATGCCGCCAACAATCGTGGCCAGCCCCATAGGCAGCATGACGCCTGAGACCGGGAATTTAACCCGCATGGAAACACTGACGAGTATCGGCATCAGCAGTACAACGATCGGTGTGTTGTTCATGAATGCACTGAGCACAGCACCGGCAGCCAAGGTCACTAGTAGCGCCAGGAGTGGACGCGTTGACCAGGTGTGCCCGACAATGGCTGCCAATGGCTGCAATGCGCCGGTCGTTTCAAGCGCCTTGCCAACCATCATGAGTGCGCAAATCGCTACCAGCGCCTCGTTACCAAAACCGGCGAAAAACTGTACGGGCCCAAGTGGCTCCCCGCCCGTCTCATAAGGATACAGCTGAAAACCGGCCACGAGCACGATCAGAATGGCGAGGCTCGAAGTCTCCAGTGGCAATCGATCGCGCGTGAACAGAAATAGCGCTACTGCGGTCAGCAGCAGAACGGCGACTCCATGAATATCTGGCGTAACTGGCAGCAATCGTCTCTCGCGAAAGGGTTTCTGGCGGCTTCCGGGTCGAATATGCGGACCACAAACCGTATATCAGTTCATACCCCGGCTGCAACGAAAGAAGCGGTATGTGACCCCTGAATTGTCGCCCTCGCACGTCGGTGAAAATCCCGAAATTGGGCCACATTCCAGCCCCGGAAGTCCGGCGGACCCGCAAAATTCCACGCGTCAGCCAAAGCGATGACAGGCAGCAAGTCGCTGTAGGCGGGCGCCGATGCTCCGGTCGGGATAACGGAATATGGCGATAAGACCAGCAGGTTTCGGTGGCGCACCGCCGATTGCCTTACTGCCACCTCCCAGTGCCGTCGCCAGGACTCACGATGAGGTCCGGCACTCCAATGACTGACATGATTAGCCTCCCCCAGCGCAGGAATTGCCCCGACCTTGGCCGCGATCCGCCCGGATTGCTCGCATAACTCACCGCGAATCCGCGCGACAACCTCGACCAGCCATCTAAGGCATTCGAGACTTGTCGGGTCTTCGCCCCTTTGCTGCACGAGGTCGCCTAATCCAGTGACCGATATCGCCAGGCGACGATTCTCCCACGCGTCTGCCTGCTGGCCTGGTCCATGCCAGCGAACCAGGTGGAGCATTTGCTCTGCTATCGCCAAAGACTTGCGAATGGCGGGAAGAAGCAACTGCCACCTGATTTGTCCGCCTGGAGCAGCAAATTCCGTAATCGGCAGGACAACCGGCAACCACGCCGAGCTGACCGGTGCGTGTGGCCCGTGGCCCGGCAGCACAGTTGCTGCAACCTCATCGGCAAGCAGCGGGCAGGTGCTCCTGACAATGCCGCCATAAACCGGCATGAGGGGCCTCGCCATGCCGCGCTGGCGCCAGAGAAATGACCAGTTCGCCGCGGCGCGCTGCCCAACGACGGGATTGCCGTGCGCTGCCATCTGCAGGCTATCGAGAAACACATAACGCGGTCCGGGCCCGAGCACCGCATCTGCGATAAGTCGATAGGCCTCCAGGGGCATCTGATGCGAATGGATACATAGCCCGATGTTGCGGCCAGATAATTCACGCGACGATAAAGCGGCCCGAATCATCTCGCAGAATCGCTGCCATGAGTCGATCCCGGATTTTTCACTGCAGAAATCCTCCGGCGAAAGGTTGACCGGTACGCCCTCCGCAACAAGTTCGCAGAGACGTCGCATAAATGCTTTTCCCGCCTCGCCGTCGTCGAGGACTTCGCGCACTGATACACGTTGCGCCATGCCGCAAACCGCGTTTCTGCCAGCACCATGGCGGGACGGGGGCCGCAGCCCAAGATCGGTCAGCTCAGCCGCCATCGTATCGAGGTCACGCGCAGCAGCACATTGCGGACCGTCGAATTGTCTGCCTGCAAAATCAAACATGATCGCCCTTCCCTGGACCTTTGCTGATTCTCCATCAGTTACAGCGCGAATCCGAGCGGAGAAACTGGACTTCTGACCAAGATTTTCATGTGCCGCCGCACCCGGTCGCCAGCGGTCTGCGCTACACTGGCACCACAGATTTCTATTGATCCAGGACTACAAAGAACAATCGCATTGAGGATTGAATTCATGGGCTTAAGCTCGTTTCGAACAGCGTTAATTGCAGGTGTCATTTCGTTTGCACTTTGCGGCTGCGAGGAGCCTCTGCCGACACCGGAATCCGCCGGGTTGCCGACCGGCTACTGGCAGGCATACATCACGTTGCCCGGCGGCGATATCGAGACTGGTATTGAGGTGAGCCGGGATGGCGATATCTACCAGGCAAGCCTGATCAACGGTCAGGAACGCGTGCGAATCGATGAGGTCTCTTTCATCGACGGTGAACTACGGCTTAATTTTCCTGCGTTCAATAACGAGATTCGCGCCTCATTCGCCGACGGCCAGTTAACCGGGGAACTCACGCTCGTCAAGCGATTTGGCGACACGCAGGTAATGCCTTTCAGCGCAACGCGCAGCAGCGAGCCCGTCCAGGAATCGAATGAATCATCGAAGCATGACCTGTCGGGCCGATGGGCCGTCAATTTTCATGAGCCCGACGGCAGCGATTCCGCGTCGATTGGCGAATTCGCACAGCGCGGCTCGCGGCTGTTCGGCACTTTTCTGAATCCGAATGGAGACCATCGCTTCCTGGCCGGACACGTACGTGGAGATGAGTTTCACCTGTCGACGTTTGACGGCGCGCACGCTTTCATTTTTTCGGGAAATGTCAACGAATCGGGAATGATCGAAAATGCCAGTTTCTGGTCTGGTACATCATGGCATCAAAACTGGTCAGCGGAACGAAACGACAACGTTACGTTGCCTGACGCTTTCAGCCGGACGTTTTTGAAGCCAGGTTACGAAAAATTCGAATTCGAGTTTCCCAATGAGAATGGCGTGACGATGTCTCTCGGCGACGAGAAATACAGAGACAAAGTCGTGCTCGTCACAATTTCGGGGACCTGGTGCCCAAACTGCAACGACGAGGCAAGATTTCTTGCGCCGTTCTATAAGGAGTATCGCGACCGGGGACTTGAAATCGTCGCTTTGCTTTTTGAGCATTTTGAAGACGCCGACCTGGCGGCTGAACAGGTTCGCCTGTTCAGGCAGAAATTCGATATTCAGTACGACACACTGATTGCCGGTATCTCGGACAAAACGGAAGCGGGCAAAACACTGCCGGCACTTAGTGCTGTTCTTGCCTTTCCAACGACGATCTTCATCGATCGCGACGGTCGGGTGAGACAGATTCATACCGGATTTGAGGGCCCTGGAACGGGCGAGCATTACGTCAGGCTGCAGGAGCGTTTCAGGGAGATAACAACTTCCATGCTCGCCGAGCCGCCGGAGCTGATCGAGTCGCTGACGAACAGTGAGACAGCGGCCAACGAATAATGATTTTCGATTCAAGTTTGTCGATTTGTTTGACCTATGAAGGCAGGAGGAAGAAATGCCATCTTTTGACGTCGTGAGCGAGTTTGATGCCCACGAGGCAAGCAATGCAGTCGATCAGGCCAATCGTGAAGTCACCACAAGGTTCGACTTCAAAGGCACTGGTTCTAAATTCACGCTGGAAGGAGATGTTATCTCTGTCAGCAGCCAGACCGACTTTCAACTCAAGCAGATGGCAGACATCCTGCGCCAGAAACTTTCGAAACGCGGTATCGACATTGCCTGCCTGAAGGAAGAGGAGCCGGAAATTACCGGTAGCGAGGCCAGGCAGAAAATCATCATGCGACAGGGCCTGGACACGCCGTTGGCCAAGGAGTTGGTCAAGAAGATCAAGAGCAGCAAGATAAAGGTGCAATCGTCCATCCAGGGAGTAAAACTGCGGATCAGCGGTAAGAAGCGGGATGATCTGCAGGCAGTGATCGCCTTGCTCAAGGATTCGGACACTGAACTTCCACTGCAATACGAAAATTTTCGCGACTGACCAGTACCCGCGACCAAAATCATGCGAAAGGAACTTCGACGACAGGACATCACCTTCGAGGCGAAGGATCAGCCGCTTCGGCACGATGTTCGTATCCTTGGTGCGCTGGTTGGCGAATTGCTTAAGGACCAGGGAGGCGAAGAACTCTTTGAGCTGGTGGAAAATGCCCGCCTGCGATCAATTCGCCGGCGTGAAGACAACGAAGGACCGGGCGAGGGGCTGGCCGAGTTAGTTGAAAACCTGGACCTGTCGCTTGCCATGGAAGTTATCCGGGCGTTTTCTACCTACTTCCAGATGGTCAATACCGCTGAGAAGGTCCATCGAATCCGGCGACGCCGCGAATACCTGCAGGAATACGGCCAGTATCAGCCTGGCGGTCTCGAGGAGACACTGGTCAAGTTAAAAGCATCCGGACTTGACAAGCCGGCCTTGCAGGAACTGCTGAACCGATTACATATCGAGCCGGTCTTTACGGCTCACCCGACCGAGCCGACTCGCAGAACCATCCTGCGCAAAGAACAGAACATCGTTCGTCGCCTCATCGAAATGCTCAATCCAGCGATGACGGCACAGGAAACAGATATCTGCCTGCAGAACATCAAACTCGAGATGACGACCGGCTGGCAGACCGATGAACATCCGTCAGAGCAGATGTCCGTTGCTGACGAACTCGAGCATGTCCTGTTCTTCATGACAGACGTTCTCTACAAGGCGATGCCTACTTTTTTTGAAGACATCGAGACTGCGGTCGCGAGAGTCTATGGTGAAGATGGAGAGGCCTTCACCGTTCCCGGCATCGTGCATTTCGCCTCCTGGGTTGGTGGTGATATGGACGGCAACCCGAATGTAAACGCCAAAACCATACGCTCCACGCTGGCCAGACAGCGATCCCTGATCCTGGATCTTTATTACCGCGAATGCGCGTCCATCTCGGCAAAGTTGAGCCAGTCGACAACTCGGGTCAATATTGACCAGCGCATACTCGACAAAATCCAGCACTATCGCGGCATGTTCCAGCACGCCTATCACGCAGTACCCGCCCGACACCGGGACATGCCATACCGCGTCTATCTGCGACTTGTTCAGGAAAGATTGCAGGCGACATTTGATGACGATGCCTATCCCTACGAATCTGCAGGACAGCTGACCGAGGACATCTCGTTGCTTGCCGAAAGTCTTGCCGCCAATGACGGTGAACATGCCGGTCTTTTTTCGGTCGCGCGCTTGCTGAGAAGAATCGATACGTTTGGCTTTCACTTCCTGACGCTCGATGTCCGGCAGGATGCGCTGGTCCTGCGGCAGGTCGTTGGCGAACTTCTCGGTGAGGATGACTGGCTCAAATGGAGCGCTGCACATCGCCTGAAACGAATCGTCAGGGCAATCGAGTCACGTGATTCGGTAACGGAGCATCAGAGCGTCATTGCCAGAAAGACACTTGCTGTATTTCAGGCCATTGCCTCTTGTCGACGAAAATACGGCAACAAATCCATCGGCCCGTTCATCGTTAGTATGACTCAGGGTGCCGATGACATCCTGTCGGTCTTGCTGCTCGCTAACCTGAGCGAGCTGCACAATCGCCGTGGCGAAGTGCCGCTCGATATCGCGCCTCTGCTTGAAACCGTGGACGACCTCAAACAGGGTAGCCAGATACTCAGCAACATGCTGGACAATGATCTTTATCGCGCTCATTTGAGGCAACGCTCCGATCTGCAAACAGTGATGATCGGCTATTCAGATAGCAACAAGGAATCAGGCTTGGCCTCAGCGCGATGGGCATTACAAAACGCGCAACTCGACCTCGTGGAAGTCGTGTCGAAGAGAAGTATCGAACTTCATTTGTTCCATGGCCGGGGCGGAACGATCAGCCGGGGCGGCGGCAAGACACACGCCGCTGTTCTCGGGGCGCCGCCGGGGACTGTAAACGGCAGGCTGCGGGTTACGGAACAGGGTGAGATAATCAACGAAAAGTATGGCCTGCGGGGAATTGCCCTACGAACGCTGGAACAGGCGGTAGGTTCTGTCGCGCTCGCGACAGCGATGCCTGAGCACCGTGGCAACGATATGCCGGAATGGCACGACATGATGCAGGTCATCGCTGACGTAAGTCGCAAAACCTATCGGGACCTGATTTTCGATACGCCACGGTTTTATGACTACTTCCGACTGGCTACGCCGATCGATCTTATTGAACGAATGCGAATTGGCTCGCGACCGGCGTCACGCCGCAGCGGCAAGGGTGCCGAGAACCTGCGAGCAATTCCCTGGGTGTTTGCGTGGACGCAAAGCCGGCTCATGTTGCCTGGCTGGTTCGGCGTGGGCAGTGGGTTGGCCGCAGCCAGCAAGCAATTTGGCGATGATGCCTTCAGCACGATGTTTCGTGAGTGGTATTTCATGCGAGCACTAACCTCGGATGCAGAAATGGTGCTCGCCAAAGCTGATCTCGGCATTGCAAAACTGTACTCGGCGCTTGCAGAGGAACTCCACGATGAGTTCTTTCCGCTATTGAAAAAGGAATTCGAATTGACGCGTGACCTGATACTGGAGTATTCGGATCAGGAGTCGCTGCTCGAGGGTGATTTCACGCTGCAGCGAGCCATCATGCTCAGAAACCCCTATGTCGATCCGATGAGCTTGTTGCAAGTCGACTTGTTGCGGCGCTGGCGGGATACCAATCACGAGGATCAGGAACTCTTCGGCGCCCTGCTCGCCAGTGTTAATGGAATTGCACAGGGCTTGCAGAATACCGGGTGACGCGTCGACTTCATTGACTGCGTATTTGCCGGTCAGTCGTGGAAGGAAACGTACTCGCCCAGCGACTTGCGACTGATATCAGGCACTGTTGCATCTTCTGCCGGATAG
>Ga0255052_10000628_pt1 | contig 28071 bp, 25 predicted proteins | sample JV7_2_21_MG_FD_188632 | JGI IMG/M metagenome (GOLD analysis project Ga0255052, IMG submission 188632) | Seawater microbial communities from Jervis Inlet, British Columbia, Canada - JV7_2_21 | ecosystem: Environmental > Aquatic > Marine > Inlet | place: Canada: British Columbia | collected...
CATTTTACTATATAAGGGTACTGCAGATTCATACACCAAGAAATTCGCTTTATGACGCCGTGGCGCTGAACAGGCCGCATCCCAAGGAGTATCCGGCTACTATTCAGGAGCGCGCTTATACTTCGCCGATCTGGTATACGCCCTGAACGCGGTTCGTTGAATGATCTCGAGAAAATTAATTGACGAGGAAAGAACAATGAAATCAATATTGATTCATTCTGCCATCGCGGCGCTGTACCTGCTGGTCGCGGGGTGCGGCAAGACTGAACATGCCGACTCTAGAAGGCAAGACGTATAAGGTGGCTGTAAAGGTCGAGTATTTCTCGGACGTTCTTTGTGTTTGGGCCTGGATTGCGCAACGCCGCCTGGATGAACTGAGGCAACACTTCAGTAGCGATCTTGAACTTGAAATTCATTACGTGAGTGTATTTGGTAACACGAAGTCGCAGATTGGTGAAAAGTGGGCGTCAAGAGGTGGATTCGACGGATTTGGGCAACCTGTAATAGAGGTGGCGGCACTAATAAATGGAGTCAGAGTAAAGAGCCAGAGTAAACTGACAGGTGCTGGGTTCAGAGAAGCTCAGAGCCCAAGTGAACAGTTTACTCCGCTAGTCGGTTTCCCGCTGCCCCCTGCCTGGTTTCTACTCTGGCACTTTACTCTGACCTCAAATATCCACATTATTCATTTTTTTAGCACCAACTGGCTGCAAACTCTGGTGGATTATTTAATAGCTCTTCAATATTTGCACGAATTAAACGATACCCCACATTTCCGTAAAGAATCTGCCGACCTTCATTCATAATCAAAGAGGGGCTGCCCTTAATCATCATCTCTTTTGATAATAGATAATCTTCAGTCAAAGCTGCCATGGCCCGTCCGGAATCATGAAGCTTTTCCACCCCAGCTCTTGGAATTTTTAATTTTTCAAGAGCTTGCATTTGAATTTCTTTTTGGGAAATGTCTTTGCCATTTTTAAAAAAATCTAATCGCAACTGCCAGGCAAATTCTTCAGAAATAGACTTATAACAATTATCTTTTGTGGGCTGGCTCTCTATCAGATTTTCAGTTTCTAAAATTTGTACGGCTTTTATAACTTCATGACAGGGAGATGATGACTCCGGCACAACCTTACGCCAGGTATTTTCATGTAAATTCAGATATTCAAATTTATCCACCACATCGATAACATGTTTTGCATAGCCTTCAGTTCCACCACGCTGGGCCCAGCCACTAACTAATTTATTTTTTACTGCACCAAAAATGGGTAAATACCGATTCTTAAGCATGATCCTGTCATTAAACTCTAATTTGAGTTCATTCATACGAGCTTGGTTCACATAAGCCCATACGCAAAGCAGATCTGAGAAATATTTTAATTTGATTTTCTTAGAATGATTCATTGATCAAAAATAGCTTAAGTTGCACCACATGGACAAGAAGAAGATATAGGGTCAAAACGGAAAAAACACCGGTGCCAGCCATACGGTCATTACCCCAACCAATACCGTCAGCGGAATACCCATTTTCACGAAATCCATGAACGAGTACTCGCCGGGCCCATAAACCATCAGGTTGGTCTGGTAGGCGGCGGGGGTGATCGCGGCACCGATAGTACCTGTCATCAGCGCGATGGCGAATGGCATGAAATTCACACCGAGTTGATCAGCGATTGACAAGGCAATTGGAAACATGAACACGGCTGAGGCAGTGTTGGTGATCAGGTTCGCCATCACGATACGGCCGATGAATACCACCGCGAGTGCCGCGACGGGGTCACCACCGCCCAGCCGGGTCATCACGCTGGCGATATCTGCAGCCAGCCCACTTTCGCTGACCGCGGCCGCCACGCCGATGGCGGCCGCAAGTACGACAATGGTGCCAAAATCGATACTGCGGGCAGCGATGCGCAGTGTCATGCAGCCGGTCAGCAACATGGCGCCGGCCGCGAGCATGGCCGCGTTAAGCATGCTCATCCAGCCCATTGCCGCCGACGTGACCATGGCGGCCGTGATTACCGTGGCGGTGGCAGCCTTGTGCCAGCGCTGAATGGTGTAACCACGCAAACGACGCACGAGTGAAAATTCAGTTGCTTCTGAATTGACAAAGAAAAATGATTCGTCGACTTCCAGAACCACAACATCGCCCACCTCAATACGCACGTCTTGCAAGTGTTCCGTGATCGGTTGCTCGTTACGGCACATGGCAACCAGTGACATCCTGAATGGGCCGTCAGGCAACGGAAACTCGGAAACCAAACGCCCAACACCTTGACTTTGTGGTGAGACAACAACTTCGACCAACTGGTGATCATGCCGCTCAGTCTGCATCGGGTGCAGGCTCTTGCGCGGGGACAATCCATGCATGGTCCACAATCGGGCCAGTGTATCCACGTCACTCAACACGTAAAGAATGTCATCAGTTTCTAACTTGGTGCCGGGTTCTATGCGACCTGCCGAACCGTCTGTCCTGTTCAACTCGAGCAACTCAAAGCCTACCGGGTTCGAAAATCCTGCGGCTGCAAGTGTCTGCCCGGCAAGCGTGGATCCCGGCGGAATCGTGAATTCTGATCCGTAACGGCGTCTCGATATCGCGGTTGCCTTGCCATCACCGGCTTCGGACAGAAACCACCTGGAAGTTATCATCACCAGTATCAGCCCGAACACCATCGCGGGCACTGCCACCATGGAAGGATCGAACATGGTGATCTCCTGCAGCCCGGCATTTCCCCCGGCGCCATTGTTGATGGCGTCGAGCACCAGGCCGGCAATGATCAGGTTGGTTGCCGTGCCGATCAGTGTGCACATGCCACCAAGAATCGAAGTAAAGGAGAGCGGAATGTACAGTTTGGCTCTTGACAGCCCGGTGCTACGGCACAAGTCGTCGATGACCGGGATCATCATCGCCACCAGTGGCGTGTTATTAAGAAAAGCACTACCGATAGCGATGGGTGGCAGTATCTTGAGCTGAGCACCCAGCATCGTCTTCGGGCGGCCGATGAGTTTTTCGCTCAGCAGGCTGATGGCACCGGTGGAATACATCCCCGCGGCGACCATGAACAGCGCGCCAATCGTCAGCACACCGGAATTGGAAAAGCCGGCCAGGCTGCGATCCAGGGGCGCCAGGCCGAAAGTGACACAGAGCGTCAATGCGCCGAGAAAAACGGTTGCAGGCGGCAGTTTCGTCGCCAGTAGCGCACTGAAAGTAAGGATCAGAATACCAATGGTTAACCAGGCATCAAGAGACATGTTTCACTCCTCTGAAGTTGCATCTTACAGTCTACCTGTTAATTTGCATCCAAAAGTGCCCCACTAAACTACTATATTTGCATCCAAAATTGCCCCACGTGTAACCCTCTTTCCTGCTGAAGAGATAGCAGGAGCATAAAAGAAGTGATAGACGTGGACAAGGTCAGCCGTGGCAAGCAGCGCCAGGTCAATGCCCGCTTCCGGGCCATGGTCAGTCATTTCCTGTTTGAATCCGACTTTTGTAATCCGGCTGCCGGCTGGGAGAAGGGCCAGGTGTAGAAGAACGTTCGTGGATAAAATAAAGCCCTAAATTAATAGGGCTTATATTTCAATGCCTTAAAGCATTATTTGGCGGTGGGTACAGTCTGCTGCGAACCCGTCTCCGTCCCAAAATTCCCTGTTATCCTGGGAAAATACAGGGAATATTTCGTGCATAGCGAGTTCATAAAGCGTCAACGGAGATGCTCACATGAGTATTTCCGGTAGGCGCTTTTTTTGCGCTTCGGAAAAGGAGCGTTGCTATGAGTTTTGAATTAGAAGTTAGATATGTGCAGACAGAATCGGTGGTGCCCTACCCGTTTAACGCGTGCAGGCACTCTAAGAAACAGATTTCCACTTATATCAATAGGTTATAGTAATTTTGTGCTTCTATTGATACTTCTTTTTTACTCGAATGTCGTGATCACGAAATCGTTCTTTCAGAATGCCGGCGTACAGAACTGATCTCATCGTTCTCTTATTCCAACCATGAGATTGTTCCGACTACCGTTGAAGGAGTACAATCCGGTCAGCGGACACCTGTTGAAAGACCAGTCGCCACTGGCAAGAACAGGGCTCTACCTCGCGTTTCCGGCGATGCAAAAAATGCCGGTACAACTGCCAAGACAATGAGGGGGTCCAATGCCGAGTTTTTTTATCACTGAAAAATGCGATGGCTGCCTGGGGCAGGATAAGACCGCCTGCATGTATATCTGCCCGCACGATCTGATGGCGCTCACGTCTGACACCCACAAGGGCATCAATCAGGAACCAGAGCAGTGCTGGGAATGCTATAACTGTGTGAAGATCTGCCCTCAACAGGCGATCGAAATTCGGTGCTATGCCGATCTCGCGCCCTTGGGCGGTTCAGTGATCCCGATGATGGGTTCGGACACGATTATGTGGACCGTCAAATTCCGCAACGGGCATCTCAAACGCTTCAAATTTCCCAACCGAACCGTGGCCGCCGGTCAGGTGGACATCTACTCCGATTCTTCTACGGGCGACGTGAGCAAAATCAAGGAGCCCGGATTTTTCACGCACCAGGCCCGCGAGGATACGCTGCCCACTCTATCCGGCAACCTTTAAGTCTGGCGAACGGCAGGTATCACCCGCGTCAACCATGGGTCAAGGAAAGAGAAGTGGAACCAAAAGTCAATAATTGGGAGTACTGCGAAAAACCCGAAATAGTCGTGCATGAGACCGATATTCTTCTCATCGGTGGCGGGATGGCCTGTTGCGGGGCTGCGTTCGAGACGGACCGCTGGGCGACTTCACAGGGACTGCGCATCACGATGGTGGACAAAGCCGCTACGGACCGCAGTGGCGCGGTGGCGCAGGGCCTGTCGGCGATCAACACCTATCTGGGTGAGAACTCTCCGGAAGATTATGTGCGTTACGTACGGCAGGATCTGATGGGCATCACCCGGGAGGACCTGGTCTATGACCTGGGCCGCCACGTGGACGACTCGGTACACAGATTCGAGGAATGGGGTCTACCCATTTGGAAAACCACCGAGGATGGAACACGCCTGGACGGGGCTGCGGCCAGACGCAGCGAGCCGAGCCTGGAAGATGGCGGCAAGCCGGTACGCTCGGGCCGCTGGCAAATCATGATCAACGGTGAATCCTACAAAGTGGTTGTCTCCGAGGCCGCCAAGCTGGCCCTGGAGAACAACCGCAAGGTCACCGGCGTCGATCAGAACCACTTCGAGCGGGTGTTCATCGTCAAGCTCTTGAAAGACGAAAATGACCCCGACCGGATTGCCGGTGCGGTGGGGTTTAGCGTGCGCGAGCAGAAATTCTACGTGTTCAAATGCAAAGCAGCCCTGCTGGCGGCTGGCGGCGCGGTCAACGTCTTCAAAACCCGCGCCACTGGGGAAGGCCAGGGCCGGGCCTGGTTTCCGGTCTGGAATGCCGGCTCCACCTACGCCATGGCCGCGGAAATGGGCGCCGAACTGACCATGATGGAAAACCGCTTCGTGCCGACACGTTTCAAGGACGGTTATGGCCCGGTGGGGGCCTGGTTCCTGTTGTTCAAGGCCAAGGCCACCAACGCCCTGGGTGAGGAGTATGAAGAGACCAACAAGGAAGAGGCCCGCAAGTTGTACGGGGACTATGTGGACAACATGGGAACCTGCATGCGTAATCACTTGATGATCCAGGACATGAAGGACGGCAAGGGTCCCATCAAGATCCACACCGATGTGGCCATGCAGAAATTGGCCGAGACCATGACGCCCAAGGAGATCAAGCACCTGGAAGCCGAAGCTTGGGAAGACTTCCTGGACATGACTGTCGCGCAGGCCGGGGTCTGGGCTGCCAACAACATAGAGCCAGAAAAAGCGCCCTCGGAGCTAATGCCCTCCGAGCCTTACCTGCTAGGGTCCCACGCCGGTTGCGCTGGCATCTGGGTCAGCGGTCCGGAAGATATTGGTCCTGATGAGTACCATTGGGGATACAACCGGATGACCACCGTCAAGGGGCTATTCACCGCCGGTGACGGCGTCGGTGCTTCGGGCCACAAATTCTCCTCCGGATCCCATGCCGAAGGCCGCATTGCCGGCAAAAACCTGGTGTCGTTCCTGTTGGACCACAAGGACGATGATCCTCAGTTTTCCGAGGGTCATGAAGAACTGGCCAAGGAAGTCTTCATGCCCATGGAAACCTGGGGGAAGCACAACAAATACACAACCGACGCCAACATCAACCCCTACTACATCCGCCCCAAGATGCTTCAGCAGCGCTTGCAAAAGTGCATGGACGATTACGTGGGCGGGGTCACCACCTGGTACATGACCAGCGGCACCATGCTGGATGAAGGCTTCAAGTACCTGGAGATGATCAAGGAGGATTCGCAGCATATGTGTGCCGAAAATCTGCACGAACTGCTGCGGGCCTGGGAGAACTATCATCGCATCGTGGCTGGCGAAGCCCATGCACGGCACATCCGTTTCCGGGAGGAAACTCGCTACCCGGGGTATTACTACCGGGGCGACCATCTCGCCATCGACGACGAAAACTGGAAATGCTTCGTCAATTCGAAGTATGACAAGGAAACCAATTCCTGGGATTTGTTCAAGAGGACTTATCACCAACTTGTATCCTGATTCAACCGGACGGATAAGAACCTGGTACTCCGTCAAGGTGATATATGCGGGTTCAACGAGTCGTGAAGCGGTTGGCCGCAAGGCGCGTCTCGCCGGTAATGGCGCGTCCTTACCAAGAGGCGCAACAACGCGGACGACCGCTTCACGGCTCGCCCGAAGGGAGCTACCGAGATGATCCAATACGGCGTTGCAGCCCTCGAAAAGGACATGCCATTCCCTTCGGACTGCGCCTTGTCTTGGATCATCCCGGTAGCTCTGAACCCGCATATATCACCTTGACGGAGTACTAGACATGGCTGAGAACAAAGGCACTATTCTCGTCGTGGGTGGCGGCATCTCCGGGATCACCTCGGCCCTGGAGGTAGCGGAGACCGGATACGAGGTCATTCTGATCGAGAAACGCCCTTCCCTCGGTGGGCGAGTCGCCGGCTTTCATCAGTATTTCCCGAAACTGTGCCCCCCGACTTGTGGGGTGGAAATCAATTATCAGAGGTTGCGGCGAAACCGGCGCATCCAGGTGCACACCAACACCCAGGTGAGCGCGATATCGGGTGAGGCCGGGAATTTCACGGTGAAATTGGTCAAATTCCCTTCCTATGTCAACAACAAATGCGTGATGTGCGACAAATGTACTCCGGTCTGCCCCGTGGACGTGCCCAGCGACCATGACTGTGGGATGCGGAACACCAAGGCCATTCACATGCCCCACCGGATGGCCTACCCGCCGCGTTTTGTGGTGGAGCGAGCGCATTGCCCGTCCGGATGCGACAAGTGTGTCTCGGCCTGCCTCTACAGCGCCATCGACCTGAACATGGAATCCCGGGAGTTCGAGGTCAACCCGGCTTCGATTGTGATGGCGACCGGGTGGAGGCCCTACGATGCCACCAGGCTTGAGCGGATGCAGTTTGGCGCCCTGCCTAACGTGATCACCAATGTGATGATGGAACGGCTGGCAGCGACAGATGGCCCTACCGCGGGAGAAATCAACCGGCCCTCGGACGGCAAGCAGGTGGAGACTGTGGTCTTCGTCCAATGCGCCGGTTCCCGCGACCAGGATCATCTGCCCTACTGCTCCTCCATCTGCTGCCTGGCTTCCCTCAAGCAGGCCAACTATGTCCGTACCGCCAATCCCGATGCCAGGGTCTATATTTTCTACATCGACATCCGTACCCCGGGAAAATTCGAAGCGTTTTACTCGCGCATCAGGGAAGACAAGAACATCGAGTTCATCAAGGGCAAGGTGGCCCAGGTCGAACCAGGTCAGGACGGCAGGGTGATCGTGGAGGCCGAGGACATTCTCCATGGTGGGAAAGTCCGGGTGGAAGTGGATCTGGTGGTGCTAGCAACCGGTATGGAATCCAACCTGAAAACGGACGGATTCAACGGCGAGATCGTTCATTTGGATGAAGACGGCTTCGCCTCGGCGCACTTGCAACAACCCGGTATCTTCGCCGCCGGGGTCGCCCAGGGACCGGTGGACGTCAACTCTTCGATCCAGGAGGCCACCGGTGTGGCATTAAAGGCGATCCAGGCCGTAGGTGGAGCATAGGACGGTGGCCAACAAAACCGGCGTTTATATTTGCTCCGGGTGTGAGATCGGAGAGGCCACCAATGTGGAAGAGCTCCAACAGGTAGCCCTCAAGGAGTTCAGGGTTCCCGTTTGCAAAACCCACCCCATCCTGTGTAGCGAGGAGGGGGTCAACATGCTGAAGGGCGATCTGGAAAACGAGGGCCTGGACCGGTTGGTGCTGGGAGCCTGTTCAGGCCGATACCATGGGGACACCTTCGACTTCGGCAAGGAGGTGGTGGTGGAGCGAGCGCCCCTGCGGGAGTACGTCTCCTGGACCCAACCCCACCAGGAAGAAGATACCCAAATGCTGGCGGCGGATTACATCCGCATGTACACCACCTCCGTGCAGATGAAACAGCTGGCCACGCCGTTCGAGCAGAATACGGAAGAAGCTCTGTTGGTGGTGGGGGGTGGCGTGACCGGCATGACGGCTGCGCTGGAATCCGCCAAGGCCAAGTATGCGGTACATCTGGTGGAAAAAGAAGATCGTCTCGGCGGCTTCGCCAGGAAATTGCACTGGCGTACACCCTCCCGGTCGCCGTTCCAACTCACCCAGTCACCAGACCTGGACGAGCTGATCCGCGAGGTGGAATCACACGACAAGATCACGCTGTACATGTCCTCCACCATCGCTTCGATTGCGGGCGCGCCGGGGGATTTTTCAGTCAAGTTGAACGTCAATGGCAGTGCTGAAAAATCCCTGCGGGCAGGCGCCGTGGTGCTGGCCTCGGGCGGAAAGCCTTACGACGCCTCCAAGTTGACGCACCTGGGCATCGCCCATGACAACGTGATCACCAGTGTGGAATTCGAACAGATGGCGGCCTCGGGCAAAATCGTGCGCAAGGACGGGCAAGAGGCCAACAGCGTGGTTTTCATCCAATGCGCCGGTTCCCGGGATCCCAATCATCTCCCCTACTGCTCTTCCTTTTGTTGCACGGTCAGCCTCAAGCAGGCGGGATACGTACGCGAGTCCGGCGCGGATAAGAAAGCCTATGTGATCTACAGGGACATGATCACCCCGGGACAGTACGAGAATTTTTACCGCGCCCAGCAGAACGACCCGGGCATTTTCCTTACCAAGGGGGACGTGTCGGGCGTCCATGAAAACCCCGACAAAACCGTGACCGTGGATGTGGATAACTCGCTGTTGGGAGAAAGGGTGGCGATCGGTGCGGACCTGGTGGTGCTGGCGATCGGCATCGAGGCTTCAACCAGGGACGATCCCATTCTGAACCTGCAATACCGCCAGGGACCAGGCCTGCCGGATCAGAAATACGGCTTCCCGGATTCCCACTTTATCTGCTTCCCCTACGAGACCGGGCGCACGGGTATCTTCACCGCCGGGACCGTCCATCAGCCGATGGACATGAACTTCTCCCGCAAGGATGCCGCGGGGGCCGCGTTGAAGGCCATTCAGACCGTCGAGTTGACGAGACAGGGCAAGACGGTGCATCCACGGGTGGGTGACGAGACCTTCCCCGTTTTCCGGCTGGATCAATGCACGCAGTGCAAGCGCTGCACGGAGGAATGTCCCTTCGGCGTGCTGGAGGAGGACGAGCGCGGCACTCCGTTTATCCATGAGTCCCGCTGCCGGGGCTGCGGGGTCTGTATGGGCGCCTGCCCGGTGCGGATCATCTCCTTCAAGGATTACAGTGTTGACATTATCGGGGACATGATCAAGAGCATCGAGATTCCCGATGAATTTGATGAGAAACCACGGATTCTGATCTTCGCCTGCGAGAACGATACCGTGCCGGCCTTCGATATGATGGCACTGGAGCGAATCAAGTACAGCCCCTATGTGCGGATTATCCCCCTGCGCTGCCTGGGAGGCGTCAACTTGGTGTGGGTCTCCGATGCGCTCTCGGTGGGTTTCGATGGCGTGATGTTCATGGGCTGCAAGTACGGCGACGACTATCAATGCCACTTTATGAAAGGCTCGGAACTGGCCAACGGCCGCCTTTCAAAGGTGGAGGAGACATTGAGCCGGTTGCAGCTCGAACCCGAACGCATCCGTCAGTACGAGGTTTCCATGAACGACTATAAGCAGGTGGCGAAGCTGATCGAGACCTTTGCCTCGGATATCGACGATTACGGGCCCAACCCGTTCAAGGGAATGTAGACAGGAAAACGATGACGGAAACCATGACCCAACCGGTAAAGGGGTCTGCAAACGAGCGAGTCGCCATCAACGGAGACTTGGAGTTTGTCGAAAAACTGCTGGATTCCGGCGCCGCGGAGCTGAAGTATTGCTACCAATGCTCCACCTGCACGGTGGTCTGTCCGATCACGCCAGACGAATCCCCCTTTCCGCGCAAGGAAATGATTTACGCCCAGTTCGGGTTGAAAGAAAAGCTGGTGTCCAGCCTGGACGCCTGGCTTTGCATCCATTGCAACGATTGCTCGACTCATTGCCCGCGCGGCGCCAAGCCGGGTGATGTGATGAACGTGATCCGCTCAATGAGCATTGTCCATTTTTCCAGGCCCGCCTTCCTGGCCGCAGCCGCCCAGTCTCCCTCGCGCATCTGGATGCTGTTCCTGATTCCAGTGATCATCATCACCGCCGTGATCATGGGGCTACCTGGCGGCCCGGCGTTCGGGTTCCTGTCCGGCCCGATCGTGTTTTCCAGGATGATGCCGGTGCCGGCCATTGATGTCGTCTTCCTCCCAGCCATTGCGTTGGCCGCTGTCACTGCCGTGCTGAGCATCCTGGGTTTCCTGCGTTCCCTGGCGCTGGAATATCCGCGCACGGAGGGCGGGGAATCCCTGCTCACAGCGATCATGGGTACGGTGCTGGATGTGCTCTCGCATCGCAAATTCTTCGAATGCACAACCAACAAGAGCCGGGCCGGCGCCCATGCACTGGTCATGTACGGGTTTATCGGCCTTTTCATCACCACCACCCTGGTGGGAATCTTGTATTACATGAACCAGTTCGGCATGGACGCGCAGGTCAGCCCCTACGACTTCTTCCATCCGGTCAAGGTGCTCGGGAACGTCAGCGGTACGCTGGCTTTTCTGGGCTGTTCGGCGATGCTGGCTCGACGGATGTCCTCGGGCAAATCCGGCAAGGCGTCCGCCTTCGACTGGACCTTCCTTTGGGTGCTCTTCATGATCGTGATAACGGGCTTCGGGTCCCAGGTGTTCCGGGTCTTCGGCCTGGCGATCCCCGCCTATGGCATCTATTACGTGCATCTGGTGCTGGTGTTCTTCCTGCTGGCCTACATGCCCTATACCAAGATGGGGCATATGCTGTTCCGCGCTGTGGCCATGATTTACGCCCGCTGGTCCGGCCGCACCGCCGTCCGACCGGTGATCAAGGATGGGCAGGTCAAAATATGACATCTGGACGGAATCCTGACCGTAATAAAGCGTGACAGTGTCACCAGCGGGTTAATTTGCACCGAAACCTGCCCCAGGTTTTGCACTGAAAATTACCCCGTATTCAATCGGCTCGGAGCAATGCATTCAAGCAGCTAGACTGCTGTAGCTGGGGCAATTGGAAATGCAAATATGTAGAGCTTTTGGTTCAAATTTCGGTGCAAATAAGCAACCAGACCATCAATCGGGCGTAGCCAGAATTGTGCCTTCTTTGCTGAAGACAACATGTTTTTTGTCCTTAGCGAGACATAGCTTACAGATTAATCCGGCCTCCTGTGTCAGGATAGTTGTCGCATCCACAGGGGAAGTCTCCATGTCCGCTGGTTTGGGATACGAACGCACCGGAGGGATAAATTCGTGGTCCCGGTACAATACCTTCATCGATAGCACGCTTGAGCCCAAAGACCGGGCCGCCCATGTCACGCACCGACGTCACGCCGCGCATCAGCATGTTTCTGGCCTCCGCGGTGGCAATAACCTGCTCGTACCCGGCCAGGGTGTTCTGGAGGTCCGCCATCGGAGTTGACGCCCAGGTCAGGTGCGCATGAGACTCTATCAGGCCCGGCATGAGGACGCGGCCAGCGCCGTCGACAACCTCCGCGTTCGCGTCAGCCGAGCGTGCCGCGGTCGTTGATATTAGCTCGATTTTGTTTCCGACGATCCAGACGTCCGTTACAGACGACAGTTTTGCCACCTTCCCGTCGAAAATCCGGACGTTCTTGATGAGAATCTGGCTTGCCTCCTGGTTATCCGCAACAACGGGCGCTGCGAGAAGAGCAATCAGACAGGATAGACAGGCAGCCAGGACTCGGGGGACCGACCGGGACCACGCCAGTTGTCCTTCGTTCATAACTAATTTATTCATGAGACACTCTCCATCATTTTGAACCGAAGCAATCATCTCGAATCCTTGTAGCGGAGTGGATGGGTTAAGGGTTGAACGATGTCAGAAACTGATTCGTAGTAATGAGCAACCGCCCCGATGTCATCACCAGTTAAACCTGCGGTCACTGGTCGCATTATGGCTGATTGATCCGTTTGACGTTTTTCGCTTGCAAATGCTTTGAACTGATTTTTGATATACATCACGTTTTGCCCCGCCAGGCGAGGTCCTACAGCACTGCCCTCTCCGAGTGCTCCGTGGCAGGCGATACATGCTGGGACGCCCTGCTGTGGAATTCCTTTTTGGGCTATTGTTTGACCTTTGAGAAACAGGGGGTCTTGTTTGGCCATGGCCATGAGTTCATTGGCCGATTTCATTGCTGGCACTTCGAACATGGCCAATTTACGTGCCATGAAATTTATCGTTTCCTGATCAAGAATGGATGAAACCGTGCTCATTTCCTTATGTATGCGAGTGCTGGTTTTGTATGCAATGAGCGACTCTTTGATGTAGCTTTCTTTCATTCCCCGCAGCGCGGGAGTGCCAAAATGAACATCAGGACCAAAATCGATATCACCCCCCGCTTGGTCTCCATGGCAAAAAAGGTCCATTCCGAGGACATAGGTAACAGATTATACCGCCGGAATAAGGTGTAAACCATGTGACCGGAATACACCCGGCATTATCTGGCGGTGGGTACAGTCTGCTGCGAACCCGTCTCCGTCCCAAAATTCCCTGTTATCCTGGGAAAATACAGGGAATATTTCAATTTTTTGGCTGAATCTAGTAGCCCCTCGCCCCGGAAATATGGGGCAGGCTTGGCATTGGAGTTTCGATCTTAGATCTATCAAAAAAATTAACCGCCAGGCAAAGACAGCCATCACCACCGCAGCACCCACCAGTGCCGGGAATGAAATTCCACGCACGGTAAAAGCGCCAATGTAGACAAGGTGCCCCAACAGGAAACTCACCAGGCCGGCGAGGAACAGGTTTTGCCTGTTTTTCGAAGCCAGTAGCGAATCTCCGAGCCAGCAGAACGCCATTCCCACCAGTAGCACCCGTCCGTATTCCGTGCCGACCGCACCCAGTGACAGAGCCGCAGCAATATACGCCGAGGCCGCCACGAGTTTGCCCAGGCCGCTGAAGCCGCTATTCGAGCGATACTCACCAGCAAGTGACAATAGAAGCCCCAGCCCACAGATGACAGCCCAGATTATGTATGCGTTCCAGCTTTGCATGATGACAGGTTAATTTTAGTTCCCGCTAAGCACTTTGGACTACCCCGTCTACTAGACAACTCCACGCTACCTTGAATCCCATACTCCCGCCATATCGGTGACGGCAAGTGCGCTAATAATACCCACCATCATATACACAGAGAGCACTTTGGATGCCGTCGGATTAGACGTGTGTTTTTTGGTGTCTAGAAGATTGGGGGTGATTCAACTTGAGTAAATCGTAAACACCAAGCATTGCTTCCCGCACTCCAAAGCTTTGTTGGATTCCAAGCCAATACATTAGTCTCTGTTAATGTATCAGGTCAGATTTACCACCACCCTTCCTAACATATTGTTCTAATGCAGGTTTTACAAAACCGAACCTCTGATTTCGCCAAAAGAGACTGGGGTGCTATATGGAGTAAATTTGGATGAAATTGAGAGAAATTGGTTCGTTTTTCAACGACTTGAATACCTGTAACTAACTGAATTATTTGAACAATATCAATCTCCGACGGAGACCCCCGTCGGAGACAAGACTGCGTGGCGGAGAGAGAGGGATTCGAACCCTCGATGGGCTTTTAACCCATACTCCCTTAGCAGGGGAGCGCCTTCAGCCACTCGGCCATCTCTCCATAAAACTGATTATTACCTGTTCCTTGCGAACAGTCGAACTGTCTAAACGTTCATGAGGGCTCTTCGAGCCCTGAGAGAGAGGGATTACTCGGGCTCTCCCTGCCCTCGCCCTTCGGGTTCGCAGCAAGCTGGCTCATTCGAAATTCGCTCCCGGCGAATTTGTCGAACCCTCGATGGGCTTTTAACCCATACTCCCTTAGCAGGGGAGCGCGTTATTCCGGGCATCCTGCCAGGAAGTAGAATCGCTTCGCGATCTCATATTTGCGTGTACACCGACACGCAACGCCCCCTTCGGGGCCGCCTTCGCTTTGCTGCTGCGTTCTAATTCGCTCCCGGCGAATTAGTCAGCCACTCGGCCATCTCTCCATAAACCTGGTTTTTACCCGGATTGGAAACAGCAAAAAACCGGGATGCGGAAGCATACCGGTTCAGGGCATCCGGGTAAAGATGTAATGTTATCTAACTGTTATCCTGAGGGTCGTCCGCGCTTTCGCGCTCTGCGAGTATGCGTTGAAAAATCTCTTCACGATGTACCTGCACCTCCGGCGGTGCATCAATTCCAATGCGTATCTGGTTGCCTTTGACACCCAGTACAGTGACTGTGACGTTTTCTCCGATTATGAGTTTTTCCCCTACTCGTCTAGTTAATATCAGCATTATTACCTTCCTTTGGTGTCAGGCGCGGTTAAGGCCTGATCCCTGTTTTTTGTGTAAATCCATACCCCTTGAGGATCTTGCGATCCCTATAAATTTTAGGTTTGATCAGCTACCCAGACCGACACGGAGGAAAGGGCTTCATCCAGTAATTCGGGATGATTGCCTCCTGCCTGGGCAAATTCCGGATGTCCTCCTCCTTTACCACCAACCTGACCTGCGACAAAGTTTACCAGATTTCCAGCTTTTATCCGAGTGGTCAGGTCTTTGCTGACACCGGCTGCGATTCTGACCTTTTCACCATCGACACTGGACAGCACCACCACCGCGCTGCCCAGTTGGCTTTTCAAGTGGTCAATACTATCCCGCAGAGCGCTTGCATCAAGATCGTCCATACGTGCAGATAACACCTTTATCCCATTGATTTCTTTTGCTTTATCTAACAAACTATCACTGCCTGAACTGGCCAGACTGGATTTTAGGGCGGCCACTTCCTTTTCCAATTGATGGTTGCGTTCCAGCGTCTGTGTCAAGCGTTGAGAGACCGCATCCGGACCGACTTTTAGCGTGTGCGCCACCGCCTGTAATTGCTTTTCCATGGCCTGGATGTGGTCAACCGCGGCATTTCCGGCTACGGCCATGATCCGACGCACACCGGCACCGATGGCCGATTCGGAGATAATCTTGAACTGCCCGATTTCACCTACCCGCTCGACATGCGTCCCGCCGCAAAGCTCGGTCGACAGTTCTCCGAAACGCAGGACACGGACTTTGTCGCCATATTTTTCGCCAAACAACGCCATCGCACCGGTTTTCAAAGCGTCATCAAAACTCATGATTTCGGACACCGACAGGGGATTGACACGGATGGCGTCGTTAACCTGGCGCTCGATCTGCTGCAACTCATCCATGCTGACCTGACGGGGGTGTGAAAAGTCAAAGCGGGTATGGTCGGGCGCCACCAGCGAACCTTTTTGTTCAACATGCGTGCCGAGGATGTCCCGCAAGGCGCGATGCATCAGGTGGGTGGCTGAATGGTGGATCACGATGGCCTGGCGTCTGCCGGCATCTATCAGTGCCGAAACTGTCTGCCCGGGTTTGAATGACCCCTTTTCCAGAAGACCGACATGGCCGTGGAAAGCCCCACCCAACTTGATCGTATCGCTGACCTGAAATACTGAGTCCCCATCACGGATCACTCCGGTGTCCCCGACCTGGCCACCGGCCTGCGCATAAAACGGGGTCCGGTCCAGGATGATGATCGCGTTGTCACCCCCGGACAATTCGTCTGCCAATTGACCATCCACCAGTATCCCTGCGATTAACGCCCCCTGGGTTGAGAGTTCTTCGTAACCGCTAAAGCTGGTTGCGGGCAAAGACTTGACGGCTTCCGCCGAGAGTTGGTCCTTATGCTGGAACTGACCCGCAGAACGGCCACGCGCCCGCTGCTTTTCCATCTCGGCGTCAAAGCCTTCAATATCGACACCCAGCCCGTTCTCACGCGCAATATCCTCGGTTAAGTCCAATGGGAAACCGTAAGTATCATAAAGCGTGAAAGCGGTCTCACCATCTATCATCCCACTGCCGGCAGCGGCTACTTCCATCACCCCCTGCAACAGACCGAGGCCTTTGTCCAGGGTTCGTTCAAAGCGTCGTTCCTCTTCTTCAAGCGTGGCAGTAATATGCGCCTGTTGTCTTGCCAGCGAAGGATAAGCTGTACCCATTTGTTCGACCAGGGGGGCCGTCATGGCGGCAAAAAACAGGTCCTTGTGACCCAGTTTGAAACCGTGCCGCACGGCCCGCCGGATAATACGCCGCAATACGTATCCACGCCTTTCATTTGAGGGCAGAACACCGTCTGCGATCAGGAACGCACAGGCGCGGATATGGTCCGCGATGACGTTCAGCGAGTTGTTGGATGTATCCGTTGTATGGGTCAGGCGCGCGGCGGCATCGATCAAGGTCTTGAAAAGGTCGGTTTCGTAATTGCTGTGAACACCCTGCAATACCGCCGCCACCCGCTCAAGCCCCATACCGGTATCTACGCAGGGCTTTGGCAAAGCCTGCATCGTGCCATCCGCAGACCGGTCGAATTGCATAAACACCAGGTTCCAGATCTCGACATAACGGTCGCCGTCCTCATCATCGGAACCAGGCAATCCGCCCTCGAATTCTGCACCATGGTCGTAGAATATCTCGGTACATGGCCCACATGGACCGGTATCACCCATGGCCCAGAAATTATCGCTCTCGTACTTTTCCCCTCCGGGCTTATCACCGATCCGGATTATCCTATCATCAGACAACCCTATGTCGTTTTTCCAGATGGCATGAGCCTCATCATCCGTGTGATAGACAGTTACCCACAGCCGTTCTTTTTCCAGCTTGTATTCTTTAGTCAACAGACTCCATGCCAACCGGATGGCTTCACGTTTGAAATAGTCACCAAAACTGAAATTGCCCAGCATTTCAAAAAAAGTGTGGTGCCTGGTGGTATAGCCCACCTGGTCCAGGTCATTGTGTTTACCGCCTGCCCGTACGCATTTTTGGGAAGTCGCTACCCGCGGGCACACACGCTTCTCGGCACCCAGGAAAACGTCCTTGAACTGGACCATGCCGGAGTTGGTAAAAAGCAGCGTCGGATCATCCGCCGGGACCAGCGAACTTGAAGCGACCACCTCGTGTTTTTCCGCGGCAAAAAAGTCCAGGAAAGCCTGGCGAATTTGGGCTGTAGTTTTCAATAATAGTACGCCTTCAAACTTGGGCTTGCGCAATCCACGCAGCAAGTTTCTAAGTGTACCGAAACATGCGGATTGAAGGAATCAAACACTGGAATTAAAACACCCCCGGGACAGATCAGAGGTTCCCTTAGCCGCATATCGCACCGGTAGCCCGATTGCTGGTCCAATATGCAGGGCTATATGCGGGATAATGCAGTGTTCGCCTGTTCGTGGGTGAAACCCCGGTTCACCAGGCTACGGTATATCCTGGCCCGCTCATCGTAATCCAGTTCACTCCCCTGGTGCCGTTTGCCGAGCCACTGCGTTGCCATATCAACCCAGATTTCTGCATCTGCAGGCATCGACTCCTCTATCACAGAATCCGCTATACCCCGACCTCTGAGTTCACCGCGGATCTTGATTGGCCCAAACATGCGCCGGACGCGTGTGCGAACGTACATTTCGGTAAAACGCAGGTCTGAAACCAGGCCGTTTTCAACCAGGTCGTCAACGACTTTGCCGCTAATGCCGGATTCAGCACCCCGCTGTCGAAGTTTGTATTTGAGTTCTTCAACACCGTATTCGCGGAGACCGAGGTAGCGCACCGCCAACTCCCGGACCTCCGTCTCGCTCAGTTCACGCGCAGTCCTGCCACGCATATGTGCTTATCCTTTTACAGCTTCCTCATTGGAAACTTTTTGCGGTAGCAACATGGTACGCAAACGCTCCTCAATTTCCCCGGCCATCTCAGGATGTTCCTTCAGGAAACCGCGTGCGTTTTCCTTGCCCTGTCCGATGCGGTCATTGTTATAGCTGTACCAGGCGCCGGCTTTTACCACGATGCCATTGGCAACACCGAGATCGATCAGTTCACCCAGTTTGGAAATACCGGTGCCATAGAGTATCTCGAATTCGGCCTGCTTGAACGGCGGCGCCATCTTGTTCTTGACCACCTTGACACGGGTCTGGTTGCCGATGATCTCATCGCCCTTCTTGATCGAACCAATCCGGCGGATATCCAGACGGACCGAAGCGTAAAATTTAAGCGCGTTGCCACCACTTGTAGTCTCCGGACTGCCGAACATCACACCGATCTTCATACGGATCTGGTTGATGAATACCACCATGCAGTTGGACCGATTGATATTACTGGTCAGCTTGCGCAATGCCTGTGACATCAAACGGGCCTGCAGACCGACATGGCGGTCGCCCATTTCACCTTCAATTTCAGCCTTGGGTGTCAGCGCGGCAACGGAATCCACAACCACGATATCGACGGCGCCGGAACGCACCAGCATGTCGGTAATTTCCAACGCCTGCTCGCCCGTGTCCGGTTGCGAAACCAACAGGTCTTCCACGTTCACGCCCAGGTTTTCGGCGTACTGGGGATCAAGTGCGTGCTCGGCATCCACAAAGGCAGCCGTGCCACCTATCTTCTGGGCTTCGGCTATGACCTGCAGGGTCAGGGTGGTCTTGCCGCTGGATTCAGGGCCATATACTTCAACCACCCGCCCACGTGGTAAACCGCCAATCCCAAGTGCGACATCCAGCGCCAGGGAACCTGAAGACACAACATTAATATTGCGCGCCGAAGACCCGTCACCCATACGCATGATCGCGCCCTTGCCAAACTGTTTTTCAATCTGGGATAACGCTACTGACAGCGCCTGTTTTCTGTTGTCGTCCACTTGATCCTCTCCTGATTGGTACGTGGTTTTACACCGCTACGCGGCATTATGACACAGGCATCCCAGCGTCTTAAGCCCACGCTGGGTCAACACTTGAAATTCCTACAAACATTCACTGAAATCTGCCCGGTCTTTGTCATCGCCTGTAGTTTGCACCAGCGGATTCTCAAAATGCGATAAGCACCGCAAATACTGCAAATATGCCAGGCGATAAACACTCAGGGCGCTTTATTCAACTGCACCAGTATGCCTTCAAGTGCGTACAAAACCGTTTGCTGCCGCACCGAGATTCGATCACCGGAAAATACTCTTGCATCACAGACCGCGGGCCGGTCATCCACACACCAGCCAAAATGCACCAGCCCGACCGGTTTGCCCGGCATACCGCCGCCGGGACCGGCGATACCGGTGGCGGCCACCGTGACCGCGGCATGGGAATGCAGCATGGCCCCCGTTGCCATCTGGCGCACTATTTCTTCACTGACCGCACCGTATTCAAGCAAGTCATCATGCGCTACGCCCAGCATCTCTTCTTTTGCCCGGTAACTGTAAGCAATATAGGCGCGGTCGAACCACGCGGAACTTCCGGTCACGTCCGTACAGCATTTCGCTATCCAGCCACCGGTACAGGATTCGGCGGTCGCGACCCGCCAATTGCGTTCGATCAATTGCGCACTAAGACGTTTTAGCAAAACCTCAACTTTTGTTTCAAAATCTGGCACGGACAGCTTCCCCGGTGGTTAAACTTGCTCGGGTATATAGTCACCCACAATTTCCTACGTTACACTTTCCATGATGTCATCTCCGGCCGTTTCCAAGCAAGCCTCCCATACGCCGCTGATGCAGCATCAGTGGCGCTCCTTTTCAAATTCAAAGAGTTACAAGAATTAGTCACATTTTAGCCTCTTGAAACCGAAGTGATTTTTCTTGAAGCTGTAAAGTCAAGGGGTCAAACTTGTCAAGTGGATGATTTCGCCCAGCTTTTTTGATGGATTGTTGATCGAAACACTCAGCTTTTCCAGCGACAATATAGACGGGCCACCAGCAGAGTGATAAAAAATCGCTGCTGATACTGACCGATGAGGAACCCTCTGATATAGACAAGATGAATTGATGCGCAGCATCAAGAGAGGATGCCCTGGGGCATACCGATGACGCGCGTTTATTGATCGAGGATACGGCTAAGGCGGTTAATGAGTTCGACCAGGCAGGCATCTGCAGGTACTGTATTAACCTGAATCCAGATGCTGATGACTATGTGCGGGACATATTTGGTAATCAGTACTCGGTGATTGACAATGTAGAAAGCCTGCCCGAGAAACTTCCGCAGTTATTTATGACGTTAACCAAATAAGGAAATAAAAATCACGCTACCGGCCGGTGACTGATTTAGTCGAGTCATGAAGATTCATACCTTTATTACCCTTTTTTGGCTTTTCTCGTCGAAAATGTCTCTTAGTCGAATGCATCTGGCCATTTCCGTGAAGTGTGGTACACGCTCAGGATCTGGGCTTCGTCCTTTTTTATGCGATACGGCACAATGTATGGCAGGTCATGAACAACCAGTTCGCTTGTTCCACGCACGCGCCCGGGTCGGCCAACTTTTGGATGTAGTTCGAGTTGACTGACAGCAACTCGTATCCGTTGGACGACTTCAAAAGCAGCTTTCGGATTATCCTTCGCTATATAGTTCTGAATTCTATCCAGTGCCGCAGCGGCTGGCACAGTCCAGCGAATACGCACAATCAGGTGTTTTCATACTTGCTAAATATCTTTGCCATATCCGCGTCACTGGCAAACCGCCCCTCATCAGCGGCCTTGATACCCTCCTTTACGCGTTCGGTCTGCCAGGCATGTAATTCCAGAAGTTGGTCAATCGCCTGATTGACTATGTAACTGCGAGACCTGTCCTGCTGTTTCGCAATTCTGTCCAGTTGTTTGACCTTTTTGCTGTCCGCTCGGACGCTAAATGCTTCCGTTCCCATCTGATTGTCATCCTGCTGATTCTCGCGGTTCATAGTGATTACTTTGTAATCATAGCAGAATCTTTTATGAAAGAACTTTCAGAAACACTACGGCCATCCTTGTGGGTAGGATAACCGCGCCGGATACATGAATAAAATGAGAAAAAGGAAAAATGAAGACATATCTATATACGCAGAAAAGTGATGGATGTCCTGAATGGCACCCCATGACCCGTCATTGCAAGCTGCTAACAGAGTAGGTCAAACAATCGCAAATGCGCTGCGGGGTCAACGCGGTTAGACGACGTTATCCACTTCAGCTGCTGGACAGGTCTCAGGTCGTACGAGACAGGAGACACCCATGGCTGCATTATGGTTATCAGGCTGAATTTTGATGGGTCTTGTTTCTTTCCTGTTTCTTTCCAAATGCACGGCATGTATTGAAGGTAAGAAACCCGTGAGCGTTGCGGGTCGGTGCGTCAATAAGCAATTGCACATGCAATCGGGCTTACCCTAAACTACTTCCAGGCCAACTGAGGAGTATTTTCATGTGGGATTTTGAGCAGAAAACAATATTGGGTTTGATGTCCAGGACCATGCCTTTTTTAATCTATCGCTTGCTGGTCTATATCGGTATTACCCTGGTCTACGTTGCAGTCACAGGTGGCGGCGCGGGAATTGGTTATATTGCTGGCAAGGTCGGTGGCGACCCTGCCACTGGCGCCGGGTACGGTGGGATGATTGGTTTCGGCGTGGCGAGTGTAGCTCTCTATTTTGCCCGTGAATACTTACTCTACATGGTGAAGGCAGGCCATATTGTGGTTCTCGTGGAACTTCTTGATGGCAAAACGCTTCCCGAAGGGCGTGGTCAGATTGAACATGCGACTGTAGAAGTCAAAAAACGCTTCGTTGAATCCTCGTTATTGTTCGGGGTTGATCAATTGATCAAGGGAATCCTAAAGACCTTTAACCGGATCTTTTTCTCAATCGCCACTTTTCTGCCAATCCCTGGACTTCAGGGAATTACCAAGCTGGTCAACGCAGTAATCAATATGTCGCTGACCTATCTTGACGAGGTGATCCTCGCTCACATTGTTCGAACGCAATCGGACAATCCGTGGCAAAGCAGTCAGGAGGCGATTATTCTCTATGCCCAAAACTACAAGACGATCCTGAAAAATGCCATCTTCCTGACCTTCATCATCTGGGGACTCACGTTGCTGGTATTTCTACTGGTGCTGGGACCGGTGGCGGGCTTTGTCGCACTGTTTCCTAACGCTGCCGGGTTTTGGACTTTTGCATTTGCTGCCGTGTTAGCCTGGGGAATTAAGGCCGCCGTGATTGAGCCGATAGCGATGACTGCACTGATGCAGGTCTTTTTCAAGGTTATTGAGGGTCAGGAACCGGACGCGGAGTGGGATGCCAAGCTCTCCAAGATGACCGGGAAGTTTCGCAAACTCAAAGAGAAGGCGGAAACCTATATTGAACCAACCCCCCAACCTCCGACCGAATCGACTACTTGACGAGTAGGGGGCGTGCCCAACCTACCTTCACACTACCATTTGCCCTGAACATGTCTAAGTAAGTTTTTGTACGTAAAATGAGAGAAAAGTAATAACAATTTTTCTCATAAATCGTGTTTTAGAGGGGTGTTTGGCTTATTCTTCCGCACCATAGCAACACCATAAGATAGTGGAAATTAGCGATTAATTATTTATGAATCAAAGCGTTAAACACACTCCCTTGATGCAGCATTAGTGGCGTCTACCTTATATATCATTCAGTTAGAATGCTTTTCCTCCTTTTTTCCTCTTAAATCCGAAGTGACTTTTCTTGAAGCAGCAAAGTCAGGAGGGCAACATGTCAAGTGGGGGATTTCATCCCAAAAAACTAAACTTCCTTACTGACGGTTTCTTAAGATTCACATGGAATGTAGATAAAAACAGTTGGCTTGCTGGATGAGCTGTACATGCTTCAGTTCATAATCACTTCAATCGATAACGACTCAGGATCCTGGGCAGTATGCCATATGCGCAGAACGGACAACGTTGAACCATAATGCTCATAATAGATGACATATCGATCAACAGGAAATGATCGGACACCCTCTGCGATGTCCGGTCTGCCCACGCCCATATCGGGTTGGCTTGCAATCAATTCACAGATTGCCTGTACTCTTGAAATGTATTCATCGGCTCTGTCATTACCGCCGTCATCAGCAACCTGCAGCCAGACCTCAACCAGGTCTGCCTCAGCAGCAGCCTGACATTGCACATCAGTCACCGCTTGCGATCACGCGCTGACATCAGTCGACGCCCGGCAGCTGCAATTTTCTTGACCGCAGCTTGATCAAACGGTATTCCCCGGCCTTCAGCATACTCTGTACGCGCCTCTTCAATCGCAGCCCGCAATGATGACATCTGGAGTTGTTGCGCCATTTGAAAATCCTCAAAGGATTGAACGACAACAAATGGTCGACCGTTTTTCTCAACGGTGACTGGTTGTCGTTGTGCATCATCGATTAATTGGCCGAAACGATTTTTTGCATCTTTTGCTGCTACTGTCTTCATAGTGATATCAAACCCTGATAGCTAGTATAGTTATAATAGCTATTTTAGCCAGTTGTTTCAAATGAAGTTGAGGGGTCACCCATTAGCCGGGTAGCCATGATCTTTTTTTTCTGCAAAACCGGCATTCATGCCACCCATGGCAATTACCAACGATATCGCACGCACAAAGTAGTCACCCACTGTTCCCTACGTTACACTTTCCCCAATGCTTTCCCCATCCGCTCTTATTTCTGTTTTTTCCTGCTCTCCTTGAGTAGATCACCCAAGGTGCCAGGGCTCCATTTGGGCTTGACGTAATCTGCCACATTGACTTCGGGCCTGGCGCTTTCTTCACCCTCATGTTTTTTATCCAGCGATAGACCAATCCGGTGTTTTTCCATGTCCACGCTGAGTACCCTTGCCTGCACCTGATCACCAACACTCAATACCTCCTGTGGATGGTTGATCCGGCGGCCGGCTTCTAGCTCACTGATATGCGCCAATCCGTCTATCCCAGGTGCGAGTTCGATGAAAGCCCCAAAAGGCTGTACCCGACTTACGGTTCCCTGTACCTGGGTGCCTACCGGGTAGTCAGTCAGCACATCCCGCCAGGGGTCTCTCTCCAAGGCACGGATCGACAGGGCGATGCGTTCTGGGTGTCTGGGACTGTCTGTTTTCTCGATCCTGAGTACCGAGACCTCGACCTGCTGCCCGATTGAAAGGATATCCTGAGGGTGCTCAACCCGGCCGAAGGCGAGTTCGCTGATATGGATCATACCCTCCACGCCACCCAAATCGATAAAGGCACCGAACTCCTTGAGCGAGCTGACCTTGCCCTGCATCACAGCGCCCACTTCCAGATGGGCGCGGGTTTCCGTAGCCCGAGCTTGCTGTTCCTCTTCGAGTAAAGCCCGGCGTGAGACAACCAGGTTGGGATGGCGGCCACCTTCAATTTTGGTGATCAAGAAAGCCAGCCGTTCATCAATGAAGGCTTCCAGGTCTTCGACATAATTGATATCGATCTGGGAAGCCGGACAGAACGCGCGCAAATTAGACATCTCTACTTCAAGTCCACCTTTAATGGTCCCCGTAACGCGTCCCTCAACAGGATGTTGATCATCAAATGCCTGCCGCAGTTCTTCAATCCCATGCATGCGTCTGGCGTGCCGGGAGCCAAGCATCAGCGTACCTGAGCTTTCGTCCTTGCCACTAACGACGATCTCGATTGAATCCCCGACTTCTACAGTGAGGTTGCCCTCATCATCGGTCAGTTCTTCCCGCTCCACAATCCCTTCGGTTTTGGAGCCAAGGTCGATAAAAATGTTGTCGCTCTGGATCGACACCACGGTACCGATGACCTTGTCACCCGTCCTGGGTTCCTTCTTACTCGTCATGCTCTGTTTCTTCTCGAACTCACCGAAAAGAGACGCAAAATCTTCGTTGCCCGTCATGCCGCGAATATCCTTTGATGAAATATGAGCGGAATATGCTTACAGGAAGTTTAAATGCTATTTCCCGCACAATCCATTGGTGCTGATCAGCCCTCCCTTCATTCTTCTGGACAGCTCAGCCACCATGGCAAAAGTTGCTGAGTGTTGTAGGATTAGGATTAAAAGTGGACAATAATCACGAGGTTAATAGGCAAAAATAATCACATAGATCGTGTTTTGAAGGAGTGTTTGGCTTATTATTCTGCGACATAGCGACACATAAGCCTTACAAAACAAACATTAATCACTTATGAATCAAAAGGTTACACGCACTCCCTTGATGCAGCATTAGCAGCGTGCTTTTTTATTATCAAGCAGTTATAAATATTAATCTCCTTTTAGCCACCTAAATCTGGGCCAACGATGTTAGTGTAAGTGCAATAACAATAAAGCTTTGACTAATTTTCCTGAAATAGAGAAATTCCTCATTAGTCCCGGTCAAATAACGATCCACCATCGTGATCGCTAATAAACGATACGACGTTTTCGATTTTCTGACGAACTTTCCTTACCGCGATACTGGACCAACTTCTCAGGGCAGGAAGATATTTACTGTTAGCGGATGCCTCGATAGCATCTAGCAGCCCCATGATGACCTGACGGTTGATTTCATTGAGCCATTCAAAGCTTTCCAGCGAATCGCCCCGTGAGATTTGTTGATCCAGCTTCATCAACATTTCTGCTGTATAGGTTTTCCTCTCGATCTCCCAGCCTTTGTGTGTATAAATCAGCATCGGTAGACGGTAATCGTATTCGATGGCCAGGTAATCGTTGATGATCAGCCAATCTATCCGCGCGGTAATGAGTTCGAGGCTCAAATCACCCAGAGCACCGAAAACAGGTGATTGGTCAAGGCCAAGTTCAAGCAGCCTCTTGATTCTTGAGCCCTTCAGAATTCTGGACAGCAGATTACGGCCGCCAGTGCCAATCAAGTCATCCGCACCACGCAGGACCAGGGCAATTTCAGAATCGGAGAGTTGCGTTATGCCTTTGCTGTCCAGTGATACCGGAGCCCGACGTACTTTTCTACTCATTCAGTAACATCCTGAAAACAGTTGAGCCAAATTTTTCATACACAAAAATGATAATCCAAGTACGCTACTACAGACAGTATATGAAACATCGGGAATGCCTTATCAACGTTTTGCCTCCAAATTGAATGTGCAATTTTGCCCTGATTGACGTGACTCTATTAAATCACCAATGCCACATTACAAACCGGCAATGAGCATATTGCAATATCGAAGAGTAGTTTCTATGCATATTCGTAAGTTGAACTCCGGTATTGCATATATTATACTGATACAGTGATTAAACGGCACATAACATCGGAACTGATGATTTTGTTGGCAGAATACCCTGTCATCACCATTCTGGGACCACGGCAGGCAGGTAAAACCACGCTCGCTAAAGAAGAATTGAAAAACCACAGCTACGCCAATCTCGAGAACCCCGAGACCCGTCAATTTGCCACCGATGATCCAAAAGGCTTTCTGGCCCGATTTGAGGGGGACGTCATTCTGGATGAAATCCAGCGAGTACCTGAACTGCTCAGTTACATCCAGACAATCGTCGATACTCGGCAACGAAATGGCCAGTTTGTGCTCACCGGTTCCCACCAACTCGCATTGAGGGAGGCAATCACCCAGTCCCTTGCTGGCAGAACCGCTATTCTGAATCTCTATCCCCTGTCCATTGATGAGTTATCTCAGGCAGGTATCACCTACTCAATGGCAGAGAACTACATTTACCATGGTTTCCTGCCCCGCATTCACGATCAGCAACAACGACCAACGCAGGCCTGGTCAAATTACTACCAGACCTATATTGAACGCGACGTCAGGCAACTCATCAACCTCAAGGATTTTTCCTTATTCGAGAAATTCATGAAATTACTGGCGGGTCGCGTGGGCCAACTGATGGACTATACATCTTTGGCCAACGATGTCGGTGTGAGTGCGAAGACGATCAAGCACTGGCTTTCGATTCTGGAAGCGTCTTTTGTTGTTTACAAGCTACCGCCGTATTTCGAAAACTTTGGCAAGCGTGTTGTCAAGTCACCCAAGTACTACTTTTTTGATACCGGACTATTGGCTTTTATGCTTGGCATTGAGAGGGCCAGCCAGGTCAGCAGAGACCCTCTACTCGGACATATCTTTGAAAACATGGTTGTCATCGAGTGTCTCAAAACCCGCACCAATGCAGGAAAGCTACCCAACTTGTATTTCTTCAGGGATAGTAACGGCAACGAAGTGGATATCCTTTTTCAAAATGGCAGGGAACTTACGGCAATTGAAGTCAAATCGAGTGCGACTTACAAGGCATCTTTGCTAAAAGGACTCAAGCGCATTTCATCACTGTCACCACAGGTGACACGCCGTTACCTGGTTTATTCAGGAGACTATTTTGAGTTCAGTGATGGGATAACGGCGCTCAAGTATGACCAGGTGAGCGAGATCTTTTTGGAGTCGACATAGTCACCCACATCGTCCTGCGCTACACTTTCCCCGATGTCATCTCCAGCCGCTTCAAAGCAAGCTTCCCACACACCGCTGATGCAGCAGTATCTGCGCATCAAAGCCGATCACCAGGACACGATCCTGCTGTTCCGAATGGGTGACTTCTATGAGGTGTTTTATGACGACGCGCGCCGGGCAGCCAAATTGCTGGACATCACCCTGACCAGCCGTGGTGAATCAGCGGGT
>Ga0255052_10000629_pt1 | contig 28069 bp, 30 predicted proteins | sample JV7_2_21_MG_FD_188632 | JGI IMG/M metagenome (GOLD analysis project Ga0255052, IMG submission 188632) | Seawater microbial communities from Jervis Inlet, British Columbia, Canada - JV7_2_21 | ecosystem: Environmental > Aquatic > Marine > Inlet | place: Canada: British Columbia | collected...
ATCTCGTTTACCGCTGCACTCAGATATTCCGATGTAATGTCAATACCGCAATATCCCATTATCGCAGTTACAAGTCCAAGCCACACTCCCTGCATCGTCTTACTCTTCAGAAAAAATTTCATTCTGTTCTCCTTTCATGGGTATTTGTTAATTGGAACTGGTGGTTTATTGATTGCCCCATACAGGTAAGAATTTTGGACTGTCAAGGCAAATTCGTTATCGTCTTCAAAAAACTCCATAAATTCTTTGTGAGCTAATCTACTATCGGCAACCGCAGGTTTACTATTTAATTCCGCAAATCTCTTGCCAGTTAATAAGCAACCCTTTGTATCACACGTCCAGTTGCCCCAATGAAAAACTATGTCGCCACGGTTTGGAACGTCCATTACTTTAAAAGTCTCCCCGAACTTTGGAGACATATAACGCTTACAAATATATGCCCCTTCTGGGATGCAGGATATATCACGTTGGTTATTTTTATCAGGCGGTTCGAGTATGCAAAATATTGGGAATTTATCATATACAAAATTACCGAATGTACCGTGATCCGACATCGACACCCTTCTGAGAAATAGGGGTTTCACCTGTTATCCTTAATCGCATCTATAATGGCTTTCTGGTTTCTGTCAAGTTTATCTTCAATCCTGTTTTCCAGGTTTTGCATCTTATCAGAGAAATTCTGTTTAACATCATCCATTTGCTGTTTTAAATCTTCCTTGGTAACAAATTGCTTATGTTCTTCTCGATTAACATCAGAGATATTAACCGAATATGTAATTGTAGCACCGACAACTATGATAACAACGGTAATGACAGTACCCATAAGCCATAAGCAGATTTTAGTACTTATTTTCTTGTCAACTTTATCGTAAACGCGGGTCAAACTTGAATTAAACTTTTTCTTCATGCACTCCAATACCCCATCTTTAGGGTTTGTCATATCATCAATATGTTTATCAAATCTAACATGAGCTTTCTCGCATGACTCGTTAACGTTGTGTTCTGCCATCGTCCATCTCCTTTATTGCCCGTAGTATCCTCTGGTTTTCATAAAGTGTTCCCATCCTTGAGCCTGTGTCCATAATTTACTGTTACTAAAGTCGAGCTGTCCTAACTCACTTATCAATCCATTGTCTCCATCGTTCTCGGCCAGAATAGCAAGGTTCTCGGCACTCGATAAAATACCGTCAGCGCAATCGGCTGCGGTAGCTGTATCTCCCATAAGAACAGCAATTCCATTTATGTAAACAATCACTTCGGTATTGTCATATTGACCCGCGCATCCCGAACCGTCTGCTCCACTAACGCTGATTACAATATGATTTAAAGAACTTGCCGGGAACCCGCCAGGAGAGGTCAAAACAGTAAGCCCCCCACCGTTGTTATCTACTAAGGTAATTACCAATTTTAATGCACTATCCATATAAGCACTATAGGCCGCAGTTGCGGAATTGTCACCCTTCATGAATATTACATCGCTACCCGTAACACTCGCGGGAGTTTTAAGCCAGAACGCAAACACAAAATCATTTTTCGCGGGTTCTAAATTAGCTGAATCGGTCACTGTAATATAATCGTTACCGTCACCGGATAACATGAATGTACTTCCCTGTACTGCAAGGTCACCTGTGAGTGCCGTAACCGTTACGGTTTCACCGGCTTGTTTACTGTAATCCGAAGCAGTGGTCATGGTATAACCACCATTGGCATCCGGTATCCAGGCAAGGGCCAAGTCAATTTCCATAGCCTCACCCTGTAAAACAAATGCCTGTGATAACTGCTCATATTGCGACTTGTCAGAAAAGTTATGTAATTGCAGTGACGAATTTACCTTAACAGCATCTATTGTTTTGACCGGATCACCGGCAGAAGGAGTAAAATCGGCAGAGCCATCGGCCACGGACATAACTATTTCACCGTTAGCTTTTTGATTTGGAGAACTGTCTGTAATACTTGTGAGTGCCATTCTAATGCTCGCCACTTCTTCTAAAAGTCCGGCCTCTACCTCGGTTATCGTACAATCACTGCCCCCGCCACAACTACCCTCATTAAGAAGGACTTTGCCTTGGAATATAGCGGCATAATCTCCTGCCACACTATCATTTATTGTACTCGGCATTGATCCTCTCATTGAATCTAAAACAAGAGTGGAACCGACTGAAGCGGTTTCTACATGAAAATAATTCAACGGGGAATTTGCACCGCCCAATCTTAATATAGATGTTTCTCCTTGTGAATTAACCTCAACATCTTTCCTCAATGTTAAGGCTCCACCTTGAGCATCTGTAGTATCAGCATTAAAAATAGCAGTCAAATTTCCTGCTGCATTTTTAAGTGTTGTATTTGTTGTTGTGTCATCCGTTACGGTTAGACTTCCATTGACACCGACATCCCCCGTTATTGTGCCACCCGTTGCGCCGTTGACGGTAAATGGTTTTCTGGATGGTTTGGTATCAGCAAATACGCTTGTGCTGAATAAGATTAAAAATAAGACTATCCATTTTTTCATAGTGTTCTCCTTTTAATTGCTGTCTGTATGTTCGTACCAGTGAAGATTTATGCTCATTTTACAATTAGCATCTGTTTTGGTCATTCTTATAAGATAGGATTCATCTGGTTTCAATACCCATTCATGCCCACTTTGTCTTGTTTCAGCAGAACTGCTCTGAGGTAAGCCTGCATTATATGTATATTGATTGTCGATAAGTTTTGTGCAAGCAGTTACAGTTACATCTTTTAATATTTGATTATTAGCTGTCGGTGTGGGCTGTGTATCATCTTCTAAAATTACCGTGGAACCACCATCGCCAGTATCCCTATTAATATTAAAAACATTCTGAACCGTGCCTGTTCCTTGTGTCCATGTCGCACCTTCACATATTTCCCAAAATATCTCATCGCTACTTGACCAGCCAAAAAGCATGTGAGCCTTCTTAGTACCAGAAGCCGTAAAAAATGCCACGTTCATTGTTGCAACTGCTGCGTTTGCCGAGTCAACATGACGTTCAAATGAATCACCTTCGTGTATTTCATGATGTTCAAAATTAATAACTTGGAATGAGCTGGAAACATCATCAATGTTTGCAACGTTGCCGCTACCGTTTACGATTTGAGTTTTCTGTGAGGCATCGGTCTGTATTGTCTTAATGTTAACTAATTCAGTTTCAAGAACCTTTACTCTTTCAAGTAATGTATTCTCGGTCGGACTTGCCTGAACCTCACCTATTAAAGCCTGTGTCTGGTCTTGTTCAGTAACAGTTGAGGGGTCAGACGGGATTTTACCATCAATGGAGGTTGTGTCTCCGGCTATTACCCCTGTATCGACAATAATGGTGTCTTGCTTAGATTCAGTTGACCCACCAGCGGTAGGCCGTCTTTCAGCGTGAGCATATCCCGTCATAAGAAAAAACACGCACAATGTAGCAGATAATATCTTCTTCATGACTATCTCCTTACGGTTACAATTACCGTTCCATATACAGCTACCGCAGCGTTCTCAGATACCTTTATCTCGGCGTAATTGGAACCAGTTGTTATGCCCATCGAACCGGCAACGCTATCAGCCGCACCATCAAATAGCCTATGGGTTGCACTTCCCTCATTTGTATCAGCCACACCGTCAGGATTGAAAACGGTGAACGAACCCCCAGCGGCAGAAGAAGATGAAGTTACATTGAATATCCCATTATTGCCTGTTTCAGTAAAGCCTGATATGACTATAATCTTGTTTGGGGTAACAGTTTCGGGAACAGGATCGCCACCATCAGTGTCCCATGTATAAGTTGTCTCATTACCTGAAACGGTTACAGTCCAATCAGTTGTAGAATTATAAGCCCCGATAACTGTTAAGGTACTCTGTGCGGTTAATGCGTCCGTGTAGAATTTATACGGGCCTAAAAGCTCGTCAGATGTCCACACCTCTACATCCCAATCGGTAGCAGTATGCAGATAAGAGTTCGGGATCGCTTCAACCTGTAGGGTTTCACCTTTAACCATTTCAATCCTGCAATTAGGATTAGCGGAACATGGGCCAGTGCATGAAGTTGCCGTTGTTGATAACACCGTAATGTTCGTAAACGTAAGCACACATACGTCTGACTGAAGGTTTATCGCGTAAACCGGTACTGCAAGTAAAACCAATGCTGCCACTAATAATGTGATGATTCTTTTCATGGTACTACCTCCTTTGAATTTTAGACCTTGTTATTGATTTCTTTTTTTCTTCAACTCCTTCAAATTGTCTAACTGCTGAAGGTGTTATTTGTCTCTCTAAGGTTTTGACTCCCTTTAAGTCTCCTACTTCTATACCATATCTTGCATCACCTCTCTGGTATTCTTCAAGAGTAATAAGTTGCACTAAACCTTTCATAATGTCTTTGATTAACTGTAATGATCTCGGTACAGCTATCCAAAAATTATGATTTATTGCACCAAGCACAGACATTGCTTCTCTGTAACCCTTGCGAATTATTCGTCCCGACAATGAATTATCATCTTGACCATCAAAATATAACGCGCCGACTATAGCAACAGCAGTAACCAATTCCAAGGAGCGATATATCTGCCATGCTTCCTTGCTTGTAAAATCTTTATTTTTAAATATAGTTTTTATATTATTTAAAGTAGATTGCAATATCGGAACAGCCCATTTCTTATATTGGTTAAACGTCTTACCTTCCGGTGTCTTTCCTATTATAGATTCTGAACCTATCGTCTGCCTGTATTCACCCATATCAAGTTTTAATTGAGCAAGCCTGCTGTCAGATATCTCACCCGCTTGAAATTCAGCATCAGTCAACGATCCGAGCAGAAATGTTTTATTAGCTGATACCATATTATGATGAAAGAAGCCGAACAATACTAAATTCGCTTTATCAGCAATATCTTTGTCGGCCTCTATCATTTCCTGCCACACTGATTTGCCAATAAAATGTTCATATTTATCAAGTATTAGTTGACCTTGTTCAGTCCTCTTTCTCGCATTACCCTTTACAATATTCTTATGCCCAATTTGTATAAAATTATTCGCTCCCTCACCAACGGCTGAAGCAACACCAACAGGGATATTGAACGCCAAGTCTTTCAGCGTAGTAAATGTTTTCAATGCCCTCAGTGTTATATCAACTTTACCGCCTTGTTTAACGAGAAGTTTCGGCGCCCTGCCCTTTTGAGCGTTAATCCATTCCTTAAAGAATTTTTCCAAACTCTTATCTTCTTTTAATCCTCTCGGAGTAATCTGTTTTGGCTCAAGCGCATAAACCAAAGCATCTATCTCGGGAATAATGGCATCCAGGGCTTTCTTTGTTTCAAGCGTTCTCCAATATGTTAAGAACGCCCTTGCAGTATTCTTCGTAGGATCTAAATTGCCTGTCCTGAACAATGACTGAGGCAAGAATTTCTCCAATGCAAGGATGTCTCCGGTAGACTGATCGAGAATATTAAATACCTTTTCATCGTGTGCAAACTTTTCAAATAGACCCCTTATCCCTGCCTTCAGGCCACCGTCTTTAATAGATTCTATTAATCCCTTGCGAACATGGGTTATATACGCACCTTCAAATCTTGTGCTTTCAAGCACTTCATTTTCAATGAGATATTCCAAAGCCTCTGCCATCTTGCCCTGCATATAGTTAGCGTAATCAATTTCCTCTGGTGTCAGGTTCTCAACAAGTTTAAGTTTGGTCTCCTGGTCGGCTTCGAGATATTCAAAAACCCCTTTATCCTGCGGTGACACGAAAGCGGAAATCTTTTGTTTCGCCGTCAGGTTTCTACTTTTCCTTGCGGCATTTGCTAAAGCGGTTATTTCCTTCTCAACCTTTATATAGTTGGCATCTGCCCCAAGTTGACGAGTTACATATTTTTTAACAACATACTCAAATAGAGGACTTGCCTTGGCCAACATCGTATGAGGCTTAAACCGATCAAACTCTGTTACAGTTGAAGATTCGAGTTCCGATACGGGGATGCCAGTAACTTTGTGAGCGTTCTCAATAATCTGCCTGATCGTCTTCGCTCCGGCAAACTCGGTTCTGTTTATCAGTTCTAACTTACGAACAGTAAGGAATACATCTTCTTGCTGAAAGTGTTTCAGTTCCTCATAGAGTTGGATAGCCTGTGCCTCATTCATTTTATTAATGGGCGGTAACTTCAAGACTTTTCTGAGATTATTCCAACCCCTGAATTGTTTTTGTGTAATCAAATCCTGAAGTGCATTTTTGGCTATTGCTGTTTGTTCAAACTCTGCGGCCTTGACCCTGAGATCGTCCATGAACTGCTTAAATTCAAAATTGCTCATCAACCTTATGTCTCTACGAGTAATCTTTCTCAGATCGGCATCTGTCAGATTAAACTGTGCCTGCGCTGATTTAACAAACTGTCTGCGCCTTGCCACGATTTCCTTCGCAGTTTTTACTTTATCAATTTTTGCATTAGCCCTTGCCTTGACTTTTGCTATCCTTTCATTTGTCGTTTCTCTTTGCTGTAACTTGAGGGTAGCAATTCGTTCCTTCTGTTTTTCCTTCAACTCTTTTATCTTTGCCTTGAGTTTTACAACATCCTGTTCGGCTTGAGTACCCTGTTCCTCTTTTAATAGCCTTCGAGCCTCTTGCTCAATTTCAAGTTCAAAGTCTTTAGCAGTAGAAAAAACCTTTTCAAACTTCGTTTCAGCAGATAAGTCTTGTTCGAGAATATCCAAAAAATCAGATGGCAAAGCATCTTCGGGAATTGCAAACCCCTCTGCCCTTGCTTGTGCCAACATATCATCAACGGTAACACCTGAACCCTTTTTAACAAGCCCCTTGCCGAAGTCCTTTATTATTTCCAGTTCGCCTGTTAAACCGCCGCTTTTACCTTCTTTGATTAAATCAAAACCTCCACTCTTTTTAACAAATACCGCCAATGAATCTTTATCAGGATTAAAACCTTTTACCTTTCCGGCAACTGGTTTTGTAGGTGCTTTAATTTCTTTTTTGGGTGGAGGCTTAACTTCAAATAATCCTTTTTCGTTTATTACCCCCACTTCTATAGGCACATTCTCAATACCTAATTCTTGATGCGCAATAACTCTATGGTGTCCATCAAATATACTTAACTTACCCTCATCTGTTTTAATGACTTGGATGGGCGGTACATCTTCTCCTTTAGATATGCTTTCTTTTATGGGATCAATTATAGTTCTATCTTGTTTTGCAATTTGAGACAGGGTTCTTGGTGTTGTAGATTTAAGATTTTCAATAGGTGCTGTTTCGACCACAGCTTCAGGTTTTGCTATCCCTTCAATTTCCCTATCAATCTCAGCAACACGTTCAATGGCTTCAGGTTCTTTAGAAGGTTCAAGTTTGGCTCTCTCAATAGACAGTCTTTCAAGTTGCAATATTTGTTCGGGTTCAGTTGCTTTAACTTCACGTTCTCCAAATTTGAATGTCTTCGCCCCTTCTTCTGTGACAGTTCTTACTTCTTTGGCAGGGTCAATTTTTAATAGTTGTTTTACCTTTGCAAACCACGGCCTATCTCTTAATATTGTGATTCTTTCAGCGGGTATTTCAATCGTCACCCCCTCTCTTAACGATTGTCTTATCAGTGCCTTGCCTTCTAATGCGCCAATGCCCTTCATCTCAGCTATAATGCTGGCCTCTGTAGCACCTATCTTGCTCGGCTGTTCTTGCAAATGCAACCTCAGTTCGGCAGGATCAATAAATATAGTTTCGGCGGCTTTATGTTCCGTGATTATCTGTTTTGCTATTCTCTCACCTAATCTCGGAGAGGTTTTAAATACTTGATGAGCAAGAAGTCCTTTGCCAAGAAAATCAAGTGTATCAACAACATCAGTTGTTAACTGACTCGCATCTTCAGGAAGTAAATCTGAAATACCCTTTTTCTGAAATGCCTTATATTTTTCTCCTTCTATAAGATTAATCACAGCACTCTCACCTTCACCAATAGCTTCAAAAACAGCAATGCCAAGCAATGCCCCAACTGGGTTGGACGCAAGGCCAGCGGCCACTACCGGAAGTGTCGCACCACCTATAAATTCTTCGGTAGATATTTCCTGTCTCAACCCGATTTCCTCTGATAGTTCATCATGTAAGTCCCATGCCTGTGAAGGTGGTATATTAAACATTTCTGCATAACCAAGTGAGTTTTGTGCCTTTGCCTTTAATCTTTCAGGGTCTTCCCTAATTAAGTCGTTGATTCCTGATCTTTCAAAGAAAGCCTGTCTCTGTGCGTTAGTTATTAAAGGAGCGATGCCCTCACGTTTCTCACGTTCCAGCCTTTCGGTAATAGTTTCACGGCCAGTAAAATCTACTGTATCAAACCCTTCAAGACTTATGCCTTCGCCACCTTCGGTTTGTGCTTTAGTCTCAAAGCCTTCAAGTGATATGCTTTCAACGTCGGCCATTATTTAAGCCTTTTAACTGCAAGTTTAATGTTCTTTTCAGTTTCCGGTAAATTCAAAGCCTTTAGAAATAATTTAACGCCTTCTTCATCGGGCTTAAAGGAATAGAATCTATCACCTACTTTTATTATCTTGAATCCCAATCTTTGTTCAGCCTCAACAGTTTTATCAAAAGTCGGATGTTTCCTCCCTTTCAATATTAATCCAGTAGTCGCATCTCTACTTGGTAAGTGACCTGTCTCATCAGGCTCGATGCCCAATCTTTTAACAGTTTGAAAGTCATACTCTGAACCTTCGGGGTCAAATTCTACAGCTATAGAAGCTTCTTGTTCTTGTTTTATTGTTAATGCTTTCTGTCTGCCTGCTTCTTTTTGCCTTACTTCAAGTTCTTCGGGTGTCTCCCCTATGCCAGATATCCTTTGTCCTATAATACCGAAACCCTCACTTATATCAGATATAAATGTATTTAAAATATTTTTTGCCTTTTCATTTTTAATCGCATCAGTCCTTACTTTAAGTTCATTGAATAATTCTTGTGCCGTTGCATCCTCAGATGATAAATTATTTAGTGCCTGAGATATGTCATTATAATTTTCAGCACTCTCTAAGCTCTGTTCAGGTGTAAAGGTTTTCGGATCACCGCCACCCACTACGAGCAATCCATTACCATCAAATCTGCCTAATTCCTGTATCACATTCTGAAGTGGGGAGTTGACTTTAAAATTTGTATTGTTATTAAAGTTATTTAATACTGATTTAAGTTTTTCACCTTGGGTAGATGATATGGTTTCGTTGGCAACCTGTTCATCTATAAGAGGCTCTGACCAATTCCCTCTTGTTTTTATATCGTAAATTTCCTGTTCAACGTCTTTAAATTTCTCAACCTTAAATAAATCAAGTTCGCCCTTAACCCATCTATCTTGGATTTTTCTAAGGTTCTCGATATTAACCGTATCGTTTCCGGTAGGCGGTAAGGGTACTTTTGTTAAATCGGGCAACTCCTCAAATGTTTCAGCACTTATAATGGCATCGTAATTAGTTTTGTAAACCTGTAGTTCAGCCTCTTTCTTCTCTCTATCAGCTACCGTTTTAGCATCTTTGATCTGTTGCTTGAGAGCCTTCTTTTTAGTGTTGGCATTACTAATTAACGTCTTCCTTGTCTTCTCTGTTACTAACTCCTTAAGCTCATCGGTTTGTAAATTATCTATAATTGCATCGAGTTCTTCATCTGATTGCGCACTATCTATTCTTGAAGTAACGCCAGAAGTAGTTACTATTTCAGTAGCACTTAAAACGGATGCTTCTATAGCTTCAGGCGGTAAGACGCTACCAAATTCCTCAATCCCTTCTTCCAAGTCAATAATTATTTCCGGTGTTCTTGAAGGGTCTAAAGATGCCTCGTTGGCTGCTTGAGCAACCCGATTGTCGATAATATTTTTAGTTGCTACAATCTGCTGAGAACCTTCGTGCCTTAATACCGACAATTCTAATTGACTACTTTTTTGCTGTGCATCAAAAGTTAGTTCTTCTCTTAAGTGAGCGTGTTGGTTTGGGATGTTCTTTAATGCCTTATCTCTTATTAATTTAGATGATTCACTGTATCTCTCTGACCCGCCCTTTGCATCGCCGCCGAGCCTGGTTGTTTCCTGAATTGCGGCCTCGCCTAATTGCCGGTTAACTTCGTTGCCAAACTGATTCTTAAAGTTCAGGTCTTCATGCTCAAACCTCCGCTTGGCTGCATCTCTTACAACGTCTCCAAGTTCACCGGCTGCTTCTCCAAATACCTGAGATGCGCCTTGGAGAGGTCTGGTATCAACTTGAGGTGCAGAGACTCTGCTTCCGCTTAAAGTCTGTTGCTGTTTACCTGTGCCGGGAATTTTCGGCATAATTACTTACCCTCCAATAATCCTGTCTTACTTGCTGATTCAATTAAACTTGATACTGTTTTTAACTGTAACGCCGCCTGACCGATTCTGCCTGCCGTGCTTGCTATTCTACCGCTTAATCGAGCAGATGAAGCCGCGATGAGTTCGTTTTGAATATCTATATCACCACCGAATTTAATAGCCAGTGCGTCTAAGTCTCCGACAACGCCAATTCGCTCCAATACCTGTTGTGGCGTTCCTTCTGTCGCTACTCCGGCCTTGCCAAATAATGCCCGACCTCTTGACACCGCCGCCTTGGTTCTCTCTTTCCTTCGAGCTACTGCAAAATCGCGCCTTTCCTTGGCTATTTTTGCGTTTATCTCGGCAATCCTCGCGTTAAGGTCGGCTTGCATCCTTAAACCCTCAGTTCTCGCTCTAAGGTTCTCTCTGCCTGTGAAGAAGCCAAAGGTAGTATTTAGCAGGTCAAGGCCAAATAACGCAACTGACGGGCTTATAGAGCTTGTAGAAGCACCTCCACCACTACCGCTAAACCCTTTTGTCTGATCTCCGAAATACGGCATTAAACACCTTCCTTGGTATCAACATTTGGTATTATCGCTACAATAGTCTGAGGAAACGGCTTATCCTGTAATATAGTTATATTTCCGTCAGTCTCATAGCCTTCAGGATAATCAAACCTTACATCTGCCGTAAGCAGTTCTCCGGCTGTGAAATCATCGCTAATCCTGTCATTATCCGTTTCGCTCGGCCCACATTTAGCATTAAAGGCTTTATTAAACCTGATATTGACTAAGGTTATCTTCTTATCCCTTGCCTGTGCCGTGCCATCGGATGCCCCTGCCTCTAACCGCATTAACTGTAATGTCCCGTCATAGGCGATACCAACACCTACTTTAGAGGCAGAATCTATTGTTATCGAACCACTTGATACCGTAGCATCATCCTGTTGCAAACCGTCTCCCACTACACTGACTGTTTCGCCGTCTAAGTGGTCAAGACCAGTTATAGTCGTTGTAGGAACGCCATCATACTTAACCCCGCTATCCATAAAAAAGATAGGATTAGATACCATATCATCATCGCTAAATACAGAATCCATTTTTTCCACATATCGCACCACCGAGCCATCTACGGTTCTTTTAATTATCGCCCATAACTCATCTTCGTTATTGCCTGGGATTACTGCTATTGACTCAAACTCACCGCTTAGACCAGTTGTGTGTCTATGCCATGCAATAACATTCTCATCCTTTAGGAGTGTCAGGCCAAGCAACGTGCCATCGCCTCGTATCATCCATATCGTAGAATACGGATAATTCTGAAAGGCTAATTCCTTAACACCGCCCTCTGTTATATGTTCTGCTAATATATTAAGGTCATCAGACTTGTATCTATCTACGTCAAAGTTAAATATCATCTCTCTCACTTTTCTTGCGCCCTTTTGAACATATAATACAAACTGTCCGATCTTGACCGGCTGAATGTTGGCACTTCCATTACTCGTCTGTTGTTTTGCATCCACGTTTGTCGGCGTTACCGGCTCTCCCGCACCCCTGCTACCAAAAGCCCACTCACCACCTTCCGTGCCGACTAAGAGACTGTCTCCATCCTCCATCCACAATATAGTGTTGACCTGCCTACCTAATAATGTAAAAGCATAGGCATCTGAGTCATTAGCACTACCGGGATCATGGTTTTCGTAATCATCGACCTGAGAACCCCATATAGTCTGAGGAAATGAAGGCGATCCCGCCCATAGCAGACGATTTTCAAAGAATACTACCGAACCAGGATAATCACTTGTTGTCCATACCGATTTCTTTAATTCCCACTCACCTGCTAATAAAACTACGTTTGTATCATAGGTGTCTGTAGCGGTGGCCACTCCTGTAACGACCTTTGAATTAGTAAAGGTCAGGATTTTGTAAATTATAGCTCCTGTGCCGTCATCGGTTACTATAAAACTTCCGATGTCACCTGCGGCAAAAACATCTAATGATGTGGTTAGGGTTACTACTTCTCCGTAATTAACTATCAAACCACCGGCATAATGACCTGATATAGTAAGTGTTCCGCTACTTGTTAAGCCTATGAAATCCCATGTTCCGGCATCAGGTGTTGTGCTTGAAAACTCTACAAATATATCTACCGTAGCTGTATCTGCATCTGCTACAGCTACTACAACTGCACGGCCATTGCCAACGGTGCTGTCTTCTCGTATTTCTTTACCTACGTCACCGTCTGCAAATAATGTTCCGGCCGTTCCGGCATCCGTTGCGGCTATGTCAGCCCCCACTTCTTTTTGACCAAGCGTTAATTCAATGTTCGGGTCTTCCCTTTCGGTTTTTAGTGGCGGCGGCAGAAACTCAATTTCAACCAGACTCCACGATGTATCGGCAAGTCTTATTAATTTTCTCGGTGCATAGCTTGGATGGGCTATATATAAAACATCTGCTGATTGAGCGAACTTAAGTTGAAATAAATCACCCTTGACATAAGGCGTTACTACTTCAATGCCTGATCCCCCACCTTCTGGCGAAAGCCCATATTGCACTGTTAAAGGTACGAAATCAACCGTGTGCCTGAGCGTTCCCTTAGACCACCGTATTTCATCCATCCACCCTTTAAAATCATTGGAGTTATCAACCTCAGTACCGATAAAAAAATCTTCGTCAAGACCTCCATCAGCCGTTAAGGTCATGGACTGAACACCATCGGCGTGTAACTGTCCATCGGTAAACATATAGACCTGAGGTTCGGATACATCGTAATTCATTTCTATGTGATGAAACTTGTCAGGTGTTATATCGTCTTGGGGCATTTCGACTGTATCTACCACTACGGGGCCAGAATCGCCAAGCTCAAATACTGCATGTGCAATTTTTCTTTCCGCAACCGTTGGGACAGTCAGTGTCGCACCACTATATCTTGCAGATAATGAGAATTTTAAATCATCTATCAAGCCATCGTAACGTGTAAATGAAGATGAAGAAGACCCTATGAAAATATCATCAGCACTCATATCGTTCAGAGTATCGTTAAAAGTGTCGGTATCAACCCTAACCCCATCTACATATAAGGTAAAATTTGTTCCGTCTCCCACAACAGCGATATGACTATAAGTCTCGGCTGCCACTGTCCCACCCTGAATACTTACCTGTGTGCCTCCATCGGCTTTATGAATCGCAGTCACAACAGATGTCGCTAAGTTAATAATTAGAAAATTATTAGAGTCTTGATTCAAGAGAAATAAAGTTTGAGTACCTGCTACCGTATCAGGTCTTATCCACATTTCGATTGTAAATACCTCGGCACTTCCTGTAGCACCAATATCGAAATCACTATCACCTGTATGAGTTAAATAATTTGTTGAGCCATTAAATTCTAACGCACCTGTTCCGAATTTCGGGTTATCAGTGTTAACCGTAACTGAATTAACATTTGTCATAGTTTTGGTATTAAATGACGAATCAAGTAGCGTGTCTCCGTTTAATAACAGCCCTGTGTAATAACTTAAATAACCCTTCATGTATACTTGAGAGTCACCTGTTTGGTCTTGATGAAATAAAGTATACGGAGGACTTTCGCCGGTTTGCATCCTGACCCATGCGTCAAAACCTCCGTCAGTTACTGATAGGTCAAAATCGGCATCATCGCCAATTTCCAAGCGGTCATTCGTTCCATCAAACAAACCGGATGAAACACCAAACTTCTTTTCAGCAGTATCTAATTGAGCATTAGATTTTTCATCTACGGTGTGTGCAGATGGCGATGAATCTATAAAGTCCGTGCTACCGTCAGTACCGTCTGCGTGAAGCAACAACTTGGTCTCTGCGTCTACTTCGGTTATTAACCCACCGTCCCTGAAAAATCGAACAGTCAAATCTCCAAATTCTAAAACGTAAGCCTGCTCATTAGAAAACCTGAACTCAACTAATCGGGATTGGTTGGCACTGGTTTCTGTCTCTGCTATAAATTCAAATGCAGGCCGGAAAATAGCTGGCCCTTGCGGGGTGAGTAAATAGTTCTCACATTTCTTAAGAAGTTTGGGGTACTTTTCTAAATCGGCACGTCCATCTATTAGAGGACTTACTTCTCCACCATTGAATGAAGAAATTAACGGATATTCTCTCGGCATCTATCATCTTCCTCGATTACTTATCCATGAAAAGTTTGCATCTCCAGGCTGTTCGTCAGGGTTAGCGGTTTGTGAATCCTGCTTCTCGGCCTTCTGTAAAGCGTTTTCATATTCAACAAGAATGTCTGCCTGAAGCGTTCTGCTATTTGCAATTACCATACATATCTGAAAAGCTATCTTTAAATATAATGCTCTGACGAAAGCCGATGTGTATTTAGATACGTCAGTGACACGCGCTATATAAGGTAGCTGGATTACATCGTCATTGGAATACATGTAGTCGCCTTCATCTAAAAAACTTACCGGAAGTGCTACGTTTGAATCTTTGTCCTCAAAGGTGGTCAGGTAGTCAGAAGGTTTGTCGAATACGAAATCAAACCCTACGCCACGGCGTAAAGTAAGGGTTATGCTTCCTGTCGGCCCCTCTGCGGTCAAAGAATCATCTGCAACTAATGTAAGCGTTGCTTCTGCTGCCGTTGCAACCGTATAACCACCTTGACTGTCATTACTGCTACTGTCTTCGGGGCTGACCCTCATACCGGCAATGATACCGCCTGTCGTTACAAAAGAAGATGCTGAATCAGTGATTGTGTCGGGATCGGCATCGGCAAATGTAAGATTGCCTGAACTCGCATACGTTTTGTTATCAAGCGTTACGAGCCTTCTCGCAAAGTTCCACGGGAAAGCCCGTAACACATTGTCTCGTTCGTTAGCGAAATGAAGGTTTACCTGTCTTGCTGCCTTGTTGCTATCTGTTAACGCAGTTATCTTATCGTGACCGACACGGGCTAAAGCCATGTTAGCAAGCTCTACCTCAGTAGAAATCAATGTTGACATCTGCTACTCCTTATTTCTTTTTGCGCTTCTTGTACTTTCTTTTGGCTTTGGCTTTAGGCTTAACTTCAGTCGGATCAACTTCAGCTTCGGCCTCTGCCCTGTCGGAATCTCGTTGTAATTTGCTTAACTCGTCTGGAATTTCGTTGAGAATCTTATCGCCCTCGCCTATCTTAATAGGTGTTTTAACTTCTTCCTGTTCATCCTCACGTTTAGTAAAACAGGTGGCAATAACATTGTCGATTTCTGTTCCAACGGGGTACTTAAGCGTCCTCTCCTTAGAATCCAACTCGGCATCAGGAGAGAACGTCATAGCACCGTAAAATACTTCTTTACTGCAATCGTAAATGTCCATCTACTCTCCCTTCTATCCGGTACAGGTTATAGAACCAGTAGCTTCACCGACTCCACGGCAAAACCAATCAACACCGTCAGAAACACAAATAACAAAATCACCAACGGTATCAGCAGTATCAACGAAACTAATCTTATCGGCATCAATTATCGAATAAGATGAATTGTCCACATCTATCATGCAAACAATGTTATCTCCTTCAGGTGATTCTACCGTATCATCATCTGCGGAATCTGAGGCATTAATGAACATAAACTCACAACCCGCCGAACCTGAGATTGCCGGGAGTGTATGAGTCGTTGCAGGAGTACCATCTGCATCCGAGAATACCAGACCACATTCAGCAAGGGTAAGAGTATTTGCCCCGCCTTCAGTTGTGTATCTCTCAGTGTCTTTAAGATGCCCAAACAATGTTACTGTTGGAACTGATGTGCCACTGTCTGAAATCACAATATTGTCCGTTGTACCTGGGGCAGCACCTAATCCGATAACAAGATCATCATTGGTATCATAAATACCGACATGATAATCTTCAGCACTACCATCAAATATAAGGATTGAATCTTCAGCACCGGCATCGCCTATGGTAAGAGATGGAGCTACACCACTTAAAACTGCGTTACCGCCACTTGCGACTCTCCACACTTCCTGAACAGCACCGGCATCCTTACAGCTAACTACCCAATCAGCATCTTCTGAACCAGTACCTACGTCAGTCCATACCGATGCAAATTTGCAAGCAGTTTCAACACCATCGGCAAATTCAGCCTGCATGTCTATACCAACTCCAAAATCTGCTACAGTTGTGCCACCACTCGCCTTTAAAACGATAAGGTCATTAACATCATTCGTTTCTGCTGACCTTGAAGTGATTTCCATCCTTGTACCTTCGGCTGTACCATCTGCATCAGCTACAAGTCTCAATGTCTCACTAACTGTACCATTATCGTTCTGTCTCCACACAAGATCAACATCTTCTTGAGCGGTAGTGATAGTAGTGAAAACAGTTGCGAACTCAGCCTGAATTTCAGAGCCACCGGCATCAACCATCCAGTATTCGTGTGTAGCACCTAAACCTGCCAACTCAGTACCTACCGATAACAGTTTGAACATACCAGTTGTGATCTCAGCATTAAGCTCTGTCGTGTTTGAAGTGAACTGAAAATAATCACCGGCATCAGCAGCTTCAGCAGCAACTAAGCGGAATGTCTCGGTAACATCACCATTGACCATGTGTTTAAAAACCATGTCAGAATCTTCGGTAGTAGAAGTCGGCGTTGTGATAACTACATCAATACTTCCATGTTCCTCTGTAGTTGTGCCTGTATCATCTTCAAGTTTCCAGACAACACCGGCTCCAAAACCAGTAGTTGTGTCAGCACCCGATATGTCCATTGTAATTGCATCCTGAACGGTATTTGTTCCAGCAGTTACCTTTGTGATTGTAACTAAATCCGAATGAGCGTTTGTCGCACCGGCTGTGTAACTTGAGTCACCAAAAGTCACAACCCTGTCTGCTGTTGGATCGGTTATGAGAAAACAGGTCTCAAAAGCATTTTCAGTCAGTCCTTCAAAACAAAGCGAAGTCCCGGAAGTTTCTCCGAGTGTTCGCTGCATGATTACGCCATTGTAAATATGCTCTCCTGTGTACGTCATGTCGTCTCTGATTTCTGTCGCATGGGCTATAGCAAAATACCCCAATACAACAATTAATATAAAAAACAGTTTCTTCATTTCGTTATAACCTCCTCGCTAACGAACTTCTTGGTTTTTTGAATGTCTGTGTTTGTTAAGTCTTTGTCGTGGTAAGTAATAGAAGGTGTGTAAAACGGCTTGCCACCTTCGTTAAACTCTAAGGCAGTGGGGTCGCCGATTGAATAGGCGTGTTTAAACCACTCCCTGATTACAGCGTCTTGGACATACTTAGGCTGATACCATCCCTTGCTTGTGTCAGGTAATAGTAACTGACCCCTGATTATGTCAGACCTTCTTTTGAGTTCATCGTATTTGAAACTCTTGATCGTACCTTTTTCGGGGTGTTCTACTTCCCCTTTTTCTAAAAGTTCTTCCCATTTGTCCGAATCGCCAAACTCCAACTCAAACTCAGTACAAGCCCTTTTAAGAATTACAGGTACGTCCGGTGATATGATACGGTTCATGTCGCTGCGAATCCGGTGGTATGAATTTATCCCTTCTTCAAGTGAGTTATTGTAATTATACCCACCGTAATTGCCGTGAACATAAGGTCTTACCTCGATGCCGCATTTGCAATCTCCGTCAAATTCATTCCTTTCGTAATCAAGCAACATAAACAGTTCTTTGAGAGTACGGGGTCTGATGACCACCTTCCAGCAATCCAGACAACCAATAGGGAATAACCCAAAAACCTTGAAAATGATCTCATGCCAGAAATTACAACTTCTGGTCGGACTTGGCCTCACATAAATCCAGGGCGTATCCCATGTTTTAGTTTTGACCATTGGTCTCAACTTATCATCGTTGTCAGGATCAATAACAAAACCCATGTCGATGAGCTTTCTGGCGTTCATCATCGCGTCATCTTCCATGTAAGTCTTAAGGCTGAATCTCTCTCTCATATCACCGTTGTTACTCATACGTCTCCTTTCTGGTTAAAGGAGGGCAACACTATTGCTGCCCTCCCCGTTTTTACTATCTGCCGTACGTGGTATCGTCAGGACCACCAAGCCATGCTGTTACTGTTCCGGCTCCCATATCCTGACTTGCACCTGCTGTCTGGTATGTGATGCCGAGATAAGGCTTGGAAGTATCAATGGCGATGTCAAGCGGAAGCTTAGACCTGACCAGATACTTTCCTGCCGCCACATGGGCGTTGCTTGCTGCTGATGCTGTAATGCTCAGCACACTGAACGACATTGCAATCGAACCGCTGGCTATAGACGCGCCGTTAGCCTTTTTGCGAAGATGAATCGTCATCTCAGTGATTGTAGACGGCGATGCAACTAAGGCTGTGCTTCCAACTACGACATTGAGCCAGATTTCTCCACCTCTTGCGATGTCATTGGTTGCGTTTGCAGAACGTGTTGAAAAGTCGTATCTTGCAGACGCACTGTTTGTTAAGAATCTCTTAACATTGTCTAACTGCAACACATTGTTAGAGGAAGCAGGGACAATCGCCGGAGATTCGTCAAGGGCTGCTAATGAGCCGTTTCTGTGAAAAACTAATTGACTATCAAGTATCATCTTTCTTTCCTCCTTTTATGAGATGGCAGTTTCCGTATTGCCTATTTGTTCAACAAGCCTCACTGGCCTGCCGTTGAATCGGATAATGTCTTCGCCTGCGAGTCCGTCACCGCCACCCGCTGTGTAATTGACATTGTTCTTATCCTTCAACTTAATCTGCATCTGAGTCAGAAGCGTCTCGTTACAGTAAATCGTTGCTCCTCTGCCACGGTTCTTCATGCGGTTAAGAAGTGTAATGAGATTGTCTTCATCAAATGTATTTGAACTGCCGGAAGTCTCGATGTTCGCCAATCTTGCGATGCACCTGTCATCCCTTACTGCGAGTCCTGCGTTGATCCTGAACCAATCACGATACGCTTCGTACTGAGCCGCAGAAGCTACTGCGGTTGTTGAGCTTGATTTCGTGACCTGTCCTTTGTCCTGATGTTCTACTCCTACGGTCTGTGAGCCTTTCGGGAATACCATGTGACAGGCATCCGGCCCCCACTGTACGATGTAGATAGATGTCGTGTCACCACCCGTGCCACCCTGACCAAGCACTAAACCGTTGCTCTGAACTGTGGTCATCCTTGCCGGAAGTCCTTTGAACCTCTCAGGGTTAGCGGTTACGTCACCGTAATTGGTGGTTGTGGCTCTGTTAAAAATCGTCTTGACAAGTGTTTGCCCCATGCCTTCAAGGAACGATACAGCTTCCTGCATCCTTGCCTCTGTAGCATTAGGCGAATTGTCAATTATCCATTTGTCACTCTCAGAATATGACTCCAGAAGTCCGATCGGCTCATCTATGGTTTCCGTGGTACTGGCCTCTGTTCCTACACCAGCGTTCAGCTGTCTCCATGTACCTGCGGGGATTGAAGTCCTGCGTGTAATACGGTGAAATGTAGTACCGTTGGCCTCCATCCATACCATGTCCTGAAACACATCGTTAACCTGATGTAGTACCTCCGCTATTTTGGCAGCAGTACCATCAGGTGCTTTTCTCCGTGCCATTTCTAAAAGCGTTAATTGAGCATTAACGTCTTTAGTTGCCATGCTTTATTCTCCTTACTGCGACACTGGCATATCCGACTTACTGAAATCCAAAACCGGCATACCAGATGCCGTCCGTTTGTCTTCTGGTTTCGGTGGGGTTTTATCTCCCGTTACAAAGAAATCTTCACCGATTGCTTCAAATGCTTTGTGAAAAATCTTCTGTAGTACAGGGTGTTTATCTATCCCTGCATCTGTCAGAAATTTGAGGCCGTCTTCACCTGCAAATTTCGTGATTGCCCTTGAAGCTTTTTCGGAATTAGCTGTGTAATCGCCCTTCCACTCGTCTTTTAACGCGTTCTCCATCTTCAAGTCTTCGGCTTTTACTGCATCGAGAGACTGTTTATTCATTTCAATGCCATGGTTTAAGGCTGCGTCATAAACGGTTTTTAAGGCTGAATCGGACAAACCCGCTGAATGACCTGCATCTCTGACAACTTTCTCCAACCCATTGTCATAGAGGTAACTTTCAGGTGTATTGTCAGGCTTTCCAATCGTGTAACTATCAGCACTTTCCGGTCTGCCAAGAGCAGTGAAATGGGCAGATTTTTCATCGTCTGTTGGATTGTCGCCCAGTTTAGGGATGGTATTTTCTTTAAGCGTACCAAGTTCCCCATTCAGATTCATATGAGCTTCGCTAAATTCACCGAGTGTCTTGAATTTGGCTAAGTTTTCATTAATCTTCAAGGTGTCAGGGTTTTGCGCCATCCAAGGTTGGTGGACAATTACTCCTTCAGAATTACTGCGACTTCCATCATCGTTTACTGTCAGGTCGTCAAATGCTTCACTCATTTGTTGTCTCCTTTTTTTCTATAGTTAAACTCATCATTGAGTTCATAATTGCAGTCGCAAATTCATCACTTCTTTCTTCCCGTGAGACTCCGAGCATTTTTAAAATGGATGTGCAGAGATCACGTTTACCTACTGCCTTATCAGTCTTGGTGTCATCGTTAAAGAAACCGCCCATTAAGAGGATTTTACCGAGTGTTCTTCTGCCGTGTTCACCCTTAAATGTCTCACGAAAATCAGTTATATTTTCTTTTGTTAAAAGCTCTTCGTTCATGCCGCCCCTGCCGCTGCCGCTTCAGTTATCTTCCCACCTGTTGCCTTATCGGCAAGTGCGGTATTTTTAAGGCTCTTTGAATCTATCTCTCGTTTTTCTGCATCAACTTGTTCCTGTTGTTCCGCTGCTATCTGTTCCCTTGTCTGAGCCACTATTTCAGGCGGGATAATATTCTTTTCAGGGAACCCACCGCCCTGTAAAATATCTACTAACGTGGTGTCCCAATTTACGTTTTGAGCAGTTTGCGGGAATAATTCAAGTATTGTCCTTGCAGTTTCAAGAGACTTTAAAGTGCCTTGTGTCTCGAATGTTCTACGTTGTGCCTGAGCAAGTGGGCCGTTATAAATAATATCTATCTGGACACCACTTAATACTTCAGGCGGAGGCAATAACCTACCGGCATTAAACTCAATACTGAACACCCTGTTCACGTCTTGGTCTAACGCTTCCGAACTCAATGAGTTTAAAATAGGAGAGAGTATGCCTATCTTTTCGCCCTGTAACTCTATAACCTCTGTAGCTGTCATAGTAGTGTCTCTGCTGGCTATTAAGAGAAAAAAGTCTACAAAATATGCCTCATTGATAATTTGACGTTTGCGGTCTTGTTGTTCTATGCCAACAGGGTAGTTGATTCTCAAATCCATAGCATCGGCTTTTTCTTCCTGGTCTTGAAACCAGTTGATAGCCGCGGGTATGCGTTTAAACTTGCCCTTCTGATTAACATGAACATTCATTGGTGGATTAACTGACAATTCAGCGGCTTTGAGTAAATCTTTTTCTAAAACATGTGCGCCGATTATTTCAGGAAGAACATGCCATGCCGGAGAACGGCCATAAACTTCATCAGTTTCTTTATCAAATCTCCACGTCGAGTAAGGAAATTCGTCAAAACCGCTTTCCTGTATGACCTTACCTCTCCTATCGTTCTTGCGTGAATCGTCTAAAGCAAGATAAACTGATGCCCACGGCTTGTTAAGTTTGCTTATCTTCCTGTCGTCTGAGTCTTTACGGGGAAACACTGAATGGAGTATCTTGAATTTAGCCAATCGCCTCGATGCGTTATCATCATCGAGGGCTTTTTTCATCTCGTCTGTCAGAGCCTCTTCGCCGAACTTTTCCTTTAACTGCCGAGCCGTCATTTCAAATTCTCTATGTAACCTGTCAACAACCCTGTACCGATTCAGTGCAATTTTAAATTCTTTTATCGGTAAAGTAGTAAAAAATATCTTGCCTGTGCCAATATCTTCTTCTGAGAATTTACAGGCCGTTCCGATACTGAGACCATCCCTGATATAATTCTTCATCTCTGAGTAGTAATTAGACCTCTGAAATGCCTGCAACATGCGCCCCTGTGTGTCTTGCAACCACACTTTAACTTCACTGAGTTGGTTTAAATCCTCATCTGCTACGGCCAACTCAAACCATGGAGAACTCGGAGAAACCATTAATCCATAAATACCGTTTGTGCTGATATTGAGTGCGGATCGCGGTGTGCCGTCAAACTGAAGTTGACCCCTGACCTGTCCTTTTGAGGTATTCTCATTAACAAAAGGCTGGTGGGTAATAACGTAATCTATGATGTCTCGGAATACCGGCTCGTATTGGACTTTAACGTCTTGCATCTGAGCGTCATAGTCCATTATTTCTCTGGTTAATGCTTCTTCTCTTGATAGTGCCATTTATTATCCTAAAATAACTTTACCGCCTAAAGATTCACTGCCCGCGAATACGGTTGATGTCCTGCCCCTGCGAGTAAAACCCCTTCGTTTACGTGATATTCTCGTTGCTCTTATGTTTCTTCTCAGGTTTGCGTTTATTCGATTCAATCTTATTCTCTCTGCTGTAAATATTTTGGCTATCTCCGCGCCTATACCCATTACAAATTCTCCTATCCTAAAGTTGCTGCACTACTTAAGGGTTCGCCACCGGCGAATATAGTTGATGCCCTTCCTCTACGGGAAAGTCCTTGCCGTCTGCGTGATATTCTTTCCTGCGCTGCCGCTTCTATGCCCCTCTTTCTCTCTGCCTGCCTTTGGGCTTCGGCAACATTAACTGCGGCCTGCTGTGTTTCAAGTATTTCACGCTGCTTCTTCCTTGCCCTACGGGATTCAAGCACGCTTACTGTACCAACTGCCGCTGTGGTTAATGCCCCGACCAGTAAAGCTGTTCCTAATTCAATTCCCATTATAATTCTCCCACCCAATGAAGTTCTTTCAGACCGAATTTATCTCGTTCAAGCATTTTGGCGATTGACGGGAATTTCGTAGATGTGTCTATGTGTAGAAATTTTACTCCCTGGTCTCTAAGTTTAACTTTGATGTTGGTCAACAATTTCAACATTATCTTTGCTCTTTTAATAGGAGTTAACCGTGGATCACTGTGCCAAATTTGTTCGATGGCAAAACTTGCACTGTCTTTAATGCCATCACTCACAAGACAAACAACCGCCCCGTTAATTTTGTTTTCGTCTTTATGAAGAAGTCCGATTGCATTGTTATTTTCATAGGCTCTGCTAATCATGCCGTGGAGAAATTCAAACCCTATCCCATCATCCGAATAATTCATTTCGTCATAGCACAACTTCAAAAACTCTTTAAGGTCAGGGTCATTGAATTTAATAAGTTCAGTTATCATTTTTGACAAATAAAAAAGCCGACATCCCGTTTGGGACATCGGCCTTTGACCTTGTGTGCTAATTAAGGGTTAAGCTACTTCTTTTTTACAAGTGCAAGTAGTTTTTTCTTAACTCCTTCTATTTGTTTTAAACATTCGATAATTGTCTTATCATATATCGCAATTAATTGCTCGTCTGCTTCACTTGTATTATCATTAACATTTTTCATATTGTTCTGTCAAGGAAAAAGAAGATTTACTGTTTTTCATCTATCTCTCAATGCTAATTCAGCTATCGCCGCCATGCAATCGGATTTTTTTGTGCTACCGATAACTCCGCTGTCTTGTGCGACAATCATTACAAGTGCCTCTTTATATTTATTGTTTTCTTTTAAAAGTCTACCAATCTCTCTATTGGCTTTAACTATTGCTTCGTGATCTCCGGCAACACTCACTATCCCCTCCTCATATCTAAAGGATTCCAATCTTCGACAACATCATCCGTCTTGCCTCCGATGTCAATGACCGATTGCTGAAATTTTATTGCATTATCCTTACAGGCAAGTTTGAAATAGTTTGTTGCATGTCTGAAATGATCGGGGCCAAGGTTCTTATACTTATAAGTCCTCGCCTTTGTAAACTCGTCAACTTCTACCACCTTGGCTATGTTGCACATCTCCTCCGCATACTGATAAATCTCAGGGCTTTCTCGCGGCAACTGGACTAACCCATTTTGAAACATGAAGTGCGTTTCATCGCATATCTCATTACGGTTAATGGCGATAGTACCGCTTTCAACATCTTTGCGGATCTCCTGTTTAAGAGAGTCCTGATAGTAGCAAAGGAACACCCTATAAGGCTCAGCGGCTTGGAAATCGCGTACCTTACGAGTTTCCGGCAAGGCATCTATAACGGCGGTCTTCACGTTAAAATCACGGGCTAAGTCATGCACGTCATCGAAACTGCTAACCCTTGCGACCTTAAGAATCTTATACTGCTTATCGTCAAGCGGATAGCCTATGACGACATGAAGTACCTTCCCTACGTCTACGCCCATCGCACAGGCATTACGTACCCAATTACGGGGCATTGCATCATGTTTACAGCGAGCAATGATAGTCTCTCTTAACAGTTTATTTTCAGCAGACACATAGGGCATACCGAGATTAGAGTTATAAAACTCCGTGGGGTCTTTGTCGGCTACCTCATAGAACTTGTCTAATATCTGCTTCATGTTGGCCTTGGGGGAATTTAGGCGACTTATCCAATACCCGACATGATTTTGAACTGACGGATTCCTTGCCACCCATCTGCCGTCATTGGATTTTATTTCGTTCTTGCACTTGTCGCAAACCTTAATAACTCTTCCGTTAACGTCTACGAGACATTCGGGGAACGATAGCTCAAGACAGGTTTCGGTATTGCACTTCTCGCACTTAACCATCCACACCCTGCGGTCTGAACGCTGATAGTCGGCATCAATGCCATAGCCTGGAATCGAGGGAGTGCTAAAATTATAGACTTCTTTAAAGTTACTGTCACCTATTCTAAACAACGCTTCCTCAACCAAATTCTGATCCATCATATCTTTTTCGTCAAAGAACAACGCATCGCATGGCACGGAACGGGTCTGAGTAGACGTAGACTTTAAGCCCTCAATTTTCTGAGTAGCCTTTGCGCCGCCGAAGTAAATCATAATATTGTTGACACACTTTTCTTCAACAGCGTCTTTAGAGATTTTGGCCTTTATGAATTTATTAGAGTTGATAATTGTTGAGTAGCGACCTGCTGAGAAACGATTAGCTGCGGTCAGGGTAGGCATAAAGTAATAAATTCCGGTGTTATATTTACCCTGCATCGCTCCGTGGACCGGAATGATTATGCCGACGACCTCAGAGATGCCTAACTGAGTACCTTTGATCCAGGTCATCTCCCTCATCTCATAATCGACATTCTCAGGCCAACGAAGCGTAAGCCATTCGCCTTGATACTTACGGTTGATTAAGTTGAAGTAGCCACCCGTAAGGCGAAGATTATTATTTAACGCCCATATAACCGCGCTGTCTTTTTCGGATCGCTTGAGAAGTTCTTTTGTTATCTTAACTTCTTCCATACTTGGTCTTCGGCTTTCTCTTGGTTTTTTTGGGTTTCGGCTTCTTTGCCATCACGACTCCTAATTAGGGGTTATAATACCTGATGGTGTAATTATAACACTATCTTCAAATTGCTTCGCAAGAGCATCGTTTATGAATATTTTAATATCTACAAAATTGATAGTGTGAACGAGTGGGCTTCTTCTGCGCCTGTATGTATCGTTGCAATTACAAGACGTGCGATTCATAGCCACTTCAAGTTCGTGGTACTCTTGCCTTGTAACAGGTATATATCGAGGCATAGTCCCGTTCCGATCATATAGTATCTCAACCCTCCTATGAATACGTTGCTTAATAGTCATCTTCCCCCATCATTTCTTTGAGCATCTAATCACCTATAAAGTTGGAGAGGTATTTAATTCTGTCTTCTGACAGTACGAGCCTTTCAGCATGATGTTGCCATGCTTCCATAAAACTCGTACACAACTCTCCCTCATGAATATCTGGCACACAAACTTCTGGTTCATCTTTAAAATAGCACCTTAAGAAGTCATGGGAGAAGATGATATCGTTAGGATGTAAAATTCTCCATGCAATCTTTCCATCAGGGGGCAGATTCTCTCTTTCAGTATCCACATCCTCGATATATACCATAATATTCCCTGACTCAAATTCCCGAAAATCTTTACTTGAAAATTCGCCACTCACCCATTTAAATCCCCCCTCAACAGCCTTTTCAATTATTTCCTTCATACTCCCCCTTAAGATTTAGGTGTGCGGTTTTTTAAAATATCCCACTTCAATTCCTTGAGAACTTTTATTGCCTCTGGATTTGTGGCAACTTTTATTTTTTTATCTATTACAGTGGTTAGATATTGTTTCTGATTGTCCGTTAAACTCATCATCCCTCCTCACCGTTAGCGGGTTGGTTATTTAACCCCACGCTTCATTCCTTCATCTGCAATGGCGTTGGTTTTTGTGGTGACTTTTTTATTCTGTTGAGAAATTTTAATCTTTTTCATGCTATTCAAAACAGCTAATTGAGATTTATTAAAATATTTTTCTGGCTCGACAATATTATCTGGCGTTGTTGCCTCACAAAAAATATTATATAATTTTCGTTTCCACCTATCGTTTAAATTCGCCCACCATTCCTCTAACTCTTTTTTCTTTTCCTCTAAATGCTCCGCATAAGTGAAGGATGGGTTCATGCCCGACATGGGAGCCCCCCTTCGGGATCAGTCCTGTTCTGTAAGCCAAATAAACCCACTCTCTTTTTGATGTTGTGGAATCTAAAAAACTGAGGGCTCGGCATATTATCAGTTTCATCAACGGACGATTTCACTATCATCACTTCATCGCCCACAACCACCCGGTCTACATAGAAGCGCCCCAGCCCCGCTATGTCATTATGAATACCAAGATTCTCGTATTCGTCAACGCCCATTTCGTATAAAAATACTTCATCGCCAAACGGGTCTCTTGTTCGGCAGTCTGATTTAATTTTCATTTTAATCTCCCGTTGCCTCGTTCAGAGAATACACCACGTTTGGTAATTTACCAGTAAAATTAATTTGGTTATCTGTAATCATTATCTGAAGTAACTCAAGCCATTTTGCCCAATCGCCGGGCTGATTAAGAGAGCCTAAAAAAGGTTTCTTGCCAGAGAAAGCTGAAGCAAACCCAAAACGAGACTTGCTCTGATAAATCATCCTCTTCCCATGCGGTAAATTCCATTCAGACTGTGGGCATTTTGTGTCAATAACTATTTTGTAATTAGAAAATATTTCATCGAACTTATCTTGGTGTAGTGTTTTGTGCTTCCTTAAAATTCTTAGCAAGATTTCACATTGACGACTATAATGTTTCAACGCCCCTTTCACATCAACCCCCCTATGCTCGGCTTCTTAAACGTCATTCCAATTTTCTCCGTCAATGGATACTTGGTTCTTCGCTATTCTTATGGTCGTATCAGAAGCGGAGGCCTCGGTGATAACTACCCTCCACACATCTTCAGTGTTGTCGGCATTGTACTTCTTCAATGAAAACCATTTTACATCGGGATAATTCAACAGGCCAGATAAGCCTTCCGTAAACAGCCCAAGTGCTTTGTGGAGACGATAACCACGGTAACAGGAAAGAACCCAATTAATGAAATAGAAAACTGCGGTGAGTAAAAATACGATGATAAAATAATCTTTCATACAGCCTCCGTTTCTCGGTCAGCCTTCATTGCCCACCAGCAGGGGTCGGGGTAGACCCCACGGAAACGTGGCGTTCCGATTGCCAGTGAGAAAAATATATAATTGAATGTTTACCCCGATACCCCATTTGAACAAGCATATACTAAATTGATTTGGATTGCAAGGATTAAAATAATTTTAAATCTGATGCGAGTGTCGACCTTGACTTACCCATTGTTCCTTCTTCTATATGTAACT
>Ga0255052_10000630_pt1 | contig 28044 bp, 23 predicted proteins | sample JV7_2_21_MG_FD_188632 | JGI IMG/M metagenome (GOLD analysis project Ga0255052, IMG submission 188632) | Seawater microbial communities from Jervis Inlet, British Columbia, Canada - JV7_2_21 | ecosystem: Environmental > Aquatic > Marine > Inlet | place: Canada: British Columbia | collected...
CGGACGGCATTGTCGACACTCGGACGTCAACGGCCCGGCCGGCTATGCGCAGTGAAATTCGACCGTCCTGCGGAAGTCGCTTCTCGGCGATGTCCAGTTTCGACATGACTTTGATGCGCGACACAACGAGAGGAGCGAGTGCGCGCCGTGTTTCGAGAATTTCACGCAAGACGCCATCGATACGAAATCTAACGCCGAGACGGTTCTCGTACGGCTCGATATGCACGTCGGACGCATTGTCTTTAACGGCTTCAGTCAATACCGCATTGATAAAGCGAATAATCGGCGCATCGTCGTCACTTTCGAGCAGATCAGATGGTTCTTGTAGTTCCTGCGCGACTTGCGCCAGATCCGCCTGCTCGTCCAGTCCGTCAACCATGTGCATGGCCTTGTGACTGCCTTGTTCGTAGGATTCCTGCAAAAGGGAATCGAAGACCTCGACCGAGACACGAGACAGCTTCAGCGGAACGCCTGCGAAGCGCTGAGCTTCAGCAAGGCTTTGCGCGGAGGCACCAGGCCGATAGACGGTATCCGCTGCATCGTTCGTGAATTCCCGAATAAGCACGCCGTGACGCTTGGCAAATGTAAAGGGCAATGCGCGACCTGAAACCGCAGCACCTTCACTGCCGGGCTCCGGCGCTGCTTCGAGCACGATTTCGGATTCGCTTTCCATCAGATGCTCGGACTATTCCTGTTCTTCGCTGGTTTCGTCGCTCTGATCCTGTTGCTGATTCTCCTCGAGCGGCGGCAGCATCGGGCGGTCGGCGCCTGGCATCAGGGATACACCCGCTTCCTGATTACCTTGTAGAATCTGTTGAATAGAGGTGTATTTTGCATTTGTCTCAATGGACATTTGCGACGCGTCGCGCAGGATTTTTGCTCGGATGAAAACGAGTAGATTGGTCTTGACCTTGTCAGTCTTGCGGCTGCGGAAAAGATGACCAAGGATCGGAATACTCCCGAGTACGGGCACCCGCTGGTCGCTTTCGCGTAATACATCTTCGAGGAGACCGCCGAGAACCAGGATCTCGCCGTCATCGACGATCACGGTCGTTTCGATGATGCGCTGGTTCGTAATCAAATCAACCGCCGCAACAGATGATGCAAGGTTCGAGATTTCCTGTGAAATCTTGAGGAGCAACGCATCGCCTTCATTGATCTGCGGTGTAATTGTGAGTTTGACACCAATCTGCTGTCTTTGGATTGTCTGAAACGGGTTAACGGCGCCGCCTGCGCTGCCGCCCGTGTTCGAGTAAGAGCCCGTAACAAAGGGTACTTCCTGGCCGACATTCAGCGTCGCTTCTTCGTTGTCTGTTGTAATGATCGACGGTGTTGAGATGATGTTGGTATCGGCATCGGCGTTCAGCGCTGAGATAATCGAGGCGAAACTGACGCCGGAGTCGCTGATCCGTCCGAGACCGAGCGTTATGCCCGAGCCGATAAGGCCGGTTGGATCGACTGTTCCGCCACTTCCCGCGGCGGCGCCCAGTTGCACGACGCCCGATGTAAGATCCGGAAAGTTCGTTACGCCTATAGGCGTATTGGTACCACTCCCCTCAACTGCCCAGGTTACGCCGAGTTCGGACGTCTTATCCGCAATGACCTCCACAATGATGGCCTCTACAAGAACCTGTGCTCGCCGAATGTCGAGCTTATCGACGATTTGCATCAATGAACGCATCATCTTCGGTGGTGCACTAACGACGAGCGCGTTGTTTTGCTGATCAGCCCAGACGCTGACCGAACTGGGTGATGCCGCGCCGGCGGCCTGGCCTGCGGTTGCCTGCACCTGATTTGTGAAGTGTTGCTGCAGTTTGGTTGCGAGGTCTTCCGCGTCGGCGTAGCGCAAATAACGAACCTGAGTATCGCCTCCATCATCCAGCGGCGTGTCGAGATGTGCGATCAGCGCACGCAGGCGAAGTCGCTCGCTCTTGTCCCCGCCGATCAGGACGCTGTTGGTTCGGGCATCAGCGACCAGGCTGATTGAGACCGGCATGCCATCGGTACGTGGTTGTTGCGTAAGCGCGGTCATGATTCGGACAATCTCGGCGGCTGAGGCATGCTCGAGGCGAACTACCTCAATATCCTCGTCATTCGATTGATCGATGCGCCGGATGATCGTCAGCATTCTCGTTACGTTTGCTGCCCGATCCGAAATAATCAGCATGTTCGAGCCCGGGTGAGCCGCGAGGTGACCGTATTGCGGAATCAAGGGACGGAGAATCGGCACGAGTTGCGCTGCGCCGACGTTCTGCACCTGGACTACTTGCGTAACGATGTCGTCCGCACCGGCCGCGCCAGCGGCACCCAGGGGTCCTGCGTACTGTCGCGCGGTTGCGTCCGGCACGATCTTTATCAGGTCTCCGGAGGTAACAGCGACATAGCCATGTACCTGCAAAATTGACAGAAATGCCTCGTAAAAAGCATCTGGAGACATTGGCGTCGATGACAACATCGTCACTTTGGCGCTGACGCGAGGATCGATGATGAAGTTTTTTCGCGTTACTTCGCCGACGGCTTCAACGATTTGCCGAATGTCGGCTTCCTTGTAGTTCGGCGTAACCGTTGCCTGCTGACTCCAGGCCAGCGGTGCCGCCATCAAACTGCAGAGGCTTAGCGCGACAACAAGGCGAACTCGTGACTGCATTCTTTGTTTTTGTATCATTGCCTGGTCTCGTCCCCGAGATCGAGTTGACTGGTACTGAGTACAAGGACCTGGGGCTGCCCGTTACGTTCAACGGTTACTGAAACCTGGTCCACACTATCCAGTGATTGAAAAATTTGCATCGCCTGTGTCGGGTCCGTCAATGCTTGCCCGTCAATATCCCTGATCAGGTCGCCCGGGCGCAACCCCAGCGCAGCAAACTGCTTACGATCGCGGCCCGGGTATACGCGATAACCCTGCTGCTGTCCGTTGACAAAATACGGTGTTGGGCGAATAACATCCGCCAGCTTCGAGACATTTTGTGCAACCACCGCCTGGATACTCCGCGTATTGCTTGTGGCCCGACTCGTGGTCGTCGTGTTGCGCCGGGCGATCGTTGTCGTACCGGCCGGGAAGTCTTTGGGCAGCTTCAGGTTGGTCAGCGCGCCGTTTTCGTTCAGGACGACACGGTCAGCATATACGGCGTGCAACGTGGCCGCGGACGTGACGGGATCGCCGATCACATATACCTTCTCGTCATTATTGCCGTCGGCGATGATCGCCACGGCCAATTCCGAAGGATCAGACGCGATAGTTCCCTTAAGAGACAGGCTCGAGATACGAGTGTCGGGCAAGTCTTCGTCTTCGAATGCAGGCTGGGCAAAACTGTCCGGATCGCTGTCGGCGACACCAAATATGTGGGCAGTGACAATAGTCTGAATATCGGCCAGGCCATTTGTCTGAGCCGACGCAAGCGGTTGATCTGCAGGGGCGGGAACCGCGTCGCCAGCCGCAGGAGCTGGCACGAGCATCCAGATAATTCGGGCCAGCTGCCACGCTATTACGACGACGAGCAACAGGCTTACCCATGCCGGCAGCAAGCGATTGGCGGCCGCGAGGGTTTTCGCGCCATCCATGCTTGCGAAGTCGGACCATTTCGCTTCGGTCGTCATAATGTCATTGGCCGTTTGATGATTCCCGCTCTACCTGTAAACGCAGCGCCAAGATGATAAGGGTTGACGTGACCTGCAAACAAGCCCGCCAGGGCGAAAAATCCTATATTTAGCAATGATATAGACGACTTTCTCCCAGTCAATCGTTATCGGGCCCCCTGTTGGGCGGCCGGGCCACGTAAAAATCCGTGCACCAGCCTTGGAGATCGCCGCCGCGAGCCCATATATAATAACCCGCATGACACTGGCCATGGTTACTTTAGTGGCATTTTGACTATAGATTGATCGATACGGACGATGAGCGAACAACGACCTGACAAAGAACGCAATGAAGGCTATGACCTTGCTGTCGAAGAGGCGCGCCCGAAGATCAAGCAGCCGCCGCTGTATCGTGTTGTATTGATCAACGATGATTACACCCCGATGGAATTCGTTGTCGATATACTGCAAACGATATTTGGAATGGAACGTACGCGCGCGACGCAGGTCATGTTAGAAGTACATACCAAGGGAAAGGGCATTTGCGGCGTATACAACTTTGAGATTGCGGAGACCAAAGTCGCACAGGTCATGGGCATAGCGCAGCAGCATCAACACCCATTGTTGTGTGACATGGAAGAATCCTGAGGGTCGACAAGAGAACATGCTTAGTAGCGAATTAGAATTTTGTTTGAACGAGGCGTTCCAAAGGGCACGCGATCTCCGTCACGAGTTCATGACGGTGGAACATCTGTTGCTTGCGCTTCTGGATATTCCGCGGGTGCACGAAATTCTGAAAGCTTGCGACTCTAATATCACGGAACTTCGCCGGCAGTTGACCGAATTCATCGAGGAACAAACTCCGTTGTTGCCGAGCGATGATGACACGGATGTGCAGCCTACTCTCGGGTTTCAACGCGTATTGCAGCGCGCCGTGTTCCACGTACAGTCAAGCGGCAAGAAAGAGGTTACAAGCAGCAATGTTCTCGTTGCCATATTCAGCGAGAAGCAGTCGCAGGCTGTGTACTACCTGAGCTTGCAGGATGTCACGCGTCTCGACGTCATCAACCTCATTTCACACGGCATGCCGCAACTGCCGGGCGACGGTGGTGACGGTGAAGAGGAGATTTCGGTCGAAAGCCAGGCGGAGCCTGAAGAATCTCCGTTGCAGAAATATGCAAGCAACCTGAATCAGATGGCGATCGACGGCAAGATCGATCCGTTAATTGGCCGGGAAGTCGAAATAGAACGTACTGTTCAGATCTTGTGTCGTCGCCGCAAGAACAATCCACTGTATGTTGGTGAAGCCGGTGTCGGCAAGACGGCCCTTGCTGAAGGTCTGGCGCGAATGATCGTCGAGGAACGTGTACCAGAGGTTCTTCTCGATGCCACGATTTACGCTCTGGATATGGGCACACTGATTGCCGGGACCAAGTACCGCGGTGATTTCGAAAAGCGCCTGAAAGGGGTGATCGCGGAAATACACGAGAATCCTGGCGCAGTTCTTTTCATTGATGAGATTCACACAGTCATTGGTGCTGGCGCGGCATCGGGTGGAGTAATGGATGCGAGTAACCTGATAAAGCCTGTGCTCGCCAACGGTCAGATTCGCTGCATCGGATCGACAACTTACGCTGAGTATCGCGGCATCTTCGAAAAGGACCATGCTCTCGCACGACGTTTTCAGAAGATTGATGTACCGGAACCCAGCCTTGATGAGACGGTGGCAATTCTGCATGGTCTCAAATCGCGGTTTGAAGAGCACCACGGCGTCAAGTATGAGGCTGGCGCTCTGGAAGCGGCTGCCGAGTTGGCCTCACGGCACATCAATGATCGTCGACTTCCGGACAAAGCAATTGACGTTATCGATGAAGCAGGCGCGAGGCTTCGCCTGCAGCCCGTAGACGAGCGCGGCGATGCGGTGACAGTCGAAATGGTCGAGAACATCGTTGCGAATATGGCGCGCATACCGGCAAAAAGCGTATCGGTTTCGGATCGCGATGCGCTAAGAACACTGGAACGTGATCTCAAACTGACTATTTTTGGTCAGGATGCAGCGATCGAGGCGCTGAGTTCTTCCATCAAGATGTCCCGTTCCGGATTACGCGAAGAGGAAAAACCGATCGGCTCATTCCTGTTTGCCGGGCCGACCGGCGTCGGCAAGACTGAAGTGACACGCCAGCTTTCACACTGTATGGGAGTAGAGTTGATCCGCTTCGATATGTCGGAATACATGGAGCGGCACACGGTGTCACGGCTGATTGGCGCTCCACCAGGGTACGTTGGATTCGACCAGGGTGGATTGCTGACTGAAGCAGTAACAAAAAATCCTCATGCAGTGGTGCTGCTTGATGAAGTAGAAAAAGCGCATCCGGAAGTATTCAATTTGCTGCTGCAGGTGATGGATCACGGAACGCTGACTGACAACAATGGCCGCAAAGCGGATTTCCGCAATGTCATCATTGTCATGACAACGAATGCCGGCGCGCAGGAAATGAGCCGCGCTTCCATTGGCTTTACCAAGCAGGACCACAGCAGTGATGGCATGGAGATTATTCGCAAGCAATTTTCTCCGGAGTTCCGCAATCGTCTCGATGCCATAATTCAGTTCGCTTCACTGGATCACCAGTCGATCAAGCGAGTTGTCGACAAACTCGTCGTCGAGCTTGAGGCGAAACTCGACAGTAATGATGTGACGATCGAATTGGATGACTCTGCAAGAGAGTGGATTGCCGCAAGAGGCTACGATCCAAAAATGGGGGCAAGACCGATGGTCCGCATCATTCAGGAGCACATCAAACGGCCGCTGGCTGAGGAGTTACTTTTTGGCAGCCTGGCAGATGGCGGACATGTGCGAATTAGCATCGGGCCCGACGACGATCTGCAACTGAATGCAGAGCCGGTGCTGAAAGAGCTGGAGCACCTTCCTGAATCGTAGTCTGCTTTTGTGGGAGCGGCTTCAGCCGCGAGAACTCTTGCAATCGCGGCTGAAGCCGCTCCCACAAAAGCCGATGTAGAGGAGGTTTTACCTGCCGCGGTAAACGATGCGACCTTTGGACAGATCGTACGGTGTGAGCTCAACCGTGACGCTGTCGCCCGTGAGAATACGAATATAGTTCTTACGCATTTTTCCCGAGATGTGCGCAGTCACAACGTGACCATTTTCGAGTTCTACCCGAAAAGTCGTGTTGGGAAGCGTCTCGGTAACGACGCCTTCCATCTGGATGGCTTCTTCTTTTGCCAAGGTCCGCAGGTCTCTGTCCAAAAAAGGCCCGCGAATTGTGCAGAAATCAACGGCGTTATGCAATGCGGCAAGCCGCTAAATGAGTGGCAATTCAGCAACTGGTATCGACTTCACCGGCCAATTCGCAGTTTGGCCAGGTGGATCACACGCCGTTTCGAGGATTTGGGTGAATTCGGCACGCGGAATGACGATTGCACCAAGAGTCATGAGATGTTGTGACACGACCTGACAATCGATGATCTCAAGACCATTGGCTTTCATTTGCCCTGTCAGACCCAGCAGCGCGATTTTTGAGGCATTGGCTTTGGCGCTGAACATCGACTCGCCGAAAAACACGCGTCCGATACTCAGTCCGTAGATGCCGCCGGCAAGAGTGTCGCCATCCCAGACTTCGATCGAATGTGCCCAGCCGTCGGCATGCAGTTGCTCGTACGCCGTGATCATATCTTCGGTGATCCAGGTGCCTTGCTGCGATTTCCGCTCTCCTGCGCAAGCGCGGATGACTTCCGCAAACGAGTAATTGAAACGCAGTTCTGCCGTTGACTTGGGCAGTTGTTGTCTTAGCCGCCGTGAAAGATGCAGATCGTCAACTCGCAAGATGCAGCGGGGGTCGGGCGACCACCAGAGAATCGGCTGCCCATCGTCATACCACGGAAAGATTCCCTTCTTGTACGCGGCGAGCAATCTGCTTGCAGTGAGATCGCCGCCGGCCGCCAGCAGGCCATCGGGCTCTGCGAGCGCATTTTCAACATCCGGGAATACGCCAGCCGGGTCTGAGGGACTAAGCCAGGAGATCCGGTTTGGGCTCACACCGGATCCCGGGACTTATAAGGGCTGCGTGATTCGAGAGCTTCCATGTAGCGCTCGACATGTTGGCGCTCTTCATCAAGATAGTCCCCAACTGCCGAAAAGAACTCCGGCTGTTTGAGCCAATGTGCAGACCACGTCGATACCGGAACAAAACCTCGGCTGATCTTGTGCTCACCTTGAGTTCCGGGTTCGAACAATTGTTTGCCAGTGTCAATGCAATAATCGATTCCCTGGTAGTAACAGGTCTCGAAGTGCAATGCGTCGTAGTGGCCGTCGCTGCCCCAATAACGGCCATACAAGACGCGAGAACTCTCAAAAAACACCGCGGCGGCGATAGGCTGGCCCTGCCGCTCGGCCAGGATCACGAGAATGTTGTCAGGGAGCGAGCGACTGATCTCGATGAAAAATTCCATGCTGAAGTAGGGCAGTGAACCCCTGCGCATGAACGTCATGCTGATCAGCCGATAAACAACGCGCCAGGCCGCCGCATCGAGATCCATCCCCCGGAGTCGTCGAAATGTGATGCCAGCTTCTGCGACACGGCGTCGATCGCGTTTGGTCTTTTTTCGCTTCGCGGCACTGAACGTTGCGAGAAAATCATCGAAATTGCCGTAGTCATCGTTGTGCCAGTGAAACTGGCAATCTTTCCGCAAACGCAAGCCAGCGTCGCGAAGTGCAGGGAGATCATCCTCTGCGGGAAACAATATGTGCAGTGACGAACAGTCGGTGTCCTCAGCCAGAGCAATCGCAGCTTTGATAAGGTCGGAAGCCGCCTTTCGATCGTTGTTATCCGCTAGCAGAAGTCGACGACTTGGTGCGGGCGTAAAAGGAATTGCAGACACCAACTTGGGGTAGTAATTCAGCCCTGCCTGCGCATAGGCCTGCGCCCAGCCCCAGTCGAACACGAACTCGCCCCAACTATGGTCTTTCTGATAAAGCGGCAGCGCTGCGCGAAGTTCGTCCTTGTGACCGCGCATGCAAAGGTGACAAGGATGCCAACCCGCGTCAGCCGAAACAGACCCACTTGATTCGGCCGCCAGCAGGAATTCGTGCCGCAGGAACGGGTACTCATCGCCGGCGAGCCCGTTCCACTCGTTGGCAGAGATGTCAGCAATCGTGTCGTTAACAGTGACCCGTGTCGTCCTCACCGGGACACCGTAACATCAGGCGGCAGCGTCGCCAGTATTGACTTCATCACTGGCGGACGATTCCAGCGAATCAAGGTACTTCTCAGCGTCGAGTGCGGCCATGCAACCAGCACCTGCGGATGTGACCGCCTGGCGGTATACGTGGTCCGCAACATCGCCGGCCGCGAAGACACCGGCAACACTTGTCGCCGTCGCATCGCCGTCGAGGCCCGATTTGATCGTTATGTAGCCATTCTTCATATCGAGCTGGCCGTCAAACAGCCCGGTGTTCGGACTGTGGCCGATTGCGATGAAGATGCCGGCCAGATCAACGTCGGTTGTCTTCGACTCGTCCTTCGTACTGCGCACTCGCAATCCGGTTACGCCGGAATCATCGCCCAGAACTTCGTCAACGACGTGGTCCCACAGGATCTCGATCTTGTCCTTTTTCTCAAACAGGTGGTCCTGAAGAATTTTTTCGGCGCGGAGTTCGTCACGGCGATGCACGAGCGTGACTTTCGACGCAATGTTGCTCAGGTAGAGCGCTTCCTCGGCGGCCGTGTTACCGCCGCCAATAACAGCGACGTCTTTGCCGCGGTAAAAGAACCCATCACAGGTTGCGCACGCAGACACGCCGCGCCCTTTGAAGGCCTCTTCCGAGGGCAGGCCGAGGTACATCGCGGTCGCGCCAGTAGCGATGATCAATGCATCACAGGTGTAGCTGCCATAGTCTCCGTCGAGTTGAAACGGGCGCCTGGAAAGGTCGGCTGTATGGATGTGATCGTTCACAATCTCGGTATTGAACCGCTCGGCGTGCCTGAGCATGCGGTCCATCAGCTCTGGACCCTGGAGCCCTTCAACATCGCCAGGCCAGTTATCCACATCCGTTGTGGTCATGAGCTGCCCACCCTGTTCGATGCCAGTAATGACCACCGGATTCAGGTTGGCCCGCGCTGCGTACACGGCGGCGGAATAGCCGGCTGGCCCGGATCCCAGAATCACAAGCCGCATATGTCTCAAATCACTCATGTATAATTTATTCCTATTCGCTCAGGCACTACACTTGCCCGCTGAAGCCCAGGAGATACGGTCCCTTGGAGGACTTTCAAGGGTTCCGACGCGGGCAACTTGTATGTCCGGCAATCAATGATGGTTCGCAGTTTACTTTAGATATGGCAAGAGCCCAAAAGAGTACACAAACGGTACAACGACTATCCGCACAAGTCTCGAGGGCGCTGCGTGAGGGCGCCCTGTACGTATTCGGAGCGCTTGCACTCATTCTCTGGTACGCGCTGTTCACCTACGACCCGGCTGACCCGGGATTCAGCCAGGCCACAAGTAGCACTGTCGTAAATAACGGCGTGGGCCAGGCAGGTGCGCTGGTGGCCGATCTGTTGTTCAACTTTTTCGGTGGTCCGGCGTATCTGTTCACTGTCATGGTCTTCTACTTTGGCTGGATGCTGTACCGCGAGCAGAAAACGCAGCAGATCCTGACCAAGATGGACTACACGCTGCGCATTAGCGGATTTGTTGCAACGCTCATTACCAGCTGTGCGCTGGCAACCCTGCACTTTTCACCGGCAGGCTTCAACGAGACTGCGGGCGGGATCATCGGCCAGATAGTTGGTCTTCGCCTTGAGTCGGTAATGAAATTGCTTGGTGCCAGCACCTTGTTATTCGTAATCTGGGTCGCGTCCATTTCGCTCTTCCTCGGTGTCTCCTGGTTTAACGTGATGGACCGGGTCGGACGCTGGTGCCTCCTTGGCTATGAACGTCTGCGTTACAAAATCGGTGAGTTAAAGGATAGGGCCGAAGGCCGGCGCCAGCATGCGGCGCGCCAGGACGTTATCGAAACCGAGAAAAAGCGCGCGGCGAATCGCGGCAAACCACGCATCGAACCGGTCTTGCCAGCGCTCGAGACGAGTGTTCGCGCCGAGCGCGAACGGCAAGTGCCACTGTTCGAGCCACCGGCTGCCGGCGAATTGCCGCCTTTGTCGCTCCTCGATAATCCGCCACCACAGAAAAAGGGCTATTCCGATGAGTCCCTGGAGGGCATGTCGCGACTCGTAGAACTCAAACTGAAGGACTTCGGTGTCGACGTCGAGGTCAGGTCAGTGTCGCCCGGACCGATAATCACGCGTTTTGAGCTCGATCCGGCGCCCGGCGTAAAAGTCAGTCAGATATCAAGCCTTGCAAAAGACATCGCAAGATCGTTGTCGGTTGTCAGCGTTCGTGTCGTTGAAGTAATTCCGGGCAAGTCCTTCGTTGGCCTCGAAATACCAAATGAGACTCGCGCGCTCGTGACACTGGGTGAGATATTGAAGTCGCGGGCGTATGACCAACTTGCATCGCCACTGACACTGGCGCTCGGCAAGGACATTGGTGGCAATTCGGTCGTTGCTGATCTCGCACGCATGCCGCACCTGCTGATTGCCGGCACCACTGGTTCGGGCAAATCCGTTGCGATCAACGCCATGGTCCTGAGTCTGCTTTACAAGACTCAGCCAGAGCAGGTTCGCTTGATCATGATTGATCCGAAAATGCTCGAGCTGTCCGTGTACGAAGGTATTCCTCACCTGCTGACGCCGGTCGTGACCGATATGTCCGAAGCGGCGAATGCACTGCGCTGGTGTATCGCTGAAATGGATCGACGTTATCGGCTGATGGCATCCCTCGGTGTGCGCAACATTGGCGGCTACAACCGCAAGGTCAAAGTAGCCATCAATGCCGGGGACCCGATCAAAGATCCAACATTTACGCCGCCACCTTTTGAGGACGAAGAAAAACCCGTTGAACACCCGACTCTGACGCCACTGCCGTACATAGTCGTGATCATTGATGAGCTGGCCGATTTGATGATGCTCGTCGGCAAAAAGGTCGAAGAAGTCATTGCCAGACTTGCGCAAAAGGCCAGGGCATCCGGCATTCACATGTTGCTTGCGACACAGCGGCCGTCGGTCGATGTCATTACCGGGTTGATAAAGGCCAATATTCCGTGTCGGATCGCGTTTCAGGTTTCCGCGAAAGTTGACTCGCGGACCATCCTTGATCAAATGGGCGCAGAAAATCTGCTTGGTCACGGCGACATGTTGTATCTGCCGCCGGGTACGTCGCTGCCAACGCGAGTGCATGGCGCGTTTGTTGCTGATCACGAAGTACATTCAGTTGTGCGCCACCTTAAGAAGAGCGCGTCACCCCGATATCTGGATGAAATTCTTGAGGGCCCGACGGGTCCAACTCCAGGACTGGTGGGGATAGATAAGATGCCGGTTGACGCTGAGCAGGACCCGCTGTACGACCAGGCGATCCAGGTCGTCATGGACACGCGCAAGGCGTCGATATCGGGCGTACAAAGACGCCTCAAGATCGGCTACAACCGCGCTGCCCGGATGGTTGAGTCGATGGAAGCGGCTGGATTGGTCGGACCGCTGCAATCAAATGGGACAAGGGAGATCCTCGTTCCTCACGTTGCAGAGGACTAGGAGCTGGAGATTGATAGCAAGACAAACAAGTATCGCGATGCTACTTCTCGTAGCCCAGCTTGCCGTCGGCGAGACCTCAGCAGCGGATGACGGCAAGAGACTTGTCGACGAGTTCGTTGACGATGTCATTACCTTCCAGGGCAGCTTCGAACAAGCGCTTATCGACGCGGACGGCGAGGTTGTCGAAAAGACAAACGGCATACTCGAGATTCAACGTCCAGGCCAGTTTCGATGGAGCTACATTGAGCCGTATGAGCAATCGCTGGTCGCGGATGGCCTCAACATCTGGAACTACGACGTTGACCTGGCACAGGTTACAGTCAAACCACAGGCCGAAGCATTGGCGAATACGCCAGCTCTGTTGCTGGGCGGTTCGGCTGGCGCTTTAGACCAGTTTGACTATGAAGGCAGCTACGTGGAAACCGTTACAACCTGGGTGCGCTTGGCGCCGAAGAACACGGACAGCGGTTTCGTCCGGGTCGAACTCGGCTTCGTCGCCGACACCTTGAGCCGCATGGTGTTCTTCGACAATCTGGAGCAGACGACCCTGGTAGCGCTGGACGAGGTCACGGTGAACGCGCCGATCGATCCGGCCCGGTTCGAGTTTGTGGTACCTGAAGATGTAGACGTCGTCGGCACGCCCGCCGCCGGCTCGATGGATCCCTGATGCTGCCTTTGCGTTACGCGCATCGCTGGCGAATCGCCAGTATCGTTCTGCTGATTCTGGTCCTCGTCGGGACGTTGATGCCGGCCGTATGGTTCTGGCCGGACCGTCGCCAATTCGTGGCGTGGTTTATCGATGTCGACAAGTGGTTACACGGCATCACATTCGTATTTCTCGCGGTCTGGTTTGCGGGCCAGTACCGTCCGCGTTCATATTGGCGTATTGGCGTCGGCCTGATTTTCTTCGGCGTGCTCATAGAGGCATGCCAGCGTCTCGTCACGTATAGATCGGCTGATTTGTTCGATATTGTGGCTGATGTTGCCGGTATTACTGTTGGCCTGGTTGTGGCGATGGCGGGCCTCGGTGGCTGGAGCCTCTGGGTCGAAAACCGGCTGGCAAAGAGCAAGGCAGAGGCTGGCATTGACTGATCTGTTTGCTAACGAAGTGACAGAAGCAGCGGAGCGACCGCTGGCTGATCGTATGCGACCGGCAAACCTCGATGAATTCTCCGGACAGTCCCATCTGCTTGACGAAGGCAAACCCCTGCGCCGTGCGATTGAGCAAGGCAGAGCACACTCGATGGTCTTCTGGGGCCCTCCAGGCACCGGCAAGACCACGCTCGCGCGCATGATAGCTGCCACCACTGATTCCCACTTCATCGCGTTGTCGGCCGTGATGGCTGGTGTCAAAGACATCCGGTCGGCGGTGTCCCAGGCAGAGCAGCACCGGCAAATGTCTGGTCGAGGCACTGTGCTGTTTCTCGACGAGGTGCATCGCTTCAATAAGGCGCAACAAGACGCATTCCTGCCGTTCGTCGAAGACGGCACGCTGACTTTTATAGGTGCCACAACCGAGAACCCGTCCTTCGAACTGAATAACGCACTGCTGTCGAGAGCGCGGGTATACGTACTGAAGACTCTCGATGAGGTCGCGATGCTCGGTATATTGCAACGTGCGCTCGTCGATGAGAGAAGCGGCTTTGCGGGTCAGTATGAGATTGCCGATGACGCGCTCTCTTTGATCGCCATGGCCGCCGACGGTGACGCGCGGCGGGCCCTGAACCTGCTCGAACTTGCCGCTGATCTTACCGACGGCAAGGACATCAAAGAATCGACAGTGAAAGAGGTGGCGACCGGTGGCCGGCGACGCTTCGACAAACAAGGTGAGTACTTTTATGACCAGATATCCGCCTTGCACAAGTCGGTGCGTGGCTCGGATCCGGACGCGTCGCTGTATTGGCTAATGCGCATGATCGACGGTGGGTGTGACCCGCAGTACGTCGCGCGACGCATGATTCGCGTTGCCTCGGAAGACGTCGGCAATGCCGATCCGCGGGCGCTCAGATTGACGCTGGATGCCTGGGAGACACTTGAGCGCCTTGGCAGTCCGGAGGGTGAACTGGCCCTGGCTCAGGCAGTCGTCTATCTCGCCTGTGCGGCGAAAAGCAATGCTGTTTATACGGCCGCTAAGGCGGCACAGAGCGATGCTCGCGAATTCGGCTCGCTCGAAGTGCCGATGCACCTCAGAAACGCGCCAACCCGCCTGATGAAAGAGCTCGGCTACGGCGAAAATTATCGCTACGCACACGATGAGGAAGGGGGCGTGGCAAAAGGCGAGACGTATTTTCCCGACGACATGGATCCGCGTACGTATTATCATCCCGTGCCTCGTGGACTTGAGATAAAGATCCGCGAGAAACTGGCCGAAATCAGGAAACCCGAATCCAGAAGACCTCGAACCTAGAAGATAATGATCGATCCGAAACTACTTAGACAAGCGACCGCCGATGTTGCCGCCAACCTGGCGCGTCGTGGTTTCGCCTTTGATACGGACGGTTATCTGGCGCTCGAAGAACGGCGTAAATCCGTTCAGGTCGAGACTGAAGAACTGCGCAACGAGCGAAATACCAGTTCGAAGAATATTGGCACTGCCAAGGCGCAGGGTGAGGATATCGCGCCGCTCCTGGAAGCAGTCAACGAACTCGGCGAAAAGCTCGAAAGCAATGAAGCTGAGTTGCTGTCGGTGCAAACAGAACTTCGTTCGATTGAACTCGGCCTGCCCAATCTGCTGCAGGACGATGTTCCGGATGGAAAAGAAGAAGCGGACAACGCGGAGGTTCGACGTTGGGGCGAGCCACCTGAATTCGGTTTTGAGCCAAAAGACCATATTGAGCTGGGTAACGCGTCCGCGTTGCTCGATTTTGAGACTGCGAGCAAGATTTCCGGCTCACGCTTTGTCGTCATGCGCGGCCAACTTGCGCGAATGCAGCGGGTGCTGGTGCAATTCATGCTCGATACGCACACGATTGAACACGGTTACGAAGAAGTGTACGTGCCGTACCTGGTTCAGGATCAGGCGCTCGTCGGTACTGGTCAGCTGCCGAAATTCGAAGAAGACCTGTTCAAAACAACCACTGAAACTCCGTTCTATCTGATTCCAACAGCAGAAGTGCCTGTGACCAATTTTGCCCGCGACGTGATCTTTGACGCGGACGAGCTGCCAGTGCGTTACACGGCGCACACGCCTTGTTTTCGTTCCGAAGCGGGCTCCTACGGCCAGGACACCCGGGGCATGATCCGGCAGCATCAGTTTGAAAAGGTCGAGTTGGTGCAGTTCGTATCTGCAGAGGACTCGGCGCAGGCACTCGAGGAGCTGACCGGGCACGCTGAGGTAATCCTGCAGCGCCTCGAGTTGCCGTATCGAGTGGTTGCCTTATGTGCCGGTGATATCGGCTTCGGCGCCACCAAAACCTACGATATCGAGGTCTGGCTGCCCGGCCAGCAGAAGTACCGCGAGATCTCCTCCTGCAGTAACTATGCAGATTTTCAGGCGCGTCGCATGCAGGCGCGCCGCCGCAATCCCGCAACCGGCAAGCCAGAACTGATTCACACGCTTAATGGGTCTGGAGTAGCGGCGGGTCGTGCGCTGATCGCAGTGATGGAGAACTACCAGCAAGCCGACGGCAGCATCCGCGTGCCGGACGTGTTGCAGCCAAACATGCGCGGCGCCACTACAATTTAGGGATAAATCCGGTAGTGAAACTCGGGCGGCACCACGTCGTAGCGGGGCTGCAGGAACATGACGATGTCGGTGAGTTCCTGAACCGTCATGAAGCCGTTGTATACGTACATATTCGACGTACCGTCTTCAGACACCAGATCTTTCGGATAGCCATCTGCGAGCTTGTGTGACGGGTTGATGACAGCAGTTACAAGTTCCCCATAGGTCTTAACGCGTGTGACCGGCCCGCCGAGTTCAACATATGGCTCGAAGCCAGGAATTGACGGCAACTGCTCATCATAAATCGTATGGCACTGATTGCAGTGCATATAGAGAAACGTCTCACGACCTGCCACAGCATTGCCATCGGGCAATCGGAAGCCGCGCTCGGACATCGCACGGTCCTCGTCGCAGCCGCTTAAAACGACAACAAGGCTCAAGAGCAGGGTCAGAATAGAAAGTGTTCTCATCACAGAGCTCCCATCTGATTGCTGTTCGCCAGCTGGTAAGTAACTGATAACACGTAGTCACCGCTGGCAACATCCGTGAAAGCCGCAGGTATTTCGAGTGCAAAAAAGGCCCGCGAGCGGGCCTTCTTGCATGTTATTCATGACCTCGATTTACTCACGCATGAAACGCAGTATCCACAGGAACAGCAGGGCGATAGATCCGAACAGTTCAAGCGATGCGGCTACGTACCTGTCCGTCGGATAAGTGCGCATAATTTCTGATGTCTGGAACAGGATTGACGCGCCAAGCAGCCCGATCATTGCCAGTGAAAACCATTGTCCCCACTGAAAACCGAGAAAAATGCTTGCCAGTATTGCCACTAGCGCGAGCGACATACCCCAGAACACAATACCGCGAAGGAAGGAAAAGTCTTTTCGCGTGATCATGGCGGTAGCGATCAGGCCAACCGCACCCAAAATGGTCACACCAGCGGCGCTATCAACGACACCCGGTTGCTTCATTTCAGCAAAAATGATCGCCGGTGCCACAAACAGTGAGAACACAAAGACGTAGGCTGCCAGGGCGGCATATTGAATCGTCGTTGACTGCGCGCGATGCGCAACAGATTGAGCAGCCATCGTGGAACCGATGAACAGGAAGAAAGTCAGGATCGGACTGGAGAACATAAGCGATATAAGGCCGTTCACCATCCCGGATGTGAGGATGTAAGCCTCGATCGCGACCAGGGCCAGGATTGCACCGACGACGTGTGCGTAGACCTTCCAGATAAAGGTGGAGCGCTCTTCGACTGATGCCTCGGCGACGGGCGCCAGGTAATTTACTTGCTCTTGCATTCAGATTTCCTCTCGGTGTTTAGTCCGCGAATTTTAACACTACCAAGGCAATGCATAGCCCTCAGCGTGCCAAAATCCACCAGTATTGGACAGATTTAGGTCGTCAATTCGCTGAATCAAGCCCTTTGCCGAATCTTCAGGCGCGATTCCCTGGCCACCGCTCATATCGGTCGCGACATAACCCGGGTGCAGCAGGCCGACAGCGATGCCCCGAGGGAGCAGATCGTGTTTGAGATTGGTGCCAATCTGATTGACCGCCGTCTTGGATGCTCGATACCCGTAATTTCCACCTGACGCGTTGTCCTCGATTGAACCGACGCGGCTCGTGACGATGGCCACCTTGGAGCCTTTGGCAAGATTCCCGAGCAGTGCCTCTGTAACGCGCAATGGGCCAAGAGTATTGACCCGGAACTGCTCAGCCATATCTTCGTAGTCGAGCTCGCCGAGCTTGTCGCGTCGCAATATGCCGGCGTTGTTGATAAGCACGTCGATGCGCTGCTCGCCGACGGCTTCCTTGAGTATGGGCATTGAGGCACCGTCGCCGACATCAATGTCAGATATGACGCGAACGCCCAGTTGCGTCAGTTCATCACTGCCACCGCGAGCAACGCCGATCACTTCATCGCCGCGGGCGACTAACTGTTTGCAGAGTTGAAAGCCAATGCCACGGTTGCAGCCGGTGACGACGATGGTAGCCATGAGAGGTCCTTTTATTGGTTCAGCCTACGTCTTGTGCCGCGTTTATGAGCACGGGATCAGCGCAACACCGGTGAGTCTTCGCTATGGCCGGAGCCAGCCGACCGAAGGGCATTAATGGCGGCGCGCACCTGATCCAGTAGTTCCTTGGTATCGGCAGGTCCGAGCCGCTCGATTGCCCGCTCCTCGAGCTCGAACAAAGCCATCAGGTGCTGCCTTATTTGCCGAAAGACTTCGGGGTTATCTTTGCCGCAAACGCTTTCGTCATTCTTTAGTATTCGCTCAGCAAGGCCGGGCCGGCCCAGTTCGATATCGCAAACAATAGCGAGCCTTGATACCTCGTGCGCGATGGCATCTATTTGCCTGCCCCAGTACACATTTTTCTTGAACTTAGGCACCACGATTAAGATCTAGTGATCGAGGTACGAGTAATTCTGCCAGCTCGACATCCGCAGCAAGATCTTGCGCATGATCGCGACATGGTAGAAGTGGTCCGAGTAAACGGCCACCTGCGCACGTGACCCGGTTGGCAGGTTGAACTCGGACATATCGGGCGTCAACATCACTTCGTTTCTCTTTTGTCGTGAGCCGAGAGAACGGTCGTCAAGCTTGGCAGTCTACCGCAACAATGGTTCCCGATTCGATTCACTTGCTTGAGAACAAAATGGACGCTGAGGTTGACGCGCAACTGGCCCTGTTCGTGCCGCTTGTCGAGGGAATGTAGTTCACACCGCCGCACTCCGTGAGAGCCAATGAAAAAGTAATCCCAGTGCGCACCAGCCGAGGACGATCAGCCACTCGTGTGGCCAGATCAGTGCGGCAGGGCTCCATGGCAGATATAGCGAGGCGAGTGCAATTGACAACGCCAGCGCGAGATAGCCGATCAGCCGTCCGCTCTTGACACGGTACGGCCGTTCCATGTCCGGCTCCCTGGCGCGCAATACGAGAAAGGACAGCGCCACCATCGCGTAAGCCGTAATAATGCCAAGCCCACCCGCATCAACAAGCCAGACCATCGCAGGCCGTCCAAACAGTGGCGCGATGACGGCCAGGCCGCCCGTCAACAGAATGGCACGGTGCGGCGTATGGAATTTCGGGTGCAGGGCCGCGAACGTCCCGGGCACCTGGCCGGCTTTTGCCAGTGCATAAAGCGCTCGGCTACCACCAATCAGGAACGCATTCCAGCTGGTTAATATGCCGGCGATACCGCCAATAACGAGTAACTTGCCTGCCAAACTTCCGCCGAACAGCGCCGAGGCCGCGTCCGCTGTTGGCAGCGATGACGAGCTGAGCTCGACGTCCGATAAGCCGAGTGCCACGGCGCCGATGACGAGTGTGTACCAGACAATTGCGAGCAGAATCGAAAACACCAGTAATCGGCCGATGTCGGCAAACGGCAGGTCGATCTCCTCCGCCGATTGCGGAATCACGTCGAAGCCGACGAACATGAACGGAACCATGACCAACACCGACAGAATTCCTGCGAAGCCACCGTGGAACGCCGGTGACACGTTGGTGATTTCGCCACTGCTAATCGCGCCCCAGATCAGGCCAAACCCACTGACAAGCACAACGGCGACGACGAGAACCTGTAACCTGGCGGCCGTGCGTATGCCGAGGATGTTGATGACGATCATGGCGATCGCCGCAAGTGTACCCGTCAACACCCACGTTGCGTTGACGTCCCAGCCGGCAACCGTCCACAAATAGCCCTGGCTGAATCCGGGCAGCAGGTATTCGAGCACGGTCGGCAGAGCGACCGCCTCAAACGCAACGACCGACGTGTAACCCAGCAGTATTGCCCACGTACAGATGAACGACGCCGTCCTGCCGAGTGCCCTGCCCGAATAGACATGTTCGCCGCCAACCTCCGGCATCGCCGCGGCAAGTTCTGCATACGTCAGGCCGACGAAAATGAGCACTCCACCGCCAGCGAGGAACGCGAGCATTGCCCCCACGGCACCGGCGTCCGCGATCCAGACGCCGGTCAGCGCGACCCACGACCAGCCCACCATTGCACCAAACGCCAGGGCCAGGACCTGGCGCCGATTGATGACCCTGATGAACGCGCTTGCCGACATCTACATTACTGACAAAGATCTCGTATCTTGCTGCTTTCCACCACTACCGACGCCCAACGGTGTACGTAGCCGTCGGAAAAGTAGTAGTAGATCGTGTCGTTCGGGAGCATCACGACTGAAATGCCACCGTACCCGCTCATGAACGGCACCCACACGTCCGCGCCGCAACCAAGCACCGTGGAAGCATTGAATCCCCAGAAGCCATTGCTGTAGCGCAGGGTCGGGTCGCTGGTGGTGACGCCACGATCGTCAGGGTCCCGCTGCAGAGATGCCGCAAGCATGTTCGCGTCAAGTTCCGGCTCTCCATCGATCTCCGCATTCTCCTGACTCAGCCAACGCGCAATCCTGACGATGTCGTCAGCCTCGTAGGTCAGACCGTAACCGGTGAAGGGCTGTGCCGCCTCATCATAGGTGCGCTTCGTGTCGTCGAGCAATGGGCTCAGGTTCAGGTGGCCCCAGATTGGTGCCGCGACTACGTGTTCGTACACGTCGACGCTCGAGTCGTGTCGCTGCTCAACGTAGTTACGCATCGCCGTACCTAGTATGTACGTATCAGATGTGTGGTAGACCCATTCGGTTCCGGGGTCGGCCCGTCGCTCAAAGTGTGTGCAGGCAAATTCGATTTTCGTCGCGTGTCTATCGTCATCGAGAAATATGACATGCGAGATACTGTCTTCGTCAGCATTCCACGCCGTCTCCTCATAGTTGCCCGTCGCCATGTCCAGTGTGTTTTCGAGGCTGACATCGCTCCATTGCTCTGGCGGACATTCCGGTATGAGTGAAGCAATACTTTGGGCTGCAATTCCCGGATGCCGCTTCTCCATACGCATAAGAGCGAGGCCGGCGAATATCGATTTGGCGGTGGAATACGATGGCAGCGGCAACGAATCGCAATACGGATAGGGCCCATGGCGCGTGTCGCACCCGCCACGGTAATGCACACCGTGGACGACAAAACCATAGACCGTCATATCTTCGGCTTTGACGCCATTGACTGCACCGATATTCTCGGGCTCAACGCCGGGATAAGCGTCGGCGAGCATTGCGATCGGTTTTACGGGAAGTCGCGCTTCACGATGTGCATCCATCCGGCTGATTACTGCATCGGCACCCGCAACTTCTCCTTGCTCGAACGCGGCGGGCACGATGCCCCACATATTCACCTGCAGGTAGCCGCAGGTCTCGCTGCTGATCTGATAAGCAACGCGGGAGACCTTTCCCGCTTTATCGAACAACCAGGTCAACATGCCGTTGTGTGTGCAGTTTGCGCTGCGCTCCTGCAGGGAAAACGGCAACGCAGCGCGAGACCAGGAACCGTCACCGGGTTCGCTCCATACCTGGCCGGGCTGCAGCACATACTCCCAAAAGGGATGCTCCGTTCTGATGACACCGCGTTGTACAGGGATAAGATCACCGCCTCGCTGCACGAAGTCGAATTCGAAGTGCGGCAGATGCCTGAGCGAATCCAGTCGCTGTTCGATGAGACCCAGCGGGTCATGAACAATCGCAAGATCGCCATGCTTGTCCGGGTCGACCAGTTGCAGGGACCCCGTGAATTGAGCGTCTGCGGGCCGCGAGCCGGCTGGCTTCGTAAACTCCGTCATCGGCAGGGGCCGTGCGTGCTCTTCAGCGCCGTTGAGGTACTCGACGGCGAGAAAGCGATTGCTCTCCGCCTCGCTGTTGCACGAAACGAGACTCGCCGCCAGCAATGTTGACGATGCAAGGTGGGCGCAGTGCTTCAAGGTCATTCGATTACTCCTTCCGCGCGCAGGGTGCGCGCCAATGGCTCGAGATCGGTCTCGATGTGCCGCCACAGGTCCCGGGCCCTGCTGTAAATGGGTTCCCGAACCTGGGCGGCGCTTGCCGTCGCGGTCGGCGTCGCGTTCTCATGGTAGGTCAGACACGCGTCTGACCAGTCCAATTCGCAGTGGCTAACGATCTCTCGGCTCACCGCTTCCTGGTCGTCGACCAATGCCTCGTAATCGATATCCAGAATTCTCCCCGGCCAGAGCCGGCGCCAGTGGTCCATCAATCGCCGGTAGGCGGCGTAGTAGCGCCCAATCTGCTCGAGATCGTAGGAGAAAGGATAGCCCATGCGAAACAGCGCTTTGAACATGGCATACCCGCTTGCCATGGGGTGGCGACGCACGTGAATTACACACGCAGCCGGCAGGGCTTGCATAATCAACCCCAGATAAAGGTAATTCGCTGGCGTCTTGTCAAGTAGATAGGGTGTCGTCTCACCGTAACCCTTGAGCGTCCGCCAATAACCCTTGCCGAGAGCTGCTGGATCCGCGCTCGCAACCTGTTTGATCAATTCGGACTTGCCGGACGCGGGGCCGCCGAAACGCATGACGGCGAGGGCAAAATCGTTTACCTCACCCAGACTGGTTACCTTGGGATGCGCGTTTAGAATTCTGTCCACGAGTGTCGTGCCACTACGTGGCAAACCAAGCACGAATATCGGCCCGTCGACGTCGTGCCCGGGCGCGGACCTGGCGCGCCATCTTTCATCAAATGTCTTGATGATTTCAGCAGCGGCCGCGACGTCTGTCGCAACGTCGTAGGACAGGCGTGCGCGTCGTGCTGCCGCGCCCCGCGCAAAAAAAGAGAAAGACGGCTCGAACTCCGCCAGGTCCTCGTACTCTTTTCCGAGACCGTAGCAGATGGGCACCTCCCCGGGCGCACCCTTCGGTGTTTGGCTTAGACGGAGCTTCAGTTCCTCAACGTGGTTCTCCTCACGGGATTGCCGTCGCAGAGTCGCCCTTGTGTAGTAGGCCTCCGCCTGATTGGGGCCAGTCGAGATGATTTTGTTGAGAAGCGTCTCTGCCTGGTCGATCCGCCCGACGACAGTTGCGACGCTTGCAACGGTAAACAAAGCATCCGGTGAGTCGGGAAGTAAAGATTCCAGACGTTTGGCGCAGTCGTAGGCTTCGTGGAATCTGCCTAACTGCGTGTGGAACGACACCAGCTGATTCCAGGCGGCAGCGTCGCTGCCAGCCATTCGTTCGATCTCACCGAGCTGCACTCTCGCTTCAGCAATTTGCCCGCTGCATATCAGCGTTTCGACCCACAAGAACAGTACGTCCAGGCGTTGCGGCCGCAACTCGAGCGCGCGCAGCACTGCCTCTGCCATCGCGGCGAAATCCGACCGTCGCTGACAATCCCGCGCCTGCCGCAGCAGATCTTGTATCTGTCTCAACTAGAAATCGTAATTGAGCGATACGCCGACAGTCCTCGGCAGGGCCATAAATTGCCTGGCACTGCTGCCATAAAACTCAGCTGCCGGAACAGTGCCGAAGGCTTCTGGTGTAAACGCACCCGTCGTACCCTCTTCGTTAAAGATGTTCTTGGCGAAGAGAGCAACATACCACTGCTCAGCCCAGATGGTCGCACTCAGGTCCCAGATCGAGAAACTCGGAAAGGCATCGGTCTGGAGAATTTCCGGATCGAGCGTATTCTGCGTCTTCGACTGATAGAACCCGTCAGTTCGTAAAGTCAGACCCAACGCCGATGTGAGTGATGTTGTGTACTCGAGCGCCAGGTTCACCGAGTTTTCGGCAATACCGGGCAATGGCGTCCCTGGTGTCGCGACGAGATCTGGCAATCCCGTGAAGTAGTTTATCGGCGTGTACATGTCTGCAGACACTTCCGCATCGACATAGGCATAACCGAATGCGTAGCTGAACTTGTCCCCGATCGGACCACTCAGCTGAACCTCGAGTCCCTTGGTTTCTGCCTCGTCGCCGTTGACCACGGCGAAGAAGCCGCCATTTGGCGCGGACGTGTTGAATTGCGGATCTTGCCAGTCCATGAGAAAGGCACTGACGTCGTAACGCGTATCACCCCAGGTGCCCTTGATGCCGAGTTCGTAGTTCTTGACACTATCCGAGTTGTACACAACCCATCCCGGGTCGTTCTCAAAGCGGCCGAAGGTGGGGATACCATTATTGCCACCGCGCCGATAGCCCTCAGAAGCCGTTGCATAGAGCAAGTCATCATCGCCGAAATCATAGGCAAAATTGAGCCGGAATATCGTGTCGTCCTCATTGCTCTTGAATGGCGTCTCAACCGAACCGGCGATGGAATCCCACGCATAGACACGTAAGAACGTGTTTATGTCGGAATCGACGTCAAAATATCGCAGACCTCCTGTCAGATGCACACGATCGCTTGCATGCCATGTCACTTCTCCGAACACGGCGAGTTCGCTGTAATCCTCCGATCTTTCGTAAGTGAATACATTGTCAGTCGACACAAAATCGCCAATACCAAAGAACCACGCGTCTGCGAACGTCTCCCATCCAACCAGATCGCTCACCTGTGATGAGCCGCGCTCCTGATCCCGATAGAACGCGCCCACAGCGTAGTCAACCGCATTGTCGCCGTTTGAAACCAGGCGAATTTCCTGCACAAACGCTTTGTCCTCAAATGTACGCACAGCCGTGTAAAGCGGGCGCGGATAGAAGTAATAGTAGTTGGCGAAATTATTGGCATAGAAACCCGTGTTGTCTGACTCACTACCGCCGTTGTTGTCGTAATACGACGTTGCCGAAGTTAAAGTCGCGAATCCAAAATCGAAGTCCAATTCAGCCGCCGCGAAGTCGAAGTCGCGATCGTACGGTTCGCGGATCACGCCACCATTTTCATTATCGCCGTACGGCTCGTCGACGCCGTTCATGCCATCCGTCTGCTGACGCCGGCCACCGATATCGTCGTCCTGATGTATGAACGTGATCACGGCGTCGAACGTCTCACTTGGCTGCCACCGTGCACTGAAGCGTCCGTAAAAGCTCTCGAATGTATCGGCGTCTTTCTCAGAATAGTAATTGGTGGAATCGTAGCCCCGGTAGAAGATACCGTTTGGTGCCGGGGGAACACCGTTCGAATCGAGTTCGTACAGATTGACGTAATCGGTGATGCCCGGATAGTCGCGCCAGTAAACATTGGCGCGAATCGCGAATGTGTCGCTGGCCGATACATTGAGGATACCGGTGGCGGCGTAGCCGACGCTGCTGGAGCCGTCAACGCCCGTGATCACGGTGCCGACGCTGACATCGGTGGTGTCAAACTCTGGCTCACGCATCAAAAACTTGATGGTGCCGCCGAGTGCGCCTGAGCCATACAGGGTACCTTGCGGCCCGCGCAGCACTTCGACGCGCTCGAGGTCAACGAGCGCCAGATTGGCAAAGACTGGCGTGTCGTTGACGTACGTAGCAACGGTAGCAACGGATGACACAGCGTAGTCCCCGAACGCCGAACCATCGACGTTGATGCCGCGAATCCTTATGCTATTGAATTGAGCCCCGTTTCGCGGCCCCGAATCTACGAGGCCAACGCCAGGGACCGAGCGCAACAATTCGGCATTATCGAGTGTAATCGAGGCTGCAATGTCCTCACCGGACACCGCCGTGATGTTGTAGGGAACGTCGAGGATGTTTTGCTCACGGCGAGATGCAGTGACAACAATTTCCTCGACGGCATCAGCCTCAGCATCGACCGTTTGCGCAAACGCCTGTGGGCTTGTTCCCGCAAGAATGCTGGCGACAGCAATTGCAAGTTGCTTTCTCTGAAACGTGTATTTCGTGCTCATGTCGGCATCTCCCACGATCCGCGAATCGGAATTAGTGGCGGCCGATAATGCACCACACGCGACTTAACGGCCGCAGCAACTGCAAACTACCCAAGTGTCACAGGCTTTCGTAGTGCCAGTTGGAAACTCGGTACTGGTCCAGAAATGCTGTAGTTACCATTTGTATGATCCATCGCCAGTCTGACGGTCGGCGATACGTAGTCCGCCCGGCACGATGGAGCCAGTGCCGACGATCACGCACGTCAGTGGACGAGGGTGTTCTTGGCTGCTGTATGATTACGACTCGCAGCGAGCAAACGAATTCTCTACATGCATCGATCAGTCCTGATTCTACTTCTGGCCCTTTACCTGAATGCCGCCTGGGCCGACGTGGCTCCGGCAGATCGCATTCTCATCAACGGCAATGTCCTGACCGTGGACGCGCAGGATACTGTCGCAGAGGCCATCGCGATCCGGGATGGTCGAATCATTGCAGTCGGCGAAAATGAAGAAATTCAGGCGCTGGCAGGACCGAACACGGACCGAATGGACCTGCACGGTTTGACGGTAACGCCCGGTCTGTTAGACACGCACGCCCATTTTTCCTATGGCGGCCTCCTCAAGCTGACCCAGATCGACCTGAGCTATCCCATCGTCAAGAGCGTAAGAGACGTGGTCAATCTCGTGGCCGAACGGCATGCAAGCGCGGCGGTCGACCAGTGGATCCTCGGCCGCGGCTGGGACGAGGGAAAACTTGCCGAGCGGCGTTACGTGCTGGCTTCCGACCTCGACCCGGTGACCGGCCACCGGCTGGCCTGGCTGTCACATACAATGGGCCACTACGGGGTTGCCAACAGCGCAGCCTTGAAGCTTGCCGGCATCGATCGCGACATGCCCGATCCGCCCGGCGGCGTGATCGACCGTGACGACGATGGCAATCCCACGGGTGTGCTGAAAGAAACCGCGATGCGCCTGGTAACCCAGCATGTCCCGCCTACCGGCCCTCAGCAGATGCGTGAGGCGATCCGGACAATGGCACGAGAATTCAACCGCGAGGGTATGACGGGCGTCAAGGATCCGGGCATCGGCCGTTCAATCAGCTACGACACGAAAAATGCGACAAGTACCTGGGATGCCTATCAGGACGTTCTCGACGATGGCGACCTGACAGTGAGGGTGTTCGCCCTGTGGCGTTCTGCAAATTCGCTGGATGACGCGCGCGACCTCATTGCGCAAATTGCGCCACTTGGCAGGCCTTATGACGCGGACGCCAGCGACCGCCTGATATCGGGCGGCGTCAAGCTTTTCGCCGACGGCAGCGGCGGCGCACGCACGGCCTGGGTCTGGCAGGACTGGAATGAAGACCGTACCAGCTTCGACGAAGGCAACAGCGGTTATCCGGCCATCGACGAGACATTGCTGCGCGATCTGATCATGCTCTACCACGATGCCGGTCTGCACGTCGGCGTACACGCAATCGGTGATCGAGCCATCGACTGGACCGTCGCGACTCTCGCGATGGCGCTTATCCGCAATCCGCGTCGGGGCCTGCGCCATTCCATCATCCACGCGAACATCCCCACTGAATTCGCCATGGACACGATGGCAATGCTGCAGAGGACCTTCGATGCGGGCTACCCGGAGTCGCAAGCCAACTTCACCTGGTGGATCGGCGACACCTACGCCGGCAATTTCGGCATCGATCGTAGCCAACGACTCAATCCGTTTCGAAGCTTCCTTGAACGAGGCATGCAGTGGGGCGGCGGCTCGGACTTCTTCGTTACACCGTTCCCGGCACGTTACGGAATTTGGTCGTCGATTGCCCGTGAACCACTATTGGGTGTCTATGGTAAGGACGCGTTCGGCAGCGACGAGTCCGTCGACGTGCGTATGGCCTTGCGCTCGTTCACAATCTGGGCGGCGCATCAGATGTTCATGGAAGACAAGATTGGCTCAATCGAGGTCGGCAAGTACGCCGACATCGCGGTCTGGGATGTCGACTTGTATTCTGCCGAAGCGGAGGCCATCAAGAACATGAAGTGCCAGATGACCCTGTTGGAGGGTGAGGTCGTCTATCGGGCCGAGTGACATCTTCACGGGTGGGATTGATTCGAATCGCCTTTGGGCGATTCTCACCCCTTCGGGGCGCACTTTGTGCGTCCAAAACGCTAACGCGTTTTGTCGAACCCGGTGGGTTCTCATCCATCACCCCCATCGAGCAAATTAAAAGGGACCACAAGGGCCCCTTTTAATTTACTGGCGGAGAGGGTGGCAAAAATCTCACTTCCGAGGAATTCCAAGGAAGTCCAAAACTCCTTTAGTATCTTGCACTTAGTGAACTTCCTGCGTTAGGGTGATTCAAAGAAATCCACCTAAAGCCGGGTTTTTTCGTGGCCCCATTCGGGGGCTGCCGCAAGGAGATGAGTTTGGCGGAGAGATTCACTGCTTTGTTTGTGAAGCACATCAAACGCCCGGGGAAATATCCCGA